>ENA-UEYL01001962-UEYL01001962.1-human-gut-metagenome-genome-assembly--contig:-NODE-1962-length-16287-cov-3.804380_pt1 | contig 16287 bp, 15 predicted proteins | sample MGYA00242941_ERZ507946 | MGnify/ENA primary metagenome ERZ507946 (study PRJEB26167, sample SAMN06115482) | human gut metagenome | host: Homo sapiens | place: China:Guizhou | collected 2015-03-11...
TGGGACCAGCGGCACAACCGACATAGAGCGCGGTGACTTTCAGCGCATGGTGGGTGATATGAAGGCCGGGCGTATCAACTGTATTGTGGTAAAAAACCTCTCCAGAGCTTTCCGCAACAGCGCCAACCAGGGCCATTTTCTTGAGGAGTTTATCCCGCTCTATAACACCCGCTTTATCTCGCTCTACCAGCCCCGAATTGACACCTTCCTAGACCCGGAGGTCGTTCATAGTCTGGAAGTATCCATAGCAGGCTTTATGAATGAACAGTATGCCTACAAAACTAGTACGGACGTCCGAAGAACGTTTCGCAACAAAAGGCAGAACGGCGAGTTTATAGGCTCCTTCGCTCCTTATGGATACCGAAAGGACCCGGAGGATAAAAACTCTCTTGTCATTGACGAGGAGGCCGCCCAAGTAGTCCTAGATATTTTCAAATGGTTTGTGACTGAGGGCATGAGCAAAAACGGGATTGCTAAACGGCTGAACGAGCTTGGCATACCAAACCCCACCGCCTACAAGCGGTCCCAAGGCTACCGATACCAAAACCCGCACGCTACGGCCAACGATGGACTATGGAATCCGACAACGGTAGGGCGTATGCTTCAAGATCAGTTGTATATTGGCGTTATGCGGCAGGGCAGGCAAAAGGTTATCAGCTACAAGGTCCACAAGCGGGCCGCAGTCCCGGAAAGCGAATGGTTTATTGTGGAAAACGCTGTTCCCGCCATTGTAAGCCGTGAAATGTTTGATATGGCCCAGGAGGTCCACAAGCGGGACACCAGGACTGCCCCCGGAAAGCGAGAGGTTTACCCCTTCGCCGGTCTGGTCCGGTGTGCGGATTGTAAAAAAGGCATGGCCCGTCATTCTTCAAAGGGAAAAGTCTACTATGCGTGCCGAACCTATCGGGAGAAGTCAAAAGAGCGATGCACAAAGCATAGCATACGCCTTGACATACTGGAAAATGCGGTTCTGGTGGCAATCCAAAAACAGATTGATATGGTGGCTTCTCTCAAAGACATGATTGCGGAAATCAACGCCGCTCCGGTTGTTCGTACTCAATCAGTACGGCTTGAGGCTCTTTTGACGCAGAGGACCAAGGAGCTTGATAAAGTAACGGGCCTCCTTGACGGCCTGTATATGGACTGGAAATCCGGCGATATTACCAGGGACCAATACCGCCGCATGAAAGTGAAGTTTGAAGAGCAAGCCGCACAACTCCAAGAGGCTGTGGACCATATCAAAGCAGAGTGCGACACGCTGGCCCAGGGCATTACCGCAGAAGACCCCTATTTAACGACTTTCCTAAAGTATGGCAATATTCAAAGCCTTTCCCGTGGCATATTGGTTGAACTAGTCAAGACCATATATGTCCATGAGGGCGGCGAGCTGGAAATTGAATTTAACTTTGCAGACCAATTCCGCCGCATTGTAGAGTTCATAGAGAATAACAAAAATGACCTCTATGTAATCGGCGGTAAAGCTGTCTGATAGGTTGCGTATATATGATTGTAGCCACCGGGCCGACGGGCCCGGCCGGACCCATGGGGGCTACAGGCCCAGCGGGGACAGCGGGTGAGACCGGCCCTACCGGGCCGCAGGGTCCCTCCGGACCGACGGGGCCGCAGGGCAGAGACGGAGCGCCAGGAAGTACGGGGCCTGTTGGAGCAACCGGGCCGGCTGGTCCTACCGGCCCCACTGGTCCAACTGCCGCTGCGGTGGGCTGCGCCTGTGTTCAACAGATGCGGAATGTGCTCCAGCAGCTCATCCAGCTCTATCCGAATGATAATGCGGTAGTCGCTATGGATAGCGGAAATAACAGCAGTGGTCGCCTCGGTTCGCTGCTCCCTGCCGGGCCGAATGCCGGACTGCTCCAGCTAGTCAACAGCCAGGGGGTGCCTCAGGAGGCTGTCTCCATCTGTCGTATTGCCTCGGTGCGCATTACCAGTGCCTCCTATAACAATGCCATCACCTATCTGCCCGTACCGGTTCCACCTCCCACGGGATGCGATGCCGACTGTGAGGCTGCCATCCGGTCCTATTTGCCGGTGGGCACAACCGGCGTCGCCATCAATGCCGGAGGGCAAACCGTGGCCAATGGAAGTATTATACGCAATGAATTTGGGATGGTGGTTGTGGTAGGGCCCAACAGCAGCGACCCTGCTTTTGTCTCCACCTGCAAAGCGGAAATCATCAATCAGTAGAGCGCGGCTCTGTGCAGCGCTCTGATTTCGGGCGGCGGCTTGTAAAAAACAGGCCGCCGTCCGTCTGCTTCTGTTGTATACATGTTTCTGAGCCTGTGGATACACGCATCAGCTTGTTCTCTAAATCAGGTATGAAAAAACCAAGGCTGCAAAACACTATCCCCAAGACATGAATTGGGGAGGAAAGCATATGAAATCAGTGTGGGAACAGACCGGAGAGCACAGGGATTTTGCCCCCTTAAAGGGGGATATTTCCACCGATGTCCTCATTATCGGGGGCGGTATGGCGGGCATCCTGTGCGCCTATCTGCTGCACGGCGCCGGAGTACCCTATGTTCTGACGGAAGCGGAAACGGTGTGCGGCGGTATCACAAAGAATACCACCGCCAAAATTACCATTCAGCATGGCCTTATCTATGACAAGCTGCTGCGCAGATTCGGCATCGACCGGGCGAGACAGTACCTCTGCGCCCAGAAGGCGGCTCTGCAAAAATACCGGGAGCTGTGTTCTGGTATGGACTGTGATTTTGAGGAAAAAGATGCCTATGTCTATGCGTTGGAAGAGCAAAGAAAGCTGGAACAGGAGCTGTCGGCCATGGAAAGGCTGGGCTTCCACGGGGACTTTGTGGAGCATCTTCCACTTCCCTTTCCTGTGGCTGGCGCTGTCAGGGTGCACAACCAGGCCCAGTTTCATCCCCTGAAGTTCGTCTGCTGCCTTGCAAAGGGCCTGCACATCTATGAGCACACGCCGGTGCGGGAGCTGATTGGCACGACAGCCGTGACGGACAGCGGTAAAGTGGCGGCAAAGGCGGTGATCGTGGCCACACACTTCCCGTTCCTCAACAAACACGGCAGCTATTTTCTAAAGCTGTATCAGCACCGCTCCTACGTCATTGCCCTGGAAAACGCCCCGGATGTGGACGGTATGTATGTGGATGAGGCGCAGGAGGGGATGTCATTCCGAAACGCACGGGATTTGCTGCTGGTGGGCGGCGGCGGGCATCGCACGGGAAAGCGGGGCGGAGCATGGAGGGAGCTGAGGGAGTTTGCCCGGCGGTATTATCCGGGTGCTACAGAGAAGTACCAGTGGGCTACTCAGGACTGCATGAGTTTGGACGGCGTCCCCTATATCGGCCCTTATTCCTCCTCCACATCAAACTTATATGTAGCTACCGGGTTTAACAAATGGGGAATGACATCTTCTATGGTATCCGCCATGCTATTGAGTGACCTTGTGCAGGGGAAGACCAACCCTTTCGCAGAGGTGTTTTCGCCTTCCCGCACAGTCCTCCGCCCTCAACTGGTCGTCAATGGATTTGAGGCGGCCGTCGGCTTGCTGGCCCCCACAACCAAGCGATGTCCCCATATGGGCTGCGCGCTGAAATGGAATTCCCAGGAGCACACCTGGGACTGCCCATGCCATGGCTCCCGCTTTACGAAGAAGGGAAAATGCATCGATAATCCGGCCACAGGCGATCTGACATCATGCTAGAGCAAAAAATTGCCCGGTATTGCAAAGAATATTGTCCTAGTGCGGTAGCAATGGACGGCTGGGTGCCATCCCATTCCCGCAGGCAGAGGGGATACCAATAAAAACTGCGGACGAAAATGCTCCGGTTCTTCAGAGCGAGTAGGAGCATTCAGGTGGGTACGCCCGAAGTCCGAGCAAGGAGTCCCTTCTCTAGAGGGCGAGCACTCGCACGAAGCCCGATTGGCCGTATGCGGCACCCAGTCTATACAAAAAGCAGGCTTTCCGCGGCAGCGGAGAGCCTGCTTTTTGGCATATGCATACGAAAAAGATACAGCATTTCGCTGAAGCGGCCTTCTGGCCCGCGGCGCTTTTGCGCCGTGCAAGTGTTTTGGCCGAAGGCCAAAACCTTGGTGCAGGCGGAATTCACTTCCGCCGGGCATGTGAAGTCCTCACGGTATCCATAAAAATAACCACACCGAAAGGTGTGGTTATTTTTATGGTACGCCCGAAGGGACTCGAACCCCCAGCCTTCAGAACCGGAATCTGACGCTCTATCCAATTGCGCTACGGGCGCGTCTGACACGTGATCATCAACGTGCCAGATTATTATAGCAATCTTTGCGCCGTTTGTAAAGAGAAATTTTTACTTTTCTTCGTCAGCGGTCAGGCTCAGCACGAACCGGGCGCCGGGAGTGCCGGAAAAGACCACCCAGCCGCCCTCCGGCAGGACGGCGGAGGTGTCGCCCCAGGCCCAGGAAGCGGCCACGGGCAGGCCGGCAGCGTCATAGACGGCGAAGCCGCCGTGCTCCGGCACCTGGACGGTCATGGTCTTGCCCGCGGCGGCGGAACCCACCTGATACCAGCGGGCATAGCCGTCGGCCTGAATGGTGGACCAAGAGGAGGCACCGCTGAAGAGGGGCTCGGCTGCGGCGGCATCCATATAGAGCCCGCCGCAGGTGGAGAGGTACTCCACACCGTTTCGCTCCGTCATGGTGATATTCTGCCAGTCCCGGCCGTAGAGCCCGGGGATCTGGGCCACGCCCTCGGCGCAGTCGGCGTCCACGATGCGGTCAAAGACCATATAGCCGGGCATGTTCGCCGGGTCGGTGGCCACGGCATAGAGGTACGCCGCCCGGAAGCGGCCCTCCCCGGGGAGGACCAGCTGAGTATCGAACCAGGCGGTCATGGACTGGACCACGCCGTCCTCCTCCAGCAGGAGCATCCGCTCCGGCTTGTAATAGGTCTGGTAAAAGTTGTCCACATAGGCCCCGTCATCCCCGAAGGCCAACTGCCAGAGCTCACGCTCCCGGGCGGCATCGCCTGGGGTCCCAAGACGTATCTGCGTCATGCCGTATCCTCCTCTTTTTCAGACAGACATACCGCCTGCCCTCTCTCAGTGAGGGGCAGGCGGCCCTGTGCTCCTCAGTATCCGGGGTACACGTCGCTTTTACGAGGCATGATGACGGCACAGGCCAGATAGACCCAGCAGGCCCGAGCCCCAGCCGAAGCACAGCAGCACGAACGCCAGCCGTACGATGGTTGGGTCTACGCCGAAATATTCCGCGATGCCGCCGCACACGCCGCACACCATCTTATAGGGCCCCTCTGTCTTATACAGCTTCTTTTTCTCCATGACATGCTTCACTCCATTTCCATGAGATCGCCGAAACGTTCTTTCTGTGGATAGGATACTACACAGAACCTGAAAAAATCATAGGGAACGGATTAAAAATGCTTTAATTTTTTCCACCGCCCCGCTCCAGATACCACAGCCGCCGGGCCAGCAGGGTAGTGGAGAGGACGAAAAAGATCTCCAGCGCGCTGCTGATGATCCCCACCATCGCGAACAGCACCAGGGAGAGCAGCACCGTCACTCCCAGCCACTTCATACAGTCCCAATAGCGCTGCCGGTCCTGCCGCGCTTTCTGGAGCAGGAGTAGAAACAGGGACGCACCAGCAGGCAGCTGGCCGTAAAGGCGCATATCACATGCAGATCCGCGATCTTCGGCAGCTCATCCGGGGTATAGGGCAGCACCACTGCCGACAGCAGCAGCAGGAAGCCTCCCAACAGGCAGAGCCGGGGCCACAGCGGCCTGGGCAGCGCGGCCATCACCGGCAGCAGGACGCACAGCAGATAGACCCCCACCAGCATCCCCCACAGGAAAAAGCCGTGCCGCTGGTCCCGGGCGGCGGCGATCACGGAAAAATTCGTAGTGAACCAGCGGGTGTCATGGGTAAAGAGCAGGGTGTAGAGCGGGATCAGAAAACAGGCGAACAGATCCAGCAGACGCGCCCGCCAGTCCGGCCGCAGCCACTTTCTCACCCGTTCCCTCCCACTTCCTCCAGCTCCCCCGCCTCGTTGAAGCGGACGGCCCGGATCTCGTTGCCGGTGTTCTTGCGGATGTCGTCCAGCCGGATGCTCTCAGTGATGGTGGACACCAGGGTATAGGCCGCCCCGCGGCGGCGGGCCCGGCCCGTCCGGCCGATGCGGTGGATATAATACTCGTTCTCGTCGGGCACGTCGTAGTTGAACACCGCGTCCACATCGTCGATATCCAGTCCCCGGGCGGCCACATCGGTGGCCACCAGCACCCGCAGCTCCCCGTTTCGGAAGCGCTTGAGGGTCTTCTCCCGCACTCGCTGCTGGATGTCCCCGTGGATGCCCTCGCAGGAGATGTCCCGCATCTTCAGCAGACCGGTGAGGCGGTCGGTCATGTTCTTGGTATTGCAGAAGGCGATGACCCGGTCATACCCCCCCAGCTCCATCAGGCGTACCATGGTGTCCACCTTCCGGTTCCGTTCCACCTCCAGGCGGTACTGGAGGATGTCCGGCTTGTTCTCCTGGTCGGCGCGCACCGTGATCTCTACCGGGTCCCGCTGGTACACCCAGGAGATATCCATCACTTCCCGGGAAATGGTGGCGGAGAACATGCCCAGGTTCTTCCGTTTGGGCATCAGGTCCAGGATGCGGGTCACATCCCGGACAAAGCCCATGTCCAGCATGCGGTCGGCCTCGTCCAGCACCACCGTCTCCACCTTATCCAGCCGGACGGTGCGCCGCTTCACATGGTCCATCAGGCGCCCTGGGGTGGCCACCACGATCTGGGGGGCCTTTTTCAGCTGGAGGATCTGTTTGTCGATGGGCTGCCCGCCGTAGAGACACACGGTGCGCACCCCCTCCTTGAACGCGCACAGGTCCCGCAGCTCGTCCCGGATCTGGATGGCCAGCTCCCGGGTGGGGGCCAGCACCAGGCCGGTGACCTGGGTCCCCTGGGGATCGGCGTGCTCGACCATAGGGATGCCGAAGGCAAAGGTCTTGCCCGTTCCGGTGGGGGCCTTCGCGATCACGTCCTTCCACTCCATGAAGTAGGGGATGGCCCCCGCCTGGACCGGGGTTGCCTGGACATAGCCCTTTTTGTCGATGGCCCGCATCAGCTCCGGGGACAGGTTCAGGTCCGCGTACCGGACCTTGTCGTTGACGATCTCGCCGTTGATTTCCATATCTCTGTTCATCCTTTTCCGCATGTCTGGTCCGATCCAAGGCCCCCTCTCACCGCCCGCGGTGCTCCGCGGACCAGACACGCCCTTTCCCCGGCGCGGCCTCAAATCAGCTGGGGAGGTCTGCCCTCCCCCCAAAAGCCCGCTCCTGTGCGGGAATTTGTATCATTTTATCATAGTCTGCCCCAAGAAGCAAGCGAAGCGCCGCCCCTGCGGCCCTTTCCAGCCGATTTTCCCCATTTCGCTGTTGTGCTCCCGGCCGCGAGGTGCTAAAATAAAACAAAAACTCCCGCTTTTCGGGAGCTGTCCAAAGGAGGACCACCATGCCCTACGCTGTGCTCGCCGCCGCCCTTGTCGCCTTGGACCAGCTGGTGAAATATCTGGTCAGCCACAACATCCCCCTGGGGGGCCATGTCCCCCTCCTCCCCCACCTGGTGGAGCTGACTTACTTTCAAAATACCGGCGCCGCTTTCTCCATGCTGGAGGAGCACACCTGGCTGCTCACCCTGATCTCCGCCGTCATGTCCGTGGTGCTGGGCGTGGCGGTGTGGAAGAAGTTCTTTGCCCACCCCTTCGGCCGCTGCGCCCTCACCCTGGTCCTGGCAGGCGCGGTGGGCAATCTGATCGACCGGGCGCTCCAGGGCTATGTAGTGGACATGTTCAACGTCCTTTTTATGGACTTCGCCATCTTCAATGTGGCCGATATCTGCGTGGTGGTGGGCGGGATCGCCGCCTGCGTCTATTATGTCTTTTTCTATGAGAAGCTGGAAGGAAAGGGGACCCTCCATGAGCACGCTGACGCGGACCGCTGACCGTCCCGGCGAGCGGGCGGACGCCTTCCTGGCCCGGGTGGTGCCTGACCTGACCCGTTCCGCCGCCCAGCGGCTGCTGGAGGCCGGCGCGGTTCGGCTGGCAGGCAGGCCGGTGCGGAAAAACTACCGCACCGCCCCCGGAGACGTGCTGGAGGTGGACATCCCCGCCCCCCAGCCGGTAGACCTGGTCCCCCAGGATATCCCCCTGGACATCGTGTACGAGGACGGGGACGTGATCGTGGTCAACAAGCCGGTGGGGATGGTGGTACACCCCGCCCCCGGCCATTCGGACGGCACGCTGGTCAATGCCCTGCTATATCACTGTGGAAATACCCTCTCTGGGATCAACGGCACCCTGCGCCCCGGCATCGTCCACCGCATCGACCGGGACACCAGCGGCCTGATCATCGCCGCGAAGAACGACCGGGCCCACCTGTCCCTGGCCGCCCAGCTCCAGGACCACAGCCTGTCCCGGGTCTATGAGGCGGTGGCGGTGGGCGGGCTGCGGGAGGATTGCGGCACCGTGGACGCCCCCATCGGCCGACACCCTGTGGACCGGAAGAGGATGGCCGTCGACCGGCAGAACGGCCGGGAGGCGGTGACCCACTGGCGGGTGCTGGCGCGCTACCCGGGCTTCACCCATGTGGAGTGCCGCCTGGAGACGGGACGGACCCACCAGATCCGGGTCCATCTGGCCTCCATCGGCCACCCTCTGCTGGGCGATGTGGTCTACGGCAGCAAAAAGCCGGTGCCCGGCCTGGCCGGCCAGTGCCTGCACGCCCGGCGGCTGCGGTTCACCCATCCCTCCACTGGACAGCTTGTGGAGCTGGAGTGTCCCCTCCCCGGCTGGTTCCAGGATGTGCTGGACCGGCTCTCCCGCCTGAATTGACTGCGCCTCCCCGGTCCTTCAGCCAGGGAGGCGTTTTTTTCACCCGCTCCCCATGGGCGGCATAGGATAGAGGGCTGTAAAACATGGTGGAAACGGGGGTGCCGGGCTTGGAGCAGACGGGATGGGACGCCCTGCGGGGCCAGCTGAACACCCTGGACACCTCTCTGCTGTTCCTGGCTCTCCTCACCGGGGCCACCGCCCTCTCCTGGGCCATCCTCTCCCGGCAGCGCGGAGCCCTTCTCTCCCTCCTCTCTGGAGAGGACATCCCGGAGCCGGACCTGATTCCGGCCCGGCTGGCCGTCTCCGCCCTGGTGGTTGGCTCCCTGAGCTACTTTTTTCTGCTGTCCCTGGAGACTCTCTGCACCGCTCGATCCCAGGGGGCGGCAGCCTGTGCCTCGGCCGGGCGCAATGCCCGTGCCTCGCTGCTGGTGCTGGCGGCTGCTCTGGTCCGGCTGTATGACCTCAACATCCTCCGATGCACCGCTCCCGCCCTGGAGTCAGAAGAGCTCCCTGCCTAGCGGACCGACGCAATAGAAAACACCGCGCCTCCTCGGCTCTGGGCCGGAGGGCGCGGTGTTCTCGTTTCAGTCGATGACAGTGCCGTTCCAGTAGTACTCCGCCTGGGGCAGATCCAGATCCTCCTCGGTCAGCGGCTGGTCGTAGGGGTTGACCAGCTCGTTCAGGGTGGGCAGGATGTCCTCCGCCTGGAAGACAAAGCAGTATTTGTATCCCCGGACCACGCCCTCGCCCCGGCCCTCCAGAGTGCCCTGGGTGATGCCGGTATCCAGGTCCACTCCCACTGCCTGGCTGGCGAAGTAGAGCATGTCGGTGGTGGACAGGTCTGTCTTGACATACTCCTGGAAGATCTCCACGAACTCCTGCACCTTGGTCAGGGAGTTCCAGGAGACCACTTTCTTGGCCAGGGCCACCAGCACCTGGCGCTGCATCTCCGCCCGGCCCACGTCGGTGTAACCGCTCCCGTCGTTGTTGTGGCGGAAGCGGACCACCTCCATGGCCTGCTGACCGTTCAGGTGGTGCTGGCCCTTGGTGTAGTGGATGTGCAGGTCCTGATAGGGGTCGTCATAGTTCATCTCCTCCGGAATATAGACGTCCACCCCCTCCAGCTCGTCCACCAGGGCCACGAATCCCTTCAGGTCCACATAGATGTAGTAGTCGATGGGGATGCCGAAGGTCTGCTCGATCTCCTCCTTCAGCACGTCCACCCCCGCCCCCGCGTAGGCTCCGTTGATCTTGGGGTCCTTTCTCCAGTCCCGGTTTACCGCCGTATCCCGGGGTATGGAGATCATCCCCACCTTCTGGTTGGCCACATCGTAGCTGACCACGATGATGGTGTCGGTGTTGGCGCTCTCCCTGTCCCGGCCCAGAAGGACGAAATTGTACACATCCTCCCGCCGCTGCCGTCCTGCGGGCTGCTCCTGTTCCACCGGCTCCGCCGCCTGGCTCCCGCTGCCGGCGGGGGGGGCCGGGTCGGGCTCCTGGGGGATCTCAGGCGGCCGGACCGTCAGGTTCCACACCGCGTACACCCCCACGATCACGGCGGATAAAGCCACCAGTATTCCGTAGAGCACCATTCCGATCCGAAAAAGCGGGCTGCGCTTTCGGCGCTTTCCTCCCCGCTGTGTCTGTATGCGTGCCAGAGCTGTTCCCCTCTTTCCTGTTTCGGCAATATACCTGTCCAGTATAACCAGTTCGCCTCGATTCGGCAAGAGGGACTTTTTCTCTTTTAAAAATTTTAAAAATTGGTTCCTCCTTTCAGGAGATCATCTCCGCCCCCACGGCATAGCTCCAGCCGTCCCCCTCCTGCCGGGCGGTGCAGTCATAGAAACAGTAGGCCCCCAGGCTGGAGCGGTATTTCTGGAGCGAAAAGGTGTGTCTCCCGTCCGCCTCGATGCTGTCCTCCACGGTGAGCAGCAGCCCGGCGGGGAACTCCTCAAAGCCGCTGTCCGGGTCCGTCCGGATCAGCCCCTCCTCCGCCAGCTCCTCCAGGGTGCCCCGGCGGGTGTCCAGCCCAAGTTCGGCACCTAAGGTCTCCATGACCCCCTCCTGCTCCCGCTCCGTCAGACCGGTGCAGCCGGTCCAGTCAAAGGCCAGCAGCTCCGCGCCGCTGTTCAGGCCCGGATCAGTCTCCCACAGGTCCCTCAAGGCCCGGCAGTACAGCTCCGCCAGGCCAGTCAGGGGCTCCGGCCGGGTCTGGGGTCGGGTGCGGAACACATAGCTGGCTGAGCCCACATCACCCCACTGGGCGCAGATCTCATACACGCAGTCCCCGTCCCCCGGGAGCAGAACGGTCCCGTTCTCCGCCTCCAGGGTCTCCGCCTGGTCCTCCCCCTCCTGGGTCCGCCCCACATATTCAGCGGGCCAGCGGCGGAGGGTCACCTGTGTGGGCTGGACCTCGAAGGCCAGCGTCAGCGCCGGGGCGAGGGAGGCCACTCCTCCCCCTTCTGTCTGTCCCGCCCCCGCGGGGATGCCGGTATAGAGGACTGGGTATTCCTGACTGTCCAGGGGGTGGAGGCCGCAGGCGATCCAGGTCTCCCCCTCCCCATCCGGTCCCGCTTTGCTCCAGCTGGCGTTCCCCGACCAGGACAGGGTGATCTGGTCCCAGCCGCAGGATACGGTGAGCGCCGGCGGCTCCGCCAGCTCTTCCAGGGCCTTCTCCCCATCGGAGAGGACCTGGGTCCCGGTGGTCTCCCCCGCTCCGCTGCTCTCTCCCCCCGCCGGGGCCCGCTCTGAAACGCAGGCCGGAGCGCAGGCAGCCAGCGCCAGCATCAACACCAGCGCCGCCGGAACGATCCATTTTTTCATCTCTCTCCGCTCCTTTCTTACGGCTCCGCCTCCAGCAGATGGTCCAGCGTCAGGGCGTCTCCTTCCCCCTGCAGAACGGCGGAGAGGAAGCTGTCACTCCATCGCGCGGCCTCCTCCCAGGGCTCCTCCGCCCCGGCAGACGCCCGGCTCTCAGTCTCCAGGACGACCCACATGTCTCCGGTCAGAAACTGGCTGTGACACAGCCCCTCTGCCCTGCCGTCTCTGTCCAGGTCCCCTGTCAGTCGCCAGGCAGTGACCTCTGTCCCGTTCACCTCCGTCACTGTCCCGCCGGGGACGGCCTCCCCTGGGGAGGGCAGGTCTCCCGGAGCCAGGGTGAGGGCGAAAGAGGTCTGCGCCTCCTCCCCGACTCCGCCCCCCCGTACTGTGACCCGGAGCAGGGCCCCCGAAGCGTCATACAGGGCCTCTCCCCCCAGCTGGCCGCAGTCCCAGCCCAGCTCCCGAAGCAGATCCTCCCGAAAGAGGGCGGTCAGCTCCTCTGGGGTCAGCGCCCGGCTCCGTGTCTCCGCTGCCGGGGCCTGGTCTGTCAAGGCTGCCCCCAGGCCCTCCTCCCCCCGGTACAGCGTCCCAATGTCCGGGTAGTTCACCGCCCACACAGGGGGGGAGAGCTGCTTTTCATCCTCCTCCATGGCCTCGGAGCTCCCCTGGTGCGCGGCCCCGCTCTGGGCGGACTGCATCCCGGCACTGTCCATGCTGTAAGCCTGGGCGGCCCCATCCGGCTGCCGGACGCCGCCGGCCCAGGCCAGTCCTGCTGCCAGCACACAGCAGGCAGCCAGTATTCCCCACCGGTACCGGTGGGGAGCCCGCCCCGCAGGGGCGGGCCCGTCACCCTCCGCCAGCGCTGTCAGCCGGGCGTGGAGCGACGGGGATACCCCCTGCCGGTCCATATACTTTTTGTATTGATTCATTTTGTTTCTCCTTCTAGCAATCTCCTGAGCCGGGCCCGGGCCCGGGAGAGCCGGGATCGGACGGTCCCCTCCGCCTGTCCTGTGAGCCGGGCGATCTCTCCGGTGGAGAGTCCCTCGTAGTAAAACAGATGGATGACAGCCCGGTCTGCCGGCGGGAGGGAAAAGATCTCCTCCAGCTCCTGCCGCTCCTCCGGCTCTGGGGCGGGGAGGGACTCCCACAGGGGGACGCTTCGCCGCCGCCAGGCGGCCCGCAGCCGGTCCCGGCACCCGTTCACCAGCACCCGCATCAGCCAGGCGGGAGGACTGTCCAACTCCGCCGGAGCCTTTTCCAGAAATTTTAGAAAGGTGTCCTGCACCGCGTCCTCCGCCTCCTGGGCGTCCCCAAGGATGGCCAGCGCCGCCCGGTACAGGCGGTCCTCATTCTCTTTCACCAGCGTCTCCCAATCCACCGGCCGGTTGGATATCTGAGACATCCCCTGCTCCCCCCTTTCTATCCCTTCAGACGGATGAGCCCGCCCTTTTGCTGCACGGAACGGAAAATTTTCTGCCTGCTGTCTCTGCTCCTTTAGACGTCCGCGCTCCCAAAAAGTTCCGGCCTCCCCTGCCGGGGGCAAAAAAACGGGGGCCCGGTCTCCCGGCCCCCCGTCCCTGTTCCGCTCTCCTCACCCCTGTCCGGACGCCCCGCCCTCCAGGCGCTCCACCGGCCTGACGTATTTGAAGCACCGCCCGGGGTCATAGTAAAAATACATCAGCCGCCCGGGGGTGAGATCCAGGCGGCAGCCAGCCCCGGTGTAGTCGAAGCCGGCCATGGCGGCCTCGATCCGCTCTTCCACGACACGGTTCTCTCCCTCGTAGTCAAAGGGCCCATGCTCGAACACCACGTACTCCCCCTCCGGCACGTCCATCAGCCGCAGCTGGGGCGGCACCCCGCCCCCGTAATCCGAGGGGAGCCTCACCCCCCAGCACTCGGTCCGGGGGATCCCCCAGCCGCACAGACGGCCTTTCGGGTCGTTCCGGTAGGCCATGATCTGGCCGCTCCCGCAGTTGGCCTCGCTCCCGCCGCTGTCGTCCAGCTTTCCCTTGATGCTGTCCAGCAGGCCGCAGACGGTGTCGTAGTCCTGCCCCGGGATCTCGGCCTGTCTCTGCCAGAAGTCCCAGTAGCCGTTGCTCTCCCGGTCCTCCAGATACAGGAATTTGTGGGCAGGGATGGTGACAAAGTAGATCTTCACCCCCTGGCAGGAGCCGATCATGCCTATCTCCTCCGTACCGAAAAAGTACCGGTCAATGGGGCGCAGCTTGGTACGCAGCACCACGGGCCTGGGGTTGCGCCGGTACTCCCCCGGGGGCACGCCATAGGCTCGCCGGAAGGCCCGGGTGAACGCCTCTTGGGAGGAAAAGCCATACGCCAGCGCAATGTCCAGCAGGCTTTTCTCGCTGTCCCGCACCTCCTTCAGGGCAAAGGCCAGCCTCCTGCCCCGCAGATAATCCCGAAGCCGCATGCCCGAGATCTCCCCGAACTTTCGGGTGGTATAAGATTCTGAGTAGCCCAGCCTGCGGGACAGGGCCTGCAGGGTCAGCGCCTCGCTGTCCTGCTGCCGGATACACCGGTCTATCTCGTCCACGATGCTCTGGATCTGCCGCTCCCACTGATACATTTCCACCGCTCCTTCCATTAATGTGTCTTCCCCCTTATGATACCCCATTTCCTCCGCCGCCGCTTGATCCCAGCTGCTCAGTTCCCCTTCCCAGATATAAAAATTCCCCGCCGGTCAGAAGGCCGGCAGGGAGCGCACTTACAGGGGCAGGATCCAGGTGGCGAAGAAGAAATAGATCAGCAGGGAGAGTGCGTCCACAATGGTGGTGATGAAGGGGGAGGCCATCACCGCCGGGTCGATGCCCAGCTTCTCCGCCGCCATGGGCAGAGTGCAGCCCACTACCTTGGCGCACAGCACGGTAAAGACCAGGGTCAGGCAGACCACCAGGGCCACCAGGGGGGTGACCTCCGGGTTGTGCATCAGCCACCGGTCTACCACCATCATCTTGACGAAGTTGGCGGCAGCCAGGCACACGCCGCACAGCACCGCCACACGGATCTCTTTCCACACCACGGCCACCAGGTCGGAGAAGTCGATCTCATCCAGGGACAGGGCGCGGATCACCGCCACCGACGACTGGGAGCCGGAGTTCCCGCCGGTGCCCGAGAGCATGGGGATGAAGGAGGTGAGCACCACACAGGCCGCCAGGGCGCTCTCAAAGCTGGTGATGATGATGCCGGTGAAGGTGGCGGAGAGCATCAGCAGCATCAGCCAGGGGATGCGGGAGCGCCAGGTCTCCAGCACGCCGGTCTTCAGGTAGGGCTTATCTGAGGGCAGGATGGCCGCCATCTTCTCGAAGTCCTCGGTGGTCTCCTCCTCAATGACGTCCATGGCGTCGTCAAAGGTGACGATACCCACCAGCCGGTTGTCGCCGTCCACCACCGGGATGGCGGACAGGTCGTACTTGTTCAGCAGCTGGGCCACGTCCTCCTTGTCCTCATGGGTGTTGACCGAGAGGACGTTAGTCTCCATGATGTCCCGGATGCGGGTCTCATAGGAGGACAGCAACATCCGCCGCACCGTGACCACCCCCAGCAGCACCCGGTTCTGGGTGACATAGCAGGTGTAGATGGTCTCCTTGTCGATGCCCACGCTGCGGATGCGGGCAAAGGACTCCTCCACCGTGGCGTCTGGGTGGAGAAAGACGAACTCCGTGGTCATGATGGAGCCGGCGGAGTCCTTGGGATAGTTCAGCAGCTGGTTGATCTGGCTGCGGGTGGAGGCGTCGGTGTTGCGCAGGATCCTGGAGACCACGTTGGCAGGCATGTCCTCGATGATGTCCACCGTGTCATCCAGGTACAGCTCGTCCAGCACCTCCCGCAGCTCCCTGTCGCTGAGGGCCCCGATCAGCTTCTCCTGGTCCTCGGTGTTCTCCAGGTAGGTGAACACCTCCGCCGCCGTGTCCTTGGGCAGCAGGCGGAAGACCAGGATCTCCTGCTCCACGTCCAGCTCGTCCAGGAACTCGGCGATGTCCACCTCGTTCATCTGGGACAGCAGCTCCTTCAGGCTGCGGAACTTCCGCTGTTCCACCAGCTCCAGCAGCAGGTCCAGGTCATAGTTTTCGTGCATGCGTTATTTCCCCCTTTTGTTCATCGCTTGGAACAATTCGGGACGCAAAAAGACCACAAGGGCGACGGACATCTGGAAAACGGCAGGCTGGGCGGAGCCCCGCTTTCGGCTCCTGCCGTCTTTCAGATGCACTTCGACCCTGTGGCCGCACACGAAAGGGGCGGGGGCTTCCCATCCCCCGATCTGTTCAGATACCGGCGGCGCGGCGGGACCGCAGCAGGCCCCTGTTCTGCGCCGCCCCCCGTTCGTGACAGCGGTCGTCCCGATCCCGATGGCGACTTCGGCCTTCCATGCGTTCCCACATCCTCTCCCGGCATATGCTCAGGGGGCTCCCCCTTCTGCCTGTATGGGTCCCCGTCCGCTCCGGGCGGTGACCTGTATCTATCTCTCAGTATAGCATTCCCATCCGCATTTTTTCAAGTAAAATCTTTGCTCATCCGGCCTCCTCCGGGCTTTTTGCCGCCCAAGTAACCTCCGTGCCGGTCTTGACGATGTTGATGTA
>ENA-UEYL01001965-UEYL01001965.1-human-gut-metagenome-genome-assembly--contig:-NODE-1965-length-16264-cov-5.454192_pt1 | contig 16264 bp, 12 predicted proteins | sample MGYA00242941_ERZ507946 | MGnify/ENA primary metagenome ERZ507946 (study PRJEB26167, sample SAMN06115482) | human gut metagenome | host: Homo sapiens | place: China:Guizhou | collected 2015-03-11...
GGTGGGTGCAGAGGTCGCCGACGGTCGGCACGGCCAGCATGCCCTTGCCCACGAAGCCGGCCTGGGCGGGCTCGTGGCCGGAGCCGCCGTAGGTCACGATGGTCACACGGTCGGCGTTGGCCAGGTCCTTGCTGATGACCAGGTGGCCGTCTACTTCCACGATGTCGGGATAGGCCAGGCCCAGGCCCACCAGTTCCTCGTCGGTAATGGTCTCAGGAGCGTTGATAAACTTCTTCATTTTCATGTGATGTACCTCCCGGTATCAAAAATAGATGAGATCAGCCCTGGGCAAGGCCCTGGAAAAACAGGGACATGGAGGTGGCACCGGCGTCGGGGGTGCCGATGGTCTGCTCGCCGTAGCTCTTGGCACGGCCGAATTTGGCGGTGAATTGCCGGGTGGCCTCGGCCCCCTCCGCGGCGGCCCGGGCGGCCAGGGTAAAGAGCTCTGCCTCATCGCTGCCGGCGTAGGCGGCAATAGCCTGGCTGGCGGGGATGAGGGCGTCCATCATGGTCTTGTCCCCCACCTTGGCGCCGGAGATGTCGTCCAGCGCCGCAAAGCCCTGGGCGAACATGGCCTGGAGCCCCGCCACGTCGATCTCCTCCCCATCGGGAGCAGCCTCCTGCATGCCGTCCAGCCAGGTGTTCCACAGGGGGACGGCGCTGCCGCCATTGAGGACCATGACCGCCATGGCGGCGTCGTCCAGCATGGACTGGATGCCGCCCTCGGCCTCCTCCACCGCCTGGGAGATGGCCCCGGCGATCTTGGTCATGGTGAGCCCGTGGTCGGCGTCGCCGAATTTGGAGTCGATCTGGGTCAGGGTGTCCTCCGCGGCGGTCACACAGGCACAGGCGTGCTGGAGCCGCGCGGCAAGTTCGGTCTTTTTCACTGCCACATACCCTCTTTCTTGGCATCGAGATGGCGTCGTTGTGCGCCGGGCACGGCGCAGACCACCCCACAAAAATGTTACGTTTGTGCCTTGATTTTATCGCCGGATGTAACGAAAGTCAATAAAATTGGGCGAGTTCTCCATAAATGATAAAGCGATTCGCGGAAAATTGTGCAATAAATAAAAAAACAACTCCTCCTCTTGGCTGGAAGTACAAGAGGAGGAGTTACATATGTAACAATTATATCAGAAATTATGCCAGGGCGGACCGAACCAGGTCGGCCCGGGCCACCAGATGGGTGAAGAGGCCGGTTTTCAGCGCCCCCTGCAATGCCCGGACGCTGGTGTTGGCCGAGCACACGCCGATGATGTTGGGGCAGCGCCTCAGCTGCTCCAGGGGGATCTGGATGGCAAAGTCCTGCTCGGACTGGATCACCTTGCCCTGGGGGTTGAAGTAGTAGACCAGCAGCCGCCCGCAGGTGTGCTCCTGCTGCAATAGGTCCCCGTAGCGCACCAGGGAGGCGAAGTCGGGGCTGGAGGGATAGTTGCCGATGTTCACCAGGGCGGTGTCCATCTTGTCCCATTGGGTCTGGATCTGGCGGTAGATCTCCGAGGAGCACAGCAGCTGCTTTTCCTCTATGCTGTCCGGCAGGGCGGGCAGGTAGATAAAGTGGGGGGCGGCCCCCAGCTGCTGGGCGATGAGACGCACGTTTTCGTTGGACTGGTAATTCCGGGCGGGGATGCTGGCGTTGCCCACCAGGGGGCAGATGTCGGTGACGGTGCTGCTCAGCTGGGGATGGGCCTCCAGCCAGGTGACCAGCTGGCCGATGAGATGGCCCCAGCCGATGCCCAGACGCCGGGACCGCAGCTGCCACAAAAGCTGCACAGCCCCCTGGGAGAGCAGCTGGTTGGTGGCGTCGTCGTCCTGCCCGTCCTCCACCAGCACGCCGTCCCGGATGGAGGTGGAGTGGCGCAGCTGCTCCACCAGCTGGCCCTGCCGGGCTTCCGGGTCGTGGATGCGGATCTCCACCACGCCGTGCTCCCGGGCCTCCGCCAGCATGCGGCTGACCAGAGGCCGGGATACGCCCAGCTCCTTTGCAATATCGCTTTGCTTCCAGTCGTCCAGATAGTACCGCCGGGCAACATAAGCCAGCTTTTTCTGTTTTTCCTCACTGATGCCCATGATGCGCCTGCTTTCTTCTCAAGGTGTTACATATGTTACTTATAACACAAAGCACAGCGGGGCGCAACGGGGAAATGCCGGTGTTACTGCATGGGGATGGAGCGGATCAGGTCTTCCACCGTGCCGGGGAAGGGGGTAAAGGCGGGGGTCAGGTCCCGGGCCAAAAACTCCGCGGCAAAGGACAGCTGGGCGGCCACGCCGGTGACCAGGGCGGATTCGTCGATGTCGAACATGGGGTTATGGGGAATGGCGGTGATGCCCATGTCCTCATTTTTGACGCCCAGCATGCAGTATGCGCCGGGATACAGCCGCATCATCAGCGCCATGCTCTCAGAGGCGAACTCCGGGGGCATCTCGGCCAGCACGTCCTCCCCCAGGTTTTTGCGGATGCCCGCCCGGGCGATGTCCACGCAGTCCTTGTTGTTGAGGATGCCGAAGGAGGGGCCCCGCATGGCGTTGATGGTGTAGGTGCAGCCGTAGAGCCGGGTGGTGCCGTCCAGCAGCTCCAAGAAGCGGCGGCGGATGGCCATGCCGGAGGTCTCCTGGCTGAACACCCGGCCGTTGCCGGCAAAGTTCAGCGTGGGGGCGATGATGTTCCAGGTGGTGCCGTACTGTACTTTGCAGATGGCCAGCGTGGCCGGTTCGCAGGGGCTCACGTCCCGCATCCAGATGGACTGCAGTCCGCCGTAGAATGCGTGGAAGCAGTCCAGGGGATTGTTGGAAAGGTCCGGCCGGGAGCCGTGGCCGCCCTTGCCGGTGATGGTCACATCAAAAGAGAAGTTGCCCGCGGTGGTGGGACCGTACAGCGCGGCGATCTTCCCTGCCTCCAGCCCGGGGGCCACGTGCAGGGCGTGGCAGGCGTCCACCCGGATATGCTCTGCCTCCAGATAGCGCAGGATGAATTCCAGGTTGTTGCCGCCCTCTTCGCCCCGCTCAAAGCACAAAATCACCCGGCCCGGCAGCTCCGCCTCGTGCTCGCGCAGGATCTTGGCGGCGGTGAGCAGCATGGCGGTGTGGGCGTCGTGTCCGCAGGTGTGGGCCACGCCGGGCACCTGGGAGATGGGGCAGCGCTTGGGCTGCTTGGTATTGTCCGGGGACTCCTGCATGGGCAGTGCGTCCATGTCAGCCCGCAGCAGGACCGTGCGGCCCCGGTGCTCGTCACCTAAAAAGCCCAGGATGCCGCCGTTTTCCACTTCCACGTAGGGAACGCCGAACGCTTCCAGCTTCTGACGCAGGAAGCGCAGAGTCTCGAACTCCTGTCCGCTGAGCTCTGGGTGCTGGTGCAGATAGTGGCGCAGGGAGATCACCAGGGATTCATTTTCCTTGGCAAGCTTCAAAATATCCATGATACGTTACCTCTCTTTCTCAGACGCCCGTCCAGCCGACCACGGCCAGAACACCCAAAAATACGCACGTCAGGGCCATCAGCACCAGCGTCAGCGGTGCGGCGAACTTGAAGTACTTTCCGAAGGAGCCCACACCGGCCAGAGTGATGGCACCCATGGTGGCGCCGTCCAGGGGGTTGATCATGTTGGTGATGCCGTCGCCCATGTTGAAGGCGGACACTACCACCTGCCGGGTCGCCGATGGGGGCCATGATGGGGATGACCACGGCGGCCTGACCGCCCCGGGAGGGGATGAGGATGTTGATAAAGGCGTCGAGAATGAACATCAGGGCAGCGGACACGCCCTTGGAGACATGGGACAGCGGGGTGACCACAGCGTTGATGATGGTGGGCAGCACGTTGGCCTGGGTGAGCGTCAGGCCGATGGCGGAGGCGGCGCCCATGACAAAGCAGATAAAGGCCATACCGGCGCAGCCGGCGGAGAAGGACCTGACGATCTCCTCCACGTTCTTTCCCCGGATCAGTGCGGCGATGATGGACAAAATGGCCATGATGGCAAAGCACACGCCCCGCTCCCACTTGAGGTTGTTCAGGGCAAAGGCCACGAAGAAGGTGCCGCCGAACAGCAGCAGCATGGTGATGACGGCGCTGGCGGACACGGCGGAGCCGTCGGCGTCACTATCCCCGGCGGCGGTGCACCAGTCGGTGGTGCCCATGAGGCTTTTGGCGGGGTTCTTCTTGATGCGGCGGGCGTACAGGGCGATGTACAGCGCTACCACGAAGGTGCAGGCGATCCACCAGAAGGTACGCATGGCAAAGCCGGAGTACAGTTCCACGCCGGCGATGCCCTGGGCGATGTAGGCGCACATGGGACCGGAGGCAAAGCCGATGAAGGTGCCGTAGAAGAAGATGCCGATGCCCACCAGGGGGTCCAGCCGCATCTTGCGGCTGACGATGGCGCCCAGGGAGCAGAAGGCGATCAGGGCGTTGTTGGCGGCAAAGGCGCCGATGGTGGACATGAGGAAGGTCAGCACGAAGATGATGAGCACGTCGCCCTTGCCGCGCATGCGGGTGACGATGCCGTTGACCACTTCCTCGGCGGCGCCCAGAGACAAGAACACGCCGAAGATACCGCCGAAGTACAGGATCAGGCTGATGGTGGACGCCATGGAGATCATACCGTCATAGATCAGGCCCAGGGCGGTCCAGGGGGCTACGGGGGTCTTTTCAATGTAGTGGAAGGTGCCGGCGATGGTGGCGCCGGTTTCGGGGTCCACGTCGAAGGCGCCTGCGGGGATGATGTAGGTGAGGACGCTGGCGATCAGCAGCAACAGCAGCACCAGCAACACCAGCGGCGGGGCACTCCGGCTTTTCTTGGAAGCAGACAGGGATGACATGATCGTTCTCTCCTTTTTTTCTGAAGTCCCGGGATACTGCCTGCTATTAAAGCAAATATCGTGCCACGGTTGAATTTTGACATAACGGATAAAAAAGCGCCGATTTAAGAAGCGTTTCTCAGCAACTTAAATAGACGCTTTTTTATAAGGGATAAAAAATAACCCAAGATATCCCATTAAAAACCAAAACCTGACGTGGAGCGCAGGGATTCGGCCTTTTCCGTCAGCCGGTATCCCCTGTGGTTTTCACACGGTACCAAAAATCCGGCCTCCGCCAGGCGACCCATGAGGCTGCGGATCTCCTGTTCCCCGGCGGGCAGGTCCTCCATAGCGGCCATGGCGGCCAGCTGCCTGCGTCCGGGAATGATGCCCCGCCGGGCACCCTGGTCCAGGGCCCGCAGCAAAAACAGTCCCAGCTCCCGCTTTCGCCCGCACACGCTGCAAAACTCCTCCGTGACCGGCAGGCTGGCGGAGACCGGGCGGAAGGTGCCGGGCAGATCGGCGGCCGTCACGGTGCGCACGTCCATGTATTTGAGGTATTCGGCCAGGTTCCGCAGCTCCCGGACATTGCCCTCCCAGGGGTGGTGCAGCAGCATCTGCTGGGCTTCGGGGGTGAGGGTGATGTCCTCGGCTCCGATCTGCCAGCAGATGTGGTGGAACAGCAGCAATATATCCTGGCCCCGGCGGCGCAGGGGCGGGATCTCCACCAGCATGGTGTTGAGCCGGTAATAGAGATCTTTGCGGAACGTGCCGTTTTCCACCATGCGGGGAATGTTTTCGTTGGAGGCGGCCACGATCCGCACGTCCACGGGGATGATCTCGCTGCCGCCTACCCGCATGACCTCCTTTTCCTGCAAGACCCGCAGGAGCTTCACCTGCAGGGTGGGGCTCATGCCCTCGATCTCGTCCAAAAACAGCGTGCCCCGGTGGGCGTATTCAAAAAGACCCAGCTTTCCGCCCTTTTTGGCGCCGGTGAAGGCGCCGTCGGCATAGCCGAACAGCTCGCTTTCCAGCAGGCTCTCCGGCAGCGCGGCGCAGTTGATGGCCACGAAGGGCATGTCGCACCGGGGGGAGGCGTGATGGATGGCGTGGGCAAAGAGCTCTTTTCCCGTGCCGCTCTCTCCCATCAGCAACACGGAGGCGCTGGTGGCCGCCATCTTCTCCGCGATGGTCTTAGCCCGGCACATCTCCGGGCAGGCGGCCACGATGTCGTCGAAGCAGTATTTGCTGGTGTGCCCCTTTTTTAATAGCTGAAGCCGTAAACGGTGCTGTGTTCGCTCCTCCTCTGCAAAGGGCTGCAGCATGGTAAAGTAGCCCCGGCGAGTGCCGTTTCGCAAAATAGGGGCCGAGGTGACGGAAAAGTCCGTTTGGTGGAAATGGACGATGTGGGCGTCCCGTCCGGCGGGCGAGGTCTCCTGGTTCAAAAAGAAGGCCCGGGGCAGCAGCTGGGTCGTTTCCGGCACGGTGTGGTGCAGTACGGACTGGGCCCCTACCCCCAGCATGGCTTCTGCTGCCGCATTGAAAGCAAAGATCCGGTCCTTCTCGTCCACGCCCACGATGCCCAGAGGGAGTGCCCCCAGCAGGCTCATCAGGTTGCTCTCGGAGACGGAGGCCTTGGCGGTGAGGTTGTCCAGGGAGTAGTTGCTCATGGCCAGACTGTCCGTATAGGCCCGGTAGTTTGCCTCCTCCAGCACCTCCGGCAGCTCCAGCCGCAGGGCGATCTCTGCCACGGTGGCAGGCTGGAAATACCGGGGCCCCAGATCGATGACGGTCTCCGGTCCGGGCGGGGCCAGCTCGGGATACCCCACCGTCAGCGCCAGAGAGCAGTTCTGGGGAACAGGAGCGCCCGGAGCATAGGGATGCAGCTGCAGGCCATGGACGCCCAGCCGCAGCAAATCGGAGATGGACTCCATGGCCATTTCCATGCTCTGGTTGACCAGCATGGTCCTGGTGCCCTGCGGATAGGGCCGCAGCAGATCCACGCTGCTGCGCAGGAAGGTGAGCCGGGGAAAGATCCTCTGCTCCGGCGGGATGAGGGCGGCCGCCTCCGGCGGCAGCGCGGGAACATTGATGAGGTACAGGTCCGCCGGCTGAAGGCGGTGGATGCTGCCGTCCTCCTCACAATAGAGTCGGATGTCTACCTGGTCGCCTAAAATAGATGCAAGCAAATGGGTATACCACTCCCCTGCCCGGCGGGTCTGGAAGAGATTGGCCAGCGTCTTCACGGCGGGACCTCCTTTCGATGAGTTCATATGACTCAGCATAGCATGAATTCCCCGGTATGTACAGTCAGAGCCACCATTCCCTGCGCAAGGAAAAAGGACGGAGCGCGCTTTCCGCGCGCTCCGTCCTTTGATATAACCGGAAGCAATTACTGCTCCTCGGCCATCTTGCGGTACTTCTCGTACCGTGCCTTCAGGTTGGCGATCTCCTGCTGATAGAGGGCCTCGGCCTTCTCGGGGAAGTTGTTCTTCAGAGAGGCGAAGCGGTTCTCGCCCATGAGATAGTCCATCAGCTTGCTGGTGTCCGGCTCGGCGGAGTCCAGCTGGAAGGGGTTCTTGCCCTCGGCGATGCGGCGGGGATCATAGCGGTACAGGTGCCAGTAGCCGCACTCCACAGCCTTCTTCATCTCGGTCTGAGAGCAGCCCATGCCGGCCTTGATGTGCTGTTCCAGGCAGGGGCAGTAGGCGATGACGATGGAGGGGCCGGGATAGGCCTCGGCCTCCCGGATGGCCTTGAGGGTCTGGGCCTGGTCGGCGCCCATGGCCACCTGGGCCACGTACACGTAGCCGTAGCTCATGAGGATGGCGCCCAGGTCCTTCTTGGCCACCTGCTTGCCGCCGGCGGCGAACTTGGCCACGGCGGAGGTGGGGGTGGACTTGGAGGACTGACCGCCGGTATTGGAGTACACCTCGGTGTCCAGCACCAGCAGGTTCACGTCCCGGTTCTGCGCCATCACGTGGTCGATGCCGCCGAAGCCGATGTCGTAGGCCCAGCCGTCGCCGCCGATGGCCCAGATGGACTTCTTGGAGAGGTACTCACGGTTGTCCAGCACGAACTGCACGTCCTCGGTCTTCTTGCAGCTCTCCAGAGCGGCGACCAGGGCGTCGGACACAGCGCGGGTCTTCTCCTTGTCCTCCCAGTTAGCAAGGTATGCGTCGATGGCCTCCACGGCCACGCCGGCGCTCTTCAGGTCCTCCAGACGGATCAGGAGCTCCTTGCGGATGGCGTCCTGGGCGTGGAAGAAGCCGTAGGCAAACTCGGCGTTGTCCTCAAACAGGGAGTGCTCCCAGGCGGGGCCGCGGCCGCAGCTGTCCTTGCAGTAGGGCAGGATGGGGGCGCCGCCGGAGATGGCGGAGGAGCAGCCTGCCGCGTTGCCGATGTACATCCGGTCGCCCACCAGCTGGCTCACCAGCTTGATGTAGGTGGTCTCGGCGCAGCCGGCGCAGGCGGCGGAGAACTGGAAGTAGGGCTTGGCGAACTGGATGTTCTTGACGGTCTTGTCGTTGATAACGTCCTTCTTCAGGTACTTGTCGTTCATGGCGACCTCGTCGAAGTTGTCCTGCTCGGCCTTCATCTCCTCGAAGGGCGTCATGACCAGGGCGTCGGCGGTCTTGTCGCTGGCGTTGGCGGGGCACACGGTCAGGCACACGCCGCAGCCCAGGCAGTCATAGGGAGAGATCTGCATGCGGAAGGAGTAGGCGGGCACGTCCTTGCCCAGGCCCTTGGCGGGCACGGTCTCAAAGGAGGCGGGCACGGAGGCCTTCTCCTCGTCGCTCAGCAGCACGGGGCGGATGGCGGCGTGGGGGCAGGCCATGGAGCAGCGGTTGCACTGGATGCAGCTCTCCGCGTTCCACTTGGGCACCATGGTGGCAACGCCGCGCTTGGAGAAGGCGGAGGTGCCGTTTTCCCAGGTGCCGTCCAGCACGCCGTGCTTCTTGAACACGGACACGGGCAGCTTGTCGCCCTGCTGACGGTCCATGGGCAGCACGATGTCCCGCACGAAGGGCGTCACGCCCTTGGGCTCGGCCACGGGGGTGTCGGCGGCGTCGGCCCAGCTCTCGGGGATCTCCACCTTCACGGCGGCGCTGATGCCCACGTCCACGGCCTTGTTGTTCAGGTCCACGATCTTCTGGCCGGCCTTCTTGAAGTAGGAGTTGTAGTTGTTCTTCTTCATGTCCTCCACGGCCATGTCCAGGGGGATGACCTTAGTCAGGGCGAAGAAGGCAGCCTGCAGGATGCTGTTGGTGCGCTTGCCAAGGCCGATCTCCTGGGCCAGCTTGGCCGCGTCGATGATGTAGAACTGGGCGTGCTTGCGGGCAAGGTCACGCTTCATCTTGCCGGGCAGGCGCTCATCCAGCTCCTCGGCGCTCCAGGGGCAGTTGAGCAGGAAGATGCCGCCGTCCTTCAGGTCCTCGGTGGTGTCGTACTTATTCACATAGGTGGGCGCATGCACGGCGATGAAGTCCGCGGAGGACACCAGATAGGTGGAGCGGATGGGCTGGTCGCCGAAGCGCAGATGGCTCTGGGTCAGGCCGCCGGACTTCATGGAGTCGTAGGAGAAGTACGCCTGGGCATACTTGTCCGCCACCAGACCGATGGTGGAGATGGCGTTCTTGTTGGCGCCCACGGTGCCGTCGCCGCCCAGGCCCCACAGCTTGCAGGACACCTCGCCGGGATGGGGCAGCTCCACGTCCTTGTAGTCCAGGGAGGTGTGGGTCACGTCGTCCACGATGCCGATGGTGAAGCTGTTCTTGGGGTTTTCCTGCTTCAGGTTATCATACACGGCGATGATCTGGCCGGGGGTGGTGTCCTTGGAGGAAAGACCGTAACGGCCGCCCACCACGCGGATGTGGCCCAGGCCCGCCTGGTTCAGGGCGGTCACCACGTCCAGATACACGGGCTCGCCCACGGAGCCGGTCTCCTTGGAGCGGTCCAGCACGGCGATGCGCTTGCAGGTGGCGGGGATGGCGGCGGCGAAGTGCTTGACGGAGAAGGGACGGTACAGGTGGATCTGCACCATGCCCACCTTGCGGCCCTGGGCGTTGAGGTAGTCCACGGTCTCCTTCACGGTCTCGGAGGCGGAGCACATGACCACGATCACGTCCTCAGCGTCGGGGGCGCCGTAGTAGTTGAAGAGCTTGTAGTCCCGGCCGGTGAGCTTGTTGATCTCGTCCATGTAGTGCTGGACGGTGTCAGGCAGAGAGGCGGCCTTCTCGTTGGCGCCCTCCTTGCACTGGAAGTACACGTCGGGGTTGACGTTGTTGCCCCGGTTGGTGGGGTGCTCGGGGTTGAGGGCGCTGCGGCGGAAGGCCTTCAGGGACTCCTGGTTCACCAGGCCCCGCAGATCCTCGTAGTCCAGCGCCTCGATGCGCTGCATCTCGTGAGAAGTGCGGAAGCCGTCGAAGCAGTGCATGAAGGCGTACCGGGCGTCAATGGCGGAAAGGTGCGCCACGGCGCCCAGGTCCATGGCCTCCTGGGGGCAGGAGGACATGAGCATGGCGTAGCCGGTGGTGCGGCAGGTCATGAAGTCCGTGTGATCGCCGAAGATGGAGTGGTGGTTGCTCGTCACCACGCGGGAGGCGATGTGCATGACGCTGGGCAGGAACTGGCCGCCCATGGCGTACATGGCGGGGATCATCAGCATGAGGCCCTGGGAGGACGTAAACGTGGTGGTCAGGGCACCGGCCTGCAAAGAGCCGTGGCAGGTACCGGCCGCGCCGGCTTCGGACTGCATCTGGATCACGTCCACCGTGGAGCCGAACAGGTTCTTGCGGCCCTTGGCAGACCACTCATCCACCTTCTCCGCCATGGGCGAAGACGGCGTGATGGGATAGATGGCGGCCACTTCTGTGAACGCATACGCCACATGCGCCGCAGCGGTGTTGCCATCCATGACTGCGTATTTCTTTTTCATCTGATACACCTCTCCTGGTATGTAATAAGCGGGACCATCATGAGTCCGGCGCGGCGGCGCATCCAGAGCGCACTTGCCGGGCTGCCTGCCTGCACATTCCACTATGCGGAATCAAATTCCTGGAAAGCTCAACAGACAAACATTGCTCATGAATTGTCAAACTAACTATACTCTATAAAGCCATCAGTGTCAAAGACTTTTGCACCCATTTTCGCCAAAAAATTAACAGAAAAAACGGCGGATGCCGGCATTTACTGTGCCGGCGTCCGCCGCCCTGCCCCGCGCAGCGATGAGGACCGGCATGGCCTTGCCGTCCTGGCTGGTGCACCGGGGCAAAATCGGCTTTCGGGACAACGACAAACGGGAGGACGCGTTTTTCGCGTCCTCCCGCTCACGCATGGATATAGGTGCGCTCTGTCTTGCGGAGTCTCTGAAGTAAACGGCATCCATACGGTGCCGGAGCTTCTGCTGTGAAGATACCGCTTCCAATCTTCCCTTCCCAAGATCGCACAGGCGGATGAGCTTATCCGGACAGCTCCTCTTTCAAAACCAGTTCCAGTTCTTTTATGAAGGCATTTGCCTCGTCTGTAATGGAGCTGTTTGCCTCCTGGACCCATCCCAAATAGATCTCATTATACCGGTTTTTAATAGGCCGGCTTACCAGTTCCGGTCCGGCAAATCCCTCGGACAAGATGCCTGTTCCAATGGAAAAGGCATCCGTATGGGTCAGCACATTGATCATCGTTCCCCGGTCGATCACATGGAAACGGCGATCCAGAGTAAGGCTGGTGGGCAAGATGGCCTCTTCGGAGAAGTCCACGGAGATCGTCGCCTCAGACTCAAACGAAGCGAATGGATACTCCTTCATATCTTCCAGATCGATTTCCTGGTGGACTGCCATGGGATGGTCCTTTCTGAAAAACACGGAAGGAGACATGGAGAGGATCTCGTTGAACTCAAGATTGCGGGATGCCAGAAATTTTCTGATAAACGACTCCGTGGTCGTGGACAAAAAAATGATGCCCACTTCGCTCTTTTTTTCAAAGACATCCCGGATGACTCTGTCCATGCTGCACTCACGCAGACTCACCATGAATTGCTTCGGAGCCCGTTTTTCAAAAAATTGGCAGAACGCTTTCATAACGAACGGATATCTCTGCATGGAAACCGAGAGATGGAAGGGAGGCTGTTCGCTGTGGTGCGTATACAGATCCAGGATCCGCTCTTCCTGTTCCAGCAGGATCTTTGCATACCGCAAAAATTCGGCGCCCTCCTTTGTGAGCGAGGTGCCTTTTCTGCTTCTGGAAAAGATGCTGATATGCAGTTCGTTTTCCAGATCTTTTAATGTTGTACTCAAATAGGGCTGCGTTAAATTCAGTTCCTGCGCTGCTTTGCCGATGCTCCCACACCGGGATATTTCCATCACGTAACGAATTTGCTGAAGTGTCATTTCTGGGATCTCCTCATGCTTTTCGGTAAGTTATACAGGAATAACCGCCATATCCCAGTCATTATTTATAGCTTATGACCAGAGATACCTTTTTCGTAATTGTTCACTTTTAAATACAGTGTAATACTATTGTCATACAACACGTGCATTAAGAATATATCACGACGCGAAAAATGTCAAATTGTGAGGAATCTAGGGAGGAAAGCGTATGAAAGTATTGATTGCCGATTTACCAAAGGCGCAGAACCGTAATATTGATTACGAACAGGCGGAATTTCCCGATGTGGAGACGGTTGTATATAACTACGATTCCTCCAAAAAGGCGGAGTTTCAGTCACTTCTGCAGGATGCGGACGCCTTGCTGACCGCCCTGATCCCCATGGACGCCGAGATGCTGGCACATGCCAAGAAGCTGCGCATTTTGTCACTCACATCCACCGGCTACAACTTTGTGGATCTGGACTGCGCCACCAAGCAGAACATCGCCGTTGCGGCTATTGGGGAATACTGCACCAACGAAGTGGCGGATCACGCCATGGCGCTGCTGCTTTCTCTGAACCGCAAGCTGAAGACATATACCCGGCTCGTTGAGAAAGAGAAAAAGTGGCTCTACAAGGAGGCGGCTCCCATCCATAGCCTGAGCGGACAGACGCTGGGCATCTTCGGCCTGGGCAAGATCGGACGTGCTCTGGCCAAGCGTGCGCAGGCGTTCGGCCTGACCGTCATCGCCCATGATCCCTATCTGCCCCCCGCTGTGGCCGAGGAGATGAATGTGCGGCTGGTGTCTGCCAAAGAGATCATGGAGTGCAGCGACATCATCTCCAACCACATGATCCAGACGCCGGAAGTCTATAACTTCTTCAACGATGACTTCTTTAACGGCCTGAAGAAGACCCCGATCTTCCTCAACGTTGCCCGGGGCGACAGCGTGGATGAGCCGGCGCTGCTGCGGGCGCTGGACCAGGGCAAGATCAGCGGTGCAGGCCTGGATGTTTTCAAGGATGAGAATCCCGACCTGAAGGACAACCCCTTCCTCGGCCGGGACAATGTGGTGATCACGCCTCACGGCGCCTTTTATAGCGTGGAGTCTTACCAGCGTATGCAGGACATCTCGGTTGGAAATATCATTCATTACCTCAAGGGCGAGTACCAGAAGGTAAATCGGATCGTCAATGGGATCCAGGCTTAAACACCCGCTTAGACCCTTAATATTTTATTTCTTCGGAAAGGAGTCCCTGATATGAAAAACGCGGATGTCATCATCATTGGTGGCGGCATGATCGGATTATCCATTGCATATTGGCTCACGAAAAAGAACAAAACGGTCCTGATTTTGGAGAAGAGCTCCACGTTGGCAGCGGGAAGCAGCGGCGCCGGTGACGGCCACATCTACCACAACACAAAGATGCCCGGATATCACACAAACCTGGGCTATACCGGCGGAGAGATGTATCCCGAGATCCTGGAGGACTTAGGGGACAACTGTGGCTTCGGCGAGCATTGCGGTTCCTATCTTTTGTGCAACGATGAAAAAGAGTACGAGATCGTGGAAAAGGCCACCCAGAAAATGCGGGAGGGCGGCATGGACATCCGCATGCTCAGCGGCGACGAGCTGCGAGAGCAGGAGCCCTATTTTTCCAAAAAGATCTACGGCGCCAGTTATGCGCCCAGCGGCGGCAAGATCGATCCGCTGAAGCTTGTATTTGCCTATGCCCGCACGGTGGAAAAGCGGGGCGGCACGATCCTGTGCGACCAGGAAGTCACCGGCGCGGTGATCGAGAACGGGGCCATCAAGGGAGTCAAGACCAGCAGCGGTGAATTTTATGCCGACGCGGTGGTGGATGCCGCGGGCTCCTGGAGCGGCTTTTTGGGAAAGGCAGTGGGGCTGTATGTCCCCGTCAAGCCCCGCAAGGGCCAGATCGTCGTCAGCGAGGGCTGCGCGCCCATGCTGAAAGGTCCTGTGACCACGGCATCGTTCTTCTGCGCCAAGTTCCACCCGGAAATGATGCAGATGTTCCGCAAGATGACCAAAGAGCTCAACCACGGCACCGCCATTGAGCAGACCGCCAGCGGAACGATTCTGATTGGCGCCACCAACGAGTGGGCCGACTTTGACAAGAGCAATACGATCGAGGGAATCGAGTGGCTGGTGGCAGAGGCATGCCGGGCCGTGCCCGCCCTGCGGGATGTGCACTTTATCCGCACATTCTCCGGCTTCCGCCCCTATACACCAGACCATCTGCCCATGGTGGGTGCCACCGCCCATTTGAAAAATTACTATCTGGCAACGGGATTTGAAGGCGGCGGAATCTCCCTCAACCCCGCTGTGGGCCGCATGGTCAGTGAGATGATCTGCGGAGAGCCGCTGACCATCACCAACGAGCCGCTCAGCCCCGACCGGCTGGTCAAGCCGTTTGAGCAGGCAACGGAGGAAGAGCTGAAGAACAATTTGCCCCTCGGCATTTTCAACGCGTAACGGAAGGAGCGTAAAACTTATGGAAGAACGCAGAGTTTTGCATCATCCTGTGTTGGGTGACGCACCTGAAAAGCGCCAGGTCACCATTTATTATCAGGGACAACCCATCGCGGCGAAGGAAGGGGAACCCATCGCGGCCGCTTTGCTGGCAGCCGGGATCCGGGCGTTTCGCAAAACCGTACATCTGCATGAGCCCAGAGGTGTTTTTTGCTCGATCGGACGCTGCACCGACTGCATGATGATCGTCAACGGGCAGCCCAATGTCCGCACCTGCGTTACCCCTGTGGAAGACGGGATGCGGCTGGAGCCGCAGGATGGATTTGGTCACAGAGAGCTGGTAGGAGGTGACGAGGGATGAAGAGATTCTCCACAGAGGTTGCTGTTATTGGCGCTGGCCCTGCGGGACTGTGCGCGGCACTGGAAGCCCACAAGATGGGTGCACAGGTTACTCTGATTGATGAAAACGCACTGCCCGGCGGACAGCTGTTCAAGCAGATCCATAAGTTCTTCGGCTCGAAAGAGCATTTGGCCGGTGTGCGCGGTTATGAGATCGGCAGACAGCTTTTGAAGGAACTGGAGAAGAGCAATGCCGACGTGATGCTCAACAGCGTGGCGTACGGTATGTTTGCAAACAACACCGTGGGCGTCATCCAAAGAGGCGACCATTACGCCATCCAGGCCCAGAAAATCATTATCGCGGCCGGCGCCAAGGAAAACTATATGAGCTTCCCCGGCAGCACGCTGCCTGGCGTCATGGGTGCCGGCGCCGCTCAGACCATGATCAATGTCAACCGCGTTCTTCCGGGTAAGCGGATCGTAATGCTGGGCTCGGGCAACGTGGGCCTCATCGTGGCATATCAGCTGATGCAGGCCGGCGCCACGGTGGAAGCACTGGTGGAGGCGGCGCCCAATATCGGCGGCTACGGTGTGCACGCCGGCAAGATCCGCCGGGCAGGCGTCCCCATCCTCACGTCCCACACCATCAAAGAAGTGTATGGCGACGGCTGCGTGGAGGGCGTGATCATCTCCCAGCTGGACGAAAAGTGGAAGCCCATCCCCGGCAGCGAACGGGCCATCGCCGCGGATACCGTCTGCCTGGCTGTCGGCCTCAATCCCATGACGGAACTGGCCTGGATGGCCGGATGCGAATTTACGTTCCTGCCCGGCCTGGGCGGACACGTACCCATGCATGATGCCAATATGCGCACCACCATGCCCGACATCTATGTGGCCGGCGATATTACCGGCGTGGAAGAGGCGTCTTCTGCCATGGAAGAGGGAAAGCTGGCCGGCATTGCCGCCGCGGAAGCCCTGGGCTATGTGAAGCCGGAGGAGGCTGAGCGCCGCAAAGAAGAGGTGCGAGCCCGGTTGGCCTCTTTGCGCACGGGTATGTTCGGCGAAAAGCGGCAGCTGGCCAAGCAGGAGCAGATGCAGCGTATGGAAGAGTTTTGTCAGAGAAAGGCTGGTGTCTAACAATGGCTGAAGGTGTGCGTTTTACCGGTGTTCCCAGCGCCGAAGAGCTTCGTAACGCTACGGGTATCCCCAGCGAGGAGCGGGTAAAGAAAGGTCGGGTGGCCGTTATCGAGTGCGTGCAGGAGATCCCCTGCA
>ENA-UEYL01001966-UEYL01001966.1-human-gut-metagenome-genome-assembly--contig:-NODE-1966-length-16257-cov-7.984487_pt1 | contig 16257 bp, 13 predicted proteins | sample MGYA00242941_ERZ507946 | MGnify/ENA primary metagenome ERZ507946 (study PRJEB26167, sample SAMN06115482) | human gut metagenome | host: Homo sapiens | place: China:Guizhou | collected 2015-03-11...
TTCTGAAGAACCCCCATAAAGGGGGCAAGCGGCTTCTCCCTCCCTTCCCCAAACCCCATCCCTCCCTCTCCCAAGACGTTCGTGTTTATTGAATCCCTGTTCCGGAAGTGTACGGCTCATCGGGATCGGGGCATTGCCGGGAGTGAAGGTGCGGTTCGGAGGGAAGCGCATCCCCTCCATTTTCTCAGCAAAGGCGACTTTCTTCAAGTCTTTTCAGGAAAGAATCTCAACATGAAAAAGCCCCGTCCCTTGGGGACGAGGCTCATTGGGGGACAGCTTCAGTGCGGCACTTTGTGCCGGACAGCGCCGGAACCTGCCGCCGCATAAAAAAGTCTTGGGAGAAGGGGAGGGGCTTGGGGGAAGGGAGGAGGAAGCCGCTTGCCCCCTTTATGGGGGGTCTCCAGAAAGGTTCCTCCCCTCCCCAAAAAGAGAATCCACCACCTACAGCTTCTTCACATCGGCATACCACGCGCTGGCCTGCTCAAGGAGCTTGGTGGCGCGGCTGGCGAGGGCGTGCGGATCCTTGATGTAGCCGTCGAGCAGCAGGGTGGAGTCGAAAAGGCTCTGGATCATTTCGGCAAGCTGCGGATCGTCTGGATCGGCCTTGGAAAGCTTCAGCATCGTGCGGAGCAACGGATGATCGCGGTTGATTTCGAAAATCTTCTGCGGGATGGAGTCGTCCTTCTGCATGACGCGCATCAGGCGTTCCATCGAAGAGGTCACGCCGTCGTCCGGGGAAACGAGGCAGGCCGGACTGTCCGCGAGCCGGTGGGACACGCGGGCGTCCTTGATCTGGTCGCCGAGCACCTTGCGGATGGTTTCAAGGAGCTTGTCGAACTCGTTCATGTCCTCGTTGGACAGCGGCGCGGCCTTGGGCTGTTCGTCGGTGTCCGCGAAGGCGTCGAGCACGGCGCTGTCGGCGTGTTCCACGGCCTTGAAGGTGTAGTCCTTGTATTTCGCCAGCGTCTCCAGCGCGAACTCGTCGACGGGCTCATAGAGGTAGAGCACTTCGAGGCCCTTGCGGCGGAACACTTCGCTGTGCGGGTTGACCTTGGCGGCTTCGCGGCTCGGCGCGGCGACGTACCAGATTTCCTTCTGGCTTTCGCGGGCGCGGGAAATGTAGTCGTCCAGCGAGGTCAGGCCGTCGGCGTCTTCCATCGCGGAGGAGTTGAAGCGCAACAGCGGGGTGATGCGGTCACGGTTGACGAAATCGCTGTAGCCGAGTTTGAAGACCTTGCCGTGCAGCTTCCAGAAGCTGTTGTACTTTTCCGCGTCGTCCTTCGCCATCTTTTCGAGGTGGGACAGGATCTGCTTGCTGATGGTCTGCGAGATCTTGCGCAGGACGATGTTTTCCTGGAGCGTTTCGCGGGAAATGTTCAGGGGCAGGTCCTCGGTGTCCACCACGCCCTTGAGGAAGGCGAGGTAGTCGGGGATGAGCTCCTTGTTTTCACGCTGGATGAGCACGCGGCGGGCGTAGAGATCCAGCCCCCAGTGCTCGCGGTACGCGCCGAAGTAGTCCTTGGTGATGTCGGGAATGAACAGCAGGGCGTTGAACTGCACCGGAGCGTCCACGGACAGGTGCAGCACATCGAGCGGATCTTTCTGGTCGTAGGTCAGGAACTTGTAAAATTCGTCGTACTGTTCCTTCTTGATGGAGAACTTGGGCTCGCGCCACAGGGCGGGCGTCGTGTTCACGCGTTCGCCGTCCACGAGGATGGGGAAGGGGATGAAGCTCGAATGCGTGCGGATGATCCCTTCGATGCGGTATTTTTCCAGAAACTCCTTGTCGCCTTCCTTGATGAAGGCCCGGATGGTGGTGCCGCGCTTGATGTCGGCCTGATCCGGGGCTTCCTCCACGGTAAACGTGCCGGTCCCGTCGGAAATCCAGCGGTAGGCGGGGCCGTCGCCGGTGGCGGAGAGCGAGGTCACTTCAACCTTGTCCGCGACCATGAACACGGAATAGAAGCCGATGCCGAAGCGTCCGATGATGTTGGAAGCGTCGCTGGTCGTGCCGTCTTCGGCGGTCTGGGTGTGTTCCTTGAGGAAGGCTTCCGAACCGGAGTGGGCGATGGTCCCGAGGTTTTCGATCATCTCGTCGCGGGTCATGCCGATGCCTGTATCGGTGATGGTCAGGCAATTCTGCACTTTGTCCGAAGAGATCCGGATTTCGAGCGGCAAGTCGGCATCCCGGATGGCCTCGTGCTGCGTCTGGCTCTGGAGGAAGCGCAGCTTGTCCAGCGCATCCGAGGCGTTGGAAATGAGCTCACGCAAAAAAATCTCCCGGTTGGAATACAGGGAGTGGGTGAGGATATTCAGAACCTTACGGGTTTCGGCACGGAATTCATGATTGGTGGTCTGTTCAGACATGGGAATCCTCCTGCAAAATCTTGGCCGGGATGCGCCCGGCGATCCAGCCCCAAAAATAAGTTTGCCTGTTGAATCGTCAAGGGGAGGGCAGCTCATGATAAGGTTTGAAAGAGTGGAGAGAATTGGGGAGGGGAGGGAAAACTTTTCTGAAGAAAAGTTTTCCCTCCCCTCCCCAAACCCCACCCCTCCCTTTCCAAAGACTTTTGACTTTATCGAATCCCTGTTCGCAGGTTTTTGGGGATAGATTGCTGTTGGAGTAGCACCATTGCAAAGTTGAAGCGCGTTAGAGGGCGATGGATTCCAGATCGTCCGGGACAAACAGGTTGCCGAAGAAGTATTGGCGGCCTTCGGCCGTGTACAGCGTTTTGCGCTCGGGAAGGCGGGTGTCTTCGGTATGCCAGAGCACGAGATTCTCCACGCCGAGCTCCGTTGCCGTTTCGCAGGCTTCACGGACCGTGCTGTGGTGCTTTTCGTAGGGCTTGAAGCGGTCGCGGTCCGCATAGAGGCAGAAAGCTTCACTGAGGAGCCAGCCGCTGCCAGCCGCGTATTTCCGGCCTCGGGGCGTACAGGGTTCGTCGCCGAGGCAGGAGAGCTTTTTGCCGCTGTGGAGGCCCAACATGAAGCCAAACTGCTTCGCCTTGGTGGAACCGATGTCGAAGAAGGTTGCCCGGTAGCTTCCGAACGGGCGTTCCTCACCGTCCCCGACAGGGACGATAAGGATGCGGTCGCCAATGTACTGCGTCATACTGGCGGGTAAGGTCATGTCCGCGACGGAGTGGACGACTCCGGCGAGTTCATCATGGCAATACAGCGTAAACGTCCCCTCGTAGCTTCCTCCCCGGATGTTCTGGGCAACGGAGCGGATCATCCAGATCATCCCGAAAAGATGATCGGTGTGGCAATGGGTCAGGAACGCGTGATGGATGTCGGAGGGCCGGATGCCCGCCCGTTCAAGCTGGGTGAAGATGGCGTTGCCGCCGCCGGCATCCACAAGCAAGGGCTCCTTGCCATCAAGAAGGATGAAACACGTGTTGTAACAGCGCGTGGCCCCGGCGTTGCCGGTCCCGAGGACAATGAGTTTTTCCATGATATCAGCCGGAAGCGTTGTGATGGACAGTATGAAAAGAACCGTATGCGTCGCTCGCCGTCTGGCCAGCCACGGAATTCATTGCAAAGAAAGAAATACCCGCAAAGATGATAGAGAGAACCGCGCCGTTCCGCAAGAATGGGAAAACGGCCCTTTCCCGATCCCGAACAAGCCCCACCTCAAACGGCACAAAAAAAGCCGGACGACTCCGGCAGAACGTGTTCCTATCAGCAGAATAAAACGATAATACGCATAAAATACAGCCGATCAAAACGCTTTGAACCTTCTTCTTATCCCTTTCCTTCCATACGGCAGGAACTCCTTCCGCGCGGCCTTCCCACCAGTCGAAAGTCTTTGGAGGGAGAGAGGAGGGGGCTTGGGGGAGGGGAGAGGGAACCTTTCTCCAGAAAGGTTCCCTCTCCCCTCCCCCAACATCAAATCATTCATCAATCAACTTAGCTCGACGCCTGCGCCTTGAGGGCTTCGGTCTGGGCGTGGGTGACAAGGGCGTCCACAAGCTCCTGAATTTCGCCTTCCAGCACCTTGCCGAGGCTGTACAGGGTCAGGTTGATGCGGTGGTCCGTGACGCGGCCCTGCGGGAAGTTGTAGGTCCGGATGCGCTCGGAGCGGTCGCCTGTGCCCACCTGCGCGCGGCGCTGGTCGGCAAGGGCGGCGTTCTGCTCGTCCTGCTTCATCTGGAGGAGGCGGGAGCAAAGAATCTTGAGACCCTTGGCCTTGTTCTTGTGCTGAGACTTTTCGTCCTGACAGCAGACCACGAGGCCGGTGGGGATGTGGGTCACGCGTACGGCGGAGTCGGTCGTGTTCACGCTCTGCCCGCCGGGGCCGGAGGAGCGGTACACGTCGAAACGCAGATCTTCGGGCTTGAGGTCAAGGTCCACTTCCTCGGCTTCGGGCATGATGGCGACCGTGGCGGCGGAAGTGTGGATGCGGCCCTGCGATTCGGTGGCGGGCACGCGCTGCACGCGGTGGGTCCCGGACTCGAATTTCAGGCGGCTGTAGACTTTGTCGCCGGAAATGAGCGCGATGACTTCCTTGTAGCCGCCGTTGTCGGACTCGCTTTGGCTCATGATTTCGACTTTCCAGCCCATCTTTTCGGCGTAGCGGCAGTACATGCGGAAAAGATCGCCGCCGAAGAGGGCCGCTTCTTCGCCGCCCGTACCGGCGCGGATTTCCAGAATGATGTTCTTTTCATCCAGCGGGTCGGTGGGCAGGAGCAGCACCTTGAGATCATGCTCAAGCTCGGGGAGCTTCTCCTCGATGGACTTGATTTCTTCGTGGGCCATTTCGCGGATATCGGGATCGGCGTCGTTGAGCAGTTCCTGATTGTCGGCGAGGTTCTGCTTCAATTCGCGGTACTGGCGGAAAATGTCCACCACGGGCTTGAGATCCGAGTGGGCTTTGGTCAGCTTGCGGTATCGATCCTGATCGTTGAAAACGGTGGGATCGGCGAGTTCCTGTTCGAGATCCAGGAATTTGCGTTCGAGGCTTTCGAGTTTGGCAAACATCAATGACTCCGGTTGCAGGTAGGGGGCGTCTCAAGGCGCGGCGGGTGCTGGCCGACGGCGGAAGCGAGGGCCGCGACCGCGACTTCGACCTGATCCAGTTCCGGTTCCCTTGTGGTCAGAAGCTGTAAAAACATGCCCGGCGCGCGGAGGATGCGCCCCCAGAACCCGTCGCCCAGACGCGCGGCGTAGCGGATAAGCTCATAGGACAGGGCACTGATGGGAACCATAAGCAGCAGCTTGAAGGCGATAGTGAAAAGATGCTTGGCCACGGCGCTGTCCGGCGTCCAGACAAGGAGCAGCAGCGGGACGAGGACCGTATGCAGCAGGATGGCGATGGACATGACGAACAGCAGGAAGGTCGTGCCGCAGCGCGGGTGCAGGCGGCTGAACCGGATGGCCGACTCGGGCGTCACCGTATCCCCGGATTCGTAGGCATGGATCGTCTTGTGTTCGGCGCCGTGATAGCAGAACACCCGCCGGATGTCCGGGAGGAAGGCGATGCCCACGATGTAGCCGATAAAAATCAGAAATTTAAACAGCCCGTCCCAGATGTGGAACGAAAAACCTTCGACGTCGCCGCCGAGCCCGATCCAGTTCATGATGATCGAGAGCAGGTGAGGCACGACGACGAACAGGCCCACGGCGAACAGAAGCGACACGATGAGGGTAAGGACAAGCTGCCAGTCCTTGAGTTCCTCTCCGGTCCCTTCCGTGCTGCGCTCGGCGGAAAGGTTCAGTGCCTTGATGCCGTTGACGAGGGTTTCTATCAGCGTGGGGAAACCGCGCAGGAACGGTTTTTTGAGCAGCTCGCTGCGGGTGAGGCTGAACCACGGGCGGTTTTCGACGCTGATGTTGCCGTCGGCCGTGCGGACGGCCAGCGCATAGACGTCGCCGTTGCGCATCATGACGCCTTCCATCACGGCCTGCCCGCCGACGAGCGGCGCGGGGGCTAGGAACGGCAAAAGGCGCCCAAGGCTCATTGGGAATCGTTTCCCGGAACGGGCGGAAGAAACGGACGTGGCGGCCGGACGACCGGTGCGCGTGGACATGGAAAGACCTCGGAATGTCACTCCCTGAACGTGTGTCCCCGGCGCGGTTCCCGACTGGTTGACTTGCGGACTTCGGGGAAGGACGAAAAAAAGGGATGGAACTCGAAGGCCTCCCGGAGGGCGGGCCACCCGGGAGGCGTAAAGGCTGCGCAGGAGGCCGGCGCGTTACTTGTTGAGATTGGCGTACTTCTTGCGGAAGCGGTCAATGCGGCCAGCCGTATCGAGGAAACGCTGCTTGCCGGTGAAGAAAGGATGGCAAGCGGAGCAAATTTCCACATGGACGGTTTCTCCTTTAGTGGAGAGGAGTTCTACCTGATTGCCGCAGGCGCAGGTGATCTTGGCCTTGTACACTTTGGGATGAATTTTTTCTTTCATGGTCAGGCTCCTATAAAGTCGGGACTCAGCTATATATACCCTGAAGTGCCGTTTGGCAAGGGATTCTTCCCCGAGGAGGCTTTTGCCTCCGGCTCGGGCATTCCGGCAAAGATTTTTTTGCATCCGGGCCATTTTTTTCCTTTTTGTCGTGTCATTTATGTATAATGCTTGAAGTTATCATTTTATTGTCTGATTTCGAAGTGTTATCGTTCCACAAAATGGTGGCGTTCTAACTCGGGGGGTGGTAAAAACGCTTTTTGCAATACAAATAAGGGAGGATAGCGCAAAATATCCCGGTGACAACCGCAAAAACAAAGGGTAAAGACCACCGCTGGCACATCTCACTATTCAGGTAAGGAGTCTTTTATGACCAAAGCAGATCTTGTTGACAAAATCCACGCCAAGGCTGGCCTCGGCACCAAGGCCGCAACCGAACAGTTCCTCGACGCGGCCATCAGTGTGCTGTCCGAAACCATCGCCAACGGCGAACAGGTTTCCTTCACCGGCTTCGGTAGCTTCAAGGTCGTCGAACGCAGCGAACGCAAGGGCCGCAACCCCCGCACCGGCGAGGAATGCCTCATCCCCGCTTCCCGCGTCGTGAAGTTCACTCCCGGCAAGGCGCTGAAAGAAGCCGTGAAATAGTGTGTACGGGCGCAGCCTCTTTTCCGGGGCTGTAGTCCCGGAAACGACATCCGGTACATAAATCCCGCGGCCCCGGCTGCGGGATTTTTGCATTCCTGCCCGCAACGGGCCAGATTGTTATTCCTTTTTCCTTGTGCTATTTCTTTGAGATTGCAGTGCCGAATACACGTCGCGCCGTGCCCATAGTCCCGTTTCCGGGGCTCGGGAGCGGCTTTTTTATGTGGCTTCGGCAGGATTTCCGCTTCGGGCGGCAAGGTTTCAACAAAGGAATGAGGGAACATGATAGGACCGGTTGCGAACAGCGTTTGTATTGTCGCGGGCTCCATTCTCGGGGCGCTCTGCGGGCCTGTGCTCAGTCAGGAGTTCAGGAAAAAGATCATGAATGTCTTCAGCTGCATCACGCTCGGCATCGGCGTGACCATGCTGTCGAAGGGCGACTCGCTGCCTCCTGTCGTGCTTTCCCTGCTGTTCGGAACGGCGCTCGGCGAGCTGACCCGCTTCGAATCCTTGGTGATGAAGGGGGCCTTCAAGGTGGCGGGGCTGTTCAAGCGGAACGGCAAAGCCAAGGGCGGCAAGTCCGAAACGCTGTCCGAGACGGTGTTCCGCGATCAGTTCGCCGTGGCGACGGTCCTTTTTTGCGTGAGCGGCCTCGGGATCATCGGTTCCATGCGCGAAGGCCTGACCGGCGAGTGTTCCCTCCTGCTCATCAAGGGCGTGCTCGATCTGTTCACGGCCATGCTCATTTCGGCGAGCATCGGCAGTGTGGTGGGCGTGCTGGCCGTTCCGCAGTGCGCCATTCAGTTTGCCTTGCTGTTCGGGGCCACGATGCTCATGCCGTACACCACGCCGACCATGTTTGCGGATTTCTCCGCTTGCGGCGGCATCATCATGCTCGGCGCGGGGCTGCGCCAGATGGGGCTCGTGCAGGTCCCTATCCTCAGTATGCTGCCCGGTCTGTTTTTCGTCATGCCGCTGTCCGCATTATGGAAGCAGATTATGTAGATGAGGGAATCGGACGAGGGGGCTTCGCCGGAAGCCCCCTCGTCGCGTATGGGAAAAGCCGTTTTTGAGGGGGAAGGAAGAGGGGGAGGCTCATTAGGCTTTGGGCGTGGCGGTGAAGAAGAAGCGGGGGAAGCGGAAGATGATTTCCCCGTTGCCCTGCTTCGGATAGCGTGCGGCGACCTCCTCCAGCACGGCCTGTTCGAAGGCTGCGGCGCGCTCGCCGGAAAGGAGGCTCAGGTAGGGGCGCAGTCCCGTGCCTTTATACCAATCCATGATGGCCTCGTGGGACGGCATACGGTGGAGATAGGTGATCTGCCACATCTGGAACTGTCCGGCTTCGGCGGCGAGGATGTCGAAATAGGCCTCTTGGGAAAGCGTATGGAAGATCCGCGCGGAGGCGAGTTCGGCGCGCCACTCGTCCGAGGCGGCAAGTTCCCCGATGATCCGGTGGATGGGCTCCTGATAGTTCATGGGAACCTGCACGGCGAGCATTCCGCCGGGGCGGAGCAGGGCGAGCATGTCCCGGATGAGCCGGGGATGGTCGGGGACCCACTGGATGCAGGCGTTGGAAAACACCACGTCGAACCCGTCCTCCCCAAGTGAGGGCAAATTCAGGGCATCGCAGATCCGGAACTCCATGTCCGGGTGATCGTCCTTCGCGGCTTCGATCATCTCCGGTGAACTGTCGATGCCGATGATGCGCAGGGCATTGGGGAAGGCGTCCGCCAGAACCTGCGTGCTGTTGCCGGGGCCGCATCCCACATCGAGCAGCTTGCGCGGCTGTTCAAGGTCGATGCGTTTGACCAGATCGATGGACGGCTGCGTCCTTTCGGCCTTGAAGCGGAGATAGGCGGCGGAATCCCATTGCATGGCGTGTCTCTTGCGGGCTGAAGGTGGGCGGAGTTTCCCCTAAAAGCCCTTTTGCGGTAATGCCGTTCCCGCCGCCCTGTCAAGCGGACGGAAAAGGGAGGAAACGTGTTCCTTTCCTCCCCTTCTTTATGTGGCTTTTGATGGAAAAACGGCCTGCGCCGTTTCCCTCGGTCGCCATTCTGTCACGCGGGCTACAGCAGCTTGGTGATGATCTCTCCAAATTCGGTGCAGCCGACCGTGCGGGCGTCGGTCATCTGCGCGGCGAGGTCTTCGGTGACGGCGCGGCGGGCGATGGCGGTGTTCACGGCCTTGTAGATGCGGGTGGCGGCTTCCTTCCAGCCTATGTGCTCCAGCATGAGCGCGCCGCTGAGGATGAGGCTGCCGGGGTTGGCCCGGTCCTTCCCGGCGAGGCTCGGCGCGGTGCCGTGGGTCGCTTCGAAGAAGGCCAGCTTTTCCGACATGTTCACGCCGGGGGCAAGGCCAAGGCCGCCGACCTGCGCGGCGAGGGCGTCCGAAATGTAGTCGCCGTTCAGGTTGGGCGTGGCGAGCACGCTGTACTGCTCGGGGCGGATGAGGGCCTCCTGGAACATCGCGTCGGCGATGCGGTCCTTGATGACCAGCTTGCCCGGCGCGGAAGCGGCTTCGGCTTCGACCACGGTCTGGGCGGCGAATTCCTCCTTCGCCACATCGTAGCCGTGCTGGCGGAACGCGCCCTCGGTGAACTTCATGATGTTGCCCTTGTGCACAAGGGTCACGCTCGGAAGGTTCTGGGCGAGGGCGTGGCGGATGGCGGCGCGGACAAGGCGCTTGGAGCCTTTTTCGGTCATGGGCTTGATGCCTACGGCGGCGGAGGCGTCCACATTGGCTCCCAGTTCGTCGCGCAGGAAGGCGATGAGCTTGGCGGCTTCGGGCGTCCCGGCCTTGTATTCGATGCCCGCGTAGACGTCTTCGGTGTTTTCGCGGAAGACGATCATGTCCACGCGCTCGGGATGCTTGACCGGTGACTCGATGCCTTCAAAGTAGCGGATGGGCCGGATGCAGGCGTAGAGGTCGAGGGTCTGGCGCAGGGTGACGTTGAGGCTGCGGAAACCCGTGCCCACCGGCGTGCCGAGGGGGCCCTTGATGGCGAGCTCGGCGCCGCGCAGGGCGGCGAGGGTTTCGTCGGGCAGGAGCGTCCCGGTTTCCTTGAGCGCCTTTTCGCCCGCGAGCAGTTCCTTCCAGTCGAAACCGCGCTCGTCGCCGTAGCTCAGACGGATGGCTTCATCAATGACGGGGCGCGCGCTTTTCCACACGTCCGGGCCGATGCCGTCGCCTTCAATCCAGTAAACAGTCTTGCGCATGGGGAGAGACTCCAGAAATGTTACGTGGCTCGCGCCACGGTTGACGTCCGCGTGCCTCGCGGCGTGGGCAGAAACTACTCGCCTGAGGCCGGGTTGTCAAAAAGGCTACAGTTGTCGGCAAGTTTGCGGTGCGGCGCGGGCAGGGGGAAGGCCTCGATGTCCTGCGGCGCGATCCACTGGCAGGCTGTGGCCTCGGCCAGCTCCTCGGGCACGGGGCATCCTTTGGGCTTGCCCTCCAGCCTGAGCTGGTAACAGCGCAGGGTGATCCGGTAGGTCGTGTAGTTGTGGCGGATGACGTCCAGCGGGCGCACGATGGCGACCTTGAAGCCGACTTCCTCCATCCATTCGCGCACGACGGCCTGTTCCGGCGTTTCGCCGGGCTCCACGCAACCGCCGGGGAATTCCCACAGCCCGCCCCAGACGTCCTTTTCGTTGCGGCGCTGGATGAAGACTTTCCCTTCATGCAGGAGCACCCCGCACACTACCTCGATCTGCGTGACGGCGGCTTTCTTGCCGGGAACCGGGCGTTCGTTCTGGATGCCGAGGTGGCGGCTTTCGCACAGCCCGGCCAGCGGGCAGCGTTCGCACTCGGGCTTTTTGCGGCATACGAGCGCGCCCAGCTCCATGAGCCCCTGATTGAAGTTCCGGGCCTCGCCTTTCGGGATGAGGGCTTGCGCCAGTTCGCGGATGCGGCTCTTGGCGGGCTCTTCCTTTACGGGCGTGTCGATGTCGAACACGCGGGACAGGACGCGCTCCACATTGCCGTCCACGCAGGGGACTTCCTCGTTGTAGGCTGTGCTGGCGATGGCCCCGGCGGTGTACGGGCCCACGCCGGGCAGGGCGAGGATGTCGGCGTAGCTGGTGGGGAAGTTCCCGCCGTGGCGTTCCATGATCACCCGGGCGGCGGCCTGGATGTTGCGCGCGCGGCGGTAGTAGCCGAGCCCTTCCCATGCCTTGAGCAGGTCTTCCTCGGGCGCGGCGGCGACGGCGGCCACGTCGGGGAAACGCTCCATCCAACGCAGGAAGTATTGGACGCCCCGGTCCATCTGCGTCTGCTGCATCATGACTTCGGCGATCCACGTCCGGTAAGGCGTGTAGTCGGCCCGCCACGGCAGCGGGCGGCGGTTCTCGGCGAACCAGCGGAGCAGGTCTTTTCGGAAAAGCGTAAAGCGTTGTGTATCGTTCATGGCAAAGGGGGTTGTATGTTGGAACCGGGAGAGCTTCTTTAGCGGGAGACATCCGCACGCGCGCTCCTTTGGCTCTCCCGCAAAGAAATACCTTGTGGGGAGGCTGTTCGAAGGAAATCCAGTTGGCTACGCCTGTTTTTTGCCCGATGGCGCGGTGTAACCGGCAGAGATGAAAACAATCAGCTTCTTGGGAATCGTTCCTTGCAAGGAATAGCCCGAAACAGGGCGGCTGTCACGGGCCTGTTCAGCTTGCTTCCGGCATGGTTTTCGGGCATACTCTTACGATTATTTTTCAAGGAGTGTATCATGGCCAATCCTACCGTGCTTCTGGAAACCACCTCCGGCGATATCCTTATCGAACTGTATGCCGACAAGGCTCCCGCCACCGTGGAGAATTTCCTCAAATATGTGAATGAAGGCTTCTACGCCAACACCATTTTCCACCGCGTGATCAAGGGATTCATGATCCAGGGCGGCGGCATGAACATGAAGATGGAAGAAAAGGCGACCCATGCCCCCATCAAGAACGAAGCCGACAACGGCCTTGCCAACGAGCGCGGCACCATCGCCATGGCCCGTACCCGCGATCCCCACAGCGCCACGGCCCAGTTCTTCATCAACACCGTGGACAACGGGTTCCTGAACTTCTCCTCGCCTGACGTGAACGGCTACGGCTACTGCGTGTTCGGCAAGGTCATCGAAGGCATGGAAGCCGTCGACAAGATCGAAAAGGAAAAGACCACCACCCGCGGCATCCATTCCGATGTGCCGGTTTCCGCCGTGCTCATCACCAACGCCAGCGTGTTTGAATAAGCTCTACGGGTGAGGAAGAAGGCCCTTTCCGAAGAATCCCCGAAGGGGCAAGCGGGGCCTTCTCCCTCATCCAACCCCCCTCCCTCATCCCCCAAGATTTTCAACTGGTGGGGAGGAGACGCGGCGGACAGTTCCTTTACTTTTTGTCCGGCGCATACCGTCTTTTGGGGTAGCCACTTTTTCCGCTTTCAAGTCACGGGCCTCAGAGGGAGAAAGGCGCGGACGGCATCCAGTGGATGCCCGTCGGAGCCTTCAACACCTGAATATGCCGATATGACGCCGCCTTTCCCGAAGAGGCTTTCCCCTCGTTCCCCAACTTTTCATCTCCCCTCCACTGTTAGGATATATCCATGACTCGCAAGCCTGAGATCCTCGCCCCGGCGGGCGATACGCAATCGTTTCTCGCGGCGATGGCCGCCGGAGCCGACGCCGTATACCTCGGCCTCAAACATTTCTCCGCCCGTATGCAGGCGGACAACTTCGGTTCCGCCGAGCTTTCCCGCATGGTCGAGCTCGCCAACGAGAACGGCAGGCGCATCTACGTCGCCTTCAATACGCTGGTGAAGCCTGACGACGTGCCCGCCGCAGGACGCCTCATCGCCCGCCTTGCCCGCGACGTGAAGCCGCACGGCCTGATCATTCAGGATCCCGGCGTGCTGGCCCTTGCCCGTCAGGCCGGATACGAGGGCGGCCTGTTCCTTTCCACGCTCGCCAATCTGACGCATCCCGCGTCGCTGCTGGCCGCGAAGGAGCTTGGCGCGGACCGTGTCATCCTGCCCCGCGAACTGTCCATCGACGAGGTAAAGCAGATTTCCGCCGCCTGTCCCGAAGGGCTGGATCTGGAAATGTTCATCCACGGCGCGCTGTGCTGGTGCGTCTCGGGCCGCTGCTACTGGTCGAGCTATATGGGCGGCAAGAGCGGCCTGCGCGGGCGCTGCGTGCAGCCCTGCCGCCGCGTATACAAGCAGCGCAACCATTCCGGGCGGTTCTTCTCCTGCCTCGATCTCTCGCTGGACGTGCTTGCCAAAACCATCACGGACATCCCGCACCTGAGCTGCTGGAAGATTGAGGGCCGCAAGAAGGGGCCGCATTACGTCTATCACGTCGTCACGGCCTACAAGATGCTGCGCGACAACCCGGACGATCCGCAGGCCCGCAAGGATGCGGAAAAAATCCTCGAGATGGCGCTTGGCCGTCCTTCCACCCGCGCCCGCTTCCTGCCGCAGCGCACGTCCGAGCCCACCTCGCCCGACAGCCAGACCAGCTCGGGACGTCTCGTGGGCAAGGTACAGACGGACGCGGAGGGCCGCCCGTTCTTCAAGCCGCATATCGAACTGATTTCCTACGATTATCTGCGAGTCGGCTATGAGGACGAGAACTGGCATTCGACCCTGCCCGTGACCCGCCGCACGCCGAAGGCCGGGACCTTTACGCTGCGCCTCCCCCGCCATAAGACGCCGAAGGCCGGGACGCCGGTGTTCCTCATCGACCGCCGCGAGCCCGAACTCGTGCAGCTCATCGCGGAGTGGAAGCGGAAGCTGGATCGGTGCAAGGGGAGCGAGCCCACCGCTGTGGAGTTCACGCCCAAAATGCCCAAGCCCGCGCATCCCCGCCGCCGTCCGGATATGACGCTCCGCGCTTCGCTGCCCTATGGCTCCGAGACGCGCCGTAGCCGCAATTCGGTGATCGGCCTGTGGCTTTCGCCCAAATCGGTGCGCGAGGTGTCCCGCACTGTGGCCCCGAACATGGCGTGGTGGCTGCCCCCGGTCATCTGGCCGGACGAGGAAGAGCTCTGGAAGCGCATCATCAACGAAGCCATACGCAACGGCGCGAAGCATTTTGTCTGCAACGAGCCGTGGCAGGCCGCGTTCTTCAAGGGGCGCGAAGCGGATCTGGTCGCCGGGCCGTTCTGCAACGCCGCCAATGCCTTCACGCTGGCGAGCTTTGCGAAGCTCGGTTTCAGCGCCGCGTTCGTCAGCCCAGAACTGACCAAGGAAGATTTTCTGGCCCTGCCGAAAAGCAGCCCGTTGCCGCTCGGCATCGTGCTCGCCGGTTTCTGGCCGATGGGCATAGGGCGGCACGATCCTCTCGGCATCAAGCCGAACGAAGTCTTTCAGAGCCCCAAGGGGGAAGGCTTCTGGACCCGCCGCTATGGGCAGAACACATGGATCTATCCCGCGTGGCCCTTGGACATCACGGTGCATCGCCCCGAGCTTGAGGCCGCCGGGTATTCCTTCTTCGCCCGCATGGAGGAGAATCCGCCCAAGTCGATGCCGGCGGCCACCCGTCCCGGCCTCTTCAACTGGGAAGGCGAGTTGTTGTAGTATGTTAGAAATATTGGGGAAGGGAGGGAAAACTTTTCTGGAGAAAAGCTTTTCCCTCCCTTCCCCAAACCCCATCCCTCCCTTTCCAAAGACTTTTGTAAGCGGGTCGGTTGGCTGATGAGGGGGATGACACGGGTTTCCCTGAACGGAAGCTTCCCGGTTGCTTCATATAAGGACTCCCGGATAGCGCGCTATCCGGGAGTCCTTGCTTTTTCTAAAGATACACCAAAAAGGAACGGCCTTACAGACATTGGAAAAGCTGTGAAGAGGGATTCGATAAGGGTGAAAGTCTTGGGAAGGGGTGGGGAGGGTTTGGGAGGGGCGGGGAAACCTTTCTCCAGAAAGGTTTCCCCGCCCCTCCCAATCTTCTCTTCTACACCAACCCCCTGCGGGCGGCGATGAGCTCGGCTACGATGGATACGGCGATTTCCTCGGGTGTTTCGGCACCGATTTCGAGGCCGATGGGGCTGTGGACGCGCCCGAAATCATCTTCGGAAAAACCTTCAGAGCGCAGAAAACTGTAGATGCCGTCACGCTTGCGTTTGCTTCCGATCATGCCGACGTAGTGGGCCGTCGTGTGCATGGCCTGAGAGAGGCATCCCCTGTCGTGGCTGTGCCCGCGCGTGGCAATGACGATATAGTGCTCCGGCCCGATGCCGCAGGCTTCAGCCAGTCCTTTGAATTCAGGCAGGACATGCACGGCGCGGGCAAAGGGGAAACGCGTCGGAGAGGCGTATTCCTCACGGTCGTCGACGGCAATGACCTCAAAGCCGACCTCATGGGCCAGCCTGCCCGTGGCAAGGGAAACGTGCCCGCCGCCGCAGAGTACGACGACGCCCTGATGGATCAGCGGCTCGATATAGACGCGCCTGCCGTCGAGATCGATGCAGGCCGCGCTGTTGCTCCTGACTTGCGCCAGAACGGGGGCGGGCAGAGCCGGGGCGTCCGTGTGGAAGCTGCGCTGAGGCGAGGCGGGATCGGTAATATCCACGAGCCAGACCCCAAAGGCGGCCCGGCTGCGGCAAGCCGCTGCCTGACGGAAAAAGGGAAGCTGCTCGGGCGTGATCCGCTCCACGAGGATATCCACGATGCCGCCGCAGATCATGTCGGCATCCGGTGTGAATCCGGTCATGTCGAAATGCATCAGGCGGGCGGTTCCGCCCTTGCGGACGGGCAGGCACGCCGCCAGCACGTCCGATTCGACCTGACCGCCGCCGATGGTCCCGATCACGGACAAGTCCCGCGTGACCAGCATCTGCGCGCCCGCATGGCGCGGGGCGGAGCCGGAACGATCGATGATCGTGGCAAGCGCCAGAAATTCTCCCTGTTCAAGATGTTGGGCAATGTCGTTTTCCAGCTTCATGCGAACCGCCTCGTGATGGGAAATTCATTTCCGCAGGGCCCAAGGCCATGCCATATATGTTTTACGGTACATGATGCTACACGCTCTTGCCGGACGGATCAAGGTGAAGCGCAATTGGGAACGCAGCTCACGGAAACGACGCCGGGCCGAAGCAACGGATTGTCTTCCCGAACCTTATCCCAAACAACGAAAAAACTTCTCGTCAGTATGGCCGGCAACAAGGATTCGATAAGCGCAAATCCTTGACGTGATCCCCCGGCTAAGCCGGGGGGCTCCTGCAGTTTGACAATTCCCTAAAACAGCAAACCTCCT
>ENA-UEYL01001968-UEYL01001968.1-human-gut-metagenome-genome-assembly--contig:-NODE-1968-length-16247-cov-5.852566_pt1 | contig 16247 bp, 10 predicted proteins | sample MGYA00242941_ERZ507946 | MGnify/ENA primary metagenome ERZ507946 (study PRJEB26167, sample SAMN06115482) | human gut metagenome | host: Homo sapiens | place: China:Guizhou | collected 2015-03-11...
GAAAAGTTCAGACTACTAGATATTATTGAGGTTTACAGTGGAACAATCAAGTTGTTTGATTGGAAAAGTGACTTCCCTTTGAGCTTTTTTGAAGATTACAACAATCTTCATAAAGCTTTTCCGGGAAAGAATTCATGGTATTATATTACGAAGCATAATAATTACACGTTTTTTGACTGTAGCATGACTCCCCTTTTATCCGTCAATGATATAATCGGATATGAAACTTCTTTTACACTATATCCGATTGAAGCCGGTAAAATAAGTATTGATGTTTATACCAGTGCTTGGGAGAAGCACAATAATGTAGAGTCGTTGAAGAGCAAACTCACTAAAGTATTGTTGGTTGACATAGATAGCAAAAAAGTATATCGACAATTTGAATATATTGAACCATGGTTTATAAATAGTTTACTGCACTATATGAAAGACAAAGGTGATACGCTCCGCACCTTGAATCCGATTCCACCCTTGTTCCATCTCGACCCGAAGAATGATTCGCTCTATGAAAAAGAAATCAAACATTTCCACAAAATATACCCGCATGCGCAACGGGACATTCTGCAACTTATAGATAAACACAGCTATGATTACATATCCATAGACGGTGATTCAATGAAAAGTTTCGACTACGACAAAGTCTACTACGGCTTGTTGGAACGCTTGCAATATGCAGGTTCAACAGGCAGTAGTAGCACACCGGCAGTCTGCCATAAGCCCGAACAATTGTTTTTTATGAATCATTCTGTAGCAATTGGCTATTATGGAGACTGGAAACCTGACAGTGTAATTCCTTCTTTATTGAAGTTCAAGAATTTACCTGATCCTCAAAATCAAGTCAACGTAGCGCTTCATCAATTTGATTATAGCCTTGTGTGGCAAAGTTATCCACACTTATTAAAAGGGTCTTCCACCCGCGATGAGTTGTATTATTATACTATTTCCGTAGGTAATGATACATTGCAATTCAAAACTCCGATACCTGTCTATCTGTTTGAATCAAGACGCCTGAAAAATGACAAAGTTGTCATAGCACTATCTACCGAGGACTTTAACCCCAAAGATCGTTCTAAGAAAAGTCTCCCAAAACCATATCAGACAAAGGTATTTTTCTTGCTCTACGACCCGAAAAAATAAATGGATAATAATAGAGGGAGTAGGCATTTCGCATCTACAAGGGATATTCCTCAAAAGCATACAAGATGGTAGACAAATAACGTTCTCCCGTATCAGGCAATAATGCCACAATCATCTTCCCTTCATTTTCGGGACGCTTCGCAAGTTCTGCAGCAGCATATACGGCAGCTCCCGAAGAGATGCCTACTAACAAACCTTCCTGCTTTGCCAACTCACGGCTCGTGCGAATAGCGTCATCATTCTGTACCTGGATGACTTCATCCACAATGGAAACCTTATAATTCTTCGGAACAAAACCGGCGCCGATTCCCTGAATCTTGTGCGAACCGGGCTTTCCACCGGACAGTACCGGAGAATCGGATGGTTCCACCGCCACTATTTTTATACTCGGGTCGCGCATCTTCAGTGCTTCGCCTACACCGCTAACTGTCCCGCCAGTACCTACTCCGGCCACAAAGATATCGACTTTCCCCTCGGTATCTCTCCATATTTCCAGGCCGGTTGTGCGTAAATGCGTGGCGGGGTTAGCAGGATTCTCAAACTGCTGCAAGATAACAGACCCCGGAGTGGCTGCTTTCAACTCTTCCGCTTTGGCTATGGCTCCTTTCATTCCGTCCGCACCGGGCGTCAGAACCAGTTCCGCCCCCAAAGCCTTCAGAAGATTACGCCGTTCGACACTCATTGTGTCGGGCATAGTCAATATCAGCTTATATCCCTTGGCAGCAGCTACGAAAGCCAATCCTACACCGGTATTCCCACTGGTAGGCTCGATAATGGTAGCTCCCGGCTGCAAAACGCCTTTCACCTCGGCATCTTCAATCATTGCCAACGCCACACGGTCTTTTACACTCCCCGCCGGATTAAAGTATTCGAGCTTCACTACCAGACGAGCTTTCAGACCATTACTCTTATTATAATTGCTGAGTTCCAACAACGGGGTATTACCTACCAAATCCGTCAATTTTCTTGCTATCTTTTCCATATATATCTGTTTTTAATTTCCTCTGTTTTAATATAGTACAAAGATAGGGCGGATTCTGTTCAGGGAAAATACCACAGATGTGGTAATTTCATACCACATCTGTCTGAGTGAAAAGCCGGTTATACCTAAATCTTCTTATTTTCTAGGATTCTTTACCGATTTTCTGATAACGCAGTAAAGCTTCCAAGAAGTAATAATCGGCATAGACTAAAGGAACATCTATCTCTTTTCCATGCGGCAGACTACCCGTAGAATGCATTAATAAAAAACCTGCATTACTCCCCGGTACTGCCCTGTACTGCTCTGACGCCAAACTATGAATCATCGTAACAGCCGAATCATAATATTCCGGATTCTTCGTATATTGATATAACTCAAAAAGGGCAGAGGCGGCAATAGCGGCAGCAGAGGCATCCCTTGGAATATAGCCTATCTTTGTCTCATCAAATTTCCATTTCTTTGTATATCCGTCTTGTCCCGCATTAAAATCCCACAAAGGAACCTTGTCTTCCGGCAAGGACGGGTTATGCAAGAAGAAATCAGCCATCTTCTGTGCAACGGACAAATACTTTGAGTCTCCGGTTTCCCTATATACCATTGTAAAACCATAGATTCCCCATGCCTGCCCTCTCGCCCAAGCAGAATTGTCGGCATATCCCTGGGCAGTGGCACGGTCTCTGACTTCGCCCGTTATGGTGTCATAATCGACTACATGGTAACAACTGAAATCCTCGCGGAGATGATTCTTGATAGTCGTGTTGGCATGTGTGACAGCCACATCATAATACTTTTTGTCCCCGGTTTCCCTGGCTGCCCAAAAGAGCAACTCAAGATTCATCATATTGTCAATAATCACAGGAAATTGCCAGATTATCGTGTCATGATGCGATTTGCCCCCTTCCCATGACTGGATGGAATGGACGTTCGGATTATACCGCGTCATCAATGAATTCGCCGTCTGTACCAGAATGTCCCTGTAACTCTCATTCTTTGTCAAGGCAAAGCCTTTGCCAAAGCTGTTGTACATCATAAAACCGACATCATGGTCTTTCGTATTAGTTCGGTTCGGTTCAAGAGGCAATGTCCATTCCACTGCCTTCTCTTTCCAACAGCTATCATTGGTGAACTCGTATAAGAACCACAAAGTGCCCGGAAAAAAGCCGCTTGTCCATCCGTAAATATCCGTCGTAGACAAACTGCCGTCTTTTTTCGTACTCCTGGGATACCGCCCGTTCGTATCACCCAAAGACTCCAGCATATAGCGGGTTTGTTCACATGCATAGTTCATATTTTCCCCGATAAATTGCTTTTTACTATCTGTGCCCGTACAACCCGCCAGTAAAAGCAATATCAAGCTATAAAAAGCGAATCTGCTATTTCTCATTTTCATTCCTGTCATTATATTCTTACTCACCTTCATTAAATAAAAGCGTTCCTAACCCCAGACATTGCGCGTTCCAGCTCTCGCCACCTTGCCCGCGTACTTTCTCCACCACTTGGCGGGTATATTCCAGTTCCGATTCCGGAAGACCTTTCCTGTTATAATAATGATTGTACACCATCTCGTAGATAGGTTGGAGTTTTCCCCTGTCAGTAGCCGAGATAGAACTTCCGTACACATTTCCCTGGAAAGGAACATCGTCATTGCCCAGATTGTATTTCGCCATATATTCAAAACCTTTCAATAAGCGGTTGTCCATGCTTCCATACAAATCAAGCCCCTGCTTCCATGCCACTTCGCAGGATTCTGCCAGTCCGCCTATTCCGTATTGGGCATGTGTCTGGTCCCTGCCGCTCTCAAAATTCTGTCCGGTTTCATAGATATTATTCTGCAATGTACCGTTGCTGCCTTCGGTTGTTGAAGTATAGAAAGTTATTGCCCTGTCGAAAATCTCCTTATCATCCAAAAATACGCCGACTGCCAGATGCATTTTGGTAATCGCAGTATCCCAGTTTCCTGCACGTCCGCGTTTCCAGTCTTTAATCAGCTCGTAAAAGACATCTTTAAACATCTTTTCCGCCCGCGCTATATCTTCTTCTTTCCATCCTGCATCCGTATAACGAAGTATTTCGGCTGCATTTATCAGATTGAAACCATACCATGCCGACATCAACATATCATCTCCGCCGGTGAAAGCCTTCAATGTGCCCGACCAGGCATTCAATATCTCAATCGCCTTGTCTGCATAACGCTGTTCTTCCGTGATAACCCACATCAAAGCACAGTGGTATGCCATCTGCGAATCACCGCTCATCGCTCCCGCAGCAGTACTGTTCACCCCTTCCGTCCTTTCCACTTCCGCATAGGGTCCCTGTACCACATAATTTACGTTCGCATCGCCTTTCAGCAGTTCATAACCCAGTTTCCAGGGTTTTGCATAATAAAAAGCCTGTTTCTTTATCCTTGCCATATCCTCATAGGTGAACAGGATGCCCGGATGCGAGAAAACCTTGACCACTTGCGGCTTCACTTCCTCTTTCGGAGAAATGATAATATCCTTCATATCATCGGATGAATCACAACTTACCGCTGCGAAAAGCAATAATAGAAATGCCCAATATCTAATAATCTTATTCATATTCAAGTATATTTTAATAGTTTACTTCCACTCTTTCAACGGAGTTATTTTATACTTCGCTTTTGTATTCCGGGGAATCAGTTTCACGCAATATCTGGCTTGTGCCAAGGCAGGAATCGAAGTTTCAAAACCAATCAGAGTTACGCCGTCATTAGATTCATCATAGGAGTTGGAAGACTTGGCAGGAACACTTCTCAACTTTATCTTCTGATTGGACTCTACTTTGAATATCATTTTCTTACCTTTTTCGGTTAGTTCCAAAGTACAATCATTGAGTTTCCTGACAGCGGCTCTGGTAACCATCGTCCAGGTCAGTTCCGTCGGTTTGTCCAGTGTTTCGATTTCATCCTGTACTACGACAAAACGATTATCAACAACAGCAATTCCTCTATTGCACGATTTCACCTGACTCTTATAGGCATTCGACAAGTCTGAAACAAGATGCATGAAGCCGGCAGAGTCTCCGTAACTGTCAATACGGGTATAACCGTTCACATTCTGCTTCTTATGGTCAAACGCCAATGTGTTGTGCGAGAAATTGTTGTACCGGTAAACATTCCATCTCTGTGAGTTCTGCTTTCTGTTCCACAAGTCAATTCCTACGGTTTCCAAAGATGTATAGTCCTGCGGCCCGAGGTCAATCGCCCAACGTACGCCGTCCGCTTCCATAATGAATGAACCTATATCCATATGGGAATGGTTGGCTCCGGCACGTCCGGTCTTAAGCCCTACAAATATGGCATCAGGGTCAGTCCAGGAAGTTCTCATAGAGCCTACCGGAGTCACGCCCTGTCCAACCCATAAGTTGCGAGACGGCGGAAGAATATGTGCCAAGTCGATATTCTTTCCCCATATCATCAATGCCGGCAGGATTCTGTTCTTAGCGAATGAGCTGCCTTTCTTTTTTGTGAGATAGTGGTACTGGCTCCACAAAACAGTCGAATCATGCATCTTGTCCGCAAACCAGAAAAGGGTAGGATTCAAAGAGGTGGCATCGCCACTGTCACCATAATTGAAGCTCTCCTTTGAAGGAGTAATCATATTCTCTATGAAATAAGCGGAAGGCAGGAAACCTTCCATTGAAGACAGTCCGAAGTCCGTATGAAAGAGCTTTTCGACAGCAGACAGGAAGAGTACATTGAAACTGGTGCCGTAAGACCAGTAGGTAAATCCTTCAGGATAGGCACCGTCCGGCGCATATCCTTTCATCGGCAAGGCAATAGAGGAAACAGCCCTGTCCACAACTACTTTTGCAATCTCTGGCATGTCTTCATAAACCGCTATGGCACCATACGCCATTCCGGCGTTGCACACTTGATTCCAGTTATGACCGGAAGAAAGCCAACTATTATTGTCTGTACTGAAAGAAGTGTCTATCCCTTTCTTGATAATGGCATCTTTGATTTTAGTCCTCGACGACTCCGACAAATCATGGTATAGCCAGTCGTAACCAATTGCCATAGCCAGAGTCATTTCCGCCACATCTAAAAAGTGGGAAGGGTTCCAGTCTTCAAAATCAGCAATGGCAAGCATCTCCTTTTCCGCCCTTGCTTTAAACTGCTCGTCCGAAGTGATGCGGTAGGAATAAGAGAGATAGAAAATCCGTCGCAAAGCTTCGCGCGAGACTGCCAAAAGCCTGCGCCCTGTCTTTATCCGCTTCACAGCATCGACTTCAAACAGTTTCCGGGATTCCGACTGAATCACATCATCTATCTTTTTCCATAGCCGGTTCTTTTCAATATTACCTTTTATTTGCTGAATATCACTGTCGAACAGCAATAACCGGGGATGCTCTCCGAAATCTGCCGCCTTATCCAAATGCTTCAATTGGGCATTGGCTTCTATCCCCACACAGAGGGATAGAAGTATGTATAATAATAGAAATTTGATTGTTCTCATATTGTATATCCGATTAATAAAGTGTTCCTTCTATCGTGAGATTATAGATACCCATATTGTGAGTATAATCAGGATGTTGTATAATCCGTAATGCAACAGGCTCGTCCGAGATATTTTCCAACTCCCATGATAAGACCGTTACTTCATCTACCTCGTCACTAACGGCATAATCCGTCCATTTGTCATCGCCTATTCCTTTTATTTGAAGTACGGCTTTACTTTTCCGATCAGTATCACCTGCAGTAATCTTCGCCACTATTGACTTGACTCTACCAAAAATCGGTGTTTCCAAGGCGCCGCCTTCAGCAAAGTTCTTCAACAACAGGCGCCCTTGTGTCGCACCGTTTGCATTCGCAGGGGGACGCGTAGTACTCTGCACACGCCCCTGATAAATCTTGGTACGTATGTTTCTTCCTTCCACTTCACGGTCAAAATACAACTCTTCGTAGAAAGTATTCCGGTCCGGATCCGCTCCTGTTTCAGTTACCTTATACAAATTCAGTTCCCTAAACCGCTCATCCATCAACGTCACATCGACTGCTTCTTCTGGCAACAAGTCTGTTGCTCCTTCTATCACCAAATCATAGATAGCCAATGAATTTCCCTTGGTAATAGCAGGGTCTTGCATAATACGAATAGCTACCGGATTGGCGGAAACATCATTCAATTCCCATTTTACAGGTGAATTTGCCGTAACATCCTCACTCATGGCAAGGTCTTTCCAATCGCTGGTTCCTTTATCCCGATACTGTATCAAGGCACGGGTAGCTACATCTCCGGCAGTTCCGGCAGAAAGAGCCAAAGAGATTTTACTTACTGAACCCAACACGGGGAATTCAATATATCCTCCGCCTGTCCCTATCTGCAAACGCCCCTTAGAGGTATTCTCTCCATAAATGGAAATACGATTCTCCGTATAATCAATACGGCATCCGTGCAGCCGCACTTTCAATACCTGTTCGCCTATGGTCCTTTCGAAATAGCCCTCTTTGGTATTCCAGTTTCCTCCGGGGAAAGCCGAACCATCGCTAGCCTTAAAGATCTTTATACCTTCACCGTCATTATAGAACCCTTCATTGAACAAGGTGTTTTCAGGTGACGGTCCCGGCTCAACAGGAGATTCGCATAAAGTCCCTTCCAGCTTAAAATCATAGATTGCCAAAGCGGTGGAAGAGGTTGCCCCATCCGCAACAATCTTCACGTAAATCGGATATTTCATAATTTTCTTATCCAATACCCATTCACAAGCATTTGTGCCGGAAAGGAGCGGGCTTGTTGCGTAGACTTCCCAGTTTCCACCTTTTGCCTTAATCATCAACACGACTTTTGTACCTGTATTATCGACAGAACCATTGGCGGCTACCAGTGAGATTTTCGAAACACTGCCCAACAGTCCCGTCTCTATGGCTCCGGTATTGGCATCCAACAGAATACGTCCGTCCGAGGTCGTACTGCCATTCACTGAAACGCCGGGAGCATCCGGTTCCAGACGACACTGTGCCAAAAACACTTTCAGATTCAAATCCTGAATAACCTCGTCGGATACAGTTCTTTCAAAATAACCGTTGGAAAAAGAAGCGGGAAACGGCTGGCCACCCGATGTCAGATAATTATTCTTATCATCAAATTGCTCATCCAGTACAGTTACAGGCTCGACCACTACCGGCGGTATCACCTCTCCGGGCTCATCTTTCTTTATCACATCGTCATTATCACTACAAGCTACTGCAGCAAAGAGAAAGATGATTAACAGATAGATATTTTTTATATAGTTTTTCATATCAGACTATTTTAAAGTTAAACGCTTTATCGCAAAACTCATACGTTTCAGATTACTACTTGTCTCGTTGATATACAAATAGGCGATATACTTCCCGTCATGACTTTTTATCAAGACTCCCTGGTCTTGTCCTAACTCGTAAGCATGTGCGGTCACTCCGTCCAATGCAGCCTGGCGCAAATCTATCTCATCGACATAGATAGTAGGCACTCCGCTGGTCTTCAGTTGACCGTCAGGCCAATACCTTTTCTCCATCAACGTGCGGTTGGCTGCTCCCGACGGGATTTCAACAGGATACAAATACCCTTTTTCATTGGACGGAGATACCAGCCCGTGGGCAAACGACCATCCGGAACCCATTGTCGGCTTGTAAGTATAGATAAAATCAATCTTGCCGGCAATACCCATTTCTTCTACTTGAGCCACGGAGTAAGACTGCATCGTCTCCAAAGAGAAACAACTTCTTTCTCCGGACGACAATGACAGATTCTTAAAGATTTCCACATTGCTCACTGTATATTCAGGAGACTGGACAGTAGCTTCACCTGTTCCGGTAATACTGCGGAAATGGAATTTTATCTTACTGCCCCGGGCAACTTCGGGCACAACATAGAAATAACGTATAGTCGCAGCAACCGTATCAACAATATAGGCTTTGGAAACAGTTCCTTCCGTGCTTGTCTCCGTAGCAATACGCACTTCCTCTTCTTCACCGTTATCCGGATTGGTGTATCTGCTATTCATGGCAATCCCGGTTCCTTCGGCACCCGGGAAAGACGCTGTAACCTCCACTGCTTTTATCGGAGTGCCATCCGTAGAACCTATTGCGTAGGCAAATTCCAATGTATTTCCTACCAGAACCGGTCCTACATCTTTCCGTAAAAGGTCATTTCTCAAAGGACTCTCATCATCAGAACAAGACGAACAGAACGCTACTGCAACAGCATAGAGCAGTAAATACAGCGAAAACCAACTTATCTTTTTCATATCTTTCTTTATTCCTTTTCAACAACAATAATCTTATATTCCTTATAAACCTCCCCGCTTCCGGAGATAACAGTATATTTCACCGGTACGCTGAAGTCAGTCCATACTCCCATTTTAGGAGTGACGGTCGCTTCGGGAGCCAGAGAGCAACGAGGTTTCAGGTGAGCCCGGTTCACTCCGTTCTTGACTTCCACATTGATAATCCCGTTCGCGTCGTCAATGTTCACCTGCGTAGCGACATTGCGGTTGTCAGCCGTGTATAACTGTACAGAACTTATGTAAGCATCTGCCCGGTCTGTCACCTGATACACTTCTTCGTCGGTATCGCAAGCTCCCAGGACAACGGTCAGGAATAACACCTTTACAATTGATATGATATGTGTTTTCATTTCTCTATATTTTAATTACAACCATGGTTTATTCTGAGTCAGATTAGGATTCAACACACGCTCATCCTCAGGGATATTATAGATATAATACCTGGGGAATGTACGGTCTGTCGCGTTCTTATATTGGTCTTGAATAAAGTCATTCAATGTGCTGCGCAATTCCCTTCCGTTCGGATAGTCCCATACCTTTTCCGCAAGACGCCATCTCCGCAGGTCAAAGAAACGCTGCCCTTCGGCCACAAACTCAACGGCTCTCTCCTGCTTGATAGCATCAAAGAATGTCTCCTTAGTCTTGAATTTTTCACGGTTCAAAGCCGGAAGTTTTCCTCTTCCCCTAATCTTATCAACCAGATTGAACAGTTCGTCCGATGGCCCGTAAAGCTCGTTCATCGCTTCGCAATACATCAGCCAGACATCCGGCAAGCGCATCAGATAGAAATCCTGCGGGCCGTTAGACCTGGAATAGCCGGCATATTGTCTCACGAATTTGCGAAACATATATCCCGTCCTGCTATCATTATAGTCCAGATAGCCATTCTTATTACCGAACATAAAAGGCACGCTGTCCCCAATCGTCATTCCATCGGGAGTGATGGTACGCATTTTCTGTCCGTTCCAAACGATAGTACTACGCATGCGGTAGTCACGCCCATCGTATGTTTTAGGGTTCGCTGAACCATTGGTCAAGTTTTGGTTCTTATTCAGAATGACCGGTTCGACATAATCACCGGTTTTAGTACTTTGATACAAGTTTACCAAGTAATTTGTCGGTTGCATATTTGCCCATCCATTCAGGACGCTCCGGTTTCCGAAGATTTTGACGAATTCTTCACCTTGCCCGATATTAGGCCCGCCATACTGGATGGAGAAAATGACTTCCGAGCATTTTTCATTTTCCAGTGTAAAGAGTTGGAGATAGTTCGGATTTACATATTCTCCGGGAGCACCGTCCTTAAACAGTTGGAGATTATAGGCAGGTTTCATCACCTCTTTAAAATTACCGATGGCTTTCTCATAATATTCTTTCGCTTCCGACTCGCTTTGCTGGAAGTTATCCACTTCAGGACGTCCGTTTTTCTTCCAGCAAGCCCAAAACAATTCCAATTTACCTTTGAATGCATAAGCCGCCACTTTAGTTGCCCGCCCCTGGTCGTCACTCGATTCATAAGAATCGGGAAGCACTGATATGGCATAATCATAGTCATCCATTATAAAATCCCTGACTTGGGTAATCGGCGTTCTTGCAATGCTATACGCTTCTTCCTGCGTGGGTACATGATCCAGATACTGGACATCCCCATATAAGTCAATCATAAGCGCATAATGAAGAGCCCTGATAAATCGTACCTCTCCCTCGTACCGTTTCAGCAGGTTCAGGTCTTTTTCCGTAACCGCTTCCGACTGCATCCTGCGTAGCTGCATAATGGCATTATTTGCCCTGTTGATAGAAGCATAACACTTATTCCAATAATCGGAAGTTATCGACTGGCTATTCGCATTCTGAAAATAAACGAGGTCTGCATTAGGATAACAATCCAGCCTATAAAACAGTCCGAATGCATTCCTCATTGCGTTATAAACAGCGTTCACCCCTTTCTCCGCATCTTCGGTCGTTTCCCAAAAAGTGTCCGCACTAATTTTTGTTGTAGCCGGATAGTCAAGCAAATTATTAATGCAACTAGCCTGTACTAATAAAACGACCAGTAATAATATACTATTGATATGTCTTTTCATATTATATAGTTTTAAAGCGTTACATTTATACCTAAAGAATAATTCTTCATGAGCGGATAAGGTATTTCCGAACCGCTTTTAGGAAGTTTCTCCGGATCCAAACCCGGCCATTTAGTAATCGTAAACAGATTCTCCACCGATATATGGATACGTGCCGAGCTCACACCTATATATTTAAGGAGTTTCGAGGGTATCCGGTATCCTAACTGGATATTCTTCAGTCTGATATAATCACATGAATACAGCCAGAAAGTGGATTGTTCCTGATTGAATCCGCCGTTACTGCCTGATGTCAGGCGCGGGAATTTCGCTCCCCGGTTATCGGGCGACCAGGTATCCAGATGGTGTTCCTGAAAAGCATAACGGGACGTGTATACGTTTACATTATTGAAGTTATCCAGCCAGAAGTTCTTTCTTCCCGCATTACCCTGAAAGAGCATGCTCAAATCAAATCCTTTCCAGTCTGCATTGAAGTTGATACTGAAATCACTCGTAGGGATGTAACGCATGCTATTGGGCATGGCTACCTTGTCATTGCTGTCAATCACTCCGTCGCCATTGATATCTTCCATCAATAAATCTCCGGGAGCCAGGTTATCATTCTGATAAGGAGCATTAGCTATCTCTTCCCATGTCTGCGCGATTCCGACAGCCTTGTACGTATAAACCATTTCGTAGGGATATCCCAGGAATTTATCTCCGCGCCCTAACCGTTCATTCCATTTAAGCAACTTATTCTTATTATATGAATAGTTGATTCCGATACCATAGGAGAAGTCACCTATCTGGTCTTGCCAGGAAAGGGAGATTTCGGCTCCCCGGTTTCTCATTTCCCCAATATTCCGGTCAGGTGCTTCCAGTCCCGACAGGAGTCTGGATACTTGTCCCGGACGAATCATGCTCGTTGTCAGTTTATTATATAGGTCCAGTTCCATCTTCAGGCGGTTGTTAAAGAAAGAGAGTTCCAGGCCCAAGTTGGTCATAGCGGTAGATTCCCAGGTAAAGTTCGGGTCAATCAGTTTATAAGGGGCATATCCTTCTACCAGTATGTTATCTCCGAATGTGTATGGATAAGAGTTATAGGTATCTTTCTGATAATAACGGTCTACACCGGAATTGTTCCCGACTTTTCCCCAGGACATTCTGATTTTCGCGTTAGAAACTACATCCTTCAGCGGTTCAAAGAATCCTTCTTCCGAAAAACGCCATGCGGCAGATACGGAAGGAAATGTTCCCCATTGGTGTCCCTTAGAAAATTTGGACGACGCGTCCCAACGTACCAATGCCTGCAACATGTATTTGTCATGTATATCATAATTCAATTTGGTGACAATAGAACGCAAACCTTCTTTACTGGACGAACCGCCGGTAGACTGGGTAGTCACTCCCGCACCATCTATTTCCGTCAGGTTCGGGTGGAACCTGTCATTCCGCGAACTGCTTTGTGACCTTTCGTGCCAGTACTCCTCGGAGTATATAAACTGGAAACGCAAATTGTGTCCGCTGAAAATTTCCTGGTTATAGATAGCGTGCAAGTTCAGAATTGTTTTTGTACGTTCGCGCGTATAATCCGTGATACCGGTACTCTTTGTCACAGTCTCATAGCCAGGTAATCCTGTCTGGAAATTCTGCAGAATAGTAGGCATACTCCACGATTTTGTAAAGTCATTCCGGTAGGTCAGGCCATAATCTGCCCTGAACTGGAGAAACGACAAGGGTTGCCACTCCAGAAAAGCCATACCATTAAAGTCCTTACGCTCCAGCTTATTATTGTTCACGCTATACTTAGACAAAAGGTTAGTAGCCAGAATATCTTCACCATATGCCATCGCACCGCCATACTCTCCCGTAACCGGGTGTTGCGGCAAGATGCCTGCTACTGTTCTGACCATCTCCCATGTAGAAGCATTTCCATAAGAGAGCAATCCTTCGTCCAACGGATATACCTGGTCCGACCACTGTCCTGCTGCGTTCAAGCCTACCTTAAAGTGGTTGCCTACTTTTTGGTCTACATTCACGCGGAAAGAATAGCGTCTGTAATCATTGTTAATCATCAAGCCTTCCTGGTCCAGCAAACCGATAGACAGATAATAAGTCCCTTTCTCATTTCCGCCTGTAGCAGACAAGCTATGATTTTGTGTAAAAGGAGAACGGAAGATAACATCCCACCAGTCGGTATTAGGATACAGCACCGGGTCTACCATTCCCTTGGCCATCCATTCGTCAATAGTTCCGTCCTTATAAATAGCACCGCTATTACCGTTTGTCGCTGCCTGGTTATGCAATGTCAGTGCCCTCGGATAGTCAGCAAGGAAATCATAGAAACCGGTAGCTTTTCCAACGGAGAAATTACCCGAATAATTCACATTCACCCGCCCGGACTTACCTTTCTTCGTTGTAATCAAGATAACGCCATTAGCCGCTCTTGAGCCGTAGACCGCTGATGAAGAGGCATCCTTCAATACGGATATGCTCTCTATGTCGTTCATGTCAATTCTGTCTATTTCTATATCGGGAATACCGTCCACCACAATCAAAGGAACCGAGTTATTGACCGTACCCAATCCGCGTACTCTCAAAGTAGCTCCATCCTTACCTGCCATGCCACTGGACTGCTGTACCATCAATCCCGGTACTAATCCGCTTAATGCAGTGGAAGTGCTTGAAATAGACCTGCCGGATAATTGCTCGTCAACGGATACCATCGACACCGCCCCGGATAAGTTTACTTTCCGTTGCGCACCATAGCCGACTACTACCACTTCTTTCAGCAAATGAGAGTTTTCTTTCAGAATAACGGTCAGTTCCCTTTTCCCATTCACCGGTTTCTCAATCGTTTCATATCCTATATAGGAGAAAACGACAGTAGATGATGACTCTACATTATCCAAATGGAACTTTCCGTCAATATCAGTGATTGTACCTTGCGAGGTTCCCTTTATGAGTACGGACACACCAATCAGGGGCGTTCCTTTCTCATCAATAATAGAACCGTTCAACCGTTGCAGCTTTTCTTTCGACTGAGTTTTAGGAACAATTGAAACAACCCGGTTCTCATTTATCTTGTAATCCAGAGAAGTGCCGGACAGGATCTTCTGCATTGCGTATTCTATCCCTGCATTCTCACATTTGACAGAAACCGGTCTATCCAAATCTTTCAGGTTCTCCGAATAGAAGAAACGATAATCAGTCTGCTTTTCAATATTCCCGATTACCTCTCTGACAGGGAGATTAGTGACATTCAAAGTTATTTTTTCCCGTTTCGACTGTTGCCCGTAACATTCGGAAGTGAACATGAAAAGGCAACAAAACAGGCATAGGAATCCCGTAATTCTTGACTGCAAGAATTTTACTTTCAGATATTTTTTCATATCTTTGTGAATAAATTGTTTTTAATAATTAGTGATTAGGACAATTTAATTAAGGTCGAAGGAATTACCCTTTTCTTCGACCTTGCATTTTTCTCGGTCAGATGTGTCTCATAGGCGTCATATTAATTTATAAAGTTAAACATTTTAAGGTCAATTGCTCATTATCTTTTCAAAGTCCCTACTTCGCTGCTTATCCATTCTAATCTTAATCACTCCCTGTTCCCAGCAATAGTCAATAGGAGCCGTATCCCTCATCAAGTCGAGTGTTTGCTGTATCGTTTCATCCATCAGGATTCCAGTAAACTTATAGTGTTTCAACTGTTCGTCCTGGATACTTATCTCTACTTTATACTTGCGTTCCAGTTTCTTGACTATACTTTCTAATGTCTCCTTCTGAATTATCCATTTAGGGTCTTTCCAGGATGTGTATAACAGGGTATTCACATCTTTCTTAAGTTCTACCTGTATATCATCCTTATTTTTCTTACAAATCAGGACGGTTTCGTTCGGTTTCAAGTAGACTTCAGGAATTTCCCGCCCCGTATCAGGCTTCACTTTCACAGAGCCTTTAACCAGCGTCGTTTCTACAATATCCTCGTCATCATATGCTTTCACATTGAAGCTGGTTCCCAGTACTGTTATCTCCGTTCCTTTGGCAGAAACGATAAATGGCTTCTTATCTTTCTGTACTTCCAAGAAAGCTTCTCCGTGCAGTTCAATCTTCCGCACTTCAGTTCCGAAAGATTTGGCGTATGCGATGCTACTACCCGAATTCAATGTCACAACAGAACCATCCGGCAAACTTAAAACGGACTTGGAACCTAAAGGGGCATTTACTTCAGTAATGCCGTCTGTAAGACTATCAGTACGACTTCCCCATTCATAAGCAGCCCAGCAAGATACTGTGAACAAGATGACTGCAGCAATATTCTTCCACACCAACAAATACCTTCTCTTTTGCACAGGGCGGGCATGAGATTGTCCCTTGATAGTATCCATCACCCTGTCGTAGGCAGAATCCATATAATTATCAGGTTTCATATTCCTTGCGACCAGTTCGATGGTATAGGCTTCCCTGAAATAGCGTTTATTCTCCGGATTTTCCAGTATCTTTTTCAGTTCAGTCCGTTCCTTTTCCGATAATCCTTTTTCAAAGAAAGAAGAAATATATAAGTACTGGTGTTAAAGTTTTTAAAAATCAGTATAATAAAAAAGAGTTTGTATGCAATTGCTTTGAAATGGTTGCGCTTAATAAGCGTATAAATGCTGTTAAAGAGCGTATAGACAATTTTATATCTTCGCTGATGGAAAAGAACGAACCTTTTACATTTGAGAAGTTAGAGAGCTTTCTGGATTACGAGGATAAAAAGGAAATGAAGTTCCTGGAAT
>ENA-UEYL01001969-UEYL01001969.1-human-gut-metagenome-genome-assembly--contig:-NODE-1969-length-16230-cov-4.137498_pt1 | contig 16230 bp, 12 predicted proteins | sample MGYA00242941_ERZ507946 | MGnify/ENA primary metagenome ERZ507946 (study PRJEB26167, sample SAMN06115482) | human gut metagenome | host: Homo sapiens | place: China:Guizhou | collected 2015-03-11...
ATTAGTGATAATTTTTATTATTGCAAAAAAATCCCGAAAATTTTTCAGGATTTTTTTCGCATATCCACAGACGGACCTGTTGCAGAGGGTGTTTTCAGGGTGTTGCGGATCATTCCGGTTTCAAACCGTCGCTGTTCCATTCGCCTGCGGCGTCGGGATAAATGAAGGGGCGGGTGTCGCTGAACTTCTTCATATTCAGATAACTTTCGTAGAGATTGATGCCGTTGGCCGATTTCGTCGCCAGCGAGAAGGCGATTACCGACGGATGGCGCTTCGAGGTGTGGTAGCTGTTTTCAGCCCGTTCGACGTAGGCGCCCTGCCAAGCGGGATCGTTCGACGGATTGCCCCCGATGCGGCGCGATTCGCCGCTGCTGCGGGTGTCGATCGGAGCCTGCGGAATCACGTACATTCCCATTGTGTCGCAAACTGCATACAGCGTCGGCGACACGGCTCCCGGCAGAAGCCTGAGGGTGTTGAATCCCTGCTCGCGGAGTTTCGCTATCTCCTCCGCCGGGAAATGGGGCGGAACCTCGCGCGTGCGGAGTGCGACGGGATTGCCGTTTACCGCCAGCTGTCCGTTGTGCAGTTCGACGGTGCGGAATCCGAGCGGCAGTTCGATGTATTCCATGTAGCGGCCTTCGTGCTGGGTTTTTACGCGCAGCGTGTATTGCGTCGGCCGGCCGGGGTTCCACAACATGCTGTCCGGAATGCGGGCCAGAAAACGCACGGTGTCCTCGCGGCGCATGTCGAGCGTGACGTCCTTGTATCCGATGGCGGCATTGGAGCCTGCCGGAGTGAGCAGTTCATAGTGGATGCGCGAAGTGCGCGGATTGAGGGACTCGGTTTTAACGACGAGGGCGATTTCAGCCATGACCTTGTCGTTCTCCTCGTTGCTGCGCCACGATTTGGTCAGTACGTCGCGTACGCGCAGCGTGGGCTGGCTCATGACCCATGCGGGACCTATTGCCGGGGCCGGATCGCTTTTCCAGCTTTCGAGACGCGCCACCTGCGACGGAGCGCTGATGACGATTTCCAGCGTGTTGCGGCCCTCCTGCGCATGGCGCGTGAGGTTGAATTCCGCCGGAGTGCTGCAGTCGCTGTCATAGGCCACGGTTTTGCCGTTCACGCGCACTTCGTAATCGGCCGAAGCCCATCCCAAATGGAAGAATACCTGCCGGTTGGCCCATGCGAACGGCACGGTGAACTCGGTCGAGAAAACGTTGTCTTTTTGCGTCCAGTCCGCCAGACGGGTGAAGTAACGGGTGTCGCCCGCAGAGGCTGCGGCCGCTTCCTGCGCCGTGGGGTAGGCGATCACTTCGCCGCGCGGAAGTTCACGGCCGTAGGTCGGAATATACTCCTGCGCCGCCAGCGTGCAGCACGAGAAGAGTGCTATGATCGAAAGAATACTCCTCATATATTCGCTTTTTTAAGCTTCATTTTCGCCGCCCGGCGAAACGAGTTTCTCTGCTCGGCTCCCGCTTAACGAAAATGTTCGTATATTTGTGCAGGTAAAGATAGTAAATTTTCCGGAACTAGAGATGTCAGAATTTCCCAAACTCAATTTTCCTGCCATCCGGCTGCGCGCCCGCCGCCGTGGCGGGCAGGTCGAAGTATGGGACGACCTGCGGGGAATTTACCTCGTGCTGACGCCTGAGGAGTGGGTGCGGCGTCATCTGATCGCCTACTTCGTGTCGCACTGCGGGGTGCTGCCCAAACGCATCGTTCAGGAATATGCCGTGCCGGTCAACGGGCAGCCGCAGCGTGCCGACGTCGTTGTGGTGGGCGACAGCGCCGAACCGCTGGTGCTGGCCGAATGCAAGGCCCCGGAGATCCGGATCGACGAGCGGACCCTTTCGCAGGCCGTGCGTTACAATTCGGTGCTGGGGGCGCGCTTCGTCATCCTGACCAACGGCCGGAAACACTATTGCTGCGAGTACCGCGGCGGCCGTTATGTCCAGCTGGCGGGATTCCCGGACTTCGCGGCTTTATAGATTCTTGAAATTGGCGTCGATATAACGCTGAAAGCTCTCCTTGTAATTTTCTCCGATGGGCACGTACTCCGTGTCGCTCAGAAACACGCGGCCGCGGACATAGCCTTTGATGCAGCGCAGATTCACGATGTAGGAGCGGTGTACGCGCATGAACATCTCCGACGGGAGCGCCGTCTCCATGTTCTTGAGACGGAACAGGGTGGTAATCGTCGAGCCGTCGGCCAGATGCATGCGCACGTATTCGCCTTCGCTTTCGAGATAGACGATGTCGCTGATTTTCACCAGCGATACCTTGTAGTCCGCCTTCACCGAGATATACTCCTTGTCTTTGGGCAGCGCCTCCGGAACGGGTTCCGAGGCGTCGGCCGGACGCTGGTTGTGGCGCAGTTCGTAGAGCGAGTTGGCCTTGCCCGCCGAACGACTGAAATCGGCGAAGCTGAACGGCTTGAGCAGGTAATCCACTGCGTCGAGCTTGAACCCTTCGACGGCGTATTCCGAGTAGGCGGTGGTGAAGATCACCATCGGCCTTTCGACCAGCGAACGGACGAACTCCACGCCGCTCAGGTCGGGCATGTTGATATCTACGAAGATCAGGTCGGCATGCTGTCCGGCGAGAAACTGCTGGGCTTCGAGTGCGTTGTTGCACGAAGCGGTAAGCTCCAGATAAGGAATCTTCCGTATGTAACTTTCGATCTGACGCAGAGCCAGCGGCTCGTCGTCAATGGCGATACACTTAAGCATTGAGGGTCGGTATTACGAGTTTTACGGTGTATGTCGTAGTGTTTTCTTCTATGTCGAGCGTGTAGTTCCGGGGGCCGTAGATCAGTTCCAGACGCTTGCGGACATTGTCCAGTCCGATCCCGGCGCTGTGTCTTTCGCCTTTCTGCGTGTGGCGGCTGTTGCTGATCGTGCCGGTGACCTTGCCGTCGGAGTAATCGACGTGCATGTGGATGAACGACGGGTTGTTGTAGCTCACGCCGTGCTTGAATGCGTTCTCCACGAAGACGATCAGCAGCAGCGGCGGAATGGAGACCTGCGTCGGCAGGTCGTGCGGATACTCCACCCGGATGTCCACGTCGTTGGTGTAGCGGATGCGCATCAGCCCGATATAATTCTGGATGAACTGGATGTCCTTGTTGAGCGAGATGATTTCGCGTCCCGAATCGTAGAGCACGTAGCGCATCATTTTCGAAAGCTCGATCACGGCGTTTTTGGCGTATTCCGTGTCGATGTCGATCAGCGCATGGATGTTGTTGAGCGTGTTCATGAAGAAGTGGGGATTGATCTGGTACTTCAGATAATCCATTTCGGCCTGCATGTTCTGCTGTTTCAGCTCCTCCATCTGCTGTTCGTCGCGTATCGACTGGTACATGAGCTTGATGCCCGTATTGGCGCCCGACATGAAAAATCCGAGTATCACGTTCCAATACATTTCCAGATCGGTGAACGACGCCTTGCGGTGTTCGATGAACTGGTCCTCGGAGAGGTCCGAGAAGAGCAGGCTGTCGGTGATGTGCTGTTCGTAGAAGTCCACGAACCAGAACGTGCCGATGATCAGCGTCAGATTGGTTATCAGATACTTCCAATACTTGTGCTTGAGCATGAACCGCGGCGCGATGACGCTGTTGTGGACGATGAATATGATGAGGTAGGGCGCGATCTTGCGCCATGCGATCAATACGTTTTCCCAGCTGACGTGAAGCTCGGACATCATCAGCGAGTTGAGCACCGGCACCAGAATGATGGCCGACCAGACCATCACGTAGAGCAGGTTTTCGCCGATCGTCTGTTTCTTGGTGATTTTCATGCCGTAAAGATAATAAAAAAAAGTTACCCGGATATTCGCGGGTAACTTTCGTAAAAAAGCAGGTAACCGAACTATTAGTGACGCCTCATTGTTGGAATTGGATTCAGTGACTATGAAGAATTTGGGATAGAGAATCCAAAGTATGCGGTTACCTGCTGAGACTTGTTTTATTTGGTCAATAGCGACGGACTGTATAGATAACGTTTGATACTGCGTTTTGGTGTTTTTTCGAACTCGGTCGGATAGATCGCCAGCTCCGAGACGCGTTCGTACGCCGCCAGCAGCGAGTTCAGCTCCGCGAGGTTGTTCTGCATGATCTGCGGCAGGTCGTTCTTGTCCACGCCTTCCAGCTCGGCCTGTTCGTAATCGGGGACGACCAGCGCTTTGAGCTTTCCGTTTTCGGTTTCCAGTATGAGCGACTCCAGCACGAGATACATGTTGTTGAGTTTGTCCTCGATCTCCTCCGGGTAGATGTTCTGTCCGCTGCCGGAAAGGATCATCGTCTTCGAGCGGCCGCGGATGTAGAGCGTGCCGTCGGGATCCATCGTGGCCATGTCGCCCGTATGAAGCCATCCGTCGGGTTCGAGAACCTTCTCGGTGTCCTTTTCGTTCTTGTAATATCCCTTCATCACATGCTCGCCGCGGACGATGATTTCGCCCGCTTCGTGCTGCGGGTCGGGCGAGTCGATCTTCACTTCGAGCAGTTCGTGCAGGTAGCGCCCGCACGATCCGGCCTTGAACTCGTTGTCGGGCGTGAAGCTGATGAGCGGCGCGCACTCGGTCATGCCGTAGCCGATGGTGATCGGGAACTTGATCTTCATCAGGAACGCTTCGGTCTCCTGATTCATCGGGGCGCCGCCGACGATGAATATGTCTACGTTGTTGCCGAAAGCCTCCAGCAGTTTTTTGCGGATCACCGAGTAGATGGCCGTGTTGAGCAGCGGAATCTTCACGGCGATCGACATGGGGCCTTTTTCGAGCATTGGCATCACCTGCTTGCGGTAGACCTTTTCGAGAATCATCGGCACGCAGCAGATGACCGTCGGTCTTACGACGCCCATGGCTTCGAGCAGAATCTTGGGCGACGGAATCTTACCCAGCAGGGTGATGTGTCCGCCCACGGCCAGCGGCGAAAGGAAGTCGAACGCGCAGCCGTAGGCGTGGGCCAGCGGCAGGAACGACAGCGTGCGCCCGCCTTTGCGGAAATAGAAGGTGCCGGTCTGGGTGTTGATCATCCGCTGGGCGAAAATCACGTTGCCCGTCAGATTGTTCACCGTGAGCATGACGCCCTTCGAATATCCCGTGGTTCCCGACGTGTAATTGAGCAGGATGATCCGGTCGTTGGGAATTTCGGGGTATTTGATGTCGTTTATGCTGAATCCGCGCGGATATTTCGAGCGGTAATTCTTCAGGATGTCGCGCTGGAACTTGGTGAGCGCCTTGCCGTCGCGTTCGTAAATGGTATGGAAGTCGGTCAGCGAAAAGACGGCTTCGATCTGCCGGATCTGGTCCTCTTCGATATTGTCCCAGAAGTTGTCGCCCAAGAAGAGCATGCGGCTCTCCGAGTGGTTGATGATGTGGATGATGTCGGCGGGGGTGAAATCCTGCAGGATCGGGACGATGACCGCTCCGTATGTGATCGTGGCTATGTAGGTGATGCACCAGCGGGGGTTGTTGCGGCCTATGAGGGCGATTTTGTCGCCCTGCTTGATGCCGGCCTTTTTGAAGAGGAGGTGCAGCTTGGCGATCTCCTTGGCCATCTCGTAATACGAAAAAGTTTCGCCCTTGAAATAATCGGTCAGGGCGGGCATTTCACGATTGTCTCGGAAACTGGTTTCGTATATTTTGATCAGATTCTCCTGTAACATGGTCGCGTCCTAATTGCTGAGCAAAGATAGGCTAAAAAAACGATTTTACCGCCAAATCGCGGCATTTTTTATCCCATATTGCCGATGTTTTGAACCATAGGCCCTGCCGCAGAGCTTTTTGTGCCGTTTTTATTCCTCCTTTTTTTCCTGCTTGGGAGGCTGCTGTTTCACGTGGCGGGGTTTCCAGATGTAGATTTTCGATTCCGTGCCCGCCTTGAGCCTTTCGATGTTCTTGCGGTGCGTGTAGATCAGCAGCACGGCGATGATGAACGAGAACACGACGAACGGAACCAGATGGTTCACTTTCGGCGAAATGAGCGTGAAAATGGGGAAGCTGCACCCTGCGACCATCGAGGCCAGCGATACGTAGTGCGTAATCATCAGCACGAGGAACCAGACGCCGAAGCAGAGTAGCACCAGCGGGGCGTTTACGCCCATGATGGCGCCGACGAGCGTCGCCACGCCCTTGCCGCCGCGGAATCCGGCGAAGATCGGGAAGATATGCCCCAGAACGGCGGCGAATACGGCGATGAAGCGCAGGATGTAGAACCACGTTTCGTTTGCGCCGTCGGCGAAAACGCTGTCATATTTCATCAGGTCGATGATCGTCACGGCGACGAATCCCTTCAGCACGTCCAGTCCGAAAACGGGCAGGGCCGCGCGTTTGCCCAATACGCGCAGCATGTTGGTCGTGCCGGCGTTTTTGCTGCCGTGTTCGCGGATGTCGATGCCGTAATATTTTTTGCCGATCCATACGGCGCTCGGAATCGAACCCAGCAGATAGGCGATGATAATCAGGGTCGTGGCGGTGTAATATGTCAGAATCATAGTGACTTTTCAGGGGTTTGTATAATGCAAATATAATAAAATCTCCCGGATAAACGAATAAAACGCAATAAATGACATGCAGGAGGGCGGGGAACGGGGGCAAAAAATATCCGCAGAGGGGACGGTGCGTCTCTCTGCGGATATTTCACGTGCGGGGGCGTTTTCAGAATGCGGTCTTGGGAATTCCTCCGTCGGGCAGCAGGGCCGGCCGCTGCCGCAGCAGCTTTGCGAATTCCGGTGCTCCGGGGAGGGGGCGTTCGGACCGGGCGGCGGCCGCGGAACCTGCGCTTGGAGTCGTGAAATCGCACCTGAACAGCTTGGTGGTGACCTGCTGCGACTGATAACCCATGGCTACGCAGACATAACTCGTATTCGGTTCCCGGTTGTAGTATTTCACCGTCGTGTCGCCTTCGCGCAAGTGGGCGTATTTCTTTTTCTGCAGCGTCTTCTCGATAATCGCCTCTTCGGAGAGGTTTGCCACCTCGCTCTGCAGGAATATGTAGACGAGGTAGGGATCCTTGTTGGTCGTCGTGATCCGGAGGTCTACCGTGGTGGGCGTCAGATTCGCGGCCTCGATCGTGATCCGGTTGTCGGAGGGGTCTACCGGTGCGGGCGAGCCGGTCGTGAACTCCGCCTGCACGAGATCCGACATGACGTAGCCTTCGTTGACGGCGATCCCGACCACAAGGTAAACCGTATTGGGTTCCAGCTCGGTTCCCGTCAGTTGGAAGTCGCCTTTCTGGCAAAGTGCCATTACGGCCTGATCGGCCGGGAGTCCGTAGGTGTAATACAGCTCTACGATTTCGGAAAGGGAGCGCTGCACCTCGGCGGCCGGATTCACGCCCTGCTGCGTGACTTCGCTCTTTTCGAGGTAGTAGCTGTAATAATACTGCTCCTTGTCGCCGGGCAGCACGTCGATCGTTACGCTCGTGCCGTCTATCTGCGTGCGGAAGTCGAACGTCATGTCGGTGGTCTCCACCGACTCGGTGCTGAACTCCTTGACGCATACCCGTGTGATGACCTTGCCGTCGAGATCCACGCCGGCTATCAGCACGAGGGTTTCCGAGCCGGGCAGCAGGCCCGTGATCTTTTCGCCGCTGAAATTGCCGGCCTTTAGCGCCTGTTGCAGCACTTCGCGGTAGGTCTGCCCGATGGCGGGCGCCACGGCTTCGTAATATTCCAGCTGTTTCCGGATGACCTCGTCCGGGGTCAGCTTGCCGAGCTGGTCTTTCGGCGAATAGAGTATGAGGTAGGGCTGCTGGGGGTCGGATACCGTCAAGCTTATGGTTGCGCTCACCGGCGTCACCGCGTCTACCGAGACCTTGAAGGGAGCGTCGTAGGCCTCCTGAACTACCTTGAACGACTTTTCGATCGGGTCTGTTCCGTCCGCTTCGTAGACGGCCGTCACGGTCGCCTCCCGCGTCTGTTCTTCACTGCTCAGCTCCACCGTGAACGTTATCTTGCCGTCGGCGGCCTGCGGGTCGAGTATCCATTCCTTGTCGGCAGTCACTTTGATCGTTGCGTTTTTCAGCCCGTTTTCGACGGTATAGTTTACCGACTGTTCGTCTCCGTCGCACGATACGAATACGGTTTTGCTTTCCAGCTTGAATTCCACGGGGAGGGGCTGCGGTTCCGGTATCTCTTCGTTGTCGCTGCAGCCGGTGCTTCCTGCCAGAATCAGACCTAATGCCATGCAGAGATGGAGTGCCCGTTCAGATAGATGTTTTCTCATAATCTAACAATTAAAAAAGTGTATATACGATATTCGAAAACAAATGTAGGCACTAAAAAAAAGAAAGTTTTTGTACTATGTCAAAAACGGCTTTTTTTCAAGGCTTCATGACCGCTTTTTTCAGCCGGCTCAGGTACGACTGCGTGATTCCCAGATAGGAAGCCACGAATTTCAGCGGCACCTTTTCCATGATTTCGGGGCGGTTTTTCACCAGCGAGAGAAAGCGCTCCTTGGCATCGCCGTTGATGACGCTGTTTTTCATTTCGAAGAAGAAAAGCTGTCCGTGAGCCATCTGCAGCGCCCACCGGGCGAAGTCGTGCGACTGCGCTGTCAGCGTGTCGTACCGCTGCCGGGTTATCCTGACCACGGTCGATTCGCAGCAGGCTTCTATCTGGTAGAACGTGGGCAGGTGGAAATAGTAGGAGAACATCGAGATGATCATGGTGCCGGGCAGCGAAAACGCGTAGGTTACTTCCCGCAGTCCGTTCATGTAGCTGTAGCGCATGATACCCTCTTTGACGACATAGATGTTGGCGTCTACCTTGCCGCTCATGATCAGTATTTCGTTCCGTTTCAGGTGAAGTTCCTCCGCAGATTCCAGAAATCGGTCCATGACTTCGCCCGACAGCGGATAGTCGCACTCCTTCAGCAGAAGTTCTTTTACAGTATTCATTATATCTGTACGGGTATTTTTTTGAGATTTACAAAAATAATAAAAAAATCGTATTTGCAGCTTCGGGATGAAAAATCCGGCGCGGGGGCGCCGGGTTTTCGGAGAATTGCGTTATCTTTGCCTAAAAATATACCTTTATGAATACAAAGGCTTTGCTGGAGCCGATGGGTTCGTGGGCGTGGTGGCGCTCGTGGTTCCTGATTTTCCTCGGCTGTTCGATCATGGGCGCGGGTTTCGTGCTGTTCGTCAATCCCTACAATTTCGTGCCGGGAGGCGTCTACGGTATGGGTATCGTACTCCACAACATCTTCCCGTCGATTCAGGTCGGTACGTTCGGCTATATGTTCGACGTGCCGCTGATGCTTACCGCGATGCTGGTTTTCGGCGGGCAGTTCGGTACGCGCACGGTGCTGGCTGCGCTCTATACGCCCGGTTTCATGAACGTGCTGACGCGGCTGGTCTATCCCGACGCCGCGGCCGTCGAGAGTCTCGATCCGGCGTTGCTGCTGGGCGGGCGGCTCGACTTGTCGAACGACCTGCTGCTGACGTGTATCATCGGCGCCGTGGTCATCGGTATCGGGCAGGGCGTCGTCGTGCGCCAGCAGGCGACTACGGGCGGCACGGACATCGTGGCGATGCTGCTGCAGAAGTTTGCCGGCATCAAGTTCTCGACCGGCATCCTGCTCGCCGACGGTTTCGTCGTGCTGTCAGGTCTGGCCGTCATCGGTTTCGGACTGGGTACGGGCGACGCTGCTTCCAACGGCTGGATGCTGACGCTCTATTCGCTCATCACGATCTACATCACTTCGCGCGTGATCGCCTATCTGCTGAACGGCGCGTCGTACGACAAACTGCTGTTCATCATCAGCGACCATCACGAGCAGCTCAAGCGCTTCATCATCGAGGACCTCGACCGCAGCGCCACCTATATCAAGTCGAAGGGCATGTACACCGATTCGCTGCGCGACATGATCTTTCTGGTGGTGAGCCGCAAGGAGGTGCGGCTCGTGCAACACAAGATCAAGGAGATCGACCCTTCGGCGTTCGTGGTGGTGACCGACGCCTACGAGACTTTCGGCGAGGGCTTCAAGCAGTTCCCCGACAAGAACGAGATTCATGCCGAATAACAGAAACGAAAAAGTGGAATTAAGACTCGATACGAATACACTGCGCCCCCTGTCGGGCGCCGGACGCAAACTTTTTGTCGAAACCTACGGCTTTTTGAATGATGCGGCGACCACCGAGATCGTGGTCTCCGTGATGCAGCGCGAGGGGTACGTATATACCGACCGGATCGACGAGGCGGACGTTATCCTGATCAACACCTGCTCGATCCGCGACAATGCCGAACAGCGCATCTGGGGCCGTCTGGCCGAGATGAAACGCTACCGCCGGGCCAACCCCGGACTGGTCGTGGGCGTCATCGGCTGTATGGCCGAGCGCCTGAAGGAGAAGCTGGTCGAAGGACCGCACGGCGTCGATGTCGTGGCCGGGCCGGACGCCTACCGCGACCTGCCCCGGCTTGTGCGCGAAGCCGAAGCGGGCGGCAAGGGCGTCAATGTCCTGCTCTCGACCGAGGAGACCTATGCCGAGATCGCTCCCGTGCGGCTCGACCGCAACGGCGTGAGCGCCTTCGTCGCCATCATGCGCGGATGCAACAACTTCTGCTCCTACTGCGTGGTGCCCTATACCCGCGGCCGCGAACGCAGCCGCGATCCCGAAACCATTCTCGCGGAGGTCCGGACACTGTTCGGGAACGGCTACCGCGAGGTGACGCTGCTGGGCCAGAATGTCAACTCCTACCGCTTCGGCGAGGTGGACTTTCCCGGCCTGATGCGCCGCGTGGCCTCCGTCTCGCCCCTGCTGCGCGTGCGTTTCGCCACGTCGCACCCCAAGGACATCAGCGACCGCCTGCTGGAGGTCATGGCCGAAATGCCCAATATCTGCCGTGCGATCCACCTGCCCGCCCAGTCGGGTGCCTCGTCGATGCTCGCGCGCATGAACCGCAAATATACCCGCGAATGGTACCTCGACCGGGTCGCGGCCATCCGCCGCTACCTGCCCGACTGCGCCGTTACGACCGACCTGATCGCCGGATTTTCGGGCGAGACGGAGGAGGAGCACGCCGCGACGCTCTCGCTGATGCGCGAGGTCGGCTACGAGTTCGCCTACATGTTCAAATATTCGGAGCGTCCCGGCACTTACGCGCACAAGCACCTGCCCGACGACGTGCCCGAAGAGGTGAAGTCGGCGCGGCTGGCCGAAATCATCGCCCTGCAGAACGAACTGAGCCGCGCGAGCAACCTGCGCGACGTGGGGCGCGAATTCGAAGTGCTGGTCGAGGGAACGTCCAAGCGCGACGAGAACCAGCTTTCGGGCCGTACCTCGCAGAACAAGGTCGTGGTCTTCGACCGCGGCGGCCACGGCGTCGGCGACTATGTGCGGGTCCGCATTACGGGCTGCACTCCCGCGACGCTTTTCGGAGAAGAAATTTCAGAAGGATAAAATTAAGATACGTAAAATGCGATTTGACGAACTTGAGTTGGAGGATGAGATCCTCGACGGACTCTACGATATGAATTTTCAGGAGATGACTCCGGTGCAGGAACACACGATCCCGGTGATTCTCGAAGGCCGCGACATCATCGGATGCGCGCAGACGGGAACGGGCAAGACGGCGGCCTACACGCTGCCGCTGTTGAACCGGCTGCTGCTCGAAGGCAACGAAGACAATGTGATAAAATCGGTGATCATCGTGCCCACGCGCGAACTGGCGCAGCAGATAGACCAGCAGTTTCAGGGCTTTTCCTATTACCTGCCCATCTCGACCACGGTCGTTTACGGCGGCGGCGACGGCAAGGGCTGGGACGTGCAGAAGCGGGGCATGCTGATGGGGTCGGACGTGGTCATCGCCACTCCCGGCCGCATGATTTCGCATATCCAGAACAGCGGCATCGACCTCTCGCATGTCGAATGCCTGATTCTCGACGAAGCCGACCGCATGCTCGACATGGGTTTCAGCGAGGACATCATGAAGATTGTCTCGTACATGCCCAAGGAGCGGCAGACGATCATGTTCTCGGCGACGCTGCCCCCGAAGATCCGCGAACTGGCCAAGACCATTCTGCGCAATCCCGCCGAGGTGAATATCGCCATTTCGAAACCCAACGAGGCCATCGACCAGTCGGCCTATGTCTGCTATGAGAACCAGAAGCTGGGCATCATCCGCGAGATGTTCGCCGAGCCGACCGAGTCGAAGACGATCATCTTCTCGTCGTCGAAGATGAAGGTCAAGGAGCTGGCGCATACGCTCAAACGCATGAAACTCAACGTGGCGGCCATGCACTCCGATCTGGAGCAGGCCCAGCGCGAGGAGGTGATGCTCGACTTCAAGAACAACAAGGTCTCGATCCTCGTGGCCACCGACATCGTGGCGCGCGGCATCGACATCGAAGACATCGGACTGGTCATCAATTACGACGTGCCGCACGACCCCGAAGATTATATCCACCGCATCGGCCGTACGGCGCGTGCCGCGGCGACCGGCGCTGCCGTGACCTTCGTCAGCGAGGAGGAACAGGGAAAATTCCACGCCATCGAGAAGTTTATCGAGCGGGATATCCGCAAAGCCGAACTGCCCGCAAGCGTGGGCGAAGGCCCGAAATACGCACCCGACGAAAACCGCGGACGTTTCGGCCGCGGCGGCAGGGGCGGCCGCGGGGGATCGGGACGCGGAGGTTCCGGCCGCGGCCGGGGACGCGGCGATAAAGGCGACGGAGGACGCCCAAGCAGGGGCGACGGCGACCGTAACCGCGACCGTCGCGGCGACAGAGAGCGTGCGGCTGCGGCGCCGGCCGAGAACGGCGCCGGGACTCCGCAGGCTGTGCCGGCGGATAACGACCACGCATCGGGCCGCGGCGAAGGCAACCGCGGAACGCGCGACCGCAGGCGTCACCGCGGCGGCCGCAACCGCAATCGCAACCGCGGCGGAAATCCGCAGGAGGGCGGGGCTACGCCGCCGGCGAATTAGACCGGCGGACACTTCAAGATAATAGAGACCGGACTCAACTCTGAGTCCGGTCTCTTTGTTTGCTTCCCGTTTGCAGCCGTTTTATTTCTGCCGGAAATAGACCTGCATAGGTGCTCCGGAATATAAAAAAGTCCCCCTCTGTCAAAGGGGGATTTGGCGGGAATATCGCTTCCGGATTTCGTCGTGCGAAAGAGGTCCGGTAGCCTTGTATTGCGGCCGTCTTACTTCTGCCGGAAATAAATCTGCATCGGCACCCCGGCGAAATCCCAGTGGTCGCGGATGTTGTTTTCGAGGAACCGGCGGTAAGGCTCCTTGATGTACTGCGGCAGGTTTACGAAAAACGCGAACTGCGGCGTGGGCGTCGGGAGCTGGGTCACGTACTTGATCTTGATGTATTTGCCCTTGGTTGCGGGGGGCGGATAGTTCTCGATCAGCGGCAGCAGGAAATCGTTCAGTTCCGAGGTCGAGATGCGGCGTTTGCGCGACTGGTAGACCCGGATCGCGGTCTGGAGTACGTCGAATATGCGCTGTTTGCTGAGTACCGAGGTGAAGATGATCGGAATGTCGTTGAACGGTGCGAGTTTCTTTTTCAGGAACTCCGTCCACTCCTTCATCGTGTTGTTGTCTTTCTCTATGAGGTCCCACTTGTTGACCACGATTACGCAGCCCTTGCGGTTGCGGACGATCAGGTTGTGGATGTTGAGGTCCTGCGATTCGAGTCCCTGCTGGGCGTCGAGCATCAGGATGCAGACGTCGGAATTCTCGATGGCGCGGATCGAGCGCATCACCGAGTAGAATTCGAGGTCCTCCATCGCCTTGCCCTTCTTGCGCATGCCTGCCGTGTCCACGAGGTAGAAATCCATGCCGAACTTGTTGTAGCGGGTGTGGATCGAGTCGCGGGTGGTGCCGGCGATCGAGGTCACGATGTTGCGTTCCTCGCCCAGCAGCGCGTTGGTCATCGACGACTTGCCGACGTTGGGACGGCCGACGATGGTGATATGGGGCAGGTCCTCGTCCTCTTCGGCGACGGTCTCCGCGGGCAGCGCCGCGAGGATGGCGTCCATCAGGTCGCCCGTGCCGCTGCCGCTCATCGAGCTGATGCAGAACGGATCGCCCAAACCGAGGGCGTAGAACTCGTGCGAGGAGTAGATCTGGTCATTGTTGTCCACTTTGTTGCAGACGAGGATCACCTTTTTCGAGGTGCGGCGCAGGATATCGGCCATCAGCTGGTCGAGGTCGGTGATGCCGGTCGCAACCTCCACCAGAAAGAGGATCACATCGGCCTCGTCGATGGCCAGCAGTACCTGACGGCGGATTTCGTCTTCGAAAATATCCTCCGAATTGACGGTGTAGCCGCCGGTGTCGATCACCGAGAATTCCTTTCCGTTCCAGTCCGTTTTGCCGTAGTGGCGGTCGCGGGTGGTGCCGGCCGTCGCATCGACGATGGCCTTCCGCTGGCCCACCAGACGGTTGAAGAGGGTGCTTTTGCCGACGTTAGGACGGCCCACGATTGCTACAAGGCTCATATTCTTTTCTTTTTTCTTAGGGCAAAGATAGTGCAAGTCGGGCGCAATGCCAAATTTATTTGAGCATTGTCCGTACGCCGCCTGTATGCTGCAAGGATAGTGCAGGTCGGGCGCAAAACCAAATGCGCGGGACTCTTGCGGAACACACTCTGTAAAAACTGCAGGCCAGAGAATACTCGTCCGGATACTTATTATATATACCTGCTCTCCGTGTCGCCGGCCTGTACGGGGTAGACCAGCACGAAGCTGTTGTCGGCGAAGAATTGCTCCATGTAGGCGGGGACCTTGCTCATGGCAGGATGGTAGGAAACCCGTTCGCGGCGGCTCATCACGATCCACAGACAGTCGTCGCGTTTGGTCTCGTAAGTGAGCGCCGTGAGGTCGTCCCACGGGTTGGAGACCACGTATTCGGCCTTGGCCGAGCGTTTGCCGCGGGCGGGGCGCAGGTACTGCATGGTGCTTTCCGGGGCGTAGAAGACGATCCGGGCGCCCGAATTGTCGGCGATGTTGCGCAGTTTCTGAATCCACATCTGGAACCCGGCCTCCTTTTCGGCCTTCTCCGGCACGACCACCAGATGCCGCTTGATGGTCGGCAGGGGCTGCGCGGGGTGGTAGAGATAGGTGGTGACATTGCTCTGTCCCAGCACGTCGGCGGCCATGCGGCCGATGCCAGAACCGCCCGGCGTGCGGTCGTGGTGCATGCCCATCACGATGTCGGTGATGCTGCGCTCCTTGACTACGCTGACGATGGCGTTGGCGATGTTTACGTCGTACCGGAGCAGCGCCTGCAGGTAGTTGTCCGACGCGGCGGCAGCTTTGGCGGCCGTGTCGAGGATTTTGCGGCCCCGCTTTTCGACCGTGGGGTCCTCGACCTTGTTGTCGATGGCGTTCAGGGCGTAGAGTCCGTTGCGGGATTTGGCTTTCTTGAGGGTCGTGCTCAGGCTTACCAGCTCGCTCACGGTCTGCTCGTTGGCGACCGGAATGAGGATGTGGTCCTCCTGCTGGGGCTGTTCGTCGTCGTCCTGCGCATTGCGCATGGCGATGTTGTGCGCGCCCCGCTGCGTGGCGAAGGTCGAGACCGTGCAGGTGGCCAGAATCATCAGGATCGTACCGTTGAGCACGCTTTCGCTCAACAGACGGATCGGTTCGCCGTCAGGCGTGTGGCCCAGTATGACGTTGTAGCCGACCATCACCGCCGCGAGCGTCGCCGCGACATGGGCGCTGCTCAGTCCGAAGATCACGGTGCGCTGGTCCGGTGAGAGACGGAATGTCTTCTGCGTGAGATAGGCGGCGATGTATTTGGCGGCGGTGATCAGGACGATCATGATCAGCGCCACTTCGATGCTCTCCCAGTCGCGGAAGAAGGCCCGGTAGTCGATGAGCATGCCCACGCCTATGAGGAAGAAGGGGATGAAGATGGCGTTGCCCACGAACTCGATGCGGTTCATCAGCGGCGAGGTGCGGGGTATGAGCCGGTTGAGGGCCAGACCGGAGAGGAAGGCGCCGATGATCGGTTCCAGCCCCGCGAGCTGCGCGAGGTAGGCGCCGAGGAAGACCATCGCCAGCACGAAGATATACTGCGATACGTTGTCGCTGCACTGTTTGAAGAACCAGTGCGCCAGCAGCGGGAAGAGGAACAGAATGATGCCTATGCACAACAGCACCGAGGCGCTGAGCCGCCACCAGAAGCTTTCGTCCACGTTGCCCGTGGCCATGCCGACGATCACGGTGAGCAGCAGCAGGGCCAGCGTGTCGGTGATGACCGTGCCGCCGAC
>ENA-UEYL01001971-UEYL01001971.1-human-gut-metagenome-genome-assembly--contig:-NODE-1971-length-16225-cov-10.572579_pt1 | contig 16225 bp, 18 predicted proteins | sample MGYA00242941_ERZ507946 | MGnify/ENA primary metagenome ERZ507946 (study PRJEB26167, sample SAMN06115482) | human gut metagenome | host: Homo sapiens | place: China:Guizhou | collected 2015-03-11...
ATGGCGGGATAGCTCAGCTGGTTAGAGCGCATGATTCATAATCATGAGGTCCCCGGTTCAATCCCGGGTCCCGCTACCAAAGATACCCGTTAAACCTCTGATACAGAGGTTTTTTCATTTAAACAGGTAGCCAAAGGGTAGCCAAAAACAACATAACTACTACTTTTGGTATATAAGAATAACCGTTTGGGAGGCTTCCACTCTTGGGCGGTTTTTTATTTGTAGAACAACCAACAGACGCAAAAAAAAGAGGCTCACCGATCCGGTTGCCTCTTACTAATTTATCCTTACTTTGATATACCACCTTATTATATTACCGAACAAATAACCGAACCTTTCCCGCTTCCTCTCTATCACCCGGCGTACTTCCGGTTCTTTCCTCACAGAACTTTCTAAACGCTTCGACATTCCCAGATGATAGGATAAACTCGATCGCAAGTTCCTTCGCTGTCATTTCCTCGATTACTCGCCTACGTAAACGCCTCATCTCTGCATCTTGATTAACCACCCGATAAAACAAACCTTGCGCCTCTATAACGTTATTATATCCCTGTAATATTAGATTGTGTATTTCGTCGTATGGATTATCAAACCCCGCCAACATAATAGGGGTAATGTCACACGCCGCACTCATGCACTCTTTTTGGTGTGCTTTCCGGTTCTTCGTGAAACGTTCTAACCGCTCCTGTTGTAATTCGATTACACTCTCCTTAGTACAACCCATATAGCCGCCGTTTGCTTCGCCTAGATGAATTGTGTTTCTATCAAGTTGCATACCTTTCACTGGGCGACCGTCCGCGTCCAAAATTACTACTTCTTCCATGATTTTATATTTTGTTAGATGTGAATAAATCGAGTTTGTAAGATGAGGCTACACACAACGCAAGCCCCGTTATATTCGGTGCGGCTGTCTCCGCTTCCGTGGCAAATAGCAGGATAACGCCCGCTATTAGTCCGAGTAAATAAATCGCTTTCATAGTGAATAACTTAATAATTCGGCTTGTATACTAATTAACTTCATTACATTAGAAGTAAGCAGACCGGAACGAATTACGCCGTTATCTTCCCGTAGGCTCCCGAATAGATTCTTAATAATCTCCGCATTTGCTAAATTCGCCTCGCAACTGACAGACATTCGCCACATGCCCGAATCTTGTTTAATACTAATTTCTAATCCTTTCATTTGAATATGTATTTAGTTCGTTAATAATCAATCACCGCAATAATTTCCCCATCCGCTAAAAGATGAATAATGCTCGCCGCGACCGTAACCGTATGCCAGACATTCAGCCTCAACCTTTGCGGCACGTTCTTCACGTTCACGCTTTGCGGCTTCTACTTCCATTGCGATACGGGCGGCTGTCTCTGATTCGATACGGGCGATACGGGCGGCTAGTTCCTGCGCTTCTTGTTTCTTCGCTTCGTGATAAGCGATTGTTTCGGCTCTACGGTCTGCTATTTCTTTGTTGAACTTCGCAACTTTCCAAGCCTTTTTCAATGCTTCCGAGAAGGTCGGGTATTTTTCCGGTCTAAACTTTCTCATCGTGTGGGCTGATTTCATTATTTCGCTTAAATTGTAGACTTTCATATTGTGTGACATTTAATGTTACTTTGATATTGCAAAAGTAACGTTTAATATCACATTTACAAAGTATAGGAAAGAAAACAATTGATATTTAACGTTACTTAATATAGATATTCGTGATAACATACGACACATTGTTGTATATTTGTGCCAGTAACATTTAATATCACATTAATATGAATCTAAGAGTTAAAGAAATTTGCAAGGAGAAAGGAATTACCATTCAAGAGCTTGCCGATAATATGGAAATGAAAAGGGAGAGTTTAAGCCGTGCTATTAATGGAAACCCCACTCTTGAAACCCTCGAAAAGATTGCCACCGCTTTAGGCGTGAACATTACAGAGTTATTCGACCAACCAAAGAACAACACAACCGGAATCACGTGCCCGCACTGCGGAAAGAATATCAATATCAAAATAGAACTATAATTTTTTATAATACCATGGATACTACACACACTCAATTCATAGCTAGTATAATCCTTCCTTTAATGTTGTTGATTTGTACGGCGGTCTATACAGTGATAAATTATAAAATGCTTAAAGAAAGCAAGGCTACACGATTGCAAAAAATAACTCCTAATATTGTGGCGTATTTGTCTACAACAGAAATTCACGGAAGCGGAACACTAATTCTTTATATTACTAATATAGGTGAAGGAGTGGCGAGAAACGTAAAGTGTGAAATATATAAAGATTTCGAATGGATTAAAGGTGATCCACTTTGTAATAGGGGAATTTTTAAGTCAGGAATAAATGTGTTTCCTCCACAATACAAATTGCAGTATTACATCTTAACTAGTTGCGGAAGTTTTGACTTTTCGCGTGAAGATGCTTATGTCGAATTTGATATAATCTGCGAGGATATATTAGGAACAGAAATACGCTCTAGGTTTAAACTTTCATTTAAGGAAATGGATGCTCAAAATTATTCAAGTCCTCCTAATGACTATAAAAACAGTGTTGTATATCACCTCAAAAATATAAATGAAACATTGAAGAAGAAGGGATAATTTGGGCTGTCTGATTGGCTGTCACATTGGCTGTCACATTGGCTGTAAATTTTACAGTAGTAGACGCTGCAACTATTACGGGCGTACTATCTACCGTAAAATTTACGGTAGTTGTTGCGGTAGTCAGTAGCGAAGTACGAAAAAATCGTAGTAAGCTACTTTGGTGCAGGCTATCCGGTCGCCCGTTGCTTGCTTAGTTGGTTGACTTGCGTGTCTGTCTGCGTTTCGTTAGTGTTTCCTTGCTGTTTCCTTACTGTTTCCTCAACGCCTACAAGGTTGATGTTATATGATTGTATGTCATTCGCTTAAGGTGTTTCTTTACTGTTTCCTTTTGCGTATCGTCTGTCTCTTATCCTGTCCCTCGACCTGTCCCGGAATGTTCCATCTTAAAGCGGAAACACGTTGATAAATAGCAGATTAAAACGGCTGCAACCTGTCCCGCTTGCTGTCCCTCGCTTTGTCCCGGTTCGCTTTGGATTTAATCAGGGCACGCCGGGAAATAACAAAACGTTTCGACCTGATACACTTTTCTTCGTCTCACTTACTTGGTTCGGTTCGCTTCATGTTGCTACGCAAATACAAGCCCGTAGCGGAATAATCTTTCTTTGCGCGATAACTTGATAGGCGGCGAGGCGTTCGGCTGTCTTGCGTCTCCGTATTCGGTGATGAACAATACAAAGCGGGTGCGAACGCTTCGAGTTATGGCAAGGGGGCACGATTTTTATTTTTTGACGCGACTCTGTGAAACCCACTTCACCCCATCTTTTTACACGCGGGATATTTTTTTCGGGTGGGGGTGACCGCTGGGGGTAGTAAAATTTATCATTACTCATCTTTAATTCAGTAGTTTAGATGTCGTTTCTTGATATAAATTAATAATAAAATATGCGCCTTTTTCCGTCCAATACATGTGCTCTATCGTTTTAATCTCACCTGTTCTTGAATCGGTGCGGGCAAATGTTTGATAACCTTCCAATCCCTTTCCGCGAAGGTCGGAGTAGAGAAAATACAAACCGCTTTGTTTATACTGTATTCCTGATTCACATAGGAATTTATTTAACCTTTGGGCACTTATTCCCAACTTTGCGGCTATCGTGTTGGTAGTAATCAGAGACGAAGAAGATAATACAGTATCGAAATACTCCGCTTTTGGCTGCATCGCTTCGATAGCTTTTGCGTTAGCCTCTCTTTGTGCACGGAGTAAGGCGTTTTGTTCCTGCTCGTTTTTTAGGGTGGTGAGCAACTGTATCAGGGCGTCCGGGTTCTGGAACATCTGCACAACAGTTTCGGGCGTCATATACGCGCCATGTTTGCGAATACTTGGCAATATCTCTTCACATACCCAATCTTGAAAGGCTTCCGCTTGCGGTAATTTGGATCGCATTATTAATCTAAGAACGTCGCCCTCATTGATAAATGACATCTCTACTACCTGATTCGTTACTACGCCGTGTTGATTGGTTGTGCGGGCGACCCCGTCGCGCTTTGTCACTCGCTTGCAATGCTTACTAATTGCATCCCTAGTATTTGCGTATCCCAATGCGCGCGCCACATCTACAGCCGCAAATAAAGGTTCTCCGCTTTCACTTGTTGCGGTTCTTACTTCTCCGAATCTCTCGTTTTTGAAAATAGTAATCTCGTTCATCTTAATTTGATTTTAAATTGTGTTTACTGCTGTTTAAAGAATCGTTATTCATGGAGCGTTTCGGCTTCACATACTCGAAATGCCTTTCAGAGTCGGACAAATCACTGAACATCATTTCGATTTCTTCCGGCACTGGTTCAATCTCCGTATCATTGTCCGGATCGGCAACACGAAGAAAGCAGGATAAAATATACTGCATGATTTCGTAATTGCTTTTAAACTTGAACTTTTTGCGGATTTCGTCAAGTCGCTCCCATTGCTTCGGGTCGATACGTACAGGAACTTTTTTTGTTTCTCCCATTGCTTTGCGCCGTTCGGCTTTCTTTATTGCATCCATAGTTTTAATGTGTCATGTGTTAGTATTCGTTTTATCATTGTTATAAAGCCTCATCCTGTGTTGAGTTCAGCCGGATCGGGCGGCTTTCCTCTACATTTTCCGGTGTTTGAATTGGTGTTGTACTTTTTCGCATTGAATAATGGCGGGTTGTTGGAGTTTGGCGGTGGTTCGTTTTCCGGTGATGAAAATGCAACCAAAACGCCCTTTATCTTAATTCCGTTTTGGTTGCACTTTTCACTATTTGATGAGGCATACAAAAACTCCGTTTCGGTTTCACTTTTGGCATTTCGTTCCTGTTGGATATTGTTGCTTTCATTTACTTTATCATCGAAATTTTCCTTTGCAAAAACGCCGTTTCGGTTGCATTTTTCGTTATCCATGTCTCGCAGATACTTACATTCTATTGAAATGAGATTTTTTAAATTCTCTTTTATCTGTGTAGCTCCGATCCGTTCGGCTAATGCAATAAACTTCTTTTTCATCCTGCATCGTTTAACCTTGTCAAGTGCTTGCCAATCATCACCAAGAAATAACGCAAATAAATCTCGTTCTTTCTTGCTTAATCCTTCCAATGGTACAACCTCAACAATTACAACATCTTCCAACGTATCGAGCAAAAGAGCCTCGAATCTTTCCCAAACATCGACACTAAGCAAGTCTCCCAACATTGGCGTATAAATGTGCTTTTTCTTTAAATATGTATTTGTTGCGCTTATCTCAATACGTAGAATACTATCAAAGCCCGATACGCCGCACTGTTTTCCCTTATCGTATATTTTTAGCTTATACGAATCGGCTTCGTAGATAAGCCCTATCTTTCCTATCGGAGTAAATGTATAACCCTTGTACATTCTTATCGCTTTCAATATTCGTTGCGGATCATAGGGTAGTTTTAAATTTACGCCAAATTCGACGCTATAAAGGCGCGTAATATCGGAATTAATCCCGTAGACTTCTTGCAATTCAGTAAATACACGGTACAAGTCAGACAGTCGGAAAGAATCGGCATTATGTAAACCGCCGTTAGCGTACTTATGTAGGCTTCCGTGTAAATTACATAATTTGCGGATTTCTCCCGTAGTTACGTCTACTCTATCAGTGAAACCAAATATCAGCCCCTCAATGTTGATATAAACCGCTTTAGGGCTTATATCAACACCTAGTTTGTTGGCTAATTGGTGCACATCAAGGGCTAGACTACTTGTTTTAAAGCCGTCAATCATTGAATAAATTAGTATGATTAAAATATACTTAGCTGTGAATTATCTTTCAGCCTCAAAAACTCTACAACCGCGCCTGTATGAGGTGATTTGTCTTTCTTGGCAACTTCTATAAATCCCTCATCGACTAAATTGTAGACGATACGGCAAACGTTACTAATTGGCTTATTAATAGCCTCTACAATATCCAGACGACAAAAGGATTTATTTGGGTTGTTGGTAAATAGTGCACGCGTGGCGGCAACTTCGTTAATGTATAGATTTGCCACGTTGCGCCCCTTTCTGTATTTTGCCTGTTACTATATAATTAACGGCTTCCGTTTCGATTTCGTCGGTCGTTGCTACTCGATTTTGTTTCATCCAGTTTTCAATCTCGGAACGGTCGAAATAGATTTGCTTTCCGTTGGGTTTATAAAACGGTATTTTACGAGAATGAGTCATTTTGTAAATATGCGATTTGCTCAACCCGGTAAGTAATACAACATCGTTCAAGCAAAGTACATTCTTCGCTGATAACAATGTTAGTTTCTCGATTCTGTTTAATTGAACTTTAATATCTGTTTCCATACTTTTTCGTGTTTAATCGGTTGGTGTTGTGTTTCAATAAGGAACTTAATTAGGCTTAATAAATACTCTACATATACCAATAAACGTTATTAGTTCATCCCTCCGAAATAATAGATTTTTTCCTATTTTGTAACATGGAATCTCGCCCCGTCTTACCCATTGGTAAATAGTGTGCTTTGATTTGTGGAGAATACGGGCGGCTTCGTCAACGCCAACTAATGTGCGCTCGCATACGTTGCTTTCTGATAAATTGGCTGTTGTTGCAAATTCATTCATAACGGTATATTTTAGATTAATAATTTACCGTTATATTTGTTAGTTGTTCTTTTGGTAGCTCGAAGTGTCCGACACTAACAGAAATAGAATGTATAAAAAAATAGCGCATTGATATAATGCGCTAATAACCATATATATATGAAATTTGAGTTTAAAATGTCTTTTTAATCAATAATACTTGGGATTGAGTTTACCGCATTTCTTTTTTTCTCGTTTATCACATCTGCATATATTTGGGTCGTCTTAATATCTGCATGTCCCAAAAGTTTGCTAACTGTGTAGAGTTCTGCGCCATAAGTTATACTAAGAGTGGCGAATGTATGGCGGCTCACGTGAAAAGTCAGATTCTTTGTTATTCCTGCATCTTTAGCCCAAATCTTTAGAAGTTTATCTATATAGCTATTATCCGGTAGCTTGCCAAAAACTAAATCTACATTGTTCCCTTTTTGGGGAAGTTGTTTAAGGGCTTCCGGACTAATCGGCAAATATAATATGCTTTTCGTTTTCTTTTGGGTTAATTTTGCAATGGTATTTCCTTTGCTGTCCTGTTGGAAGCTGCTCCATTGTAAAGACCGGACATCACTAATTCTTAACCCACATAAGCAGGCAAAAAGAAAAGCACGTTTTAATTTATCCATTCTAAACGGTGTATCTGCTAATTTCTTAACTTCATCTAATACAAGGAATGTACATCTAGGGTCTGCGCGTTGTGGTCTTTCTCCTTTCTCTAATCTATCCACTGGATTAAATGGTATTATTTCTTCTCTCTCTGCTTTGTTGAGTAATAAATTTAATTTGTTGAAGTAGTTCCATTGTGTCCCCTGCGCCAATGTCCGATCACTCTCTTTTACTGCTTTAGTTGATACTTTGGCGGCTTTCAGATATTCGGTGAATCCTGCCAGAAATTTCCGGTCTATATCTTTGAAAGTGATATTTTCACCTTTGTACTTTGAAAGGTGATATTTCAGTCCTTGCATGGTGCAGATATATCCGTTATACCCTTTTGTGTCTTTAGGTAGGTTTTCTACAAAAGAATCAATATAGTTAATGAAATTAGCTTTAGACTTAATAGAATTTGTTTTGAATCCGTGTTCTTCGTTTTGTAGTTCTACGATACGCTTTGACTTGATGGCATTTGCTAGTTTAAGCGTTTGGGCGTTTTTTTCTTTATCCTCTTTGGTACGTTCTGGAACAATGTAGAGTTTTAAAAATTCTCGTTGCCTTTTTCCATTGTAGTAACAATCTAAATACAACGATTCGTTTTCGTTTGCTAGTTTTTTTGCTCGTAACCGAATCGGCTCTTTGACTTTAATCTGTTTTTTCATACGTCATTAATTTATCACCGATGCAAATATAATTAATTATTTTAATCTGGGTGACAAACTGGTGACAAAAAAACAACTAAAAAAGAGCTAACCAAAAGAAAGTAGATACTATTTCCAGATCATGTCTTAATGAAATATAATTGGCTGAAAAATAGATGTTTGTTTTCTTGTATTTAGCTCTTTTTTTGTTGTTGTTTGCGAGCTTAGAAAAGTGTGTCCGCTGATTACTCGCATGTTAATAAGGCTTGCATGTCAATATTAGTTGCAGGATTCATGATGAATACCTGTAGGATAAACTTTTTCAATTCACTCATTAAAACGTCTTTCTCCGGAAGTATTCCGGTTAGGTGTAACTCATCCCGTTCCTGATTAAACTCCAGTTGTTTCCAGGCGTACAATAAATAGTAAATACGGTCTTCTGTGTGCGTACATTCAAAGGAATTAGCCAGAAGCAGATGTCCTCGTTCAAAACAATAGATGTCAATGCCGTCTTTGCGTATAGAAGCATACATCTTCTTACTGTTTCCCAATCTGCTTTTTACAGAAAAATAATCGATGAATGGAGTAGATTGAGAATAGAAACGAGCTTCGGGATATTGTTCATTCAAAAAGGTCTGTGCGCTTTTGTCTATGCCGAAGATGACAGCTACATTATTCTTTCTTAGAATATTATAGAGCACCGTTTCGTTTTCTTTTTTCTGATGATTATGATAAAACAGAAGTTCCGCCTGTTCCTCTTCAAACAATTCTAATGGCGCAATCGTAAAACGCTTGCCTGCCATCATAATGTTTACTCGTTTGTAAGGATGATTGAGGAAATCCGATTCGTGAAAGAGTGTTTTTAGATTTGCTGTAAGGGATGAAGACGCATTTATCTCTTTCTCTATTATTGAAAGCGAATCGTCATGAATCGGGTTATAGATAGAAAAAGAAAATCCATCCGTACTAAGACGGATGGATAAAGTATATTGTTTTGATTTAGTAAAATCAATCATTATTCCCAGTTACCAGCACCATTGTTTGGAGTATCGATAGAACCTACCATCAAGCCGCTATATTTGCCTAGTTTAGAATCCAGGTCTTTTAGGTTGATGATTTCTTGTTTGTCAAGTCCGCTCAAATAAGTTTCGTATGGAGCTTTCACTTCGAACAAATATACCGGAGCACCAGACTTGGCAGTGTCATTTTTCACGTTCATTTCGAATTGAGCACCATTTCCGTGAGGAATATATTTCATAGAGTCGGCATTGAATCCTTTTGGATAGATAGTATCCAATACAGCTACCCACATAGTGTCACGTTTGAAGTTTTCAAGTCCCCATTTCTTAACTTCATCGTATCTACCGGTTTTCTTTGCTTTTTCGATGATAGCCATGGCTTTCTTTTCAGTCAGTCCATCTTCCAATTGCTTGTCAGTTAACATTCCCATCTTCATAACGAACGGCAATTTTTGATTTTTAACGAAATCAATCAGTGTGTCTAATTTGGGTGCATACATTCCGCGGTGCAGCGAACGGTATTCCTGCTGTGCCTTACGGATGTCGATCAAACGGGCAATGACTGCTTTTTCTCTTTCTTTTTTTGCGTTTTCAAAATTGATAGGACCCATAATGCTGGTGTAACAGATGTAAATCAGTGCAGCAGCACAAAGCACCAATACAATATTAAATACTGTTTTCATGATAAATTATGTTTTTAGTTGTTATATTCGCATCGCAAAAATAGAATAAATAAATTTAAATACGATAGTTCCTCGAACTTTTTTCTCGTACAAAAATGATAAATAACTATTTAGAAAGGCAAATTAAGGAAAATTTTCCTTATCAGCCAACTTTAGAGCAGGAAATTGCTGTAAAATCTCTTTCAGAGTTTCTGCTGTCCACACTGGCAGATGAAGTCTTTATCTTAAGAGGGTATGCTGGTACTGGTAAAACATCGTTGGTAGGGGCATTGGTGAAAACGATGGATCAGCTGCAGCAGAAATCTGTATTGTTGGCTCCTACAGGACGTGCGGCAAAAGTTTTTTCAGCGTATGCAGGACATCCGGCTTTTACTATTCATAAAAAAATATATAGACAACAATCTTTTTCTAATGAGCTTAGTAACTTTTCGATCAATGACAATTTAGCTACCAATACATTGTTTATTGTCGACGAGGCTTCCATGATTTCAAACGAAGGACTGTCGGGCAGTATGTTTGGAACAGGACGTTTATTGGATGATTTGGTGCAATTTGTTTATTCAGGACAGGGATGTCGTCTCTTGTTAATGGGTGATACCGCGCAGCTTCCTCCGGTAGGAGAGGGGTTAAGCCCGGCACTTTTTTCCGATGCATTGAAGGGGTATGGACTTGAAGTACGTGAGATTGATCTTACTCAAGTAGTCCGTCAGGTGCAAGAATCCGGAATATTATGGAATGCCACACAGTTGAGGCAATTGATAGCAGAGGATGATTGTTATTCTCTGCCTAAGATAAAAATAGCAGGTTTTCCTGATATTAAACTGGTGCCGGGAACTGAACTGATAGAGGAACTAACTAATTGCTACGATCATGATGGTATGGATGAGACGATTGTTGTCTGTCGTTCCAATAAACGTGCAAACCTATATAACAATGGAATACGTGCTCAAATTCTTTGGCGTGAAGATGAATTGAATACAGGAGATATGTTGATGATAGCCAAAAATAATTACTATTGGACGGAGAAATATAAGGAGATGGATTTTATAGCTAATGGAGAAATTGCAGTTGTCCGGCGTGTTCGTCGAACTCGTGAAATATATGGTTTTCGTTTTGCCGAAGTTACTCTCCGCTTTCCTGATCAGAATGATTTTGAATTGGATGCGAATCTATTATTAGACACTTTACATTCGGACTCACCTGCATTGCCGAAAGAAGACAATGACCGATTGTTCTATGCGGTACTTGAGGATTATATAGATATTCCAAACAAAAGAGACCGGATGAAAAAGATGAAAGCCGATCCGCATTACAATGCTTTGCAGGTGAAATATGCATACGCAATAACCTGTCATAAAGCGCAAGGCGGACAGTGGCAGAATGTGTTTTTAGATCAGGGGTATATGACAGATGAGTATTTGACTCCGGATTATTTCCGGTGGTTGTATACAGCTTTTACTCGGGCGACAAAGACATTGTATTTGGTGAATTATCCGAAGGAGCAGGTGGAATAGGTGGTTTGAATATAAGTATGAAATCAGTTGGTTTCAAATCAATTGATTTCAAATTTGTTGATTTCATCTGCCAATATTAAAAATCTACGTAGGGCGATGTTGGAGAAAGATATGCTTGATGTATTACCCTGAAATTCCGTTGAATTTCAGGATTTTGAGATTGAGTATTGGTTGAAATTTGTTTATAACTGATAAAAAAATGTAGCCAATAGAAAAAGGGGCTGTCTAACAAGTCTCTTTTTAACGATTTCACCCCTGTCAGAGTTAAAACAAAACTCTGACAGGGGTGATTTCTACTTTTCGGGACTTGTTAGACAGTCCTTTTCTTTTTTTAGAGATTTTATATATGAAGATGCGTTTTCATCATAAACTCTTTCTTGGTTGACTTTATTGACTTTGTCGCAAAATCATAGACCTGTTTGTAACAGATTAGTGGCGGAAGTTGTTAGGTTGTACACGTTGGCCGTTATCATTATTTGTATCTGCAACATCCCACCAGATTCTTGTTCCCTGATTGTCGCCCACCGGACGGTTCGGGTTGAAAGCTTCACTTTGCGGATATTTGATACGTTTGATAAACTTACCTTCGGGAACATCACCATCCGAATTATTTTCTTCAATATTCAGCAATTCAGGATAATCTGTACGGCGGAACTCTGCCCAACCTTCATTTCCGTTCGGGAAGATAGCAATCCATTTCTGGGTGATAATTTCTTTCAACGCTTTTTCCTTATCACTTCCGGAAACGGCTTGTTTGTTCTTTAATCCGTTGATATAAGCTTGCTTCTTAGTTCCATCAATCTTATAATAGTCCATTGAGGCCTCAATTCCTTTGAGGTAATATTGTTCAACAGAACCTGTTGTCCAGTTTCTAAGAACAGCTTCTGCTAACATAAATTGACTTTCTGCGTAACTCATCCATACCAGTTCACGAGCTTCGCTGAACCAATAGTTATCATCTAACGTATTATGGTTGGAACTTATTAGCTTGTTACATCTTACAGGAGAATATCTTTTAGTAGCATCCTCTCCTTGTACATCCATGTTGCCAATTGGGCATCCTGCAAAGTCGTTATTGCTTTCTTGAGCTGTTTGCAGGTCTGAGTATGGGCTTGGACGCCACCACAGTCTTTCACATCGAGGATCTAACACTTCAGACTCATTCTTATAAGCCTTTTCCAAGTCTTTCGACATAACCATTTGTGCTCCCCAACCAAATATTAAAGCATGGATATTTTCGGAGCCTCCTCCGCCTTCACCACCTTGCTCGATAGGAGCTACTTTAGGAACAGTTCTCATATTATCTGCATTGCTTTGCATCAAGCCATGAACGTTTCCGATTGCTTTTTCTCCTTCTTCCTTGGCACGAGTGGGATTAACATTTGAGATACGGAGGGCCAGACGCAAGCGTAAAGTATTGGCAAAACGTAACCATTGGTCGATGTTACCGCCATAACAACGGTCGTTGCTTCCTTTTCCTTGACCCCAATCCAGCCCTTTCTCTGGTTTGATATTGGTAATAGCTTCATCCAGTAACTTGAACATTGCGTCATATACATCTTCTTGACTAGTGTATGAGATGTATTGTGTCGGGGGGAGCATTCCTTTTATATAATAGGACAATGGGATATCACCGTAAGTATCTGTCTGCATAGAAATAAGGAATGCATAATAGATGCGGGCTACATAAAACTCATTCCAGTATTTTTCTTTATTGACAAAGTGGCAAACTTTGATGATTTGCGCATACTCATTGGCGGTACGGTCATTATAGAAATGATTCCACCTACTTTTTGACCAACCGTCAGTATATACGTATGTGCAGGCTTGTTCATGAAAACCTGCGGATGTATTTGCCATATATCCGGCATAGATGTCATGAGTTAAGTTGGTGGTTACCTGATAATCATTGTAAGGACCTTCATTGGTTAGGTTGCGAAACAGAGACCCAATTGATGTTTCTGCTTCTTGCAGTGCTTTAATGTCAGCTTCAGGCAATTCATAGTCGATATCGATACCTTCGGGGTTTACATCGGTGGTGGAAGTACCCGGTGAGTAAATCGGCTCGTATGGATTGGTATTCATTTCATCAAAATCTGAACAAGCCGCCAGAGCAAGTAGAGATGCGAATGCGAATGCTTTATTATAAAATTTCATAACTTCTTCTTTTTATGTTTAGATTAGAAACCAAGATTAATAGAAAGACCAAACGTACGCGTATAAGGAACGGACATATAGTCGATAGCTTGAGAGAACATACTAGTATCATAACCTCCTTCAGGACTTGTTCCTGGTGTGTGCTTCATCAGATAGGCCAAGTTGCGGGCAACGAATGCTACGTTCAGTGAAGTCAACGGAGTTTTCTTTAATAATGATTTCGGGAATGAATAGCCTATTGACAATTCTTTTAGTTTGATAAATGAAGCGTCATAGACAAACTCTTCGGCCATACCACTCATGGATGTGTAGTATCTTTGGGCTTTCATGGCAGTTGTGTTGGCTGTTCCGTCGGCTGTTACCCCTGGAGCGACGATTGTCCAGCCATTTTCTGCATTACCACGGTTGCCTGTGCGTTCTGCTAATCCTGTGCTGGTAGCCATTGCTTCAGATACAGAAACGATATCGCCGCCGAATTTCATATCGAACAATGCGGAAAGGGTAAATCCTTTATAAGTAAACGATGGAGAAACGGACATTAATAAATCCGGTTCGATGTTACCGATAGGATTGTCCAATGTGTATTGGAAAGCGTCTTCACCGGAAACTTTAGTCGGACGGCCTTGCTTGTTGACTATTACATTACCGTTTTCATCACGTTTGTATAAGCTTTTTGCATAGATTTCACCTAAGCGGTGTCCGACACGTGTGCCGACATTGATAGGGAAATTAGCATCTCCATTGAAGAAGATATAATCAACGCCATCCGCAAGTTCTTTCACCTTAGATACGTTTTTAGATAAGTTGACGTTTAAATCGAAAGTGAAATCTTTTGTTTGTATCGGAGTAGAATACAGCATGAATTCGAATCCTTGATTGACAATCAAACCGGAGTTGATCATTTTACCGCCACTCCAAGGAGCCGGCGCAGGAACTTTCATAATTTGGTTCTTGGTGCGGCTGTTGTAATAAGTAAAGTCGAATCCTAACCGATTATTGAAGAATTTCATGTCTAAACCGGCTTCGTAAGAAGAAGAAATTTCCGGTTTCAACTGGTCGTTCTTTTTAATATCGGATTTAGTGATATTGAGTACTCCGTTAGCGAATGCATAGCTCAATGTATTGTACAGATTGTATGGCTCTGTATCTTTACCAACTTGTGCAGCAGAAAGACGCACTTTGGCAAATGTCAACCACGAAGGCAGCGTCTTGTCGAGCGAACGAAGGAAGTCGGTCACAATGAAGCTTAAGTTGGCAGATGGATAGAAGAACGAACGGTTGCTGGATGGTAATGTAGACGACCAGTCGTTGCGTGCAGTCAAATCCATTGATAGATATTCCTTCCATGCAAGTTGAGCAGATGCAAAGGCAGAATTGGTAGAACGTTCATGACCGTCTACAGAAGCACTGTTAAGAATGTTTGCAGCGTTGAAAATCCATTGGTTTTTGTTCACCATATTTTTGGTTTCAGCCGATAAAGTTTCAAATTTCTGATACATAAAGTTGGCACCTACAGTATATCCGATACGGAAGTTCTCACCGATACGGTTATCTCCGGCAAGGATAAATTCTGCATTTGATTCAAAGAAATTCTCTTCGTTACGCCCCATGCGGTCATCAGTAATATCTGCAAGAGCTTTACTGATACCGTTCGACAAATCTGTGTTTTCAACACGTGTGCGGTAGTAGTCGAATGCATATTTAGCGCTGAAGTGTAACCAGTCTGTAAAGTTAATTTTAGCATTGTAATATCCGAAAGCTCTCCAACGTTCGTCAGAATTATGTCTTTGGTCTTGTACATAATATGGATTCTCCAGTCCGGGATTCGGACCAGCCCAGTTTACGTGTGCGGAGCTTTCTGTAGAATACTTTCTTAGATCATCCAAAGATACGTTGTGCGGAATGCCGATTAATTGTGCAATGACACCATAGCTGCCGAAGTAAGGACGGTCTTCTGCTTTTGTACGTGACAGAGAAACTTTTCCTTCCATTGAAAGGTATTTATTCATTTCTGCACCTGCATTCAAGTCGATATTGATTTTGTTCAGTTTCTCATTGAGGAATAAACCTTTATTGTTTGAGCTACCAAAAGAAGCACGGAAGTGGGATTTGTCTGTAACATTACTGATAGCCACGTTGTGGTTATGCGCAAATCCTGTATTGAAATAGTCTTCCAATTTGTTCCCATATTTGGAATAAGCACGTTGTTCTCCATTCCATGCTTCCACACTCTGGCCATCCAATTCGCCACCCCAGCTGCTACTTGCAGTTTTGTTGTAAACGCCATCCGTTCCTTGACCGTAACGTTCCTGCATTTTCAATGTTTCAGCTACTGTGCTCCATGTAAAATTTCCGCTATAGCGAACACCGAATCCCTCTTTTTTCGTTCCTTTCTTGGTGGTAATCAAGATAACACCGTTACCGGCACGTGAACCATAAAGGGCGGCCGCATTCGGTCCTTTCAATACAGAAATAGTTTCAATATCGTCAGGGTTAATGTCTACAGAGGCACCGCCGCGGTCTACACCACCGTAATAGGAAGCGTCAGAACTGTTGTTATCACTGAATGGAACACCGTCAATGATCCATAACGGTTGGTTATTGTCTGTTAAAGAAGAGTTACCACGAATGGTAATTTTAGTGGAACCACCTAAGCCTGTTCCTGCAGTGTTCATTTGCAGACCAGCTACTTTACCTTGTAAGGCACTCGTTACAGACGGGTCTCCTGTTTTATTCAACTGGTCGCTTTTGATTTCCTGAACAGCATACCCCAGCATTTTCTTTTCGCGTTTGATACCTAGAGCAGTAACGACTACTTCATCAATCACTTACATATTGGTCGTCAATGATACGCAACAATGCATTCAGTTTGTTGGATGAAGTATTAATGATACCTAATTTGTTTC
>ENA-UEYL01001974-UEYL01001974.1-human-gut-metagenome-genome-assembly--contig:-NODE-1974-length-16188-cov-3.619825_pt1 | contig 16188 bp, 7 predicted proteins | sample MGYA00242941_ERZ507946 | MGnify/ENA primary metagenome ERZ507946 (study PRJEB26167, sample SAMN06115482) | human gut metagenome | host: Homo sapiens | place: China:Guizhou | collected 2015-03-11...
TACGCGGGTTGCGTGGAATGGGTGAGATAATCGTAATGGCACCGGACGGTCCTCGTTCGGGAGCTTCGGGGGCGATCCGATGGCTTTTGTTACTTTTCTTACTTATTAATGTCTCATTTATATTATATTTAGTATATTTGTTCCCGCTTTATCTAATAAGACATGAACAATAACACTTGCTATTAATATAATGAGAAGATGTCTGATATTATGCCTTTTTACATTTATTGGTTCGTTGGTCTGTTGGGCTGATGCGGGTAAAGATGCTTATCTTTTTCGGAAAGTCGATTATCAACAAGGGCTTTCTAATAGTGCTGTGCTTTGCCTCTATCAGGATAAAGCAGGGCTGATGTGGTTTGGCACTTATGATGGCGTGAATTGTTATGATGGGAAAGGTATCGAGGTCTTTCGTTCTGATTTCTCAATGAAAAAGACGTTGAGTAACAATGTCATTCATTCTATTCAGCAGGCAGATAGCAGTTGTTTGTGGATTACTACACATTTGGGAGTTAATCGTTTTTCGCAAGATTCGCGTCAGGTAGTGGGATATTATGATTTTACAGGTGATTATTATCTGCATTCCAATCCGAAAGGAGATACTTGGGTAGTAAGCGATGAAGGAATCTTTTATTATAATACTTATCATAAAAAGTTTGTCCATCTCAAAAATATAGAGACTCCTGTCGAGAATATGGATCAGCGTGCTTTTGTCACGGATGATGGTGTCTTATGGACTTTTCCACGGAATACAGGTAGTCTGATTCAATGTTCATTAGATGGCTTTGACCGGGATACATTGTCTGTCCATCCTACTGTTTCATCTTCTGATTTTCATGCAAAACCTATCGATAATGTATTTTATCAGAATGGCATTCTCTGTTTTGTGGATGCAGAGCGGGATCTTTATGTATATGATATTTCCAGAAGGTCTAAAATCTATATTCGTAACCTTTCTTCGTTGGTGCAACGATATGGGAAAGTTGTGGGAATTGTTCCTTTTTATGAAGACATTATAATTGCTTTTCAAACCAATGGTTTAGTACGTTTGCGCACCTCGAAAAAATATGAAGAAGAAGTGGTGGACCGTAATGTACGTATATATGATATTTTCCGCGATCCTCATCAGAATATTCTTTGGGTAGCTTCTGATGGGCAGGGAGCTGTCATGTACGCTAAGAAGTACTCGATAGCCACTAATCTGATGCTTAGCAAACTATCATCCAATCTAAGTCGGCAGGTACGTTCTGTCATGACAGACAAATATGGCGGATTATGGTTTGGTACGAAAGGAGATGGACTTTTGCATGTACATGATTATGAAGGTGGTATGGATGCTTCTGCTACTACAGTTTACTCTCCAGTAGGCAGGCAGGATGCCTCATCTTATACCCGTTGGAATAGAGAGTTTCAAGCATACTCATTAAAACAAAGCCGTTATATGGATGGCTTTTGGGTAGGATCGGGTAATCCCGGACTGTTTTATTATTCTTTTGCAGATAAAGCCTTGCATTGTGTTGAGGATAAGTCTGCAGATCCTGTTATCGAAATACATGATATCTATGAAGAGAATGACAGCGTACTCTATGCGGTTACGGCTGGGGTCGGATTTCGTAAATTGATATTGGAGAGGAAACAAGGGGAGATTCACCTCAAATCGCAAAAGCGTTATCATTTCTTTTATGAACAAAAAGAGATAACCATGTTTTATCCTATGTTAGCTGAAGGAGATTCCATTCTTTGGTTGGGAAGCCGGGAAAAAGGGTTAATTCGATTTGATAAACAGACAGAAGAATATAAAGTCATTTCTTTGAAAGAAATATTGCATAAATCTGTTGATGATGTACTTAGCCTGCATCGTGCTAAAGATGGTAGGATGTATGTAGGAACAACATCGGGACTAGTGTGTTTGACCTTTAATAAGGAACAAATCAGTGCCTCCTATATCGGTAGAGAACAAGGGTTGCTTAATGATATGATTCATGGCATATTGGAGGATGCAAATGGTTTTTTATGGCTTGGCACTAATCGTGGACTTATTAAATATAATCCCAAAAACACTTCTTCGCATGCTTATTATTATGCCGCCGGTGTGCAGGTGGGCGAGTTTAGTGATGATGCCTATTATCAATGTCCTTATACCGGACGTCTTTTCTTTGGAGGCATTGACGGTTTGCTTTATCTGGATAAGGAAGTGGCGACAGCTCCGGAATTCTATCCGAACATATTATTGCGTAAGCTAATGATTGGACGTAAGGAGGTTAATCTGGGGGATTATTATACCGATGGTGGCAAAGCGTTAAGTTTTAAAGGAGCGAAGGCTTCTTTTTCCCTTTCTTTTGTTGTTCCAGACTTTCTTACTGGAGGTGATGTGGAGTACTCCTATATGCTGGACGGATTTGATAAAGACTGGACCTCGTTTAGTAGTATAAATGAAGCATCGTATCTAGAAATACCTTCGGGTAGCTATGTTTTAAAGGTCCGTTATAAGAAAGATGTATTTAATACGGAATATAAGGTATTTTCTATCCCTTTGTACATTCTTCCGCCTTGGTATCTTTCTACGGTAGCCTATGTCATTTACTTGCTGTTTTTCATATTAATAGCCGGTTATCTGATTCATTTATTAAGAAAATATTTTCTCCAGAAGCGTATGATGCAGCGGCTGTTGACAGCAGAAAGCAATGAAGCTCTACCGGAGTCCGCCAGTCTTAATCGTGAGTTACTGAATCGTTTTACGTCCATTTATCGCTCTTGTGATCAGTTGCGTGCGGAAAATCTCCCTTATGAACAGCGTCTCAGAATTATGGAGCAGGTACACGAGACGGTTATTGCAACTCTTTTCCGTTCGGGAACTTTGGCTGTAGAGGAACTTAAGTCATTTTTCCCTACGGAATATGCGATTACTGGTTGTATGTGCATGAAAGAGCTCTCTATAGAAGTCTTGCATGTGTTGGAAGGACAGGGCGTTGATATATCTTCTGTAAAACTTGCTATACCAGAACACTTTGTTTATCCTGTTTATAAGAATGCTTTACGCTGTATGCTCTATTGGTGTTACCTTTATATTGGCGGAGTAAAACATAAGTCGGATATTGTAGTGGATGTGAAGGAAGAGGAAGGACGGATGTTGTTGCAGTTCTCTGCTGTAGATGATACTCTGAAGGAATTATATAAGCAACTTTCCGGTTCGGAAGAAGAGGGAAGAAGAGATAGTAAGGAAACAGAAGAGGCGATAACTACCCGCCAATTACTGTTTTCTGTGCAAGCGGCTTTGAGACAGCTAAATGTCACGCTTCACTATGCCGACAGAGAAAAGGATCATTTATTGACGTTAGCCTTTGAACCGGCTATCATCAAGGAGACTGAAGAGCATGGGAAGAAAACGGTTCTTCTGCTGGAGGATAGGGATGAAATGGTATGGCTGATAAGTGATCTCTTAGCAGATGAATTTGTTGTTTGTCCGGTGAAAAGTGTACAACTTGCATTTGAAGAAATACGTAGATCGGCTCCTGCTTTGTTACTAGTTGATATGTTGATGTATGCAAAAGCAGAGAGTGACTTCCTGGAATATGTGAATAAGAATCGTACTCAACTTTCGAAAACGGCATTTATTCCAATGTTAAGTTGGAAAGTAAGTTCGTCCATTCAGCGTGAATTGATTATGTGGGCTGATTCATATATTGTACTTCCTTATGATATTATATTTTTGAAAGAAGCCGTCAATAAAGCTATTTACGGTACTCGAGAAGCAAAGCAGATTTATATGGAAGAGCTTGGTGACTGGGTCGGACGCATTGTTTGTACTACAGAAGAACAGGCGGACTTTATCCGGAAACTGTTGCAAGTGATAGAACAAAATCTTGACCAGGAAGAATTGGGATCAACCTTAATTGCCGACCGTATGGCGATGAGTCCGCGTCAATTCTATCGCAAGTTTAAAGAAATATCCAATGCGGCTCCCAGTGACCTGATAAAGAGTTATCGGATGGAGAAGGCTGCACGATTGTTGCAGAATGAAGAACTTTCTATTCAGGATGTTATCGCTGAAGTTGGTATTTCCAGCCGTTCCTATTTTTATAAAGAGTTTACCCGCCGATTCGGAATGACGCCGAAAGATTATCGGGAGCAACTCCGATAATGCTATCTCCACTATCTTATTCTTTACTAGTTGAGTTTTATGGATGTATTACCCGAATCCTTAGATCAGTAATTCCGGATAATTAAGTCTTTCGAGGTCCTTATTTATTCGTTCCACTATAGTTGGGCGCAAGAGGAACTATAGTGCTTCTTGCGTCCAACTATAGTGGAACGAAAGGGAAACTACAGTAGAACGAATGAATTTGGACTGATAAGAAATTAGTTTTTCAAAGTCTTTCGGTTAATGATTCGGGTTTTCTTCATTCCTTCTGTTCTTTGGTCGTTTGGGGTGATAGGTATATTTGAATTCATGTCTGTATAGATTTTATTTATTACTGCTTACGAATAAACTTTTTAATAAAAGTGGCGAAAAGGCGGCTATTATAACTTGATACAATGTGCGCAAACTTGTGCTCTGTTTGTACGTGAATGAATGCTATGTGTTGATATATAGATGTTTATAATGTGCTTTATTTCTCCTTTCTGTTCTATAAATGAGCATTTTCATTTTGACATAATTTTGTCACTTCTGCGGAATATTCTTAATATTAAAAGTTTTTAATTTGCTTCCGCTTATAAGAATTATATAGGCGATTGATAACCTTAGTATTAATTAAAAAAAAACAAAGTAATATTAGATAAAAGAAATAAAGTAACATGAATTTGTTTGAAATGGAAAAACATCACACAAAGACATTGTGGCTATTGGCATTACTGCTAACATTTAGTACAGTAGTGTGGGCACAAGGTACTCCTGTAACAGGGCGTGTGTCTGATGAAAAAGGCGAATTGCTCATTGGAGTGAGCGTTCAGGAAAAAGGTACTACGAATGGTACCATAACAGACACCAATGGTCAGTATAATCTGAAACTGACGAGTAACAATCCCATTCTTATCGTATCCTATATAGGATATAAATCACAAGAGGTAAAAGTAGGCAAACAGAAAGTGCTGGACGTAATTCTTGCAGAAGATGTATCGTCACTGGACGAAGTGGTAGTTGTGGCTTACGGACATCAACGTAAAGTATCGGTAGTAGGTGCGCAGTCATCTATGAAAATAGAAGATATAAAGATGCCGACAGCTAATTTATCTTCTGCTATTGCTGGACGTTTGCCGGGTGTAGTAGCTGTGCAACGTTCAGGAGAACCGGGGCATGATGATTCCGATCTTTGGATCCGTGGTATTTCTACACTGGCGGGTCAGAACTCTAAACCACTGGTATTGGTGGATGGTGTGGAACGTAGTTTCAATAATATCGACCCTGAAGATATTGAGTCGTTTACGGTGCTGAAAGATGCTTCTGCCACAGCTGTATATGGAGTACGCGGTGCTAATGGTGTAATTCTGATTAAAACCAAACCGGGTAAGGTGGGCAAGCCGCAATTCTCAGTAGACTACTATGAAGGTTTTGTGACATTGACAAAGAAACCTGAAATGGCGGATGCCTTTACGTATATGGATGCTGCCAATGAAGCGTATATGGATACTAGAGGCAGTATGTTATATTCTCCTCAATATATTGAGGCTACGAAGAAAGCCCATGGATTACTACCGAATGATAATCCACTGATGTTCAATCCTTATTTGTATCCGAACGTTGATTGGATGAACGAATTATTCAATGACTGGGGACATAATCGTCGTGTAAATGTAAGTGTGCGTGGTGGTGTACCTAATGCCACTTACTACGTTTCATTGAGTTATTATAATGAAAAAGGTCTGACACGTACCGCTGAAATGGAGAACTATGATGCTAACATCCGTTACGACCGCTACAATTATACCGCTAATTTGAACTTGAAGCCAACAGAAACGACTACTATTGATTTGGGCTTCAATGGTTTCCTTTCTATGGGTAACTATCCGCAGCAATCTACCAGTGACTTGTTTGCGTCAGCTATGGAGATTAATCCGGTCTATTTGCCGTTAATGATGCCTGATGGTTCTGTACCAGGTATCTCTACCAATGGTGACCTCCGTAACCCGTATGCCGATTTGACTCGTCGTGGTTACAAAAATGAAGCAAGAAATCAGTTGAACTCCAACATTCGTTTGACGCAAGACCTTGGTTTCTGGAAGTGGAGTAAAGGGCTTACCGCCTCTGCCATGTTGGCTTTCGACGTGCATAACAGTCGTGACCTGAAGTATAACAAGCGTGAAGATACTTACAATTTTGCCGGAACTAAAGACGAAAACGGATTGTGGAATGATGATGTATTTGATGCAGATGGCAATTATCGGTATGCACTGACCTATACAGGACATAAAGATCTTGCATTTGACCAGGGCGCTTCCGACTCTAGAAGTACTTACTTTGAAGCTTCTTTAAATTACGACCGTTCGTTCGGTTTGCATCGGATAGGTGGTCTTTTGCTTTATAACCAAAAGATTTACCGTTCGAGTTCTGATAATCTGATCGGTTCTTTGCCCTATAAGCAACAAGGCTTGGCCGCCCGTGCTACTTACTCATGGAACGACCGTTATTTTTTCGAGGCAAACCTTGGGTATAATGGTTCCGAGAACTTCAGTCCAGAAAAACGTTTCGGTTTCTTCCCTGCATTTGGTCTTGGCTGGGCTATCTCTAATGAGGCTTGGTGGGAATCTTTGCAAGAAACTGTTTCTTACTTTAAAGTGCGTTATACAGATGGCTTAGTTGGTACGGATGCTGTAACAGGACGGCGTTTTATGTACCTAGACCAGATGGCGAGCGTAGATGGTTATCGTTTTGGCGACCAGAATAACGGTGTTGGTGGTTGGGGGTTCAGCAAGTACGGAGCCAATGTCGGTTGGTCTACTTCCCGCAAGCAAGACTTAGGTGTTGACTTAAAATTTTTCAAAGACAATCTTTCGCTGACATTAGATATCTTTAAAGAACATCGTAAAGACATCTTTATTACCCGACGCGTTATTCCTGATTATTCCGGGTTCGTAGAAATGCCTTATGCTAATTTGGGAGTGGTAGACAATAAGGGTTTTGAAGCTACATTGGAATATACACAGCAACTCGGTAAGAAATGTTTCCTGACTGTCCGTGGTAACTTCTCATGGAATGAAGATAAAATTATAGAGAACGATGATCCCCGGGTACAGTATCCGTGGATGGAAAAAAGAGGAACGAACGTGAACGGACGTTGGGGATGGATCGCCGAAGGGTTATTCACTAGTGAAGAAGAGATCATGGACCATGCCAAGCAGTTTGGTGAAGGGCATCCGGGACAGATTTCGAAAGTGGGTGATATCAAATATAAGGATTTAAATGGTGACGGAGTAATTGACGATTATGATAAATGTCTGATAGGTCAGGGTGACGTACCTAAGATTTATTATGGTTTCGGTGCAGATTTACAATTAGGTGATTTCTCTGTCGGTGCGCTCTTTGCCGGAAATGCCAAGGCAGACCGTTGTTTGGGAGGAAATGCCATGTATCCTTTTAATGATGGTTCAGGTATTACGAACTTGTTTGCAAACATTACTGACAGATGGTCTGCTGACAATCCGACTAATCAGGATGTATTCTATCCTCGTTTGCATCATGGAAACAATGCGAATCAAAATAATATGAAAACCAGCACATGGTGGCAGAAAGATGTCAGTTTCCTGCGTCTGAAACAGTTGACTATTGCTTACCAACTCCCGAAGAAGTTGATTAATCAAACATTCCTGAAGAGTGCGCGTATTTATGTGATGGGCACCAACCTATTGACATTCTCTAAGTTCAAATTATGGGATCCGGAGTTGAATACCAATAATGGTACTGCTTATCCTAATGTACGTACTTATTCAGTAGGTGTGAATGTAAGTTTTTAATAATAATCAGTTAGCAAGAAGGATATGAAAAATATATTTAAAATAGGAACTTTGGCGCTGTGTTTGGTGGTCGGACTTAGTTCGTGCAATGATTTCTTCGATGCAATCCCCGGTGAACAATATGACTTGGAGGATACGTTTACTAATCGCTCGAAGACAGAACAGTTTTTGAATAACGTGTATAATTATGTGCCCGATGAAACATTAGAACGTTCTGCAAGGAATACGATGTCGGGGATCTGGACAACCGGTTCGTTGGAATGCAAGCTTTCATGGGACGGAAATAATGGTAGCGAATGGGCTTCCGGAGCCACCTATGCAGGTTCCTCATGGATAAACTTTTGGTACATCGAGTATTATAAAGGAATTTCTCGTGCCAGTACATTTATCATGAATGTAGACCGTTGTTTGGAAGCTTCGGCCGCACAACGCAAACAGTGGAAAGCGCAAGCCAGAGCTTTGCGTGCTTTCTATTACTTCATGATTTTCCGTTCCTACGGCCCATTTGTGATTTTGGGGGAAGAACCAATTCCATTGGATATTTCTACTGCTGAACTGCTGAAAGAACGTAATACGGTAGATGAATGTGTGGCTTTTATGGCGAAGGAATTTGATGATGCGGCAAATGAGCTTCCTGATAGATATGACGGATCCAATTTGGGACGTATAGACAGAGCTGCATGTAAAGCTTTCAAAGCGAAAATGTTGTTGTATGCGGCAAGTCCGCTATTCAATTGTAATCCCGATTATGCCGCCATCGTTAATCCGGAAAGTGGCAAGCAACTCTTTCCGCAAGATAAATCGCAGGAAAAAGCGAAATGGGAGGCTGCACGTGATGCTTACAAAGAATTCTTTGATGAATACGGTAACACTTTCTCTTTATATACGGAGAAGACAGCCGATGGAAAGATTGATTTCTATGAATCTTATAGAAAAGTGACATCGGGAGTTTTGTACGGTACAGAGAATAAAGAACAGATTTTCATTCGCTTGGCAGACCATGATTACCGGGCTTACGAAACCACGCCTTATCACAAGGGGTACGATGATAATAATGGTGCTTTGAGAGGTGGTCTGGGATTTGGTGTACCTCAGGAAATGGTGGACTTGTACTTTATGAAAGACGGTCGCCGGATTGTTGACGATACGAACTATAAGGAATATGAGGGGGTACCTTCTAATGAATATTTGGGATGGTCGAGTGACTATACTGACGAAGTAGTTCCTTCCAGAACCTACTTCAAGAGCAATTCGAATCAAACATTGAAACAATGGGCTAATCGCGAACCGCGTTTTTATACGAACATTACATTCCATGGTTCTACTTGGTTGAAGACAGATACTCCGCGTGGAGAAATAACCACAGAACTGACTTATAACGGTAATTCCGGTTATGCTAATGCCAATTGGGATGCCCCTTACACGGGTTATGGTATGCGTAAAATGGCTTCAAAAGAAGGACGTAGCGGGGCTAACAGGCATTGTGCAACTTTGCTTCGTTTGGCAGACATGTACTTGGGGTATGCTGAAACGTTGAGCGCTTGTGACCAACGTAATGAAGCGATTAAGTATGTAAATAAGATACGCGCCCGTGCCGGTATTCCTGGATATGGTGCGGTAGGTACTAAGGACGATAATGGATTTGCATGCATTCCTTATGAAGATACACGTGACGGAGTGGACAAACGTATTCATCGTGAACGTTTGGTTGAGCTGATGTTCGAATGGAATCATTTCTTTGATGTACGTCGTTGGAAAGTAGCCGATATGGCTGTAGGCGATGATTGGATTTATCCTAAATATCATAGAGGTGGAGAAGGCGGACCTATTCATGGTATGGCTTTCCGTTCGGATGCTCCTGCATTTTTTGAGAAGGTAGTAGTAGAAACACGTACATTTTTGCCTAAACATTACCTCTTCCCGATTCCTGACGAAGATGTACGTCGTAATCCGAAGATGGTACAAAATCTGGGATGGACAACGGAGTAATATACTCCGGATGTCCGATCTGCGAATGAATGAAAGAAATTAATGAAAAGAAAAACAATGAAGATACCTCAAATAAGATGTAGCGATGTGAATGCAGTGAAGAGAATCATTTTTCTTTTGGTGCTGCTAATTCCCTTTTGTCTGGCAGGATGTTCGTCCGACGATGATGAAGGAGATAATGGAGGAGAAGGTCCGAACGAAGATGCTCCGGTTTCTTATGTACTTGGTTCGGGTAACACGAATATGCCCTCCAGTGGTACAATTATAGCGCAATATGCTGATGCTCCTGTCGGTTCGGAAATCAGACGTTTGGTAGACGATAATGCTGACACGAAGTATGTTACTTATCATAGTAGTTTCAACATCACTTGGAATGGAAATAGTAGTAAGGCTGTCACTGCCTATTCGTTGACCTCGGCTGCCGATACTCCCGAAATGGACCCGAAAGATTGGACACTCTATGGTTCTAATGATAATACTACGTGGACAGAACTGGATGCGCAGACAAACCAACTTTTTGCAGCGAGAAAAGAAGAGAAAAGCTATGAAGTGGATAATGCAACTTCCTATCGTTACTACAGACTTTCTGTTGAAGCGAACAATGGTGGTGCTGCCACGCAGATAGCTGAATGGAAACTGGTGGCCATGCGTTCATATACGGAGAATATCAACGACTTGATTGCTAGTAAAGGTTCCAGTACGTTTAGTGCGATAACTCCGATGGGCAGACAGCATGAGAATGACAGAGAAGCTACGGCAGCAGACTTGAAATGGCTTGCCGATCCTGCTGAAGAACCTGAACCATTTGGAGATGGTGGGACGAAGATGGCTTGGAATACATTCAATGTTGTATCCATTTATCCAAATGGAAATCCTGTGATGTCTGATGTAAATCAGCGTTGGGTAGGTGACTGCTGTGCTTGTGCGGTGATTGCTTCGATGGCATACCTCTATCCCCGTTTCGTAAAACACATTATCAAGGATAATATGGACAAAACATACACAGTTACTATGTATGACCCGAAAGGAAAACAAATATCAGTTGGTGTAGGTGGCGACTATTTTATCGGTAATAGTGGCGATTTAGGTGCCTTAGGCGGCAGAAATAAAGAAGTCACTTGGGCTACGATTCTCGAAAAGGCTATGATTAAGTGGAATCAGATCTATCAAGGTAGTTCTAATGTCGGTGGTATTGGTACTGAATATGTTTCTGCTATCTTTACCGGCGACGGGGAAAGTGTAGGTTTCGGTGCAAATGCATTGATTGCCGAAGACTTACAACGCGCGGTGGAAGTGTCGCTCAAACAGGGTAGACTGGTGATCGGTGGTTTTACAAGAAGCGGTGAACAGGTAGATCAAAATTGGCAGACGACCAGTGGGCATGCGTTTACGTTTATCTTGCCGGATGATAATACTCATCTTTTCAAGATGCGGAATCCTTGGGGAGGTACTACTGACGGTGTGATGAAAGTGAAGGATGACGGACGGATTCCGCCGATGATCGACTTACGTATTTGTGCGCCGGGAGCAGCCAAGAATTATGGAGTGGGACCGGACTTGGGAGGATATATACCTAATTTCTAATTTCAAATCTTAAAAGAAAAACATCATGAAGAAACTTATTTATATAATGTTGTCGTTGTGTTGCCTGGTTTTTTATAGTTGTGGCATGACGGAACCTTGGAAAGACTGGGAACATGAAGGTGACATGAGTGCAGACCGCTTGCGTCCTTCAGAGGTAAAAGAACTACTGTGTGCGGCAGACGGATGGAAAATGATTTATCAAGGAGTAACGTTCTACTTTCAGTTTGATGAAGAAGGAAATGTAGCATCGGATTCAGACGAAACGTTGTTGAAGAATGAGGTTGGAACAGATTATTCTCTGGATTTCCAGGGGGAAAAAGCGGTGTTGCTTACCTTGCTGAATGGAGGAATGCTACAATATTTGAACGAAAACTCGGAGACGACATTTGTCATTACGGGGTATTCTGATTCACAAATTACAGCTGTAGGACAGACGCATGGCAAAGAAATGATCTTGACTCCGGTCTCAACTGCAGCTTTGCAACAAGCTAAGGAGAGAAAACGATTGGCCATTATTGCTTATAATAAAGCACAGGCCATGGATTTGCTTAAGGGAGAGTTGAATAATGGTGTATTTCGTAGGTCATCCTCTTCTTTCCTTGCACACTATTTGATTATTTGCGACGAGAGCAATAATTGGAAAGTGAAGATTTCTGCAATAGATAACGGTGTGGTAAAACACACAGAGTATCCGATGATAATTGATACAACGAATGATGAAAATGCAGTGTTGACTTTGGGTAGCAATGTGACGGTAGATGGAATAAGTTTAAATAAACTCTATTACAACTATTTGAATGGTGAAATTGAAACTGACAATGCTAATGTTGTATGTGATACTCGGAAAGCCTCTGATATTGCAGCATGGTATGCAGATGGTTGGAAGACCCATATAGTAGATCAGGATGAGATTCATGCAGACTTTAAGGGAATCTTCCACTCTGGTGTGGAGTTTGATGATCGTAATCCGAGGAATTTGATTGCTTGTCCGTGGAGTGGTATGGGATCTTATATTGGCTTTGCGGTTACTATGACAGCAGATAATGCTACTGGTCGTATATTCATCAGCTTGGGCGAACCATATGATTTATTCGGATGGAATAATAATCCGGCTGATTATAACCGTGTACAGCAGGATTACAGTAAATTCCTCTCTTTCTGTGTTTCGGAAGACGGCTTCTATTGGAGTTATGATGACAACGACAGTATGGTGTATGTGCTAAGTGCTACAGGCGAGCGTTGGTTTAGAATGAAGAAGTAACCAGTCTTTGAAAAAAGCAAGAAAGTAAACAGAACATAATCTCGATTACTTTCTTGCTTTTGTTTTTGTTTGTACTCTATTTGTATTTTCTTATGGGCAATTATTTGATTATTAGTAATTTAATTTGTGCTCTGTTTGACTCCTAGTTCTCTACTCTGACATTCTCGCCCGGACGTGCTTTTTGTCACGTTAGAGTATAGTTATTAATTTTCTATTGCGTTAATTTGTAACGTGAATAATAACACTCGCTAATCTAATATTAATAGTTTAACTCTTATATCATGAATAAACAGAAACTACTGTCTATCACAATGACTCTATTGTTGGGAGTCTCCTCTATCTTTGCGCAAAAGCAGCCGGTGGATTACGTGAATCCCCTGATGGGAACCGACTCCAAGATTTCGCTCTCCAACGGAAACACCTATCCTGCCATTGCACTGCCTTGGGGGATGAACTTTTGGATGCCGCAGACCGGAAAGATGGGGGACGGTTGGGCTTACACGTATGCTTCTGACAAAATCAGAGGTTTCAAGCAGACCCACCAGCCCAGTCCCTGGATCAATGACTACGGACAGTTCTCCATTATGCCGATGACCAAACAGCTGAAGATTGATCAGGACAGCCGTGCTTCCTGGTTTTCGCATAAGGCAGAGAAAGCAACTCCTTATTATTACAGTGTTTATCTGTCAGAGTATAACATGACAACGGAGATTGCCCCGACGGAGCGTTGTGCGTATTTCCGTTTTACTTTCCCCGAAGCGTCCGATGCTTATGTGGTAGTAGATGCTTTCGACCGTGGTTCGTATGTGAAGGTGATTCCTGAAGAAAATAAGATTGTAGGTTATACGACACGTAACAGTGGCGGTGTTCCGCAGAATTTCAGGAACTACTTTGTGATAGAGTTCGACAAGCCTTTTACATTTAATAAAGTATGGGCGGACTACCATTTGGTAGAGACGCATCTTGAACTGCAATCCAATCACGTAGGTGCTGCCATCGGTTTTTCGACAAAGAAAGGAGAGCAGGTGCATGCCAAAGTGGCTTCCTCATTCATCAGCCCCGAACAGGCGGAACTGAATCTGAAAGAAATCGGAAACAAGACATTCGAACAGACCAAGGAAGCCGGACGTAAAGCTTGGAATGACGTACTGGGACGTATCAAAGTCGAAGACGATGATGAGAACCGGATGCGTACCTTCTATTCTTGTCTGTATCGTTCGGTATTATTCCCCCGTATGTTCCACGAAGTGAATGCGAAGGGTGAAACGGTACATTACAGCCCTTATAACGGTGAAATCCGTCCGGGATATATGTTTACCGATACCGGTTTCTGGGATACGTTCCGTTGCCTGTTCCCGTTTGTCAATTTGATATATCCTTCAATGGGAGAGAAGATGCAGGAAGGACTGTTGAATACATATCTTGAAAGCGGATTCTTCCCCGAATGGGCGAGTCCGGGACATCGTGGCTGTATGGTCGGAAACAATTCGGCTTCCGTAGTGGCAGATGCTTTTATGAAGAATGTGACCAAAGCGGATGCGGAGAAAATGTATGAAGGTTTGCTCAAAGGAGCCAACAGTGTACATCCGAGAGTTTCTACAACAGGGCGCCGTGGATACGAATATTATAATAAACTGGGTTATGTGCCTTACGATGTAAAGATTAACGAGAATGCGGCGCGTACATTAGAGTATGCATACGATGACTGGTGCATCTACCGAATGGGTGAAAAGCTAGGGCGTCCGGCAGAAGAACTGGAACTCTATAAGAGCAGAAGCCAGAACTACCGCAACCTGTTCGACCCTGAAACAAAACTGATGCGTGGCAAGAACGCCGATGGCACCTTCCAGACTCCTTTTAATCCGTTCAAGTGGGGGGATGCCTTTACCGAAGGAAACAGCTGGCACTATACGTGGTCTGTATTTCATGATGTACAGGGACTGGCCGATTTGATGGGCGGCAGAAAGATGTTTGTCAGTATGCTCGATTCTGTGTTCAACCTTCCACCGATATTTGATGATAGCTACTACGGAGGTGTGATTCATGAAATCCGTGAAATGGAAATTGCCAATATGGGTAACTATGCGCACGGCAACCAGCCTATCCAGCACATGATTTACCTGTACAACTATGCCAAGCAGCCATGGAAGGCTCAGTACTGGCTTCGTCAGGTAATGGACCGCATGTATACTCCGACTCCCGACGGTTATTGCGGTGACGAGGATAACGGACAGACTTCTGCATGGTATGTGTTCTCAGCACTGGGATTCTATCCGGTATGTCCGGGAACCGACCAGTATGTACTTGGTGCTCCGCTGTTCCAGAAAGCAACCATCCATTTTGAAAATGGCAAGAACATTGTAATCAATGCTCCTCAAAACAGTGAGACCAACTATTACATTCAGGACATGAAGGTAAACGGTCAGGAATATGCCAAGAAGCCATATCAGTAGTGCCGAAACCACCGGAATCCAGATATTGTATCGGTTGATACGGGCTGATTTTGCCATTTTGAAGGTAGGAGCTGCAATCAAGGCTACTACCGCAGGACGGATGCCTTTGAACACATGTTCTACGGCTTCCACATGCTGGAATTGTCTGAAGAATAGAGCGATGGTCAGAATAATGAGAAAGGAGGGAAGTATGGTGCCAAGTGCCATCCAGAAAGCTCCCCAGAATCCTTTCAGCTTATAGCCGATAAAGATGGCTATGTTGACGGCAAAGATGCCCGGCACAGTTTGCGCCAGTGCTATCAAGTCCAGAAAGTCTTCCTTTTTCACCCATTTTCGTTTGTCTACCAGGTCAGCTTCTATCAAGGGAACCATGGCATATCCTCCTCCTATGGTGAATAATCCTATCCGGAAGAAGATGAGAAATGCTCTTAAATAGAAATTCATGTTATTGCGTTTAGTTCTTTTTCATATAAATGCTTGGGGGTACCCCATAAAACTTTTTAAAGGTATCCGTAAAATATTTGGGGTCGGCAAAGCCCATTTTGTCTGAAACTTCGGCTACCGTATAGCGCTGGCTCTTTAACATCAGGGCGGCCTCCTGCATTCGGATGTTACGGATAAATTCAGCCGGAGCTATGCCTGTCAAAGCCTTAATCTTATTGTAGAAGCTGGTGCGGCTCATGTTGACCGAAGCGCATAAGGTATCTACATTGAAGTTCTTGCCTAATCCTTCCTTGACCAGTTCGGTCACTTTCTGGATAAACTCATCGTCCAGACTTGTAGGTAATTCTACGGCAGGAGCTTCCTCCGGCAATGCCGTGACAGCCGATTTGAAACGATTGCGTAGCATCTTCCGGTTTGCTATCAGCGTGCGTATGGTAGCTTTCAATATGTGTACGTCAAAGGGTTTCACTAAATATTGGTCGGCTTTGATTTCCAGTCCCTCTAAAATAT
>ENA-UEYL01001976-UEYL01001976.1-human-gut-metagenome-genome-assembly--contig:-NODE-1976-length-16179-cov-5.993293_pt1 | contig 16179 bp, 7 predicted proteins | sample MGYA00242941_ERZ507946 | MGnify/ENA primary metagenome ERZ507946 (study PRJEB26167, sample SAMN06115482) | human gut metagenome | host: Homo sapiens | place: China:Guizhou | collected 2015-03-11...
CTGCCGGACAACTGCTGGTTCGTGAACTATCTGCGCTGCCACGATGATATCGGCTGGGGTCTGGATGAGGCGGTGGAGAAACGGCTTGGCATTGACCCGCAGAAACACAAAGAATATCTGTACCACTTCTATGAGGGCAATTTCCCCGGCAGCTGGGCAAAGGGTGAGCTGTACAACTACGACCCTGCCACCGGCGATGCCCGGAGCTGCGGCACCACCGCCAGCCTGTGCGGCGTGGAGCAGGCACTGGAAAAGGACGATAAAACCGCACTGGACTACGCCGTAAAGCGTGACCTGCTGCTGCACACTGCTATGGCGTTTTTGCAGGGCTTCCCCATGCTGAACTGCGGCGATGAGATTGCACAGCGCAACGGTTGGGATTACAAAAACGACCCTGACCGTGTGGAGGACAGCCGCAATCTGCACCGCACAAAATTCAACTGGGAGGACGCAAAGCAGCGCACCCGGAAGGGCACGCTGCAAAACAAGTTGTGGCAGGGCATGGAGCAGCTGCGCCAAATGCGTGCAGACCCCTGCTTTGCCCCGGATGCGTGGGTGACCACATGGGACAGCCACAATCCCGGCGTGCTGGCGCTGGTACGCAAGCGCGGTGAGGAAACACTGGTGGGGCTGTTCAACTTTACCGAGTACCCGGCAGGGGCAAGTCTGGACGCTCTGGGCGGCGAGTATCACACCCCGGAGGGCACTTCCGTCTGGCTGGCGGATGTGGAGCTGGAGCCGTATCAGGCACTGCTGGTAAAAACAAATAAGTAAAGCGGAATACTCCGGTAACTTTCTCTTGGTTGGAAAGTTGCCGGAGTATTTTTGTTTCGCGCAAACTGCAAGGTCACTGGATCATTGAAATGTCGGAGATGATTGCCACCGCCAATGCCACGCGTGCCTGCGCAAAAAATCCCCCCGATACCGGGTATCCGGTATCGGGGGGATCTGTCATTCTGAGGCTTTACGGAGGAAGCGCTCAGAGGTTACTTTTTGGGGAACGCCTTGTTCCAGATCTCAATGGTCTTGAACTTGGGCATCCAGCCGTCCGATTCAAACTTGCCTTCCCGTGCATCCAGCAGACCCTGCTCCACGCACCACTGAGCGGCCTTGGCCTGCTCGGCATCGGTGATGTCTGCAAACGCGGGCTGTGCGGCGGGTTCGGGCTTGCCCTTCTCAGTCCAGATGAGCAGTGCCAGCTGGCCGCGGTTTGCCGGGATGGCTGCACCCTCGGGCAGGAGGTTGTGCAGGATCACGCGGGTGGCGATCTCGTAGCCGCCCCAGATGGCTGCACCGCCCACGGCCACGGCGGCAATGGTGCCACCTGTGGTATCCATGGGTGCAGGTTCTACGCCGAAGTCTTCATCAATAGGTTCGTCCGGGTCAGGCTTGGCCACCGGGCTTGCCGACCAGTGGGCGATCAGTTTGACCGGGTAAACGGGCATCTTAAACGTCGTGGTCGCGCTCTTGGCATTGTCCAGCTTGAGCTGCAGATTTTCCGGAATGCCATCGGGGAATTTCTCGTAGAAGCTATCGGGGTACTTGATCTCCCATTCCACGAACTCCATGCCGGGGTATTTCTCGGCATCATACGGGGTAGCTGTGATCTCCACCGTGGTGCCGATCTCTGCGGGGATATCGCTGCCCTCGCCCAGAGTGGACTTTGCCGTGCCGCCCGTAACAGTAACGGTACTCCTCAGCACGGAAGCGGGGATGCTGTAAACGGCGGTCAGCTTCACGCCGTCCTGCGGCATGGTAAAGACGATCTTTTCCGTGCCCTTTTCCGTTTCGGAGCCCAGACTACCCTCAATTATGCCAATATTCTTGCTGGAATCTTTTTCCACCTTCCAGTGATGGAACGACTCATTCTCCTTGACAGGCTCATTGGCTTCGATCGTGACGGTCTGGCCCGGCTGTACGAACACCGTGCCCGTCTGGCTTTCGCCCTCTCCGACGCGGATCGTGCCGTCCTTCACTGTGACTTGCATATCTAATACAGGTGCCGGGAAGCTATAAGAAGCTTTCAGCTCCACCGGGCTGGCCGGCATGGTGAAGGTCATATTTTTTTCGGCATTTTTCTGCGCTTCGGTCAGTTCAAAGCTTTCCGGGCTGATCACTTTCCAGCCGCCGAACTTTGTAACACTCGGGTTTTTGTTGTTACCGCTCACCGTGACCTTTTCGCCTGCAAAGGCGGTATTCAGGCCGGTGGTGTCGTCGCCCACCTGCGCGGTGCCGTTTTTCACGGTAATGCTGTAAGTCTCCCTCGGCTCAATGCGCAGGTATCTGCTTTCTATTGTCTCAGGAATCCGGGTAATGCGGGAGTCCTTGTACTCCTCCGAAGATTTGTCCGTGAAATAGACATAGGGTTTTTTATTCGCCTGAGTGAAGATCACTTTGCCAAGGTCACTGTAACTGTACCTGTAACTGTTCAGTTCCACCTTGCCAGCTGCCGTGATCTCAATCGCATCGTGATCGCCCACACACTCAAGAAAAACATCTTTTCCTGCAACTATCGTCACATCACCTTTGATTGGTGTTTCACCTTTAATTTCTACCGTACCGCTGCATGTGATATTTGCGCCATTTTCGATCGACCAATTCACACTGCCGGACGTCACCTTCACATTGTCTGCACTGTTCACCGTCAGTTTCGAAGCCGTCGTGCCCCACTTATTACCAAGCTCTATATCGCCAGTACAGTCAATAATCGTTTGGTCGCCAATGCTGCCTTCGGTCGTGACATTGTTTGCCCCATTCACGGTAAGGCCATCCCTTGTCAGGTTTCGGCCGCAATAAGACGAACCGCCTAAATTTTTGAGGATCACATCACCGGAACAGCCGATCTCCGCCTTGCCATTAATTGCTACAATAGCTCCTTCTTCAGCATCGTCACCTTTAAGCTTGGTCACTTTCACATCCTTTGCGCCGTTTACGGTCAGGTCACCGTTCACAACGTGGGACGCATCCGCTTCCAGATCAATGGAAACATCCTCCGGTGCCGTGATGGTCAGGGCGCCTTCAAAGGATTTTCCATCCTTCAGCTTCAGGGTCTTTTTCTCAATGTCATAGTAGAGGATGTCGTTTCCAAGGATGTCTTTGTAGTTCTTTCTGGTAACAGGCGTATTATTGATTTTGATGTTGAAATCCTGTACAATTTCGTCAACCTGATTGCCGTCCTTGTCCAGTTTGGTGATCGTGCCAAGCAGCTTGCTGGTGTCAATTTCAGCTTCCTCTTGACCATTGCCGATATAAATGCCATTGTCATCTACAATTTGCAGCGTAACATTGCCGCCGGTGATCTTGATGTTTTCGCCTTTGCCAGGCCATCGTCCGCCGCCGATTGCCGCAGCAGGGCCGCGTCCGCCGCCGGATCGAGAATATACAGTGCCGCCCTCAATGGTAATGTTCCTACCGTCACCTCGACAGCCGCCGCCAATACCAGCTGCTTCGCTGCCGGGTATCGCCGTTACATTACCATCACGAATCGTAATATTTTGACCCGCTGCGTGTTGACCTCCGCCAATGCCTGCACCCAAGACACCGCCCTTGGCGGTGATGGTGCCGCTTTCGATCACAATATTGCTGCAGCCTTTCTCGGAACCACTGCCAATGCCTGCACCCCAGTTACCGCCGTAAGCTTCCAGCGTACCGGGGCCGCTGATGGTCAGGGTCCCGTCGTCGTCGGCCTTTTCCACACCGGCGTGGTCCGTGCCGCTTTGCAGGATATTCTTGCCTTCAATGACCAGCTCCACATTGCCGCTGACCGAGACTGCCGCATCGGAAGTAGTCTCGATATTGACATTAGACAGTGTGACTTTTGCACCAATGGTGCCGCCTTCGATGGTCAGGGTGTTGGTCGTCGTGCTGCCGTCCGTTGTGATATACAGATTACCACTTTGCTGGGCTTCATTATCGCCCTGCTTGGCATACTGTTTGCCATCATCCCCAATATAGACTGTGATGCTGCCGTACTTGAGATTCATCTGATACTCAGGTTCTGCCATCATATCGTTCTCTTCGTCCAGCACGCTCACCGCGCTTTTGGCGGCGGTGCTCTGCTGGAGCAGGGCATCGGTGCTTGCGGCCAGAGCCGGGGCGGAAAGGCTGAACATCATGCACGCTGCCAGCGCAGCGGAAGCTGCCCGCCGGGCCAAAATATTTCGTTTCATAGGGGTTCCTCCTTTGCGAAAATTATTACGGGGGGGGGTATGCATTACGGTACTTTGATTATCTCACACTTTACCGGATTTTGGAAGCAAACCTGCGTGAATCGCCCTAAAAGCAGCGTGAAAAGCATGATTTGTGCCGGTTCTGTTGCAGTTGTCCGGCCCGCAGGCACAGCAAAGCCCCCCGGCAGGCCTTCGTCTGCCGGGGGGCTGTTTGCTGTTTTACTGCTTGGGGAATGCCTTATTCCACACTTCGATTACCTTGAACTTCGGGGTCCAGCCTTCGGGCTCAAAGCGGTCGCCCTTGGCATCCATGGTGCCCTGCTCGGTGCACCACTGTGCGGCCTTTGCCATATCGGGGTCGGTCACATCCGCAAAGGCGGGTGCGCCTGCGGGTTCGGGTCTGCCTGCGGTGTTCCACACCAGCAGGGCCAGCTGGCCGCGGTTTGCCGGGATGGCTGCGCCCTCGGGCAGGAGGCCGTTCAGGATGACGCGGGTGGCGATCTCGTAGCCGCCCCAGATGGCTGCACCGCCAACGGCCACGGCGGCAATTGCACCGCCCGTGGTATCCATGGGTGCAGGTTCTACGCCGAAGTCTTCATCAATAGGTTCGTCCGGTCCGGCCACCGCGCTGGCCGACCAGTGGGCGATCAGTTTGACCGGGTAAACGGGCATCTTAAACGTCGTGGTCGCGCTCTTGGCATTGTCCAGCTTGAGCTGCAGATTTTCCGGAATGCCATCGGGGAATTTCTCGTAGAAGCTATCGGGGTACTTGATCTCCCATTCCACGAACTCCATGCCGGGGTATTTCTCGGCATCATATGGGGTAGCTGTGATCTCCACCTCGGTGCCAATCTCTGCGGGGATATCGCTGCCCTCGCCCAGAGTGGACTTTGCCGTGCCGCCCTCAACAGTAACGGTACTCCTCAGCACGGAAGCGGGGATGCTGTAAACGGCGGTCAGCTTCACATCGCCTTTGGGCATATCAAAGCTGATTTCCTCGGTGCCTGCTTCCTCCTTGGAGCCAAGCTTGCCATCGGTCAGGGTAAAGGCGGTGTTTCCCTCTTCCACCTTCCAGTGATGGAACTTCACGCCCTTGGCGGCATCCTCATCGGTGGGTGCGTTGGCCTTGACGGTGACCGTTTCGCCCTCAAAGGCGGTAGTAATCTGGCCGGTGGTGTCGTCGCCCACCTGCGCGGTGCCGTTCGCAACGGTAATGCTGTAGTAAGTCTCCCTCGGCTCAATGCGCAGGTAGCTACTTTCTACCGTATCAGGGAGCGGATGGATGCGCGGGTCGATCAGCTTTGCATCCTCGGCTTCGCTGGTATAGTAGACGTATTTTTTGCCGTCTGCCTGTTTGAAGGTGACAGTGCCCACATGGCCGCCCGGTGCATTGTTTTTCAGGATCACAGTACCGGAAGCGGTGATGTCGGTATTTTCGGAGACTGCTCTTTCGTCATCACTGATGGTAATGGTGACATTCTCGGCCTTGTTGATCGTCAGGTTTTTCGCTGCTCTACCGTCGGTACTCTCAATGGTCACGTCACCGTCGCTGGTGATATTTGCGCTGCCCGTCACAACGCTGTTGCCTGCAGAAAGCGTCACTTCGCTGGAATTATAAATGTTCAGGCTTCCGTTCACAGCCATATTTTCGTCGCTGCGGATATCCACCTTGCCGGTGCAGTTGATATTCACATCGCCATAGACCGCTGCATACTGGTCATGCTTGACCGTCACATCATGTGCACCTACAACAGTCTTCTTTTCAACTTGTCCAATTGTTAGAGTTCCTCTTTGCATTCCTCCGTTTAAAAAGACATCCGTTTCGGGGGCTCTAATTTTTACAACGCCCTGAGGAATTCTATCCTTCGCCGTCAGAGTCTTGTACTTCGGGTCGTAGACAATGTATCCCTTCCACAAGTTCTTATAATTTTCACTGGTAACAGGCTGCTCCGAAACCTCAATGCCAAAATCTTGCACAACATTGTAATTCGGGGTCAGAGTCACGTTATGTTCCGGCATGGTAAAGTTGACTGTGGGGTTCACCTTCTGCTTATCTGTAAGCGTGATGCCCTCAGCAGTCCAGCCGGTAAACTCTGCGTTTTTTCTGCCTGCTGCGGTCACGGTGACCTTTTCGCCCGCAAAGGCCGAGTTCACTGCCTTACCATCCACGGTGATGGTGGCATCGTCTGCCGTAATCGTATAGGAAACTTTCGGCACAATGCGCAGATAGTTTTCAGTTCTTGCCGGAATCGTCTCAGTGCCCGCATCCGTCGGCGTTGCATCAGGCGCATCGCTGGTATAGTAGACAAAGTCGCTCGCATTTACCGGAGCGGCAAACTCAATTCCGCTAATTGCAACTCCCGAATTCGCGCCTGCTTCCGTGTGCTCAAGGGTAACAGGGCAAGCACAGTAGATGTACACTTTTCCATAAACCGGTGCCCAATTACCAGTGCTGGAAACTTTCACGGAACGAGCGTTTTCGATCAACAGATTATTACTCACAATCATCTCTGTGGATTCCAGCACCACGTCCGTGTTCGGTGCATCGATGGTCAGATAATTGACTGCGCTGGCATTCGACTTCAGCAGGGTCAACTTTTGCTCATCAGGATCATACTTCAGGAAGCCAAGAATGTTGTTGCAATTATCGCTGTCAACTTTCACTTCCCTGCCAGTGATTGTAATTGTAATACCGTAGTCAACTGTGTCACCATTTTCCGCGTCCAGCACGCTCACGGCGCTGCGGCGAGTCATGCTCAGCTGCATCAGCGCATCGGTGCTTTCGGCCAGCGCCGGAGCGGAAAAGGTGAACATCATGCATCCGGCCAGCGCCGCCGATACTGCACGCCGGATAAGTTTGCCTTGTTTCATGGTACAACCTCCTTTTTCCCCTCGCATTTTTACGGGGGGGGGTATATATTACAGTATCTTGATTATCCCACACTTTACCGCATTTGGGAAGCAAACCTGCGTGAATCGCCCTAAAAGCAGCGTGAAAAGCACAATTTGTGCCGGTTTTGTTGCAGATGTCCGGCCCGCAGGCACAGCAAAGCCCCCGGCAGGTTTGCGCCTGCCGGGGGCTTTACTATGTTATGAAAGATCAATCCTTCTTCTCTGCTGTGCGGGCAAAGAAGTTGGCGAGGATCGCACCGGAAATGTTATGCCACACGGAGAACACAGCGCCGGGAATGGTAGCCAGCGGATACTGTGCAAAGTGTGCGGCGGCCAGACTGGTTGCAAGGCCGGAGTTCTGCATGCCCACCTCGATGGAGATCGCGCGGCACTTGGTGGAGTCCAGCTTGAGCAGCTTGCCCACGCCAAAGCCGGTGAGGTAGCCCAGCACATTGTGCAGGATGACCACCACAAGGATCAGCAGACCGCTGGTCATGATCTTGGCGCTGTTGGCAGAGACCACGGCGCAGATGATCAGCACGATGGCGGTAGTGGAGACCAGAGGCAGCACACGGACGGCTTCCTCGGTGAACTTATGGAAGAAGTGATTGACCACAAAGCCCAGTGCGATGGGCACCAGCACCACCTTGACGATGGACATGAACATGCTCATGGGGTTCACGTCAACACGCTGGCCAGCGTACAGCAGGGTGAGCAGCGGGGTGAGCAGCGGAGCCAGCACGGTGGAAACAGCGGTCATGCCAACGGACAGTGCAACGTCGCCCTTGGAAAGGTAGGTCATCACGTTGGAAGAGGTGCCGCCGGGGCAGGTGCCAACCAGGATCACGCCAATGGCCAGCTCGGTGGGCAGGTGGAACACCTGCGTGAGCGCCCATGCCAGAAACGGCATGAGGGTAAACTGTGCAACGCAGCCCACGATCACATCCTTCGGGCGGCTGAACACCACCTTGAAGTCCTCCGGCTTCAGGGTAAGGCCCATGCCGAACATCACGATACCCAGCAGGTTATTGACCCACGCCGTCTTTACCACGCTGAACGGGCCGGGGAAGAACAGGGCACCCGCGGCCACCACAATAACGATGGCGGCCATGTACTTGCCCACAAAGTCGCTTACTTTTTCCAGTGTTTTCATAATTGTTTCTCCTTTTCCTTCTGACATGCTTTGGGGCAAAAGCATCCGCAAAACAAAACGCCCTTGTCCCTTACGGTCTGTAAGAGACAAAGGCGTGTAATATCCTCTGCGGTACCACTCTTATTGCCAGCACAACGCTGACCACTCAGTGCACGTCCAACAACGCGCGGCCCGTGATAACGGGGGCCTGCCGTTCCTGCTTACTGGGGCGCACACCGTCCATTCAGCCGGAAAGCTCGGAGAGGATCTTCCCACGGATGCCCTGCACTGCCTTGCACCAACCGGCAGCTCTCTGCAGCATTCCTTCCGGGTACTTTTTCTCGTCATAGCCGTAATATTCTTGGTGACATGGAGTATACTCCCCTGCAAAGGCAAAGTCAATAGAATGAGGCCTTCTGATTTTTCATGCAGTTCATTTCAGGAGTGAAAGTGGTTCACGCAGCAGACAAAGCAGAACGGCATCGGTACCGACTGCTCCGGCAGGATGACGCGAAGCCATGGTCTAAAGAGTCGGCGGCAATGCCATCCCATCACACAACAAAAGACCGCTCATCTTTTCGGGTGAGCGGTCTTGCTGTTTCTGCGGTTTATTCGCCTTTGGCTTTTGTAAGCAGCATGTGCATGTATTCCGCACAGGCATCCCAGTCGCGGGCGGCGGCCTTGTCCTTCGGCATCAGGCTGCTGGCAAGGCCCACGCCAAGGCAGCCCGCCTTGCGGAACTCCGGGATGTTCTCCGGCGTTACGCCGCCAATGGCAACATAGTTTGTGTCGTCCTGGAATCCGACAATCTGGGGCAGGAGCAGAACGACCTCTGAGCCGCTTTTTCCTGTCTGATACGCAAAAAAGATCCCGTTCACCCAGAAGTGGACGGGATCTTTTATTGCTTATGGGGCTTTACTGCAGCGGATCAGGCTTTGACGAAGGTAGCTGCTTACTTTGCAGCCAAGTATTTGCCCAGTTCGCGGCCCAGCGTCAGGCACATACCAATGCTCACACCGGGGATCGGGGTGATATACTCGGGACCAAAGCGCATACCGCAGGTGTTGCCGGAAGCGTACAGGCCCTCGATGGGCTGATAATCCTCGTTCAGCACCTGCTGGTCATTGGTGGTCACAAAGCCGCCGGTGGTCACCAGTGCAAAGCCCAGACTCGGGGTGGTGACATGGGCGTAGAAGGGAGCCTTTGCAACTGCATTCAGGAAGTGCGGGTCCTTGGCAAAGTCGCTGTCGTAGCCCTCGGCGCAAACCTTATTGTACTGCTCCACAGTAGCGGAAAGGGCTGCAGGCTCCACACCGATGTACTCGGCCAGCTGCTCGATGGTGTCGGCGCAGTACCAGCCGTTGGCGCCCTCGGCACCAGCAGCCTTTGCGGCCTCAAAGTTGCCCTTCATGGCTTCCACCACAGCGGGCATGTCGTACTCGAATGCCTGATGGCCGGGGAAGCCGCGCAGGATCTGGGTCTCATAGGTGCTGTCGTAGATGGAGGTGATATTGCCGCGCTTTGCACGTGCCATGAAGAAGCCGTTGATCTCCGGGCCGGCAAAGGCTTCGTTCTGGAAGCGCTGGCCATTCTCGTCCACCCACAGGGGGCCGGGCAGATAGTCGGGCACGGTCATGGAGTCGAAGTTCATGGTGGAGATGTCGCCCTCCAGACGGCCGCCTGCCCACACACCCATCTGGATGGTGGAGCCGTCGCGGCCAAAGGGAGCAAAGAAGTCCTCATCCTTGGTGAACAGACGCTTGATGTCCGGCAGCAGATCGTCCATCATTTCCTTGTTGCCGCCAAAGCCGCCGCCTGCCAGCACAACGCCATTCTTAGCGTTGATCTTGAGGTAATTGCCGTCGCCGTCCTGTGCGATCACGCCGGTGACCTTTGCACCGTCCATTACCAGCTGCACACCCTTGGTGCCAAACAGAGCGGTGGCATTGTCAGAGAAATTCTCCTCCACATAATTGTAGTTGTCCCAGCTCAGGTCCTTCAGCTCCAGCTGACCGGAGGTGTTGTTGTTCTTCTCGCCGCTGGTGGGGTTCTCCCAGTAGTTTTCCCACCATTCCAGCGTGCCGGTGTAGTAGTGCATGCCGTTGTTCAGCTGGTGCACGGTGTACTCGTTATCCGGCCAGAACTGGATGCGGGTCTTGGCCAGCGTGTCCGGGTTGATCTTGTCCAGCCACCAGTCCACAGTGCTGCCGCTGTTCTTGGCAAACTTCATCACCAGTGCGGTGTTTGCCTTGCCGTGGGTCTGCATCATCCAGTTGTTCACAAACTCCACTTCGTCCACCTTGGGCACACCGTGGCTCAGCAGGTAGTCCGAGTTGATGTGGCCGATATCGTGGCCGACCGTCCACCAGCTCTCGCGGGGCATGGCTTCCAGCACCAGAACGTTCTTGCCCTCTTCGGCCAGCTCACGGTAGCAGCTCAGGCCGGCATAGCCCATACCGATGATGGCAACGTCAACATCATAGGTCTTGGTGATCTCACTGTCCGGGATGGCTTCCGGGGCGGTGCGCCAGCTGGCAGCCTGCTCAGAAGCTTCCGGGGCAGACACTGCAGTGCCTCCCATAGCCTGTGTGATGCAGTCGTTCATGCACTGCTTCACAGCATCGCTGGTAATGGTTGCACCGGACACGCCGTCGATGGTGCTGTTCTGGGCTTCCAGCAGCTGCTTGATCAGGTCATCCTTTGCGACCTGACCGATGGAGTCGGTCTCACCGGACAGATCCAGCTGGATGTCAGTAATGGCTGTCTCGCTGAAGGTGGCGGTCATGGTGATATCGCTCATGCCCTTGGCCGTGGCAGTGTAGGTGCCCGGGGTGTACTTTGCAGCGGCAGAAGATGCAGCCGTGCTGCCGGAAGCAGCATTGCAGGCAGCCAGTGCACCGGCGGTGATGCCGCTCATGGCAGCAGCAGAAGCCAGCTTCAGAAAGCTTTTGCGCGAGATCTTTTTCATCCTGGTGGTTCCTTTCGTTTTTCTCTTTCTTCTCAATGTGCAGAGCTGTGTGCTCCTTTCGGTTGTTAATTCTATCACAATATCTCACACTTGAAAAATATTGCTTTCTTCTTACAATTAGAAGTAAAAGTTATAAGCATTTTTTAAGAGAAAAAGGAGCCGGTCATGACCCTGCAGCAGATGCGCTATTTTATTGCGGTGGCACAGAATTTGAGCTTTTCCAAAGCGGCACAGCAGCACTATGTTTCCCAAACGGCGGTCAGCCAGCAGATCAAGCTGCTAGAAGAAGAACTTGAAACCGAGCTGTTCCAGCGCACACGGCACTCGGTGGCGCTTACCAGTGCCGGGCAGGTATTCTACGAGTATGCGGTGCGCATCACCGACCTTGCGGAAGATGCCGCCCGCCGCACCCGCGCCGCTGCTGCCGAGTGCAGCACCCCGCTTGAGATCGGCATGATGAGCGGCATGGAAAATCTGCCCATTCTGGAAAAGCTGTTGCTGTTCAAGGAGCAGCACCCTGCCATTCCGCTGCACTTTCATCTGGTGGATTTTCCCACCCTGAAAAAACGCCTGCAGCAGAAAAAGCTGGACTTTGCCCTGCAGCTGGAGCTGGTCCCGCTGGAGGATACCCCCTCCCTGCTGCGTGCTCAAGTAGGCCAGCTGCGCCAGTACGTAGTGCTCAATCGCCAGAGCCACCTGTCCAGCTATGCGTCCCTGCACCGCAGCCAGCTTGCCAGCGAACAATATTATGTACCCGCCATGGACCGGGAGTTGTGGAACCAGTTTGCGCAAGTCCTCACCCGCCACGGCAGCGACCCGCAGAACATCAAATTTGCGTATTCCATGGAGGAGTTGATGCTGCAGCTGGCTTTCTACGGCGGCTATACCATCCTTGCCGAGCCGGTGCTGGCTCAGCTGCCCGCCAACAAAAACCTCACTTTTATCCCGCTGGAAAACGATACCGTTCCCGCTTGGGCCGTGTGGAACCGCGAGAACATCTCGCCCGCCCTCCGGCTGCTTCTGCGTGAGCTGGATATTGACCCGTGACATGCTACAGAACGCATTGACGATCTTGCGCAAAAGCGCTGCACTTTTTTCAGAAATTCAGCAAGAAAGGTCTCTCCGGCGCTGCGTGGAGAAATGCAAAGGTCGATCACATGAATCAAAACGATCCTGTCCCGGACGATTTCACTCTTTCGCCGGCCCTTGTGGATGCACTGCCCGCGCTGTTTTTTTGCCTGCAACATGGTACTGGTGGCAGGAATTTTGCTTTTATCATGAATATGCAGTGAGCCGGAAGCCTCTGATCTACAGAAGGCTCCCGGCTCATTTGCTATGGACTTTTTACGTGGATGCCATTCGAGTCCTTGATTGAAACAAAAAATTCCACGTCATGCGACTTGGGATTTCCTGGTAGCCTATTCTGTTGCTCAAACATCCCACTGGGGTGTTTGTTGCTGTCGCAAACGCAAAACCTCCGATAAACAAAAACATACCCGAACCCTTTTTCAAGAATCGGGTTCGGGTACGAACTGTATGGTGGAGGATGGGGGACTCGAACCCTCGACCTCTGCGATGTGAACGCAGCGCTCTAACCAGCTGAGCTAATCATCCATAACGAACAAGTAATATTATAGCCGGGAAATAGGTGTTTGTCAAGCGTTGGGCAGGGATTTTTTTGTAAAAAAGCCAAAGCGCGGGAACTGTGCGCAGCAAGGGCAAAGTTCAGGGCATAAATAAAATCAGGAATTATGGAGTGGGCGCTATATTTATTCATACAATCTCGTTTATAATAAAAAGACATTCCAATATTGTTGTAAAAACTGGGGGAGAGCGCTTTGTCAAAATTACAGTTGCCGCGCCCGGCAGGCAAACAGCCGGCCGCGGCCCAGCCACAGCCCGAACGCCCGCAGGTGCCGCTGCTGGAAACAGACCCAGCCAAGGGCCTGACCGCGGAACAGGCAGCCCAGCGCATGGCGGCGGGGCTGGATAACCGTGCGGCGGCTTCGCCGACCCGGAGCGAAACCGAGATCATTCGGGATAATATTTTTACGTTTTTCAATCTGGTTTTTATCGTGCTGGCGCTTTGCCTGGCATTGGTGGGGTCCTTTGCGAACATGACCTTTTTGGGGGTTGTGATTGCCAATACCATCATTGGCACGGTGCAGCAGCTGCGCAGCAAGCGCACGGTGGACCAGCTGACCCTTGTGGCGGCGCATAAGGTGCGCTGCCTGCGGGACGGAAAAAGCATTTTGCTGCCCAGCGAAGAGCTGGTGCGGGATGACATTGTGGAGTTTACCTCCGGCGAGCAGATCTGTGCAGACGCCGTTGTGTGCACCGGCAGCGCTCAGGCGAACGAAGCCCTGATTACCGGCGAAGCAGAGCCGGTGCCCAAGAACGTTGGCGATGTGCTGCGGTCCGGCAGCTTTCTGGTATCTGGCCGGTGCACCGTGCGCCTGACCCATGTGGGGGCCGAAAGCTATGCCAGCAAGCTGGCAACCGAAGCCCGCGAGGGCGGCCACAAAGTTGCCAAGGGCGAGATGATGCGCTCGCTGGATGGGCTGATCCGGGTGATCGGCATTGCGCTGATCCCGATGGGCGTGGTAATGTTCCTAAAGCAATATGTCAGCCTGGAACTACCGCTGCGGGATTCGGTGGAAGCTACGGTGGCGGCGCTGATCGGCATGATCCCCGAAGGGCTGTATCTGCTGACCAGTGTGGCCCTCGCCGTCAGTATGGTGCGGCTGGCGCAGCGCAAGGTACTGGCGCAGGATATGAATTGTATTGAAACGCTGGCCCGCGTGGATGTGCTGTGCGTGGACAAGACCGGTACCATTACCGAGGCCCGGATGGAAGCCGGGGAGCCGCTGCTGCTGACCCCTGATGCCTGGCCGCAGGACAGGGTATACACCGTGCTGCATAGTATTTACGCGAGGACTGAACCAGATAACGATACCGCCCGCGCCATGGTACAGCGCTTTGGCAAACAGAACGGCATGCCTTGGCCGCGCCAAAGCGTGGTGCCGTTCAATTCCGCATACAAATGGAGCGCCGCGACCTTTGCCGAGGGCAGCTTTGTGGTGGGGGCACCGGAATTTGTGGCCGGTGCCCGCTATGCCGAGCTTGCTGCGCAGGTGGAGCCGCTTTTGGAAAAAGGCAGCCGCGTGCTGCTGTTGGCTCGCTGTGATGCTGAGCCGGACCCCAAGGTCGGGCTGGATGCTGACAAGCTGGAGTTTGTGGCCCTGCTGCCCGTTGCCAACCGCATCCGACCAGAAGCACCGGAAACGTTCCGCTACTTTGCCGAACAGGGCGTTGCCGTTAAGGTCATCTCCGGCGATAATCCCGTTGCCGTCAGCGAGGTGGCCCGCCAGGCAGGCATTGAGGGCGCAGAGCGTTATGTGGACGCCGCAACGCTGGATACCGACGAAAAAGTTGCCGAAGCCGTGCGCACCTGCACGGTGTTTGGCCGTGTAACCCCCGCCCAGAAGCGCAAATTCGTGAAAGCATTGCAAGCGGATGGCCACACCGTTGCGATGACGGGCGACGGCGTGAACGATGTGCTGGCCCTGAAGGATGCGGACTGCGGTATTGCCATGGCATCCGGTGCCCAGGCCGCCAGCCAGGTGGCCCAGCTGGTACTGCTGGAATCGGATTTTTCCGGCCTGCCTGCCGTTGTGGCGGAGGGCCGCCGCGTGATCAACAACATTCAGCGGTCGGCATCGCTGTTTTTGGTCAAGAATATTTTCTCGTTCCTGCTTACCTTTATCTCGCTGTTCATCACCATGCCGTATCCGCTGCAGCCACTGCAGCTTTCGCTGCTGTCGATGGTCACCATCGGCATTCCGTCCTTTATTCTGGCGCTGGAGCCCAACCACGAGATGGTGCACGGCAAATTCATCCAGAATGTTCTGCGTGCGGCCCTGCCCGGCGGTTTGAGCGACCTGCTGCTCATTTTGGGTATCGAAGCCTTTGTGTTCGCATTTGAGCTGCCCATCGGCACCCTGACCACCCTGACAACGCTGCTGTTGCTGGCTGTTGGCATGGCGGTATTGTGGGATGTGTGCAAGCCGTTCACCGTGGCTCATGGTGTGCTGTGGGGCGGTATGCTGATTTTGGCCGGTGCGGCGATCGCGCTGCTGGGCGGGTTCCTCGGCCTGGAACGTCTGGATATGCGCGGTATGTTGGTTTTGATCGTCTTTTTGCTGCTTGTTGTGCAGACGCTGCACAGCATGGAGCGCGGCTTGACCGCCGTTGGCGATGCCGCTACGCTTGTGTGGAAGCGTCTGCCGCGAAAGAGCAAAGCGGAAGAAAACTACTGAATTTCCGCGCAGGAGCACAATAAATAAAAATGGCATGTACTGCTCACGCACAAGAGTGCAGTACATGCCATTTTTGGTTATCTGGGAAGCAGCTGTGAAGGGGGGCAGTTAAAAAAAATTATACTTCCAAAATTTTTGCCAGTTTCCCCAAATCCGTATAATCCCCAATCACTGCATCCACACCCAGCGTTTCCAACTCGGCGGGCTTTTTCATGGAAGCAATGCCGACCACCTTTTTGGCTCCCGCGCGCTGGGCGGATTCAATGCCGGCACCGGAATCTTCAAAAATTACACAGGTTTCCGGTGCAACGCCAAGGCGCTGGGCAGCTTTCAGGTACAGATCCGGCGCAGGCTTGCCGGGCAGGGTGCCGTCGTTGTAAATCACTTTGTCCAAATCAAACCAGCGGTCCAGCCCCAGCGTATCAAAAAAGAAACGGACATTGTTCCCGCAGGATGCTGTGGCAATCGTGCGGGGAATCTTATGCGCCGCAAGGAAATCCAAAAATTCCACCAGTCCGTCCGCCAGTTTGTAATCCGGGCTCTGGCGGCAGAGGGCGCGGTAAATCGTTTCCTCGGCTTCCTCTTCCTCGTCTGCTTCCTGTTGGGGAAAGGGGCGGCCAAAGAAATACTCCAAGGTGTCGCCTGTGTTGCGGCCGTGGATCCAGGTCTGGAACTCTTCCGGTGTAATGCGGCGGCCCA
>ENA-UEYL01001978-UEYL01001978.1-human-gut-metagenome-genome-assembly--contig:-NODE-1978-length-16155-cov-4.293880_pt1 | contig 16155 bp, 7 predicted proteins | sample MGYA00242941_ERZ507946 | MGnify/ENA primary metagenome ERZ507946 (study PRJEB26167, sample SAMN06115482) | human gut metagenome | host: Homo sapiens | place: China:Guizhou | collected 2015-03-11...
CCAATGGCAGGCAAATCAGACTAAGGGGTGTACGTATTTCATGTACAAGATTGACGAAAAAGTTGACTTTTAGTTTATAAGTCTCCTTTTCTTTGGCAAGGTTGAATTCTTCCATCCGCCGTTTGTACTTGCGTTTGACATATAGATTCCAGCGATATCCTACATAGATAATGATACCTGTCAGGAGTAACGAATAGGCTATGTATGCCCAAGTGCTCTGCCACCATGGTGGTGTGATTATAATTTTCAGCATTGTAGTTTCCCGGTTCCACTCTCCATCGTTATTCGAACCGTTTAGCATAAATGTGTATTCACCGGGAGGGAGGTGATTATAAGATACAGATTTGTTAGTTGTATTTCGAATCCATGTCGGGTCTATTCCTTTCAGCATATAGTTGTATTGGTTTCTTTGTGACTCTCCGTAACTCAGGGCTGCAAAGTCAAGGGTGAAACTATTCTTTTGGTAGGGCAGTCTGATTTCTTTTTTTAGATAGAGAAGTTCTTCACAGGTGTTTGCCGCTTCCTGAGATGTATTCTCGTCATTGGAATAGGGGAAATGGATGTCAGTCACATATACTTGCGGAACATACGTGTTTTTTATTATTTGTTCGGGGACAAAAGCGTTGAAACCATTGTTGCCACCAAAATACAACCTGCCGTCTGATGTTAATAAAGAAGCGCCGGCAATGAATTGATTGCTCAGCAGACCGTCATTGATGGTAAATAAGCGTGCGTTGTTTGTTTTTCGGTCGATTTTATACAATCCCTTGTCTGTCGAAATCCAAAAGTTACCGTTCCGGTCTTCCTCGATGGAATAGATGGTCACATTTTGTAATTGCGTATTTTCGGGGCAGTTGTTGACAAAACGTTTCTGTTCGGGAGAGAAATAACATAGTCCGTTTCCATTGGTTCCCAGCCACATCACCCCTTTGCTGTCTTCAAACAAAGTAGTGATTGTATTGTCGGGAATTATCGAAGAGTTACTTCTTTGTCCATAATGTTTCCATTGTCCGTTTGGATAATAGCAGAAAGCTCCCAGGTTGGAAGTGGCAATCCATAGATTTCTGTTGGAATCTTCATATATATCGGTGACGGGAGTCATTGCTCCTACGTATATATTCACAAAGAAATTGTCCTGTTCCTCATTGTAGGTACAAAGTCCCATGCTGGTTCCTATGTAAATGTTCCCTTTATGGTCTTTACCGATTGACATAACATTGTTGCTTGACAATGTTTTAATCATACGGTTTTCAGGTCATCTCTGAACAGTCCGTTTTCATGTGTGCCAATCCAAAGCTGCTCACCATCCAGATGTAAAGCACTGATGTTGTATTTCCTTTTAGTATGCGGCGATAACACACATTCCGTCATACTTTGTGTTTGCGGCTGGTAGAGCCATAATCCGTGTTGGGTGCCTATATACACTTCTCCATTCTCTTTTTCGCAAAAAGTGTTGACACCTTGGGTGATTTTCTGTCCCATGGGGATGATGTGGTGTTCAAACCTTCGTAATTGCCGCGGCATGTAATTCACTCCCCCGTTTGTTGCCAGCCAAAGAGTTCCTTCGGCATCCAGCATCATTGCGTTTACTACCGGATTACTCATGGCATATTCGCCTGTAGTTTCTACTTTCTTCCATGCTTTGCTTTGCCTGCCGAAGAGGAAAAGTCCCGCATTCGTGCCTATCAATAGTTGCTCGCTGTCATATTCTATCATGCAGAGGATAGAGGCGGAGGAAGGAAGCGGATAACTGTTCACCCTTTTTTCTTTTTCGGAATAACACTCCAGTGTATTCTCAGTACTGAACCAGATACCTTCGGAGGTACTTAACAGACCATTTACTTTATTCTTTTCTTCTGCTTCATCCGTAAGTGTGGAAAGGGTAGATAGAAAATAGCCCATCTGGTCGAATACAAATATTCCTTTGTTGATAGAGGATATATAGATACGTCCGTCCACCCCTTGGCAGATATCTCTGGCAAATGAATTCTGTAGGATGTTTTGCCGTAAAACGCCTGTTTGCGGGTTGTATACAAATATCCCTTGTCCCAAGGTGGCAATCCAAATCAGTCCGTTGTCCGATTTCCATATTTCGGTCACTTCACAACTGACAAATACGTCGTATTGTGTTTTCTTATCAAAAAAAGAGAAATCATCCGTAGAACGGTGGTAGATATATACACCATTATTGGTACCTATCCATATATCCTGATTGTCTTCCATCAGAGAAGCTACAAAGTTATTCCCCAATGAACGGGAAACTCCTTCCACATGTCGGTATACCCGGTTTGTATATCCGTCATATCGATTCAGGCCGTTGCTGGTTCCTATCCAGATAAAACCGTAAGAATCCTGAAGAATAGACCATACCGTGTTGTGTGACAGGCCATCGGATACTTGATGTTTTTTGAAAGGAAAAGTGACAGAGGCTGACAGAGGTCCTGCAAAAAGAATGATATAAAAGAAAAAAATAAATATGCTTCTCATGATATTTCCAATTCTACGTTGTTACGGAGATTCTCCGAAACGAAATCGTCATGGAACAAAGATATATATTTTCCGGCAACATGCAATAATATGGCTTTTGAAAATTGAGACGGTGACAAGATAAACTTGCCACCCGCCTGCTTTTTGTTACCCTTAATCTTGTTTTACCGAAAACTATTTTTCTAACACTGCTGTCGCACTTTCTTTGCCCAAATAAAAAAGTTTGGCTTTAACCGTTTCCGTCCGGCAGTCTACGGGAGTTTCCCATAGTGGAGAATCTTCCGTCGGTTCCGTTCCGTCCGTCGTATACCGTATCTGTCCTTCACGAATGGAAGTGTTGGCATATAGCTTTCCGTCTTTTAGGCACAACCCCGGATATGGCAAACGGAAGTGAATACCGTTTTGAACCCAGTGGGGCATCTCTTTCCGGCTGATTTTCCGATAAAATTGTACCAAATCCTGTTCGTATGCCTGTGCTTCTGTGTTTCCTGATAAGTTCTCCCAAACCGGATGTGCATTCCAGCCACGTTCTGCCAGTCCCATTATTTTAGGAAATGTATAATATTCTACTTGTTGATAATTCCGGATGGTTTCTGCAAATAGTTGTGCTTGTACGCCCTTGATTCGTTGTTTTCCCAATGCAGTCAGGGCGGTGTTGCCGATTTCCATGGAAGCGGGCGATACCGGATGTCCTGCCATTGTGGTACGTGAGGAACGGTATACTCGATATGGCAGCATGGAGAAGGATTTGGATTCGTCTACATATCCAGCCCAGAAGTGTCCCGGTTCGTCAGTATGAGCGTCGTAAGCCAGATCCAGGTAGAAGTTGTTTACGTTACAAAGAATCACCGGATATCCGTTGTTGGCTATTTGATAAGAAATCTCATCTGTTCCCCATTCGGCAACCGTGCTCCAGCAATAGATACCACCGGCTCGTGGAGCAAGAGCAGCATGCGTTTCTGTGCGATGCCCTAACGCCGCTTCCTGCCAACCACCGAATGAAATGCCCTGTTGTTGCAGGCATTCGGATACACGGGTGATGAAATATTCCGCCAGGTCATGTGTCCGTGACATTCCTTTCTCCTTCATCAGTTGCATGCATAGGGGAGAACCGGTCCAGGCCCCTTCCGCAACTTCGTCGCCGCCGACATGAATGGTTGTCAGAGGGACGCCTGCTTCGCGATACATTTCCTTTATTTCCCGTACCACCTTTTCTATAAAACGATAGGTGGAAGGCATTGCCACGTTCATGACATTATCCGTATACCATTGTGCGGAGATATATCGGGAACTGTCCTGCGGGTCGTGCAGCATATATTCGGCAGCCTTTTCCGGATTCGAACCGATGTATTTCTCATACCGTGCCTTCATGGCTGTGATGGCCGCCCGTGCGTGTCCCGGTGACTCTATTTCCGGAATCACTTGTACATGTCGTTCGGCAGCATACCGCAACAGATCAATGAATTCGGCACGGCTGTAGAAACCGTTTCCCGATGTAGGGGCATTCGGGTCGTATCCGTTTTCATAAGCAGGGTACAGGCATTCAGCTTCGTCCGTGGTATGTCCGCGGCGTGCTCCTACCGAAGTAAGTTCTTCCAGCCCGGGTATTTCCAGCCGCCAGCCTTCGTCGTCCGAGAAATGGAAATGAAATATGTTAAGTTTATAAGATGCGGTGATGTCTATCAACTTTTTCAGATTCTCTGCCGTGGTGAAGTTCCGGACGATGTCGAGCATTTGTCCGCGGTACAAGAGGTCGGGATAGTCGCGGACAGAGACTGCTTGCAGTCGCAATGTCTCTCCTTGTCCTTTCAGCATTGCCAGCAGGGTCTGTGTTCCGTTGAAGATGCCATGCGATGTCTTCCCTTTCACGATAGCCTGTCGGTTGTTGATGTCCAGTTCGTAGTACTCATCGTTTGGTACTTCCTGGTCTTCGGGAAGATATTCCAATAGGATGCTTTCCTTTGCTTCCGTTGCTACTTCCAGTCCGTATGTATTTTCCAGTTTTTCTTTCAGCAATTTTCCTTCATTGGCAAAATCTTTGTGGAATGACAGGGCAATTTTGTTTCCGATAAGCATCTCACCTTCGGCAGGTATGGCTTGTTTCACTGCCGGCAAGATGTCAACAGGACGTAATTCCTGTAAAGGATGCTGTTGCAAACGTGCATTTGTTTCATAAAGCCGATGCAGGAAGGCGGTTTGTGCCTCGGTTGGAGCCAGCGGTATGATGCGCAGCTCCACTGGTAGCGGCTGTCCCTTTCCCGCACCCGACCGGCTTACCCAATAGCTACCTTCGGGAGCGTGTGAGGTTTTGGGCACTTCACCATCACACTTGAATGTTACCCGTATCGAATCACCCGGAGCCAGCGAAGCAAATTCCGCCGTCGGATATATCTTGTGATAGGTGCCGCTAATCCATTCGACTTTCACCTTCGACGATGTTTCTTGTTGTATATGGTGGGGGAGTTGTGCATAATAAATCACCCAGTCTTTGCTAACCGGAGCATCTGAAAGATTTTTCAATATAAAGGAGTTTTCGTATGTTCCTTCTTCGGGATGGATTTCACCCATTTCCCAAGTCAGCGATAAAGGAGCGTTTGCTTCCTTAGCGGGCTTGCATCCGCTTGTCCATACTAGCAAAAGGAGCAAGAGTCCTGCTGCATAAAGTTTTTGTTTCTTCATATATAGTTTAATAATGTTGCTGCAAAGTGATAAAATTTTAGATTAAAAGAACGATAAAATTTTGCCTAAAAACGACAAAATCCTACCATTTATTCCAAATGGCAGGATTTTAGTGGAAATAGAATGTATTTTACGGATTACAACCCTGGGTCATAGGCTCCCGGTTGCATCTTGTTGGCATTACGTATGTTTCCGTTTTGGTCTTTTCCAAGGTCATCACCCAGCCAGTTGGCGAAGTCTTGTCCCATAGTTGGGAAGTTGTCCGTCTTGTATGCTCTTACGACACTGGTAACGGCTGATTTAGTTGCGAAATGCATGTCACCAGGTGCACTCCATTCGCAAACGCCATTGTTATAATTGAAACTCCATGGCTCGTTTATCGGATTGTCGTTCGCGTCTGTTGCAAATCCTGTTGTGTTTTGATAGACATTGTGTCCGTTCACTTGTTTAAAGGTAGCCACAGTAGCATCGGAGGATACGATAATGCTGTTCATGAACTGAAGGTTATTAGTGCTTTCATATCGGTAAATTCCTTGCTCATTACGAATCAATTCCTTATTGTGATAGATAGTTGAGTTCACAAGCAATACATTGCCGCTACCATTGATAGTAGCACTTTGGTCATTGTCTTCTATTCTTCCGTTGTTGTAAAAAGTAGTATTATTAATACAAGCATTTCCGTTTGATTGAATAGCAATCCCCCAGGCACCTTTTATAATGTTATCTTTAAACAAGCAGTTGTTGAAGAAAGCATAACCGTTATCGCCACAATTCAGGTTGATCGTTCCTCTGGATGCTCCGGCATTATCTGTAATCTCCACTCTGTTCAGTTTGATAAAACCTGCATTGAGCCTGAGTGCCGGACCTCTTTCATAATCATCGTCACCCGCTCTTGTGTTGAAGTTCTTGATAACACAATTGTTCATGTTCAGTGTGCAGCCTTCTACTTGGATGCCGCGAAGGTGACCATTCTGGTCTTTATTATACTTACCGTCTAGCGTAATACCATCGAATGTAATGTCTAAATCAGTGCCTAATTTGAACATTCTAGTGATTGCGTTCAAAGATGCGGTGTTGGTAAATGACGTGACGTATGCTTGAATATCACGGTCGGTTACGCTTTTTCCTTCACTTTGCGGATTGTAACCACCTTGAAGGGTGATAACCATCTTGTTTCCCAATTCTATTCCTGTGGTGAGTTCATTAGTTACAAGAGGATACTCACCGCCTGCCAAGTAGATTGTTTTTCCGTCCAGTTCTTCTGCTGACTGTCGTTTTAGCAAGTCGCGCAGTTCATTCGCTCCCATAGCATTCTCCCAGTCTGTACCGGAAGCATTACCTGTTGCTGTCGGTTTCACGTAATAGCCGGGGGCAATCGGTTTCTCGATTTCCTGTAAATCACCAGGCAGAGTGGAACCTTCTTCCCAATCCGTAACAATGGGTTCAGACAGTTCGATAGAGTTTTCTCCTACATAGATATCGTATGCGTAACTTTTACCGGCTGTGGTAGCTCTGATACCTGTGACCGTTTGTTTCGTACCGTTGGCGGTTGTTAATTCAAGGAATACTTGATTATCGCTGCCTTCACCCGGCACTACCAAAGCGGCATACGTATGACCGGATACATAAGATGCAATGGCTGTTGCAGTACCGCTTGCAGGGATAGATGCATATTGCGAATAAATCTTCATGGAAGACAGGGAGCCCCCCAAGGATGCATCCACTCCGCTCACGTTCACAATAACGCGTGCCGTCTGCCGTGCCATGTCCAGTATCAGTTTTCCTTCTCCCGGCATGGCATCGATTTTGCGGGTGGCAGTCATATAGTCTGCTAAAGCAATCTTTTCGGCGCTTGCCTGGTCGGCAGGCAATGTAAACGACTGGAAGGAGACACCTTCCGCAGCCGGATAATAGGCTTGAAATGTGGTCGGGAATTCTTCCCACTTCAGACCTTCGCCCGTTGCCGTCCATCCGTCGTCTCCCATTGTATAGACTACATGGGTGCGACCATCGTTGACCGACAGCTTGTCTCCTTTGTTGAACTCACTTTGTTTGGCTGTTTCTCCCATCGGATTACTGCGCGTAAACAATGAACTTCTACCCACCATCGCGTCAATTTTGACGTGAGTGAAATCCGTCTCCGGAACTTGAATTTGCGTTTCCTCATCATCGCCACATGCCGAGAAGGCCATCAAAGCGGTGAGTAAATAAAAATATCTAAATGTTTTCATGTAATAATCTATTTTTAGTGAATGATTACTTGTCTATAGTTAAAACTTCATTTTCAGCTGTGACATCCCACGCACGTGCTTTTACGCTTTTCTTAAGTGAAAGGTTGGCGCCTGCCACTTCCAAAGGCAACGTATAGGAGTGGTTCTCTTCGAATGTGATTGCTTGGTTTGAGGTCCAGCTGAAGTTGCGTCCGCCGGTAGTGAAGGTGACGTTCAGTTTACCCGATTCCACCGTCTGTGGCATCAGGATGCATTGATATGTGCCGTCGTTTTCTTTGAAAGGCGTGATGCTGCCGTCTGTGCCATTGGCAGTTACTACAGGATTTTCTGCTGACAGGTTGCAACTACCGCTCAACACTGTTCCGTTTACTTTCAAATCGGTAATTTCACTTGCACCAGTGAAACTGATTGTCAGTTTGCATAATTTATGTTTCAGATTGATGCGGAGACTGCCGTCTTCCGTTAAGTCGCTCTGAGGGTTCACTTGGGCTTTCATCAGCAGAAAATCCGCTGCTTTTACTTCATTGGCATCCGCATAACTTACAGGTACTCCTATGGAGAGATTTCCGTCCATGGTTACATCCTTTTGATAGGGAGCAAAGGCGCATACGTTTATTGGGGAACGTTTTTTGTCCCATGTCAGTGGCGTACCGTCGGCAGCTTCCCACGCATTGCCTGTCTTTAGCATCTCTACATTGTAGTTGCAAGTGGCATCCACCGTGTTGTTTATAATCAGACCGAAACGGTCTAAATTCGTATTGTCATATCCGGCACGTGTTTGCAGGTTGTTCACACCTACTTGAATACGTATCTGCTGGTTGTCTGCCATCGAATCTTTGGCAGGTATCTCGTCTGTCTGTGAGCAGGCGGTCAATAATCCGATGACCGTTGCTGTCCAAAAAAAATTTCTCATACTATTCAATAATTAAGATAATTAGATATTTAACGTCAGTTTGCTTTAACGATTGTCGGTACGTTTTCTCCTCTCATTAGAAAAGAGGAGAAAACGTAGGGAAGTTATAGCCGGCTGATATTAAGATTGTTATTCGTTAAACGGTTATTGCAATCCGGTATCATAAGCTCCGGGCAGCATCTTGTTCGGGTTGCGTGAGTTACCTTTGCCGTCAAGACCGAAGGCTTCTTCACCCATCCAGTTCACAAAGTCTTGTCCCAAAGTCGGGATGGAAGCCGGTGTGAATTCTTTGGCTGCTTTCAGAATATCGGCATATTTAGCAAACTGAAGCGTATTTATGGCTGTAGGGTTCCATTGGAAAGCACCGTCTTCATACTTGCCGAGTTTGGCTATCGCTTGGTCGGTATAGGAAGTATCGGTAGTAGCTTGCTGGCTAACTAACCAATTTTGTGTTTTTCCATACAGACACCAACCGCCGGATTTGAAAGAAGCTCCGCTTCCGCTATCTGTCATAGTCAGTCCATCATCCGTATCATTTCCGAATATGGAATTGATAATTACAGCCGATTCGCCCTTGGAGACATCAGTTTCGCAACGGAATGCACCGAAATTACTCCATGTGGTTTCTACCGTTGGATTTTGGGCTATCACGGTAGTGTTGGCAATGAAGAAACTACCACTTCCATTGATTGTTGCATGGTTGCCGTTGCCTCCATTAGTATTATTGCAGATGGTGACATTGTTCATGCAAAGGGCTTTTTTAGCATGAATGGCTACTCCCCACCAGCTTTCGCTTATGTTGTCCGCTATCAATACATTGTTCATAAAGCCGTAGCCGTATCGGTCGCCGTCTACATTTAAATAAATTACTCCGCGCTGGTGGACTACATTATGAGTGATATTTACTTTGTTCAGCCTGAATGCTCCTTCCGTGACAAAGATAGCTGCACCGGAATGGTCGCCCGAGTCTGTACCTCTCACGCTGAAATGCTGGATATCGCATTCGGTAAGTTGCAGCAAGGCTGTTTTATGCCTTATCTCGAAAGCACGGCCATATCCTTTTTCGGTTTCATTGTAACCGCCATCGAATATACAGTTTTTGAATGTTACTTCTGCATTCTCATTCATTCTGAACATAGAAGTCAGTGCCGAAGGTTTCGTTCCGAAAGTCAGTATGGTCGGGTTGGAAGAGGGTTCCCCTTCCGGAGTGTAGCCGCCTTCGATAGATTTGACTTTCTTGGTGATATTTGTTCCTGCAGTAATATTGAACGTACCTTCACTTAGATAGATGCTGATTTCGGACAAGTCGGTGGCATCTGACAACAGAGTTTCCAGTTCCTTTGCTCCCATGGCGTTTTCCCATGTCCAGCCGTCGCCCGTACCTTTCTTTTCCGGTGCGATAAATAACTTTTCTACTTTGTGTGGTGCGGCAGATTGGTGGAATACGATAGTGTGGACGGGAAGTTTCGGATTTTCGGAACGTACGGTGATTGTTCCCGTACGTTCTTCTTCCACTGTATTTTCCTTTATGATAATTTTGCCTTGCACGCAGCCCAGACGCTTGTCGGGAGTGGCATAGAGCCATTCCGCATCAGAAGTGACTTCCCAATTGATATTGGTATATACGTTCATGACATATTCGTGAGCACCGAAGTCCACTTCGTTCAACGAAGGGAATACTACACCATTCGAATTGGTGAACCGGAACCAAGGTGCCAGTTCGCCTTCGTCTTCGTTTTTACAGGCATTCACGCAGAACAACAACATGACGGCTGTCAAGACACTCATATATTTTTTGAATAAATGCATAATCTTTATTTTTAATTGTGTATTCTATGTTTAACGGCGACCGCGTTTCTTTAAAGCGGGTATCATCAGGTCGGGCACGTCGCACTGAATGAAGGCAAGCGACGGATATTCGGCAAGGATAGCATCCAGGTGAGCTTCATTCAGGCTATTCTCCGTAGTGGCCTCATCGTGTACACCCAGATAGTTGATCCAAGGAAAGATTCCTTCCGCGATGTCCGGATGCAAGTTGGTATCAAAGCCCTTCGAAGGCAAGTAGTCGCCCTGTGAGTAGAAGATACCGTCGGGATAGTTGCGGAACGGAACAATATTGCCCGACCATACGCCTACATGTGCATGCGGATTTGTTTCCAGAATAGTAGTAATGGTCTGAGAATTGCCGCCGGCATAGAAATAAACGCTTTCTATCATGCCCAGACGTTCCACTTCCTTTACAATATAACTGACAGACGGATTATATTCAATCTTGTCGAGACTGTAGAACACTCGTCCGCGGCCGGCATTCAGGAATTCTTCGAGTGTAGGCAATACATCTGCAGGATTCTCACTGAACTTGCCTGTGTGGCGGTCTATCAGGCGGGTACCTTTGATACGTTCGTATTTTACTTTGCGAATATCCACCTTCTCGCCGTCATTGCATAAGATATCAAAATCATGGTTAACAACGATTACCCCGTCCGTAGTGCACCAGACATCCGTTTCGATAAAGTCCGTACCGGCTGCAATGGCAGCTTCGACGGCACGCAGGCTGTTGTCGGGGATGGACGTGTCGCTTGTATGAGAGCGGTGTGCCGCTACAAACACTTTTTTGTTATCGGGGTCTTTGAGGCATTTCAGTTCTTCGCTTATGCCGGCTTTGGAGCCTACTTCAATATCCTTGGTGGATGTGATGTATCCGTCGGCTTCGATTGTAATGGTGTAGTGTCCGGAGCGGGTATAGGTATGGGAAATCTCCATGCCGCTCTTTCCTTCCATTACGGTGCCTTCTCCAAAGTTGACGGTGACTGTAGTTCCCGAAGCCACATTGGTCGTATTAACATGTACGGTTTCGTACAACATGGCATAGTTGCTTACTTTGATGTTTACGGCTTCTGTCGCAGGTTCCAGATTTTTATCATCGCTGCAACTGGGATTCAAAGCCAGCGCCAGTCCTAAAAGTAGAAAAGAAAACATATTGTATTTGTTTTTATTCATAATCTAAAAAATTAACGTGTGATATCGGGATAACCCGGATTTTGTTTCAGATAAAGATTTTGCTCCAACTGGTCTTGTGAAAGCGGGAAAAGTTCATAATGCGTGTCAGCATCCGCTTCTTTGTCCCACCATGCTTCCTGGAAGCGCCCGAAGCGAATCAAGTCGGTGCGTCGGCGGCTTTCGGCAAGGAATTCGCGTCCCCATTCGTCAAGCATTTCGTCCATATCCAGTTTTACGCGACCGTCGGGTTCGTAGGCGATATTGTCTCCAAAACTGGAGTAATTGCGTTCCCGTACCTTGTTCAGCAGCGAGCCTGCCGTACGGGCATCTCCTTTACGCAAATAACATTCTGCTTCGGTGTAATACACTTCCGCCAGACGGATTACCGCATGGTCTGATTCTTTATATGCACCGCCTTCGTAGGGATAGAACGGATATTTCACCACGAACAGACCTGAATTGAAATCACCGTTCTCGCATTTCGATTCGCTGTCGCCTGTGATTTGTCCGCTTTCACCGCCTGTAAAGAATTGTCCGACCTGGTCGCGCAGGTAGATGGTATAGCCTTGCGGTGATTTTCCGAATCCCTCGCTTTGTGTGTTGTTGGGAATCTTTCCTTCGAGGAACATCATACCTTCGCGTGTGTTGTTGCTTGTATTCTTATATTGTTTCCAACGCAAGTCACCAGGGTATTTCAGGAATTTCTGCGATACTTGTCCCAACTTGTAATCGAAGAGTTGACGATTGGGGTAAGAGTTGTCGTAGCTGGGAGTGATGCAGTAACGCGGGTTGCGTTCACCGTCTTTCTCGATACCCAGATATGGACCACACTGATAGGGAAGCATACGGCCATAGACTGTCTGGCGTGAATTGGTCATGTGATGGCAAGTCGTGGCAAACGAAGCGGTAAATGCAAAAATTACTTCACTGCATGTTTCGTTGTTCCAGTCGAACGGGGCATCCCAGCGTTCGGCAAGCTCATAATGGCCGAATTCACCTTTGCGGATACGTTCGCAGATTCTGATACAGTCGTCCCAACGGGCTTCGCCAATCCACTTCTCAGCATTCAGATAGAGACGTGCCAACAGTGCGGCGGCAGCTCCCTGAGTGAATTGTCCCTGCATGGGGCCGTCGTAGTTTCCGCTACGCGGCGGCAAGTTGGTCAGACAGAAATCTTTCAGTTCGCTTTCGATGAACTCGAACAGCACCCGTGGTTCCACTTGCTTGCGGTTTTCGGGTTGCATACTTACGCTGGCATCACTTGTGGTGACAAGCAGACAGTTGCGGTAGCAATTGATGAGCCGCAGGTAGCAGAAAGCGCGCATGCAGCGTAACTGAGCTATATAAGAAGCCCATTCGGTATCGGTAATCTTGAATGTGGCGGGATTGAGTTCGGCAAGGTCGTCAAGAACGAGGTTGCATTGGCCGATGGCCTGATACATCAGCTCCCATTCCGATGTCCATTCGCCGGAACCCGGGTTGTTGTATTGGATGCCGTCATATTGGTGGCGGTGGTACATAATCCATTTGCCGCCATCCCACCACCAGTCGCCGCGTACGACGGTAACCAACTGGTCGGCAGGCAGTTCTTCATGTTCGTGCACCTGCCACATGGAATAATAAGTGTGCTCAAAAGGACGAAAAACAGCGTGAATCACATCATCTTTCGTTTGATAATAGTTTTGGCTTGTCACCTGGTCATAAACCTTCTCTTCAAGGTCGGTGCACGATGAAAGTCCGCCACCGGCAGTTGCCAGCAAGCCTATGCTTAGAAATATATGTTTGATTTTCATAATCTTCTTTCAATTAAAAATTAATTTGCAAACCGAAGTTGAATTGGAATGCCGACGGATAATAGGTATAATCACCACCACCGGAGCCGGGAGTCAGGCCGTTCACATCGAAGTTGGACGGGTCTATACCGCTGAATCCGGTAAATGTATAAAGGTTCTGTGCGGTACCATACACACGAACGCTATCCAGAAACCGTGTCTTCAATGGGAAGGTATAGCCAAGTGTGATATTGTCGATTTTCACATAGTCACCGTTCTCGATGAAGTAGTCTGTCAGCACATTCATACCAGTGGTGATGTGTGCGTTTTTGCCGTACGCCTCTTTTATCAGGTTGCTCTGCATGGATTGCAGCCCGAAGTAAAATTCGTGCACATTGAAGAGCTGGAAGCCGAATGCGCCACGCAACGAGATGGATGCATCCAGATTTTTCCATCTGAAAGAATGTGTAGTAGAAGCTGTGAATTTGGGCAGACCGTTGCCTGTAATGGCTTTGTCATCTTCCTTGGCTTCACTGACAGGGATTACTTCGTTGTTTTTGTTATAAACCAACCAGTTGCCGTCGTCGCTGACACCTGCATAACGCCAGGTGAAAAAGTTACCTACGCGTTCGCCTTCTTCGATGCGTTGCAGATATCCCGGATTATTGGGGCTGACCATTTGACAGGTTGAATAGTATTTCTGTCCTTTGAATACATCATTGGAGAAGCTGGCAAATTTATTATTGTTTGTGGCTCCTACGAGTGTGAAACTGTAATTGAAATCTTTGGAGCGTACGGCGTTCACTGTCACGTCGAACTCAAAACCGGTATTCTTCATGGTTCCCACATTGGTGAAGATGGTGGCGAACAGACTGGGGGGAACCGAAGTCTGGTAGTCGCCCAGCAAATCTTCCTGTTTGCGGATGAAATAGTTGAACGAACCCGTCACGCGGTTGTTGAACAAACTGAAATCAAGACCGATGTTCTGGTTTTTGGCTTTCTCCCAACGCAGGTCGGGGTTCGTGTTTTTGCCTGGTCCCCATACATGGAAAGCTGTATTATTATAGGAGTAGTAACCGAAAGAGGAATAGGTGGAAAGTGACTTGTAACTATCAAAATCTTGATTACCGGTTACACCAAAGTCATAACGTAATTTCAAGTCGTCGATCCATTTTACATTCTTCATGAAACTCTCATCGGAAATACGCCATCCTGCCGAGATAGAAGGGAAGTTTCCCCATTTATGGTTTTTACCGAAACGTGTTGAACCTTCGTGACGAATAGCTGCCGACATCATATAACGACCTTTCCAGTCATAGTTCACACGACCGAAAAAAGAGATAAGTTTAGAATCGTTTTTGTACGAACCCATCTCCGTTTTACCAGCTTCGGCGGCATACGTACCTTGTGCGAGATTGTGGTAGAGCAAGGCGTCAGTGGCAAAATCTTTGTTGGCTGCATTGAATCCTTCGGCTACGACGTAATTGTAAGAGTAGCCTACCATGCCACGCACATTGTGGTGCTTGGCGAAAGTGGCGGAGAAATTCGTAACCCATTCAAAATTGTTGGTCATAGCTTTATAATATGCCCGCGATGCTTCACCTTTCCGATTGTTCTGTATCATCAACGTGTAGGTGGACGGCGAGTAACTACCATGTATTTCGTCATCATGCCGTTGGGCGAAAGTGACCTGCGATTTCAGCAGAAGGTTGTTTTGGTTGTTGGGCAGGAAAAGCGGCAGAAGGTTGATGCCGGCGGTGGCATTCCATTCGATGCGGCGTGTAGTCTGGTCGCGGGAAACGACACGCAGGTCTTCTACGATATTCTCCGTGCTTGTGCCTAATGGCAAGTGAAAATAGCCGTTGGCTGTGGTTTCGTCATACACAGGTACGGTAGGATTGTTTCTCAATGCCACTTGATAGTTGTAATATTTTCCCTTTTTTTGGTCGATGATGCGGGGAGCTACGGTGCTTGAAAAGTAGAACAGACCGTCTTTAGTGGTTAGGTTGGCAGTGGCACGCATTCCGTATTCCCTGCGTTTTTGGTTGATGAGGATACCTTCAGCATCCCGGTAGTCTGCCGTTACGCGGTAATTGTTTTGCGCTCCGCCACCCGAGAAAGTAAGTGAGTGCATGTGGGTAATACCTGTATGGGTGATGGCATCGAGCCAATTGGTGTTTCCACCGTAGTCGTTGCCCGGATTTTGTTCGCAACGGTATTTACGATATTCGTCGGCACTAAGTGGTTCCAATTCCCACGGCTTTGCTTCCGTGATGGTAAGCGAACCGTTGTAGGTGACGTGTACTTGATTGTCACGTGCTCCTTTTTTCAGGTTGATGAGGATTACACCGTTTGAGCCGCGTGTACCATATATGGCAGATGCCGCACCGTCTTTCAGTACATCCATGGATTCGATATCATTGGGGTTGATATTCGCCAGGTCGCCGCCTGGTATACCGTCTACTACGATGAGCGGACCCAGCCCTGCGTTACGGGATGATACACCACGAATCTGAATACTACCGTGCTGGTCGGGGTCGGCAGCATTTATATTTGATACAGACACACTGGATACTTTTCCTTGCAATAACATAGATGCATCCATTGTAGGCATCTGATTCAGATCTTTGGCACCGATGTGCGAGATGGCAGAAGTCATCTCTTTCCGTTTAATAGTACCGTAACCTACTACAATCACCTCTTCCAATACTGCATTTTCTTCTTCCAACACAATTTTCAGCGTGTTTTTTTCTCCTACCGCAATTTCCTGCTTCTTGTATCCGATATAGGATACTTGCAATTGCGTGTTCTTCGGAACGTCCATAGTGAATTTACCATCCATATCGGTAATTGTTCCCTTGCCGGTTGCCGTTGATGTCACTGTGGCGCCAATAACAGGTTCACCGTTTGCATCGGTGATTACGCCTCTTACGGTTTTCGTCGGTTGTTTACTGCTTTTTTTTACGGTCAGTACGATGTTGTTTCCGTTCTGGGTGTAAGAAACCTGTGTGCCTGCAAATAATGTATTCAGTACTTGCGAAACCGGTTTGTTGTTTACTTTCAACGTAACTTT
>ENA-UEYL01001985-UEYL01001985.1-human-gut-metagenome-genome-assembly--contig:-NODE-1985-length-16137-cov-3.394583_pt1 | contig 16137 bp, 17 predicted proteins | sample MGYA00242941_ERZ507946 | MGnify/ENA primary metagenome ERZ507946 (study PRJEB26167, sample SAMN06115482) | human gut metagenome | host: Homo sapiens | place: China:Guizhou | collected 2015-03-11...
GTTCAGCAACTCCAGCCGTTTCTGCTGCAGCTCCCTCCCGCCCAGGCAGCCAAAGGCGTTCAGAATCTTTTCCTGGAGCCCGGTTCACATAGGCTCTCTGGAACAACTGGCAAGCCAGGCAGTCATCCCACTTCAGCTCCTCCACCAGTGACGGCAGCACATCGTCGATGGACAGCAGGTCATACAGATCCCAGCCCAGTAACTGATTGGCCGCCTCCTCATTCTGGAGGTGTTTTTCCACCGTGTTGAGCAGCGGTTTCGCCATCTCAAGATGGTCTGGGGATCATACCGGGCAGTCTCTATCAAGAGGTCCATGGTATGCATCTCTGCCAGTTACGCCTTGAACCAGCGGCTGGCGGCCTGTGGAACGGAAGCGACGAGCAGATCCCGACAGGCTCACTCATTTTTATCAAAGTCCCACTGATGCACCATGTCTTCCAGTTCCACCAGTGAAAACCAGCGAAACTTTTCCTCTTCAGCGGCATCTGTCACCATGACAGCGACCTGGACGGTGGGCGTGACCGCCCCTGCATCAGCTCGGCCTTTTCTGAGGGATGGAGCGAGGAGATGCTACCGAAATCGCCGCAGTAGACGCCCCACAGGCTGCCCCGGATCCTTGTAGGGCTGCCGCAGTGCGGGCATCGAATGGTCGCCATCGTGGTCGCCTCCCTTCCTGCTGCCATTGTACCGAGGAGGCGCCTGTTTGGCAAGACCTACCGGCTCAGCAGCCAGGCAATGCCGGCTGCGGTGCTCTGCGCCGCATGGTTGTAGTGGTTGCCCGGATTTAAACTAATTTTCCAATGAAGAGAAACAACACATATCAAAGCTGGATAGCTTTGTTGATATTTGCTAATAAGTCCTTGTCGGATTTTGGAATTGCAGTTATACTAAGTACAATATACATCCTTAAAGCGCAGATAGGAAGAGTGAACTGTCATGCTGGCTCCCGGTCTTTACGAACAAATCATCAATACCGCCCTGCATCACGAGCTTTCGGAAATACCCGACGCCCGCAAATCGGTTGCGCCCATTGACAAGGCGGAGGCCTCCAAGGTACTGGCGCAGTATCTGGCGGATGTGGTGCAAAAGGGCCTGGAGAATGTGGTGGACAACGGTGGCGACATCTACACACAGATCAGCCTTGCCAACCAGATCGTAAGCCTCATCCAGAATACGACCCAAGAAGCTGACTTTGCCGCGCTGAGCGTTGACCAGCGGGCAGAGCAGCTTCTTGCGCTTTTACGGGAGCATGACCCCCGGTTGGCAGTGGGCAAAACAGCTGCCGACCTGAGCCGGCCAGAGACCTCCATTGCCCAGAGCAGCCTATTTACCGGGGCCATCCATGAGCCTCAGATGTATACCGAGCTCAAAAAGGAGATCGTCTCCGCAGACCGCATCGACATGCTGGTATCCTTCATCAAGTGGAGCGGCCTACGGCTCTTGATGGATGAACTGCGGGAGTTCACCCAAAACGGCGGCGAGCTGCGGATCATCACCACCTCATACATGGGAGCCACCGATGTGAAGGCCATTGAGGAGCTGCGTGCCCTGCCCAACACCCAAATCAAGGTCAGTTATGACACCAAGCGCACCCGGCTCCACGCCAAGACCTATGTCTTTTACCGGAACACTGGCTTTACCACCGCCTATGTGGGTTCCTCCAACCTGTCGAATGCCGCCATTTCCAGCGGCTTAGAGTGGAATGTGAAGGTAACCCGCCGGGATCTGCCGGAGACCATCGGCAAGATCGCCGCCACCTTCGAGAGCTACTGGAATTCCAGTGAGTTTGAGTACTACTCCGAGGATCAGAAGGAACAGCTGGCTCGGGTGCTAAAGGTGAAAAAATACTTCGACGCAAATAACGCCGAAGTGTACACCGTGGATATTGCATCCTACTCCTATCAGCAGGAAATTCTGGACAAGCTGGAGGCGGAGGGTGCTGTTCAGAGCTACACCCGCAACCTGGGTGGCCGCCACCGGTACCGGCAAGACGGTGACCTCCGCTCTAGACTATAAGCACTTTTGCAAGCAACATCCTGGAAAACCTTGCCGCTAACTTTTTGTGGCTCACCGGGAGGAGATCTTGCGGCAGTGTTTGTACACCTTCCGAGCAGTTCTAAAGGATGCCAATTTGGGGGAGCTGTTTGTGGGCATCTACCGTCCAGAGGGCATTGACTACCTATTTTTGTCCATTCAGACCTTCACCTTGCAGGATTTCACCGCCACTCTGGAGCGTATGGACGCTAAAAGCGTGTTGTCCTATTTCAACAACTATGGAATTTTCTCTGTCTTCCTGACCGGAAAATCCTCCGATGAGGGGAGGAAAACAACCAAGGGAACCTGGTAAGCGGTGAGATTCCTTTCATCTTCGTGGTGGACATCTACAACGAGGGTGCGGACATTCCAGAGGTCAATTACCGCACTGTTCCTGCGGTCCACTGAGTCCTTGCCGATTTTCCTTTAACATCAGGGCTGTAGCCTGCGGCTTGCGGCGGATAAAGAATGCCTGACTATACTGTGCTTTATTGGTCAGGCCAATTTACAAGTTTTCTTCCTTCTCCCACATCTGTACCCAGGCTAATATAATTGCGGATTTCAGAGAACCACTGGAGGAAGTACTCGTAAAGGCACTTGACCCCAGTTGGCTATTATGGACTCTCGGCGCTGGATCTGTTTTTGCTGAACCTGCCACTCCGCCTGGATGATGTGGACTTTGCAACGCTAGGTGGGCTGGAATAGCGAATCCTCCAGATGTTCCATATGACTATTAAGGGCAAGGCAGCGAATTCTCCCACCGGGCAGCGGTACATTCACCACCGGGAGCGTGGAAACAAGCCGGTGAATATCATCTGAAAACTGGACCAACCGATCCCGGCAAAGTTTTTGAAGAAGACAAACAAGCTCATCGTTGGTTAGCGCGGATTACATCATTACTCGACTGCCATATGGGACATGGATTGGATTTATCTCAGTGCTTTGCATTAGCACCCAGTCTTCAGTAAATTCCAGCCGGACCGGAACCCAGCCACTACTTGGTTCGAAAACAGAAAAACATTCTCCGCAGTGCAAACCGCCATAGAAACTTCCATCTTCAAAAACGATATCCGGCCTATCGTCTGTTTTAATCAGAATTCCAGTCATAAACATCTCCTATAAGCGAGGGATTTTTGTGAAGCTATTTGATGTTATTCCAAATGATCTTTTTTCTATTCTGGCATCGCCGAACCGCATACTATATGCAGATGCATTGGATGTGCTTTATGAAGCCTATCAAGAAAATCTGAAAATACCAGAGGACACGCTCTATTCTATGTTGCGGAGCAAATTAGAGCAGCAGTTAGCGGATGCGACTTTTGAAGGAGAAGATATTGACGAAGAGGAACTGCGGGATATTTCTGGCCGTGCCCGATTCCTGATCCGCAAATTACACAGCAAAGGGTGGTTTGAAAAAGAACGTGGTGAGGACTTTGATGAATATATCACGGTCCCCGGATATAGTAGCCGTCTACTGGAATTGTTTCACCAACTGCGGGACAATAGCCCAATTCGCGGCTACTCCTACGTATTTGGCACATATTCCGCATTGAAAGTAGCAGATGAGAGTAATAGCATGTACGAAAAAGTAGCTGCGGTTTATAGTGCCTATGAAAATACACAGGCACTGATTAAACTACTGCAAATGGTCTATCACAATGTTAAGCATTTCTTTCAAATCCAAATCAAAATGCAGGAGGTCAATGCCGTACTAGCCTCCCACTTTGACGATTTTGGGCAAAAAGTGGTTGAAGCATACATCCGCCCGTTAAAAATAAAAGACTCAGTGCCAAAGTACCGGGTTCCAATCCAAACGATTCTCACCAAATGGATGGAAAATGAATCCTCATTGTTAGCTCTATCCAATGCCGCACTGCAGGATCGGCGCGGCGCTACGCTGGAGGAGTGCCGGAGAGACCTGTTGCAAAAAGTTTTCTGGGTAAAAGACCGCTATGACAGCATAGAACATGATTACTTGGACGAAATTGACCGCCAGGTGCGCCGCTATACCAGAGCCACTACACAGAAACTAGAAAATTTGACAAACCGAGACTACAATGTCCGTGGAAATCTAAACTATCTCCTACGCGCATTGGGACAAGATCGTCGTAACTCTGAGATCGTGGATCTGATTCAACCGGCATTTCAGCTTTATGAACAATCCTTTTTTTCCGAAAAAAGCCTCTGGTATCGCAAGAGGCCAGGGAAACGCACAAAAGCGGAGCCAGTTCATATTGAAGAAAATAGACTGGATGCCGCGGCAGCAGCGCAAGCGATGGAGTTACTCCGAACCGAGTATAGCCGATCTGCAATTGCAGCATACGTGGAAAAATGGTTAGGCGATCGTGGAATTTGCTATTCCAAGGACATGCACCTAACAGACGATAAAGCCTACATTATGAGTATGTTGGCAGTCCTTATAGGCAGTGATTCGTCTACAACCTATCGGATTCGTGAATTGGCCGGTAGTTTTACTGAAAATGGATATACCATTCCCCAGCTCCAGATCACACGTAAGGAGGGGAAGAAATGAATTTTGATTGGTTAAACACAGCGACGCAAAAAGAGCTAGAGCATTTTAAGACTATCTGTAATCAATTACTTAGTCGTACATTCGTTGTAAGAACTTTTTATAAACCAGGAGAAGGCCGAGTAAATAATCCAGACTATGTGTTTCTCTCCACGCACTTTGAGCCAATACGAGACTACCTAGCACTCCTGGACTGGGATTTGCGGAAAGATGACTTGAACGGATATTTCTATGTTCTAAATACAGATGAAGCAAATCGTTGCAGTCTAAATAAAAAAGAAACTGCCATTCTTTTGGCAATCCGCTTACTTTATGAGGAGAATATTGAGCGACTGGGACTGGCACAGGATGCTATCTGCTCTGTCCGCGATCTTTTGGAAAAAGTGGTGACAGACTATGCTATTTTGCCTGCAAAGCCCAACATGGATGAGGTAAAACGGGCTCTTACAGTCCTGGACAACCACTCCATAATTCAGCGGATAGAGGGAAAATACAACCAGAATAGCTGCAAATTTGCCATACTGCCCACTGTTTTGTCTGTGGTCTCAAGCGAAAGGCTACAAGCCATTGTATCTGTACTGAGAAAGGAGGACGAAAGTGAAGAAACTGAAGAAAATCTTGCTGATTAACTGGCTCTATTTTTCCAAAGAGCTCATCGAAATAGATGACATCAATTTTTTAACAGGAAAAAATGGCGCCGGAAAATCCACCGTAATTGATGCACTTCAAATTGTCCTTCTTGGGGAGACCAACGCCCGAAATTTTAATCAGGCTGCAAACGAAAAGTCTCAGCGAACATTGGATGGGTATCTGCGCGCCGACATGGACGAGAACAATCCCCATTCCCGGCGTGGAAAAGATTTTTCCAGTTTTATTGTCTGTGAGTTTTGGGATGATATAGAAAATAAAGCATTTGTAAGCGGCATCGTGTTTGAATGTAGAAATGACGGAGGGCGGCAGGACCGTTTTTTTCTATACGATGGTACCATTCCAGAGGACTGCTTTGTCCAACAGGGCGAGGCAATCGATATTCCAACCCTCCGCGCCTTTTTGAAGCCTTATGGCGTCCGGGCAAAAATGTACGATACCCACAAGCAATACCAGGTGGATCTGTTGGCGAAGTGGAATGTCCACAATGAGCAGGTCATGCGAATGATGAAGAAAGCCATCTCTTTCCGGCCCATTGTAGATATTCAAAAGTTTATCACGGAGAATATCTGCGACATACCCCAAAAACCAGATATTGAAGCAATGCAACAGAACATCCGAGACTATAAGCGCCACGAGCAGCTGGCCCAACGCCAGGAGGAAAAGTTGGATGCGCTGCGATACATTGGCCAGCAATATCAGAATTGGCAGCAGGCAATCGATCGTTGGCGAATTCAATCCTTCCTATCCAAGTGGGCAGAAAAGGAAGCGCAGCAGTCCACAATCGATCGCCTAGAGCTGGAAAAGCAAATGTGTGAAACTGCATTGACTGAAGCAGATGGCCAACTTGAGACACTTGCCGCTGAAATCTCACAAAAAGAGACTCGTCGACGCGAGTTAGACTTGGCCGTAGCGCAAAGCAGTATTTTTCAGGAAGAAGAGAAGCTCCATCAACAAAAACTGATATGTACCAATGAGCAGCAAAAGCTAACGGAGGGACTTCAAACTCTGGCACAGGAAATCAGACGGGAGGCTGGTCGGATCAATCATCTGTGCAGAGATATTATCTCTTGGGATGAAGAAGAAAGCCTTGCACCCGTGCAGCAAGCTGCTGAAACTGCCCAAAAAGCATATACCGTCTTTGAAAACGCCGGAGCAGAACTATTTGCCTGTTCCATCTCCCTTTTCGATCGTGCCCAGGTTACTGTTGCGGAGCTCTCTACGGCAATCAGAAGTGCCTCCCATAAAGTAGAAGATCAACTGGATAAGTATAAGACAGAAGCCGACCAAAAACGGTCCGCGTTGGCCAACCTGCGAAAAAATATTAAAGACTACCCTAGGGGACTCATCCAACTTCAAAAGCGCCTGAGCGCGGGACTGGAGCAGCAAATAGGAAATCCCGTAGAACTGCCCATTCTCGCCGACGTACTGGAGATCAAAGAGGAAGCATGGCGTGGAGCGGTGGAAGGTTATCTCAACACGCAGAAATTTTATCTTCTAGTAGACCCCGCCTACTACCAAGCGGCTCTGAAACTCTATAACCAGATCAAGGGAGACTTTGGGCAGAACTCATTTGGTATTGTAGACATTGGTAAGCTGCGGGAACACGAAAAACTAGTCCCCTTAGAAAGTAGTCTTGCCCAGAAAGTGGAGACAGGAAATGATCTGGCCCGTTCGTGAAAATTTCTCTGCAGAGTATCAGGAACAGGTGGGGCTTCCTCGGTATCAGCAGGAACTGACTCGACTGAAACGTCCGATCGTCGTATATAAAAATTTTAGTGACCAACTGGTTCGTTCTAACAACGAGCGGGATCTGGCTCAACGGAATTTACTTCAGGCCAGGCGTGACTATGCTGATCGGTTTAAACCCTGTTCTTTCCGGATCGATGCTCCAGATAACGAAGAATATGAGGCAGAGCAACACATTCTGGAAGAAAGTGAACTTCCGAAATATCGGGAAAAAATCAAGGCCGCCCGAGAGAGCGCCATGGAACAGTTTCAAAACGACTTCCTTTCCAAGCTGAAATCCAGCATCGACCAGGTGCGTGAGCAGGTCAAAAATCTCAACAAAGCATTAAAACAAGCGAAATTTGGAACAGACCAATATCAGTTTAAGGTAGACCGTAACCCAGATTACGCCGACTATTACGATATGATTATGGCACCTGAACTGATGGATGGTGAAGGTGGCCTGTTTGCATTGCCGTTTCAGCAGAAATACGGGAAGCTCATTGAAGCCCTGTTCAGCCAGATTGCCATGTCCGATGATACGCAGCTCAACGCTAGAAAACAGAGTGAACTCCAACAAAACATCGAACGATTTACTGATTTCAGGACCTATCTAAAATTTGATCTGGAAACCACAGACCAGAATGGCTCCAAGCAACTTCTTTCTCAAACACTCAACACTAAGTCCGGTGGAGAGACCCAGACTCCTTTCTACATTGCAGTGCTGGCCTCCTTTGCACAGCTGTATCAGGTAAATAATCCGTCCAGCCTGGCCAGTAATACCGTCCGGCTGGTCGTGTTTGATGAAGCGTTCAATAAGATGGATAGTGACCGAATCGTCGAGAGTGTCCATCTATTACGAAAGATGGGCCTTCAAGCCATCATCTGCACACCCCCAGACAAACTGTCGGATATTATGCCTCTGGCAGACCGTACCCATCTGGTTATAAAATAGAAATACCAGATGCACATCACGGTCTGGGGAAAGGAGATTTTGCCGGTATGAAGCAAGAAATTCTTCTCTCCCGATTATTGGACAAGTATGAAAAAAGCAAGCATCTGCGGCAGCCAGGGACTTCCACGCGCCGCGTCATGCTGCAAATTGAAAAAAAGGAGCTCCCGGAATATCAATATGAGGAGGCACAAATCCGGGACGCATGGAATGAAGTTGTCAAAACCTTGGAGTCACAGGACTTGATTACTGTAAAATGGCGTCAAGGCCTCCCTGTTTTTTCCTCCGTTATACTAAATTTAGATCACCTTGCAGATTGTTACCGGCTTACCGGCCGGACACACCCAAAAGAGCAAGCCCGTACAGTAGCAGAATTGGTTTCCTCGAGGCTCGCTCTCGTTACAACAGATTGGATTCTCGCTTGGCGAGAGGAAATCTGTCATCAGGCAAAAGAGTCGCTTCGAATCCCCTCCTACTGTAAAAAAGACTTCTCACTGCTGGACGAACTTCTAACTGCCTTGACGGTGTATGATTCTCTGCATGGAGATTCCATCACTATGCGTGCCTTTAGTGAGAAGTGCTATCAGAATACGAAAACCTTTGAAAAGGAAGTCCGTGACCAGTTCCTACGAATCGCTTCAGTGTACTCCCCAGAACTGAAAGAAGCCGGTGAGCCCAGCGAAATGGGTGAGCGTGATCGGTTGGCTTATTTGGGGATCTACGCTCGTCCAGAGCTGTATGAACTCTCTGGAAACTGCACCATACACACTCAAAAGGGAGACATCTGCGTAGCTTCCGCAATGCCTTATGGCTTGGCTCTTCCCAGCTCAAGTATCGATTCCATACAGTGCTTCAATCTGAATGGTATCCACAAAATCATTTTTATTGAAAACAAAACTAACTACGATGAATTTATCTTATCTGAGCTGCGGCCTGATGAACTTGCCATTTATCACGGTGGTTTCCTAAGTCCCCAAAAGCGCAAGTTCTTAGGGAAAATAGCAAACTCACTGAAAAAGCAGGTTCAGATCGTCTTTTGGGCCGATATTGACTTGGGCGGATTTCAAATGTTTGAACGGCTACAGGCAATTTTCCCCTCATTATGTCCCATGCGAATGTCTGAAGAAGATGTGATTGATGCAATGGTTGGCGGGATGATGAGCAGCTTTTCCTCTTTGGGTGACTCATTTGGAGGCTTAGAGGAAAGTTCGGAACCTACAGAGACGGTTCGTACGAATCCTGCGAATCTTGGGGACTATACTGTGGAAATCAAGTCTGCAACCGTGACTCAGGATTATGATGGAAATCCAGCTGTTATCATTACCTACTCCTGGACAAACAACAGCAGCGAAACAACATCTCCCATGCTTTCGATTTCAACTGCAGTATTCCAGGATGGGATTGGCATGGACTCAGCGTTTATCTATGATGATCCTGCCTATGACGGCGATATGTATACCACGGACGTGCGCCCTGGAACGACAGTTGATGTGCAAGAAGCATTTGAATTGAGCAATACGACATCTCCGATCGAAGTGGAGATTGCAGAAGCATTTAGCTGGGACGAGCCAACGGAGATTGCCTATTTGGAATTGGATATTTCCTAAGCATCAACCGAATAATTTTGTTCCATTTCGCATAGCTCACATACGATTGACGCTTGGATGTTTACTGTACAGAGAAAGGGCAATGGATAATGACGGTCACTTGCTTCGGTGACTCCAATACCTATGGCTATGTCCCCCGGAGCTATTTGGGGGACGCTATGATGCAGACTGCCGGTGGGTACCATTGACGAAGAGACTGCCATAGAGGTGATCCCCGAAAAGGATACTACCGTTCTGGTCTATTGCCGCAGCGGGAACCGGAGCAAAACCGCTTCCTCTGCCCTGGCTGAACTGGGCTACACCAACATCTACGAATTCGGCGGCATCAACACCTGGCCCTATGAGACGGAATCGTAAGAATACCACTGCGAGGTGTCCGATATGAAACAGATGACCTGGGAAGATTACTATGACGGGTTCTACGACTGGGCTCCCAGCACCCAAAAGAGCTACTCCTATCGCCTGTCCGATTTCGGGCCGGCAGATGAGGTGTGGGAGATCACGCAGGAGCTGTCCTTCAACGACGACGCTTTTGCCGCAAAGTTCCTGGAGAAAGCTTCCGCCGCCGGCGTCCGCTTTATCCCGGATCAAGTGCTGGAAATGGTGGGCACAGTGGAGGAGTCTGTGCTGAGCAGGATTGCGGAACAGACAGATGTGCCTTTCAACCGGGAGCAGCTGGAGGATATCTACATGATGATTGATAATGCGTCCTTCCAGCGGATTTCCCGACGGGCAGGAATCGACGTTTTCGATGATGAACCGGTTGTAGATGACCGGCAGGAACCGGTCCAATATATTCTTCCCAAAAAGAAAAAAGGGGGATTATGGGCTGCAATACTTGGGATTGCGTTAGGTTCTGCCCTGGCTAAACGGGGCAAGAAGAAGCATGATGGACACTGCGATGGAGACTGTGCCAACTGCCCTCCCCACTACGGATATCGCTATGGCCGCTGGTACTATGGGAAAGGCCATCAGTACGGCTGTGAGTTCGGGGGCAACCAGGGAGGCGGACACCTGTAAGAGAACAACAACTGCATCGCTATATCAAAGAAAAGGCCGGCAGAGCTGAGCAGTTCTGCCGGCCCTTTCTATCATCTGCTCACTGACTCTGATTTACGTTATCACCATCAGAATGCGTCCAACCGCTGCACAAGTTCGTCATAAGTCAATTCCCCGCGCTCTACTTGTTTTTGTAATTCCCACACCTGGGCCATCAAGGTATTCCATTCATCGGCATTGATTTTTCCCCGAGTCTTTCTCTGTTTCAATCTGTTATATACCCGGTAAATTTCTCTCTCAGCAAGTGTGCGCTCGGAATTGCGCCGCAGCGCTTTCTGGTGGGCACCCACTTTCCTGCAGGTACGCGTTGTCTCCCCTGGTGCAATATTGTTGCAGTAGCAGGTGTTGTACCCGGCAGTCAGCAAGAAATATTTCCCACAGTTGTGGCATTTCCGCGGAGCATTGCCAACGGTCAGTCCCCGGAAGAACTCAACTTCCAAAAAGGATATCAATCCTGTCAGACCAGAAAACCGTGTCCGCTCCGCCAGGATGATTTTGTCCTTATCTGTGGGAGACTTCATAGGAACAAATTTCACTTGAACCGGGAAACTGTGCTCAGGGGGTGACTCATGGTTCTCTCGCCCCGCTGTTTCCATATCACTGTAGAATCGATAGATCCCTGTTGCATAAGCTTCCGAATTTCTCCTCTCCAAGGGTTCTAAATATGCGTCCACTATCTGCATGATTTCTTTTTGGAAAACCCGCAGGAAATCCATCACACCTGTAAGGCTGCGCAGCTGCCGGCTCACTTCTGCCCGTTGTTCGACTGGTATCTTTCGAAGCGCAGTCCAAAACGTTTTTACCAAATCGGCATTCTGAGAGATTGGCTGTGACCAATTGATATGCATATCCCGATAGACCGGCAGCCTGGATACAAGAAACCATACCTCTTGCATTTTCTCCTGTGCGATCCGCACGGAGCTCTCGGTGTTCTCTTTCCAGACACGCTGTATGGCATGGTAAACGTCCTGTAACGCCTGATCAATCTCAGACAGCTCTTCTTCCTCGACATTCAGAATGTCCACAACACACTGCCCGGTCGGATACGCCCGCTCACCCACGTAAACACGGTCCTCATGAAAAAGTACTGAAAAATCATCCAAGCTGCTTTTGAATTTGCGCTCATCAGCAAATCTATCATCCATGCTAGTGGCCTCCCGTGATGTACCTGATAAATTTTTAAATTTCCATTAATTGGTTAAAACCCATTGAATATACTTTATGTTTTTGTTATGATCATTGTACCAGATGAAATTGCAAAAGTCAATCAGAGGATACAGGTATGAAAGAATCAATCCATAAAAGCTACGACGACCTGCCGCTGTTTCTCAACGCGAAAATGGTGGCACAAGTGTTGGGAGTGTCGGTGTCCAGCGGATACGAGCTGATGCACGATCCGAACTTTCCAACATTGCGGGTGGGCAGCCGCATGGTGGTCCCCAAGGAACAATTCATCCAATGGGTAAACGGCCACGCGAAAGGAGGCGGCGGCTGATGTTCTGCTTCCCCTGTCATCGTGACTCCAGATCCTTCCGCTTCCCGCTTCCCAACCGGATCTGGAAGTACCAACTCAAGTACCCGGCCTTCTCCGTGCTGGCCTATCTCCACTACCGGCGTCACCGGGGACTTCCCGGCAAAGCAACGCCGGAGGAAGTGGCCGACACCCTGGATCTGAAAACCGGTGTCATCGGCCCCATCCTGGAAGAGCTGGTGCAGCAAGGCCTCATCACACCGGACCTGATCCCGGTCAGTACCAACGAAAAGTTTTTCTCTCTGCCGGATGAAGTCTTCCACCTGGATCTTGGATGCGCTGCCATCGCCATCTATGCCTTCCTGCTCTACCGGGAGAACCGGAAGACCTATCAGTGCACGCTCAGCTACAAGACCATCGGACAGGCCATCGGCGCCAGCAACAACACCGTGCGCAAGTACGTGCTGGAGCTGGAAGCGGCCGGGCTCATCGCCACCAACCGCACCATGGTGCTGGACGCCAACGGAAAAGAGCGCAACGGTAGTCTCCGCTACACCATCCTACCGGTGCAAAATGCGATGGAGCTGTATCACCAGCGGCAACTAGCGGCACTGGATGCTGCCGCAGAACGACAGAGGGTGAAAAAGCGTCTGTCCGCTTCCACCCCGAAAGGAGGTGCTGCCCTATGACCATTCTGGCAGATCTGCTGGATCAGATCCTGGAGCAAGACCCCCATGCATCGGCAGAGTACTTCCTGATTGCCAGGCAGTACATCCAGACCCAGTGGCAGGCTCTCCACGGGGCACCCATGCCGGAGGAAGCACTGACGCTGTACATGGCCGATCCGTCCCGCGGCGATCTCACGGAAGAGCAAAAGGCCCTTGCGCACAGATGCCTGGGAGAGGTGCGCGGCAGCTTCCAGCGCACCATCTGGAATGTGATGCTGTGCGACCAGATGCTGAAAGACGACATCATCCGAAACCCCCGGGAGTTCCGCAGCCTGAATCGGCGGCGGTATGCCGGAGGCGGTGCGCCGGAGACGCGTTGTGAACCCCTGTGTGCGCCTGGACAGGGCAACCCCATCCCAGCACCCGAAGTACATCCCGAAGGCGTGTGAAGCGGCTGTGGGGGCAGGGGGACCGCTTTCCGCCCTCCCCCTCTCCCCCCTCGGATTCCGCCCTATTTGGGACCCTTTCGGCCGGCCGAATCTGGGACAAGATAAAGGGGCGTGCACCTAAAAGGTACCGTTTCGCCCCAAAAACACCGGACCCGCAATGCGGGCCGGGGTACCTCCCACAGCGGCGGTTTTGACGGTTTGGTACCAAACTAGGTGCACCTTCAACTTGAGAAATCCGGAAATTGCAGGCACTGTACGGCTGTTTTCGGGTGGATATTCCATGGTACCGGAAGGAGGACCGGAAATGTTGGAAAAACGGGTAAAATCAGGGCTTGCGGTGACGCCGCGGCACTTGAAACTGTGCGATGACAATCTGCGGCGGGCAGGTGTCAGCTCCCGCAATGACTTCGTGGAGCAGGCCATCGAGTTCTACTGCTCCCATCTTCTGTCCCATGAACTCGCTCAACTGCGCAGCCGGGGTGAAGTTCCCATGGAGCGGTTCGAAACACTGAGCAAATCTCTGGGCACAGGACAGTACAAACTGTCGGTGGAAGTCGCCACCATGGCGCGCATCCTGGCGCGGATGGCGCACCTGCCGGAGAGCGAGGTGCAGTCCATTCAATCAGACAGTATACAGGAAGTCAAACACCTGGGCCGCGCACCCACGTTCCTGCAAAGCTATCGTCGGGAACAAGGCGGTTCCTTCTGTCAAGATGATGTCGCAGACGAGGACGATCTGCTGTAAAAGCAAATGATAACTTTCTCTTAACAGTGCTGTGTCTCTCTGGCTATTCCGCACACCGGACGGTATTGTGTGTAGCAAAAGAAGGAGGCGGCACACATGAACGACTACATGAGAGCACTGCACCAGCGGTTCTTCCGGGAGCCTGACTGCACAGAGATCCGCCGGGAGCTGGAAACGCTGCGTCTCACGCTGCGGGACAAACTGGACAAGCAAGACCGTGAGGCGCTGCTGAAACTGGCGGACCTGGCCATCGAGCTGCGAGAGGATGTCTCCCTGGCGTCCTTCACCGCAGGGTTCCAGCTGGGGCTGGGGATCGCCGGGGAGCTGACGCCCTACTCATTCGAAGACGATGAAGAGGATCGGGCGCTGCGCCGGCAGGAGCAAAAAGAGCCATGAGCTGCGTCGCTATATCAAAGAAAAGGAACCGGACGAACAGGAGGTGAACGAGCATGAGTAAACGGAGACCATCCGGAGACGGCATGGTCCGCAAACGGGAGGACGGACGCTGGGAGGGCCGCATCGTGGTGGGCCACAAGCAAAACGGCGAGCCTATCTTCCGGTACGTGTTGGCCAAGACGCAAAAGGAACTGCTGGCCAAGCTTCACCGGGACATGGACCTCTATCAGGACGCGCAGCTCACTGAGGACAGCCGCATGACCCTGGGTGAGTACCTGGACCGCTGGATGGAGGAGTACGGTGCCGTCACCCTGCGGCCCAACACCCTGCGCAGCTACGAGCAGTACATCCGATGCTACGTGAAACCCTACTTAGGCGGCAAGATCATCTCCCGCATCACTCGTCTGGATATACAAAAGCTATACCAGAAGCTGAAGAAAGAGGGCCAGGTCCACGACCATCCGGAGTATGGATACGAGCTGTCGGACACCATGGTGCTCCGCATCCACGCCATGCTCCACCGGTGTCTCAAAGACGCGGAACGGGATCACATCATCCCCTACAATCCCACAGACGGAACCAAGCTGCCCAAAAACAGCTACAAGCCCAAGCAGGTTCTGGACCGGGAGCAGATGGACGCCTTCCTGGCGGCAGTGGACAAGAACGAAACCTGGCGGGACTTCTTCTACACGGAGCTGACCACCGGCCTGCGCCGGGGTGAAATCTGCGGTCTCATGTGGAAGGACTTCGACGCAAGCACCGGGACACTGAAGATCCTCCGCTCTGTGAATGCTCCCAAGCGGGGCGAGCTGGAGATCGGCGAAACCAAAACGGAACGGGGCAGGCGCACCATCCGACTGCCGCCCAGTACCATCCAGCGGCTGAAGGAGCGAAAGAAGCACTCCATCAGTCAGTGGATCTTCCCGGATCCTCTGGCACCGGAGAAGCCGGTGCGCCCCAGCGCCGCCTACTACTGGATGAAGGTGCTGCTGAAAGAGGCGGGACTGCCTCATATCCGGTTCCATGATCTGCGGCACACCTTTGCCACCCACGCACTGGCCAGCGGCGTGGATGCCAAGACACTCTCCGGCATCCTGGGCCACACCAATGCCTCCTTCACGCTGGACACCTACACCCACGTGACGCCGGACATGCAAAAGCCGCCAGCGATGTGGTTGGCGGCTTCCTGAAAGATCTGCTGGGAGAGGAGTTGAACCCATGGCAAGGAAACGAAAAAGCGGAACCGGCACCATAAGGCAGCGCAAGGACGGCCGCTGGGAAGGTCGTGCCGTGGTGGGATACGATGACAAGGGCCTGCCCAAAACGAAAAACGTGCTGGCCAAAAGCAAGCATGAGTGTCAGGAAAAGCTCACCAAGCTGATGGAGGCGGTGGGCAACACCAAGTCCGAGAAGATCCGTGCCGACATGCCCTTCGGAGAATGGGTGGACTTCTGGTATCAGACCTACGTCAAGTCCGGTCTCCGCCCCACCACGCAGCACACCTATGAGACCAACATCTACCAGCACGTCATTCCGCAGCTGGGCCAGATCCCGCTGTGCCAGCTGACCCAGAAGGATCTCCAGCAGTTCTATGCCCACCTGAAAAAGGAGGGCCGGCTGATCCGCACCGATCTCTACGGCAAGGGGCTCTCCGACCGGATGGTGCGGATGTGCCACGCCAAGTGCCGTGCGGCGCTGGACCAGGCGGTGCAGGAGAACCTGATCCGGACCAACCCGGCCGCGGGCTGCAAGCTGCCGCCCAAGCGGGGCCGGGAGATGCAGGTGCTCTCGCCCGGGGAGCTCCGGCGGTTTCTCCTCCAGGCCAAGGCGGACGGATCCTTTGAACTGTT
>ENA-UEYL01001990-UEYL01001990.1-human-gut-metagenome-genome-assembly--contig:-NODE-1990-length-16114-cov-3.964208_pt1 | contig 16114 bp, 16 predicted proteins | sample MGYA00242941_ERZ507946 | MGnify/ENA primary metagenome ERZ507946 (study PRJEB26167, sample SAMN06115482) | human gut metagenome | host: Homo sapiens | place: China:Guizhou | collected 2015-03-11...
GGTTGGCGTGGGGTAGGCCGGAGCCGGAGAAAATCGGCAGCTTCTGGCCGCGGACCAGGGTGTTCAGGCCGTCAATGGTAGACACGCCGGTCTGGATGAACTCGTTGGGGTAGTCCCGGGCGGCGGGGTTCATGGGCAGGCCGTTGATATCCCGGTACTCATCGGGGATGATGTCGGGGCCGCCGTCAATGGGCTGGCCCATGCCGTTGAACACCCGGCCCAGCATGTCGCCGGAGACGCCCAGCTGCAGGGGGTGGCCCAGGAAGCGTACCTTGGCGTCGGCCATGTTGATGCCGGCGGCGGACTCGAACAGCTGCACCACGGCGGTATCGCCGTTGACCTCCAGGACCTTGCCCCGGCGGATGGTGCCGTCCTTCAGCTCCACTTCCACCAGTTCGTCATAGGTGACATTTTCCACCATGCGGACCATCATCAGAGGGCTGACGATCTCTTCTACGGTTCTGTATTCACGAATCATCAGAACTCACCTCCCTGAGCGGATACGGCGGCAATCTCCTGCTCCATCTCCTGCCGGATCTGGGCATAGACCGCCGGATACTCCTCCACCGGCACGCTCTTGGCGCGGCCGATCTTCTCTCTAGCGGGGATCTCGAAGAGCTTGGTCACCTGGGCGCCCTTGGCAATGGCGTCCCGGCAAAGCTGGTCGTAGGAGATCACCAGATCCAGCAGCTTCTCCTGCCGGTCATAGGAGGAGAATCCGTCGATATCGGTGAAGGCGTTTTGCTGCAGGAAGTCCTCCCGGACCATCCGGGCCACTTCCAACGTCAGCTGGTCGGCGGGAGACAGGGCGTCCTTACCTACCAGCTGAACAATCTCGTTGAGGCTGGACTCGTTTTGCAGGATGCTCATGGCCTTGGTGCGGTTGCGCATAAAGGCCTCACCCAGGTTTTCATCGAACCAGGGCTTGAGGGAATCCAAATACAGAGAATAGGAGTTGAGCCAGTTGATGGCGGGGAAATGGCGCTTATAGGCCAAAGACGCATCCAGGGCCCAGAACACCTTGACAATGCGCATGGTAGCCTGGGAAACCGGCTCGGACAGGTCGCCGCCCGGAGGGGACACGGCGCCCACGGCGGTCAGGCTGCCCCGGCGCTCGTCGGAGCCAATGCACTCCACGCTGCCGGCCCGCTCGTAGAACTGGGCCAGACGGGAAGCCAGGTATGCAGGGTATCCCTCTTCGCCGGGCATCTCTTCCAGACGGCCGGACATCTCACGCAGAGCCTCGGCCCACCGGGAGGTGGAGTCAGCAATGACGGCCACGTCATAGCCCATGTCACGGAAATACTCGGCAATGGTGATACCGGTATAAACGGAGGCCTCCCGGGCCGCCACGGGCATATCGGAGGTGTTGGCGATGAGCACCGTCCGCTTCATCAAAGACTCACCGGTACGGGGGTCTTTCAGCTCCGGGAACTCCCGCAGCACGTCGGTCATCTCATTGCCGCGTTCGCCGCAACCGATGTAGACCACGATGTCCACGTCGGACCACTTGGCCAGCTGATGCTGCACCACGGTCTTGCCGGAACCGAAGGGACCCGGCACGGCGGCGGTACCGCCCTTGGCAATGGGGAACATGGTGTCGATGACACGCTGTCCCGAGCACAGAGGCCGCTTGGGCGGATACTTCTTCGTATAGGGGCGGCCCACCCGAACCGGCCAGCGCTGCGTCATGGTCAAGGGGATTTCCTTGCCATCGTCCGTCTTGAGCATGGCGATGGTCTGGGTGACATTGAAGCTGCCGCTTTCAATCTTGGTGATGGTGCCCCGCAGGTTGGGCGGCACCATGATCTTATGGAGTACCGACGCCGTCTCCTGGACCGTGCCCAGAACATCGCCGCCGATCACCTGGTCTCCCACCTTGGCCGTGGCAGTGAACTCCCAGAGCTTCTCATGGTCCAGCGCAGAAACCTCCACGCCGCGGGTGATGCACGCACCCACCTTCTCCACGATCTTCTCCAGGGGACGCTGAATCCCGTCGTAAATACCTTCGATCATGCCGGGGCCCAGTTCCACGCTCATGGGCGCACCGGTGGTCACCACCTCGGCGCCGGGACCCAGGCCGGAGGTCTCCTCATAGACCTGGATGGAGGCGGAGTCGCCCTTCATGGTCAGAATCTCACCGATCAGCCGCTGGGGACCTACCCGCACCACATCGGACATGTTGGCGTCCGCAAGGCCCGTGGCCACCACCAGCGGTCCGGAAACTTTCACAACTTTACCGCTCAAATTCTTACAACCTTCTTTCAGGATAAATTCACCGGAAGGAATGCGCGCCCAGGCGCCGGGGCGTCTTACAAAATATCCGCGCCCACGGCCCGCTCAATGGCCCGCTGGATGTTGTCCCGGCCGATGCCCAGGGACCCTTCTCTGCCCGGAATCAGGATGATGGCGGGCCGGAGCTCGTCCTTATAGTGGTTGAGCACATCGCTCATCTCCCGGGCCAGCTGCTCCGTCAGATAGATCACGGCGCACTCCCCGTCCTTCGCCAGCTCCTTCACCCGTTCCTTGGCCTCCGCGGCGGAGGTGACCGGATAGGTGTCCAGGCCAATGGCCCGGAAGCCCATCACCGATTCCCAATCGCCGATGACGGCGATACGATACGTTGTTGCCATCTTGCTCCCTCCGCCTTACACGCATCCGGCCCGCAGCCGGGAACGGATCACGTCGGGGTCCAGACCCATGCTGCGCCCCATCAGCAAAATCCGCAGGTTGGTGTACTCCGTCTCCCGGGCAGCCAGATAGCCGATCAGCGGCGCCTCCCCGAAGGGAACATACCGCGCCGTATCCAAATAGTCCGCCACGGCGTCGTCACACAGCCGCTCGAATTCCGTCAGGGGGCCGCCCTGCAGGGCCTGGGCACCGGCTTCTGCTGCCGCCTGGAACCGGGTGGGGGCATAAAGCTCCGCAATTCCCGCTGCTCCGGCAGCACCGGCCTTTTCCACGCTCTCGGGAGGTACTTCCCCGCCGGGAAGCAGCACACCCCGCAAAAACTCGCCGCTCTTGCCCATCCGGGCCACCCGGATCAGCGTGCGCAGATTGGCCGCGTCAATCTGAGTCCGGACATAGCCGAGCAAAAAGGCGCTGCCGGTGTCTCCGGCCAACTGGGTCATCTCCCGATAGGTCCAGCGGTCCAGCACAATATCACTCAGCTGCGGGTCCCGGGTGGTGTCCAGCACTTCCCGGGCCTCCTCCACGGCCTGGGCCAGCAGGTCCGGCAGCTCCTCCAGGTGTCCCGTCTCCAGGGCCTCCCGCAAAACCGCCGTGCTGACCCGGCCCATGTCCATCAGCATGTGGGTGGGGTCTGCCCCTACCGCCGCCGCCTTGAGCAGGGCCTTGACATTGTGATAATCATATTTCAGCTTGAATAAATCGAGATACCTGGGGTCCGGAGCTCCGCCGGCCAGGTCCTCCAGCACCGCCTCCCGGGCGGCGGAGAGGGCCGCGTCCATAGCCTCCGGACGGGAGGCGTCCAGCTCAGGATAGCCGCACTCATGCAGCAGCTTGGCTGCGTCCTCGTCCGTGCGCGCCTCCAGGATCTGCTCCATCCGCTCCCGGGTCAGGAGGCTGCCCTCCATGGCCCGGATCCGGGCGGAGATGGCCAGGTAATCGGTGTCTTTGATATGCTTTGACAAGACACTTCCTCCTTCGTTACGCCTCCGGGAACAGCTGCTTGGCCACCGCCCCCGCATTCTGCGTCCGCTGCAGACGCACCAGCGTCTCAAAGGTCCCGTTGACCTCTACATTGCCGCATTTGAGGATGAATCCGCCCCGAATCTCCCGCGTGGTTTTGGAAAGCGTCAGCTTTCCGCCGCCGATGAGGGCGTTGGCCCGCTCCACGATGGCCGGACCCATGCTGCCGGATACCTGGGGATTGAGAATCACCTCACCCTGACCGTCCGGCGCCGCCTGTGCCAGCAGCTGCGCCACCGTCTCCACGTAAATCTTCTCGGGCATGGCACACAGCTTCTCCAGCGCCAGATCATACGCCTTGTCCACCATCTCCTGGCGGGCAGCCAAGGCCACTTTCCGCGCTTCCATCCGGGCAGCGCTGACGAGGCGCTCCTCCCGCTCGGCGGCGGCCTTTTCGTTTTTCGCCGTCAGTTCCCGGCGCTGGGCGTCGGCCTGGGCCTGGTACTGGGCTGTCACCTTCGCTGCATCCGACTGGGCTTTGTCCAAAACGGCGTCAATTTCCGCCTGGGCGTCCTGGTCAATGCGCCGGGTGATGTTTTCGATACCTTTCATATGGCTCTCCCTTCCGTGGGATCACAGCCACAGCAGCATCAGCATGGAAGCCAGCAGGGACAAAATGGCGTAGAACTCCACAATACCGCACAGGATCAGGCCCTTGGACCAGTCGTCGGGCTTCTTGGCCAGGATGTTGATGGAACCGGCAGCCACGCGGCCCTGGGCAATGGCAGAGAGCAGACCGCCCAAAGCCATGGGCATGCAGGCGGCAAAGTACTGCAGGCCCTCGGCCACAGACATACCGGCGGCGCTGCCGTCCAGCATGCCCATCTGGATCAGGGCGAAGAACCACACCACCAAACCGTACAGGCCCTGGGTACCGGGCAGCAGCTGCAGCACCATGACCTTACCGGACTTGGAGGGATCCTGGCTCAGAAGGCCGGTACCGGCCTCACCGGCGATGCCGGTGCCCTTGGCGGAGCCCACGCAGGAAAGTCCCACTGCCAGACCCGCGCCCAGCAGGGCCAGGGCCATACCGCCGATTTGTCCCAGGAAGGTAACGCTCTGCTGCATTGCAACCAGTTGATTCATATCCATGTTAGTTTCCTCCTCAAATTATATCTCTTACTGGTGAATATCCACGTATTTATTTTCCATTGCCAGCGGACGGAAGGGCTTGCCGCCGTCGCTGTAAAAGCGCCCGAAGAACTCCAGGCACTGCAGGCGCATGTCGTGGACATAGCATCCCAGCAGATTGAGCGCGAAGTTCAGCGCGTTGCCGATGGCGGAGATCAGGAAAAAGGTCACCACGTTGCCGGTGATCCCGCCCAGGGTATTGAACACCTGGGCAATGACGGCGCCGGCCAGCATCAAGGCCATCAGACGGGAATAGGACAAGATATCGCTGAAGTAACCGGTGATGTTATTGTACAAAGAACCGCCGATGCCCATGATCTTGCCCACAATGCCCTTGTGGCCGTAACCCTGGGTCAGCACGATCACCACCAGGGCCGCAATGAGAGCGTAGGACATCATGCCGGTTACGGCGCCCACACCCACCAGGATGAAGACCAGATACCATGCGCCCTCATTGCACAGGGCCGCCACGATCTCGCCCCGCTTGATCTGCCGGTACATGCTCACGGCCATACCGGTGAAGATCTGCGCCAGGCCGATGCCCAGAGATCCGATCAGCACCGCCAAAGCGTCATCCAGCGGAGAGAACAGCGCCGGCATGGCGGTGAAGCTGGTGTTGGGATTGATCATCATCGCCAGCTGGGGCAGCAGGTCTCCGAAAAAGCCGCCGGTGATGGCACCCATAATAAAGGTACTCACACCGCACAGCCCCAACAGCGGGATCATATACCGCATGGTCGGGCCGTTGGGCCGGGCCTTCTTCATGATGATGAAGGAAATCAGCATCATCAGCAGGCCGTAGCCCATATCCGCCATCATGAAGCCGTAGAAGAAAATGAAAAACGGCGCCATGAGGGGGTTGGGGTCCACGCCGTCGTAGGCCGGGAGCGAATACATCTCCGTGACCATATTCAACGGACGGGTGAACCAGTTGTTCTTGAGTTGGACGGGGACTTGGGGATACTCTTCTTCCGCGGGGTCCTCCGCCTCCCAGGCACAGCCCAGCTGCTCCAGCAGCGCTTCTACCTGGGTAATCCGCTCCGCCGGAGCCCAGCCCTCAAAAAAGACGATGGTGCCGTCGGTGAGCAGCCGCTCTTTTCCGGCCTCCTTGGCCGCCTCGGCACTCAGCCGGTCAGCATAGAGCACCAGCGCGTCCCGGGCCTGGGCACTCTGGGTAATCTGAGCCACAGCGGCCTCCTGCGCCTGACGGTTTTGGGCCAATTCCCGGTCCAGCGCGGCCAGATTCTCCGCCGCGGTTCCGGTGCTGCCCTGGAAGCTCACCGCACTGAAGCTGAAGGGCCGCAGCAGCTCCGTCACCGTCTCCTCCTCTGCCCGGTGGCAGATGAGAAGGCAATAGACCTGCTGCTTGTCCGCGCTGATCTCATAGACTTCCGCCGCGGCATCCGCGGCCCCCAGGGCCGTGCGGACTGCTCCGACATCCGTTCCGCCGGGAAATACTCCCATGCGGATCAGCGTGTGGGCCGTTCCGATCAGCTCCAGCGGCATGTCCAGCGAGGCCCAGGGGCGCAGCCCAGCCTGACGGGAAACGAGACGGTTCTCCTCTCCCTGCAGCCGGGCTAGATCCTTGAGTGCCTGGCAAACCTGGTCCGTGATCTCCCGGGCCGGTTCCACCGCGCTTTCACTGAGGAACTTCTCTTCGGAAACGGCATTGCGGGGAACAAACATCCCATCCTTCACGCCTCCGTAGCGCTTAATGGCTGCCAAAGCCGTGTTGACATCCGTAATCCGGCTGCGGGCGGCACTCAAATCCGATGTCTCCCGCCGCACCAGGGCCGCCCACGCGGGATCCGATGCCGTGATATTCTCCGGCTCGCTGATCTCCACACAGCCCAGATGCTGCAGGCCCCGCAGCAGTTCCTCCCGACTGGCGGCCATGGCCACCACCCGAAGTTTCTTCATTTTTACAATCGCCATATCAGTGTTTCACGACCCCTTCGACGATAAAGTCCGCCGCTTTCTCCAGCCGCAGCTGGGCGGCCTGACGCAGTTGGTCGGCCTCTGCTTCCGCGTCCTTGCGGATCTGTGCAGTCTGCTCTGCCGCCCGCGCTTCCGCCTGATGCAGCAGTTCCTTTCCGTGTTCAACCGACTCCGCCTGCACACGCTGGATCAGCGCCTGACCCTCTCGCTCAGCGGCCGCTGTAATCTCTTTTGCTTGCGCCTGTGCCGCTGCCTTGCGCTCCTGCGTCCGGCTTTCAACCTGCGTGATTTGTTCAATTGCTTCAAAGGACATCTCATTTCACCCCTCTCTGCTCTCGCTGCCCCCGTTTGCATTGCAAATCCGTTCCACCGGTCGTCAGACATTGGAACAGCATCCACTTCTCTTTCTCATTTTATCATAGAATATCCGGGTTCCAGCTACGGCCTTAGTATAAGGCACCGGCGAATGCATTGCAAGGAAATTTTCACGGATTTCAGGCACTTTCCTGGTTTTGTACAAAAGGCAGATTGTTTTTTATACGGACACGTAATCGTATACGTTGAAACTCTTTTCCGGTTTCTGCCAGCTGGCCGTCTCCTGGTTTCCCGAGGATATTTTGGGCACACAAAGGCCGGATCATACCCCCGACGGCAGAAACCCGGGAAAAAAGGAAAGAAGACCGGACTTTTTGTCCGGCCTCCTTATTTTTCTTAGACACGGAGATCAATCCTCCGTCTTTCCCCCTTTTTCCAGCAGAGCCGCCAACTCGTTCAGTTCCGCACCGGTTTGATCCATTACCCGGGGCAGCTGGGACAAATTGACTTCTACCTTCCGCAGCTCGCCGGTGGCATGGGCAGACGCCGCGGCAAAGGTGCTCATAAGCACCTGATACTGCTTGCGGAACTCCTCCACTGTCTGACGCATCTTCTGCGCGGCGTCCCGCTCCAGATCCGCCGCCCGCTTGCGGGCCTCGCACTCAATGGCGCCGATGCGCTCCCGGAACTGGGCATAGGCCTCAGCGTCCGGCCGCATCACGTCCATCTCCGCTTTGAGCATCTTTACCTCGGCCTCCAGAGGCTTAAGCGGCTCCAGCGCCTGCCGTGCCTCCTGCTCCCGGGTCAGGGACTCCTGAAGCTGCTGACGCTCCTCGGTCAGGCTCCGCGTCTGCTCCTGCAGATGCTCCACCTGCTCCTGCAGTTCCTCCATCTGGCTGCGCAGACGCTCATTCTCCTCCCGGAGCTGCTTTTCCGATTCCGCCGCCTTCTGGGCAGTCTGCTCAATATAGTGAATCACGTCCTGCTTGTCAAACCCGCCGAACGTTACACTTTTAATCGGATAGTTCTCCATCTTTCCACCATCCTGTCTGTGTCGTTTTCTGGGTGTTACTCTATCACACCCAGGCGCATTTTACAAGGCCAAGAAAAAAAGTAGAAAAAACATGAAAAAAACTCTTGCATTTTAAAAAGAACTATGCTAGTATGATTAAGCTGTCTGTGAGACACGCGCCGTTAGCTCAGCTGGATAGAGCGTCTGGCTACGGACCAGAAGGCCGGGGGTTCGAATCCCTCACGGCGTACCACAACGGAGCAAAGTTCGCTTTGCTCCGTTGTCTTTTTATTCATCAAAGCAAACTCACAAGAAGCTGCCGGACGTTTATGCGTCCGGCAGCTTTTTCATGTTTTCTCCTGAGAAACAGAAAATCATTTTGACTGTCCTATCACTCTGACGTATAATGCATTATTATGAAATCTAGGCTCGAAAGGAGAAACCACCATGCAGGGTCAGGATTCCAAACTGCTTTCCAAGCTCTCACTGCTGATTCCGGAAAACGACTTCCACGCCCGCATGCATGAAAGCGGGCCCAACTCCAGTTTTTATTACCACTATCACGATTATTATGAAATCACATTTTATCTGGGTGAGCAGGATGCCATCTACCTCAAAGGGGATGTCACCTATACCATCCACAAAGGCGATATCATCTTCTGCCGGATGTTTGACAGCCATATCATCGACTGCGAACACAATGAGGGGCATCTGCGGTTTGCCATCGGCATCGAACCCCGAATCTTAGGCAACTACTCCAAAAAGAGCGCAAACCTCTATTTAATGTTCTCCGGCCAGAATCCCAACTACCCCATTTTGCATCTGGACATGCTTCAACTGCAAAAGTACCTGCACATGATCGACGAGTTTCAGCAATTGGGTTCCTCTCCCGGAGAGCAGGTGATCGCCAGCTCCATCGTCCATCGGATTCTGGGGTGCCTGTACTGCGACATGCACCTGGAAGTATGCCCCGACACAGCCAGCCTCCAGCATGTCCGTCTGGTGGGTTCCATCCTTCACTATATCGAAGAGCATCTGGCGGAGCCGCTCTCCCTCCAGCAGGTAGCGCAGCAGTATAATTACAGCGTCACATATGTCAGCAAGCTCTTTAAAAGCGTTACAGGTTCTTCCCTCGTCAGCTACATCATTGAAAAGCGGATTGGCCGGGCCAAGCAGCTCATGTATGAAAATATCGAAATCATGCAGATTGCCGAGCGGGTGGGCTACCACAACTACAGCAACTTCTACAAAGCCTTCAAAAAGGCCACCGGGATCAGTCCCGAGGAGTACCGCCGCCAGCTCCCCGCCCTGTCGGGGCAATGATCCTTTTGCATTTTGTTTCTGATTTGAAATGCGTGCTGCCGGAAATGGCATGGTGTTCCCCTCCTGCATGTGCTATCATACATGCAACGACACGTCGCGCCGCCCCAAGCGGCGCGGAAGATTCAGAAAGGAAGTTGCAATTATGGGTGTTGAAATTTCTCTGGCAGGTAAAAACGCGGTTGTCACCGGCGGCGGCGGCGGAATGGGCCGTACGACCTCCATGCTCCTGGGCCAGGCCGGCGCCAACGTGATGGTAGCGGACATGGATGTGGCCGCCGCGGAAAAGACCGCCGCCGATATCGCCGCGCAGTTCGGCGTCAAGACCGCTTTCTGCAAGTGCGATGTCACCGTCAAGGCCGAGGTGGACGCCATGGTGGACGCCACTCTGAAGGCTTTTGGCCGCATCGACATCCTCAACAACATTGCCGGTGCCAGCACCAAGGTGGATTTTCTGGAAATGCCCGAGGAGATCTATGACTTCATGATGGATGTCAACGCCAAGGGCACCTTCCTGGTGGACCAGGCTGTGCTGCGGGTGATGATCCCCAACAAGTCCGGCAAGATCGTCAACATGTCCTCCATGTCCGGCAAGGAGGGCTATCCCACCAACATCGCCTACACCGCCTCCAAGTTCGCCGTCACCGGCATGACCCAGGCCATTGCCAAGTACGCCGCTCCCTACAACATCAATGTCAACTGTGTCTGCCCCGGCATTGTCCATACCCGGATCTGGGACAAGCTCCTGGACGATGTGAAGCAGGCCGGCGGCGATCCCGACGCCTACTGGGCCGAGCGCATCTCCGGCATCCCCCTGAAGCGTCCGCAGACGGAGGAGGACATCGCCCGGATGTTCCTCTATCTCTCCTCTTCCTTCGCAGACAACATGACCGGCCAGGGCATCAATGTCACCGGCGGCCTCATTCTGCACTAAGATATCCCTTTCCAATACCTTTTTACCGCGCCTGGGAGTATATGCTCCCAGGCGCGGGTTTCTCTGACCGGTCTGTCTCCGGCATCCAGCGGCGGATCAACCGCATACTTCTCCTTTCGGTGCACCTCTTTCTTTCCGGCGGCATAGTCTGAGGTGTGAAACGATAAGGAGAGGAGGCTCCGGAGCTGCCGCTCCGGACAATCAATATGGAGACTCTTACCCGTGCAACCCCTGTCATTCCCCTGCCGGAGCCGGGCCAGGGCGGACCCGTAGCCGACCTGGGAGGCCCATCTGACGGCGCCACGCCCGTCATCCCTCTGCCGGAACCGGGGCAAGGCGGCCCTGTGGCCGATCTGGAAGGCCCGGCTGACGGTGCCACCCCCGTCATCCCCCTGCCCAATCCCGGCGAAGGCGGTCCTGTGGCCGATCTGGGAGACGGCGGCATCACGATCCAGCCCGGCCGGACGCAGGTGCGGTTCCTCAACGCTGCGTTCGGTTATCCCGCCTTCCGCATTCTGGTGGGCAATACCCGTGCCGTCCGTGTTCTCAATTACGCCTCTCTGTCCGCCTATGGACGAATCGCCTCCGGCTACCAGACGATTACCGTCACCGGCACCGATGGCTATATCTATCTGCGCAAGACCCTGCCCTTCTCCGCCGGAACCCCTACCACGGTCGCCGTCATCAACAACGCCAGCGGGCTGGACCTTCTGCAAATCTCGGACCGCTGCTGCCCTGCTCCCCGGGGGTTTGCCAACTTCCGCGTAAGCAACCTGGCCCGCAACAGCCGCCCCATGGACGTCCTGGACGCGTGGTATTCACCGACGTGCGGTTCAAGGAAACCACCGCCTTCAAGCGGATGCGGCCGGGCCGGTACCAGTTCTTCTTCGCAGAAACGGATCTTTCCGCCCTGCCGGAGTGGACGGATATCGAAACCCTGGACAGCGCTTTCCTGGGGCTGACACCTTCCATAGAGACGGCGGCATCCCTGTACCTCAACGCCGCCGCAGGCGTGAACTACACAATCTTCCTCCTGGCCAGCGCCGGGTCCATCAACGCCATCCAAACTCTGACAGTGGCAGACCGCTGAAGAAAAAACGCGGCGCACCTTCCGGTGCGCCGCGTTTTTGATGTTCTTATTCCCGGTGGCCGGGCAGATACTCCTCCCCTGCCGCAACCATCTCCAGTCCGCCTGCGGAGAGCTCCCGCAGCCGGGGCGCAAAGGCCTCCGCACCGTCGGCAGGAAACGCCACGGTCAGTGTGATGTCCGCGCCGTATTCGGCGTCCCGTACTACGCCGTTGCAGGCGGCAATCTCCAGCTTCATCCGCTCAAACAGCGGGTACGTACAGGGGACCAGCCACAGCGTCCAAAGGCTCATCCGGGCAATGCCCACGGTATCCAGAGCGTCTTTGGCGCCTTTCGTATAGGCGCGAGTCAAGCCTCCGGCGCCCAGCAAAATGCCGCCGAAGTACCGGGTCACCACGCAGCATACATTCTCCACGCCCTCCCGCTGAAAGACGTTGAGCATAGGCTGGCCCGCCGTGCCCTGGGGTTCTCCGTCGTCGGAATAGCGCACGACTCCCCCCTCATGGAGCACGTAGCACCAGCAGTTGTGCCGGGCATCGTAGTACTGTTTGCGCATCTGCTCGATGCGCTCCCGGGCCTGCGCTTCCGTCTCCACCCGCCAGATATGGCTGATGAAGCGGGAGCGCTTTTCCGTAAATTCACTCTCGCCGTCTTCAAACGGCACCCGATACTCGCTCACGCCACGCCTCCTTCGTCAGCAGGTAATAACAGCACTCCCGGGTCTCGTCCAGCAGCTCCACCTGCTGACTTCTGGAAAACTGATACCGGAATCCGCACTTTTGCATACACCGGCACGAACGCCAGTTCCCCACATAGTGCCCGCACCAGATTCGTTCCAGTCCCAAAGCGGTGAATCCATATTCCAGCACCGCCCGGACTGCCTCCGGTGTCAGTCCCCGGCCCCAAAAGGCGGGATGAAGTGCATAGCCGATTTCATCGTCGGGACAATGGGGCTGCACGCCCACCGGGTGTCCGCCCGCAAAGCCCACGGAGCCGATCACCCGGCCGCTGGCCTTGTCCTCCATGGCAAACACGCCCTCTTTGGCAAAGACCGTGGCGATGATCCGGCGGCTTTCTTCGATGCTCGGATGCGGCGGCCAGCCCGCAGCGGGACCCACCCGAAGATCCCGGGCATAGTCAAAGAGATCTTCCGCATCCGTCTCCTGAAAGGGCCGCAGGTGCAGGCGCGGCGTGGAAAGCTCCATATCAGGCCTCTCCTTCCGCCGGGCGCTCCACATAGGGCGCCACCCGGCCCAGCACCCGGGGACTGCACACAGCCGTAATGTCAATGGTCTGGCTGTAATCCACCTGCTCCACCTTGGCCTCCCGGTAGAGCATGTCCAGCAGCCCGCCCTGATCGTAGGGCAGATGCAGCGTGACCCGCCGGGTTCCCTTGTCCAGACGGCGGTCGATCTGCCGGAGCAGCTCGTCCACTCCCTGCCCGGTCCGGGCGGAGATGGCACAGCAGTCCTCACCCCGGGGCAGAATCTCTCCGGCGGGCAGGGCATCCACCTTATTATAAACCGTGATCCGGGGCAGCTCGCTGGCTCCCAGCTCCACGATCAGATCCTCCACCACCCGGGCTTGCTGCTGCCAGCCGGGGTTGGAGACGTCCACCACGTGCACCAGCAAATCCGCGTACTCCAGCTCCTCCAGCGTGGCCTTGAAGGCCTCCACCAGCTGGTGGGGCAGCTTGCGGATAAATCCTACGGTGTCCGAGATCACCACGTCCAGCGTGTCGCTGACTGTCAGCAGGCGGCTGGTGGTGTCCAGGGTATCGAACAGGCGGTTGTTGGCCGGGATGCAGGCACCCGTCAGCTGGTTGAGCAGCGTGGACTTGCCCGCGTTGGTATAGCCCACGATGGCCACCACCGGGATCTCATTCTTGCGCCGCTGCTGGCGCTGGGTGCCCCGAACCCGGCGCACATCCTCCAGATCCGCCCGGAGCTTATCGATCTTGCGGTGGATGTGCCGCCGGTCCGTCTCCAGCTGGGTTTCGCCGGGACCGCGGGTACCGATGGCGCCCTCCTGCCGCTCCAGGTGCTTCCACATACCGATGAGCCGGGGCAGCAGGTACTTGTACTGAGCCAGCTCCACCTGCAACCGACCCTCCCGGGTACGGGCCCGCTGGGCAAAGATGTCCAGAATCAGGGCGGAGCGATCCAGCACCGACACGCCGATGTCCTCGCTGAGCGCCCGCTGCTGGGAGGGGGACAGGGCGTTGTCAAAGATGACCATGTCCGCCCCCGCCGCCTCCGCCAGCGCCTTCACCTCCGCCGCCTTGCCCTCGCCGATAAAAGTTCTGGGATCCGGGGCGTCCTTATTCTGGAGCACTGTCCCCACACAAACTCCCCCAGCCGTCTCCAGCAGGGCGGATAGCTCCTCCATAGAGGACTCCGTGGCGTTCTCCTCCCGGCTCAGGCAGGCGGCATTCAGGCCCACCAGCACCGCGCGGTTGATTTTCTCTTCTGTCGTATGGTCCGTCATAGTACCTCCGGGGCGACCGCCCCTTATTTTTTCTGATATGCCTCGACGATCTCGCCGATATACATCCGGTGGTAGTCCTTTTGGGGGTACCATTTTCCGTCTATGCCTTGGTCCAGGAAATGGGTGGGATCGATGTCCTGGTAGTAGAGCTTGCGGCACACCAGCACCAGCTCTGCCTCCTGAAAATAGGGTGCGTTCCCCGCCCCTGCGCACACGGTGAAGCCGCACTCCTTCACCTTATCGACCTCTCTGCCGCTCTTGGCGCCGCACAGGGCAAGCTGTTTGCGGTACGCCTCCCCCAAAAATGAAAGCGTGAAATAGTCGCTTTTCTCTATAAATTCATAGGTGTACCGCTGGGGACGGATATAGCAGGTGGCCACATCGGCGCCCCACAGGACACCCAGCCCGCCCCAACTGGCGGTCATGGTGTTGCAGTGCTCAGGCGTACCGGCCGTGATGAGCATCCACTGCTCCCCAATCAGGGTAAATACGTTCTGATCCAGGCTCTTGACCTCACATTTTTCCAGCATGGCCGTTTTCCTCCTCTATTATTATGTACTCATGTACTGAAAACAGTATATGCGAAAAGACCCGCGCCGAAACCGACGCGGGCCTTATTAAGTCCCAAACTTACTTCTGGTCCAAACCGAACTTCTTGTTGAAGCGGCTCACACGTCCGCCCGTATCCACCATCTTCTGCTTGCCGGTGAAAAAGGGGTGACATTTGGAGCAAACTTCCACGCGGATGTCCTTTTTGGTAGATCCGGTCTCGATCACATTGCCGCAGGCACATTTGATAGTGGTCTGCTGATAGTTGGGATGAATGCCTTCCTTCATTGCTGGGTTCACCTCTTTCTCCTTGGGGATATGCGCATAAACGCAACTAGTATAATAGCATGTTCTCCTTGGGAATGCAAGCCCTTTTTCAAGTTTTTTCTTGTTTTTTGGAGTTGCCGGCCTCCGGCACACTGGCGTCCGGAACCTCCTCCGCCCGGTCCAGGGCAAAAAACCACAGCACTCTGCGGCACACCTGTCTCCCGGTCACCTCTTCCAGTGCCCTGCTGTAGGCCGCAAGCTGCGGACGATATTCCTCCGCCCGGTCCCCCACGGTCCGCTCGTCCACCCGGTCTGTTTTGAAGTCCAAAACCGTGATCCCCTCCGGCGTCTCGAACCAGCAGTCCACCACACCCTGAAGGAGCACCTCCTCTCCCCGGCTCGCCCGGGCATAATATCCGGCGGCTGGAACCAGGATGGAAAATTTGAACTCCCTGTGCAGCGTTTCAGACGCCCGCACCTCTCTGCCGATGGCGGAGGAAAAAAACGCCGTGAGCTTTTCCGGGCGTACCGCCTCCCCCTGCTGGGGCGTGATCATCTGTCTTTCCACCAGCCGCCGAATCTCCCCGGCTACCTGTTCCACCGTCTCCGTCCTGGAAAAATCGATGAACTGCATCACCAGATGGAGGGCCGTTCCCCGCTGCGCCGGAGTGAGCCCCATCTCCTCGGACGCAAATCGCGGCCGCCCGAAGCGGACGGGGCGGGGCGGCTGCGGCGTCTCCTCCGCCGCCTCCCCGTCCAAGTCGCGGCCCTTGAGCTGGGTCGCCGTCAGTTTGGACGGGATCTCCACATCTCCGGCGAAGGGATACTGCCAGAGAAGCCGTTCTTCCAACCCTGGACCGGCGTCCTCGTCCGCCTCCTCTTCCGGCGGCGCTCCGCAGGGCGGGGGCTCCACCGCCAGCCCGCTCCCATTGATCCAGCGGATATCCCATTCCGGCCCGCAGTCCTCCGCAGTCACCGGAATCTCGACCCCGGCAGCCCGGCGCAGCGCGTCGGCGTCGGGCCGCGCCAGCACAGGCAGCAGCACCAGTCCCATTGCCAGGATCACGCCAAAGGTGGCCCGCCAGCCAAGAGCGTGGCACACCGCTGTACCGATGGGCACCCCCGCCACCGCCGCCACGGAAAAGCCCGCGTACACGGCGGAAATGGCCCGGGCCGTCTGTTCCGGGGAGGAAACCTCCTTCGCATACAGCATAGCCACTGCGGTGAGGGTCCCGGACACCAGCGCCGCCACTACACGGGATGCATACAGCACCGTCACGCCGGGAGCCAGCATACTCAGGGCATTCACACCCAGAAACAGGAGCATCAGCCCCATCAGCAGGCGGAAGCGGTCCATCCGTCC
>ENA-UEYL01001991-UEYL01001991.1-human-gut-metagenome-genome-assembly--contig:-NODE-1991-length-16109-cov-3.882048_pt1 | contig 16109 bp, 28 predicted proteins | sample MGYA00242941_ERZ507946 | MGnify/ENA primary metagenome ERZ507946 (study PRJEB26167, sample SAMN06115482) | human gut metagenome | host: Homo sapiens | place: China:Guizhou | collected 2015-03-11...
CACCTCCAGGCAAAACAAAAAACGCCGGAGCCAATGACCAAACCCGCAATGGGTGATCATGGGCTCCGGCGTTTCACGCTCCGGCCTCTTTCGATATCCAGGATGATTTCGGTCTTACAGTCCCTGCAGTACACCGGCAATCCCGATGCCTCCGTGTCCACGGCGATCCGCAGCAGCCTGTGGTTTCGATGACAGTTGGGACAGGTAAGCCATCCATCCTTTATGGCAAGTGTATCACGCTGTATGGCTTTTTGCAATGCGTTTCCCTCGCTTTCTTTCGAATGTCCACAAAAACCAACTAGATTACAAGTATTGAAATCTTATTCTAAATATAAAGCACCGTTTTTTCTTGGCTCAATCCAGGAGTGATAGTAATAGCTACCGAACTCATTGCTGAAGCTCTGTGGACCGTCCGGTGAGCTGGCCCACAGTGTGTGGCGCGGGTAGAGGATTACGCCGGATTCATCTTCCCAGATCTCGGGCTCCGGTAGTTTGGCGGTGAGGGTCCGGCTGCAGCTCCATTTGTGTCGTCCCAGCGGTAAGAACCACCCGTCAGACGGCTCCTTGTTGAAGTATTTTGCGAGCCGCCTGTATCCCCCGTGCTTGAAAAGAACGGGGAAGTCGTTCACCTCTCCTTGCCGCCACAGGTACCGCACTTCGGCCGGAGAAAACTCGCTGTCCCGCAGGACCAGATGGACATGATAACGGCAATGCTGTGTACCGTATTCGATAGCATATACATAATCAAATGCCCGATTGTGCCGCCATCGCTTACACCGCTTAAAAAACGCACTCAGCACCTTGCGTACACCGCCGAACCTCGCAGGCAGATGCGCATCATCGAAGGAACACTCATAGTGTGTGCCCTCAAAGCCGAAAAGCGCCAGGTACAGTTCTAGGCGATCCACCGGAGTCCGGCACACCGCCGAGCGGTACCGCCGCCGAAATTCCGCCTTTTCGCTTCGGGTGTATGCATCATCCTGGGGAGAGAATCTGGGACGCAGCGCCCGGCACTCTTTGATGAGCGGTCCCGCCCGCTGGCGGGTGCAATACCACGTCACACTCATATGTATGCCACCATCTCCTCTACTGTCCTAAAATATTGGCTGCTGTATACACAGCCCCGCTGCCGCTCCAGACGCACCAGCATGGCACATCCCCAAACAGGTGTTGCTGTCCTGGTGGATGCGGTCATAGAAAAACCGCCCAACGTCCGGGTTAGGGAAATCTCCCGCCCGGACGCCATCGCTGCGCGTAGCTGCGTTAGATCATTGGGTGAGAGCAGGTTGGGAAAATCATTTACCATATTTGATCTCCCGCGGGTAAGGGTATCTCTGAGCAAACAGAAGCTGCTGGGTGGTATTCTCAACCGCCAAAACAATGGCCTGCTCCCGAATCGCCTGCCGTTGGAGATAGCCAGATTTAGGCATCTTGTCCTCCTTTCAGCGCAGCTGCGGCCTTCTGCGCATCCTCGATCCGCCAGAATATGCGTTTCCCAACGTCATCATCATCATCAAAGTAGCCATTGTTAAACGTATCAAACATCATGTGGATGTCTCCACTGTCATATGGTGCGATCAAGATGTTGCCTACAGTGTCCTCGTCGATTTCGCCGGAATCCAGCAAAATAAAAATCGCGCTGCTGCTAAGCCCAGGACTCAAGGCCGGCAGCACCGGTAGGGCAAAGCACCGCTTTACGCGGTCCGCATCTACCAGATCCCGCAATTTGTCCAGATCATAGTCACCACCCAAGATGTCCTCGATATCGGAGAGCCGCCCCCTCATTTCCGCTGCCTGGACAGCTGCCGCATGGAGAAACGCTACCACGCCCTCCAGTTCTTCAACCCCATATTGCAGGCAGTCATACATTTCATCGCCCAGGCTTTCGGCATCCCGAGAAACAATATCCAGATGATGCGTTTCAGCAATCCGGCCAATGTACTCCACCAGCGTGCAGTCCGGATAATCCGGCGCTGGACCTCCGCCCCTGATCCAAATCTCGCCGCCTTTTACAAAGATCAGATTCAGCCCATACAAAATGGACTGCGCATCATCAGTGGTCAATCTTTTCATACGATTCCTCCAATGCTCCTAACACTCGGTCCATACACTTGTTGGCAAGGCCCCACAGTCGCATCCGCTCCTGCCATGCCTTGTTCATGGCCTTTTCCAGCTTCGCACCCTTGTCAAGCACATCTTTCGGCAGTTCTCCCAACGGTTTGCCAAGATAAGGGGTCAGCAATGCCTGATAGGATTGCAATGCCCGATCATAGCGCTCCCCGCATCTGTCAGCCCGCTCCATATACACGTCATGTCGTCGGCGCATGATATCTGCCTCAAACTCGCTGGGCCGGAGGGAAAGCGCAAAGGCGTGCTCATTGATCCACCAGATTAGCTCCTCCTTGGTGGCATCTTCAAGTTTCATGGCTCGGCTCCTCCTTGGTAGGGCAGCATATCTTCAAAATTCGCTTGATTTGTAATTCTTCAAGGAAACAGATAATTTTACAAATAAAGCGAACCTTTTTATCGCAAACCTCACAACAATCATTCAAATCGCAAAACGCCTTCTTGTAACCATAAATACGGATACCGCGTTTGCGTGATTCTTCCAATTGCTCCCTTGTAATCATCTGTTTTCACTCCTCAGCAGACTGGTGAAGCCATTGCAACACGCACTGTTCACAGCGCTCCAGCGGAATCAGCGCATCCCGCTCCACATCCTCATCACACACAGGCAACTCACGGCAATATGGGATGCTCGTCTCCCCCTCCATCAGCCGGTTGATCTCCTTGGCCAGTTCCTCGTCGCTCATTGCGCGGATACGGTCGGCATTGGTCTCCGGAGCCGTAAGTACTCTCTGCATTGCGATTTCGTTTGCCCTTTTACAAATGTCGTTAAGGGTATTGTCTTTAACCTTGCCATGCGGAACGGCCTGCAGCTGTTCTACCGTCAGCGACTCGCCGGCGGCAGGCTCCGGAGCCTCCAGCGCCTTTACCGCCTCACGCAGAATGGCACAGCCATGAATGCTGCAATTGTGTTCATACCCGCAGCCCAGGCACACCAGGCTTCCGGTTTCCACCTGCATCCTCCGCAAGGCTGCGAGCAGTGCTTCTCGCCCTATCAAAATGGCAACTCTCCTTCCTCTTCCTCGGAAATCTCCGAGATCTCCCCGGCGGCCGGCGTGTCCGAATCGGACACCGTGCGCTTGTTGTCTCCAAAGTAGACGTTTTCAGCTACCACCTGGGCGCTGCGACGTTTGCCGCCGTCTTTGTCCGTCCAGTCCCGGATCTGGAGACGCCCCTCTACCATGGCCATGCGGCCCTTGGTGAAGTACTTGCTCACAAATTCCGCCGTGGATCGCCAGGCCACCACATCGATAAAGTCCGTCTCCTTCTCGCCGCTTTGAGACTTGTAGTCCCGATCTACGGCCAGCGTAAAGGACGCAACGGCGGTACCGTTGCCGGTGCGCCGCAGCTCCGGGTCCCGGGTCAGGCGACCCATGAGAAAAATTTTGTTGAGCATCATTGCCTCCTGTCTCGCCGTTTCCGGCGTGCGGTATCGTAGTCCGTCATAAAATTTTCCGCCTTCAGATGCGCCCGGTGCCGGTCGTTGTACGCCGTCAATGCGTCTTGATACCTGCCCCACGAGGGGCAGGTATCTTTGTTGTGGCAGTACGGAGCATGGCGTGGACAATCCCGGCATGGGGAATTTGGCTTACTCATGCGCTCACCGCCCAGCCTGTCACGATCCAGGCAGCCAGCAACACCCAGACAACAACTACCAGCCAGAAGTTCCCCCTCCACCGAGGGCGCTTGCCGGTGTACCTCCGCCTATTCAACATGTCAAAAACGCCTCCAGTCTCCGCATGGATTCCCGGTTGAGGACCGCCAGGATGGTCTCCACAGACTGCTGGAGATCCAGTCCTGTGACGTCCACCCGGCGGGTAGAGCCGTCAACGCAGCGGATAATGACAACCTCGTCGCTGTTATCATGGAAGTGGTACTCCAGCTTGACTATGCCGGGGCACATCTCCGCCACACAGCGGGAAAATGTGCGGGATAAAAAGTTCTTTTTCACATTAAGCGTTATCTGATTCATGCTGTTCCTCCTTTCCCATTGCACGGCGGATCAGATCCTCATCGATGCGAATGCTGCGGCACAAATGGGTGTCTTGATTCACCCCATGAATCCACCACATAGGGTTACCGGGATCACACAGACAGCGGATCACCATCTTCCGAAAAGCATTCCCGGCCGTCGGATTCAATGTGTGAAGGTCGTGATAGATCTGTCCGATGGCAAAGCTCAGCTCCGCCAGAATCGTCATGATGTCTCCCTGGCAGCTGACCTCCCGAATCGTGTTCTTTTCCATGTCCATGTCGATCTTAATCATCAGGCATCCTCCTTTTCCGGAAGCGGCATCCACCAATAGCCGATGCTATAACCCCCGTTGGCTGGCTCATCAAGATAGCAACCAACGTTTGTGTCCTCAAATGGATAGGTATCATAATAGCCCCCCACGCAGCGGGCGGTTGCATAACAGTTTTCGCCCAAGCCATTATCCCAGCACAGGATCACCGTCTGCTGATCTGCTGGCCAGTGGTCCTTGTCCAGTAGCTGCCACTGGCCCGACTGGCCCGGAGCAGGTCTGGGAGAGGGATCATCGGTCAGTCCAAAGAGATAATCCGTGCTGACACCCAGGGCCTTTGCCAAGCGAGGAAATGCGTCAGACCCTGGAAGATTGCCGTTTTCCCATGCGGAGTACGTCGCCTTGTACTGGCCGATTGAGTCGGCAAACGACTGCCGGTCCATGCCGGTCTTTTCCCGCTGCTCCCGCAGTCTTGCGGAGAACTGCTCCCGCCGTTGGCTCCATGCCTCTGCCGACAATTCCACCCGGTTTTCCAGCTTAGGAGGCGGAGCGATACCGCCGCCGTAATCCTCCGAGGGCACCTGCGGCTCCGGGGGTTGCTCCGCCGGCTGCTCCTGCTTGGCGTAAGGACAAGCCGCCGGGCAGGTTTTCGCCTTAAGACAGCCTCTGCAGCATCCGGGGCTGTGCCACACGCCGCCGTGGAAATCCTGGTCATAGATAGCCTCTGCGTGGTCGCAAAAAGTTCCGGTTTCCGGGCAGCTTTTGAGGCATCCGTTCCACATCATGGCAAACTTTTTGACATCCCGCATCGAGTAGCTGTGATGCCCGTCGATCACCCAGTCCAGCAGGCGGTACTGGGCCTCTACCGGCAGCCGGGCGATCTCCAGCGCAGCGGCCTCGGGGATCTCATCCCGCTCCCATTTTGCCGTAATGCCCGGCACCTTGATCCCGTTGCGGATTGCGTTGAGGTTGGCCAGCTTGGTCTTGGAGATCTGCATAGCCTCCGCTACACGATCCCGGATGCGGCCGGGAAGATCCTCGCCGGCACGCTTCCGCGCCATATAGGCCTCGGTCAGCTTATCCGCTTCCTCCGCCAGCAGGGCCTTTGTCTTGACCCGCTGCCGGTTGGACTCAATGATTGCGGCCAGCTCCACATGCTCATCCATAGCCGGGAGAACGAGGCAGGGGACCTTTGCCCAGCGGTCTGCCTGGCTGAAAGCCGCCCGCTTGAGCGCTGCCAGGCGGTTATGGCCGGAGATCAGCCGGTACCCCCCGCCCTGATCCGGGACCACCGTCAGCGGCTCCAGGAGACCGTTGGCCTGAATGCTCTCCACCAAATCGTCCAGATTGTCCACACGGGGATAGAAATTCCGGGGATTGGGATGGATGTCCGTCAATGGAATCATCCGCACCGGCGTGTCCGAATCGGACACCTTGGCCAGCTGATCATTCAGGATCGCAAACACATCCACATCACGTCTTGGCATTGTGATGTCCTCCTCTCTGTGCCACATATTCCGCCACAAGTGCCCGGTAGTCCCTGGAAGCTGCGCACCTTGGACTGAATTTAATGAGCGGGTCACCGTGGGTCCCGGCCGGAACGACTTTGTCTGATTTATGAATCACCGTTTCAAACGTCGCAACGGCTTTCTGATTCCGCAGATACGCCAGCAGCCCGTTCTGATCCTCTCCACGCTTGTACATATTCACCAGTACGCCGGCCACGCTGCTTTGCAAACCATCATCTCTGGCCCCCATGATCTGCTGCAGCACCGTTGCCATACCAGCTGTCGAAAACAGATCCGTAGTAACCGGGATGATAATATCATCCGCATCCCGCAAGGCCGCCAAGGAAACCTGAGTAAATGCGGGAGAACAGTCAATCAGGACATAATCATAGGCAAATTGGTTGTCTGCATCCGCATCCTCCCGAATCGCCCGGAAGAGATCTGCCATGGCGTGTCTGTTAAAGCGGCTATCTTCTTTCAAAGCTGCCACTTCCGCTTGGACCAGACCTGTGTCGGACGGAATAATGTCCACCGGGGCATCGGGTCTGGCGGCACTGATCCAATCCGAATATACCGGCTCGTGCGTCCCCATAAACAAGTCCAACGTGCTGTTTCCTTCATCAGGTTCAACGCCATAAAATGTGCTGAGATTTCCCTGCGGATCTGCATCAATGAGCAAAACCCGCTTTCCGTAATCAATGGCCAAAATGTCGGCCATGGCAGAAGCGGTTGTGGTTTTTCCAACACCGCCCTTATGGTTAAAAATTGCTGTCGTTCGCATATATATCACCTGTTACTTCACAAATTTTTCCCGGAACGTGTTGGTTTCTGGCCAGAAAGAGAGATCCACCTGACCGGTTCTTCCGTGCCGGTTTTTTGCAAGGGCGGCCTCGACCACCACCGGCTCATGGGACTTGCGTTCAAATTTAGGATCGTAGTAGTCCTCCCGGTGCAGCAAGATCACGCCGTCAGCGTCCTCCTCAGCCGCTCCGGTCGCCCGCAGATCCGAAAGACGGGGCCGCTTATTGTTCCGTTGCTCATTTTCGCGGTTCAGCTGCGCCAAGCACAATACTGGCGCGTCCATGGCCTGGGCCAGGCGCTTGAGGGTGTGTGCCGCCGCAGCGTATTCGATATGGCTGGCCTGCCTGCCCGGGAGCAGGAACAAGCTGAAATGGTCCACCACTACCAGGCGGCAGTCCTTCCGGCTCCTGCACATGGCTGCCATGTGCCCAGGCGAGTACGCCTTGCCGGCTGTCACATACAGCGGCGTCCTGCCGATGGTCCGTGCCGCTTCCGACACCTTGCGGTATTCTGCCTCCGTCATGGTTTCCGTCAATATTACGCTGCTATCTATCTTGGCCAGCGCCGCTACCCGGCGGGCATTCACCTGCTCATCCGACATCTCCATGGACACGAAAGCAACAGGCCCGATGGTACTTGCCACATACTCGGCGATGGCAATGGCCAGTGCCGTCTTTCCCATGCCTGGGCGGGCCGCCAGGAAGTAGAGACCCTGCTTGATCAGGCCACCTCCCAGCAGCTTGTCCAGTTGCCGGAGCCCTGTGCGGACATAGGGAGCTTCGCCTCCCTCGATCCGCTCCCGGTGCCGGAAGAAACGGTCCATCTGCTCCTTCGGGTCCATTAGATCACTGCCGGAGCGGGTGTTGATGTCGGAGATGGTGGTCTCCAGGCCGGGCAGCACGTCCGCCTGGTCCGCCCCGTTGTCCAAAGCTTCCAAAGCTATGCCTAAGGCACTTTTCAGTCCCCGCCTGCGGGCGCACTCCTGCACAATAGCGGCGTATTCCATGACGTTGGCTGATGTGGGGGTGGTCTCCATCAGCTCCGCCAGATACCGGCGTGTCTCGTCCGATGCGTGGAGCGTGTCCGCCACGGTCAATCCGTCCACGGCTCGGCCGTCCATGTCCATGGCCACCATGGCTGCATAGATCTTCTGGTTCAGGATCTGACAAAAATCTGCCTCCCGAAGCCTTCCAGCCACCGTGCGGATGCAGCTGCTGTCGATGAGCATAGAGCCCAGCACCGCCTGTTCGGCACTCAGATCATGATACTGGTTACTCGTAGATATCCACCTCCTGCCCATCAATCACATCCGTGCGGACGTATCGCTTCGTCCTTTCCTCCGGTGCATCCCGGCTCTCCGTCGGCAGGTCCTCCACGTCCTCCCAGCGGCGCCGGTTGAGGTATGTACTGGCATAGGGTTTACCGATACCAGCCTGCCAGCTCTTGGAGGCGATCTGCTTTTCCAGCGCCCGGCCGATCCGGGCGATCAGGGCGTCATCGGGAGTGAGCTTGTCCCAGGCCCGGATGGCAGCTTGCCGGTCCTCGCTCCGGACATTCTTGCGGTAGAACTTCCAGAACGCCTCGAAGCGCTCCGGCTTCCAGTCGGCGGTCTCCTTGGGTTCTCGTTGTTTCCCGCGCTGCCCCCTTTGGGGGGCTTTAGGGGGTATATTACTTCCAGGATTATATACATTCTCCTGGAAGTTTTTTTCGGGAGGGGTCACGCAATTTCCTTCGGGAGGGGTATGGAAATTTTCTTCTGGAGGGGTCTGTTCCTCCGCTGGCAGCGGTATGATCCAAATTCGGCGCTCTATGACCTCGTTGGTATTGGGGTCTCGCAAGATCTGAACGGTCACATATTTTTTCTTTGCAAGCTTAGAGATTAACCCGCTGATCGTACGCACTGACAAATCATACAAAGTTGCAAAATATTCATTCTCAGCCCAACAGTATCCACGCTTGGTGGCAAGTGCCGAAATCTCGGCATACAGCAGCTTTGCATTGGCGCTTAACTTTTTATCATGGCGCACAGGCGCCGGTACTGCCGCCCAATACGCCGGCTCACGGGCAACACGCTGTTTCATGTAGTTCCCCTCACCGCCCCTCAAGCCCCAAAATATCCATGGCAAGCATACCGATGGCGTTGCAGTACTTCTCATCCCAGGACTCTACCAGTGCCAGCTCCTCGGCGGTCAGCTCGTCCCGCCACGCCATGGACTCCGGGTCATCCGGGTTCTCGACATCCCACCAAAAATCCAATAACGCGATTCGCTCCTCCGATACCATGCCCTCATCTCCCCTCAATCTTGTCTATCGCCCGGAAAAGGCCGCTGGTAGCCGTGCAGACACCCAGCAGAACGAAAATAAATTCCCAACCTGTCATCATGGAAGAGTCACCGCCTCCCTGACCGTGTGGGGCTTGCATTTCCGGGCAAAGTGTGATAGTATAACTTTGCTGTTGTTCGCGGACGCAAGTCCCCGGACCGAACGCTTCGAGGCTCCACCCTCGGGGCGTTCTTTTTTTATGCCTACGACGGGACACGTTTTGGGGCGCTTCTGACGCTTGGGCGGGATGTCCTCACTGATCCCCAGCTCCATGATCGCCCGGACGATCTCCCGCAGCTCCGCCATAATCTCGTCAAACAGCGGCCGCTCCTCGGGAGAGATCACGCCGTCTTCGGCGATGTCCAGCAGCGCCCGCTCCCGGTGATGCTCAGCGAATTTCCGCACCAGATTGATGATACGGATCGTTGCCCGGGGAAGATCCAGCTCCGTCACCGGCGGCAACACGTCGGCGGCCACATGGCTCACCAGCCGAAGATGTTGTACTGCCAGCAGGTGGCTGTCGTAGAGTACCACCATCTGATAGGCAATGTCGTCCGGTACCGGAGCCTCTCCGCTCTCATACCGGGCCAGCTGCCGAACAGAGCAGGGGAGTCGTTCTGCTGCGCCTTCTTGGGTATACCCGGCCTGCTCCCGGCAGATCCGATAGACCTCTATGCCATTTCCCGGCATGGGTAATCATCCTCCTTCGTGGTAAAATTCACTCGTAACCTCGGTGGACCGCTCCGCGACCCACTTATCAAACAGTTTGACGTAGATCTCGTAGCACATATGCTTGCGACCGGGAATGCAGATCCCCCAGGGATACAACCCGGCCTGGATCGCGTTGGCGACCTTGGTTTCCGTTGTGGATACGCCCAGCAGCCGCAAACGCCGCACCGTCTCGTTGAGCGTCATGGTTTCAATGATCTGTTGCACAGGAATCCTCCTTCCGAAAAAGTTTGAATGAATGCTTATGCACTGGCGGTGGGGTCCTCGTAGAGATCATCGATCGCCACTTCCAAAATCGCCGCTAGCTTAGGCAGCTTGGCTGCTGCCGGCATGGCCTTGCCCGTCTCCCACTGAATGACGGATGTATGTTTGACGCCCATCCGCCGGGCCAGTTCAGACTGGCTGATGCCGATCCGTTCCCGCAGCTCACGGATTCGCATGTGCTCACCTCCTCCTTGAAAAATGGAAACGCCTGTGCTATGGTTGTAATTGAAAACTACATATGTCAGGTGATTTTCATGAAACTCAATATTTCCTGTGTAAGAGACCTTCTCTTGCTCCTGGAAGAAAAGCCATTCTATACGGTCAATGAGCATGGATTTATCGAGTCTCAAATTGTATCATTTTTTGATATTTGCACTGAGCTTCCTCAATATCCTCGCAACGAAATCTATTACACGCTTTCGTTGCTGGACGAGGCCGGTTTTTTGAATCTCGTAACCTCATGGGGTGATGATGCCATGATTTTCAGTGCTGTTGAGTCCATGACATATGCTGGTCATGAGCTTCTGGAAAATATCCGGGATGACGGACGCTGGAAAGCCGTCACAACCGGATTGGCCGCTGTCCGCAATTATTCGCTCTCTGCCATATCTTCCCTTGCAGAAGGGATCACCGCAGGTGCTATAAGCGCTTATCTGGGCCGCGGACAATAAGCCGGACAGGATACCAGTCGTCTGCAAGAAGATCTTCCTTTTTAGGCGTCCATGGTGTGTGTCCCTGTGAAAATGGCTCTGAACGGACGATCATGCACCCGTTGGGGGAATCCGTTGGCATGATTGCAATGCCGGGCCCCGGCTCTGATGTGGGATAGACCCAGGCTTTTCTGGTTATCATGGGACGTTCCAGACTGGTTTTTTTAACAGCCTCATGAATAAGCATGGTTCTTTGTCGTTTCTCCTTTCATGTAGTTTGTGGTTATAACTATAATCGCAGTTTCTTAAACTGTCAACGATATAAATTAAGTTTTTTAATTTATGTTCAATGCTTACAAATTAAAAAACTGCGATTTGTGTACATTTGTGGAGGTGTTGCCGTTGGGCACTGCGGAGCGCATTTTTGATTTGGTGGATGCAAAATACAAAGAGCAACGCGATTTTGCAGAAGCTATCGGCGTATCAGCGTCTATGGTAAGTCAATGGCGCATGGGAATAACCAAGTCTTATAACCGCCGCCTTCCCCAGATTGCCGTAGCACTGGGAACTACTACGGAATACCTGCTTACCGGTTCAGGGCCAAAAAGCCGCGATCAGATCGTGATGTCCGGAGACGGAGCCGCCGAGCTGAATACTGTGAATAAAGGGCTTCCTCCGATTCCCGGAACAGGAACGATCTATTCCGGTTCCGGAGGGACAGGAAAGAGCAATTTGCTTGCAAATACTCTCCAGCCTATTAACCCGGAAACCTTCCACCGAATCCCCATTCTGGGCCGTATTTCCGCCGGAATGCCTCTCTATGCGGAGCAGCATATTGAGGGATATACGCTAACAGATCTCAACGGAGGAGCCGAATACTTTGCCCTCCGGGTGTCCGGGGACAGCATGAACGCTGCCAGAATACAGGACGGTGATGTGCTGATCGTCCGCCGCCAGGATGAAGTGGAAAACGGCCAGGTTGCCGTGGTGATGGTGGGAGATGAGGACGCCACCGTTAAGCGGTTTTACGCCACCGGCTCCACCGTCACCCTGATGCCCCAATCCACCAACCCGGAGCATCAGCCGCAGATCTACGACACCAGCAAGACCAAGATCCGCGTCATCGGCCGGGTGGTGAAAGTGGAGTTTACCTTGTGATTTCCCGCCAGCGTGCGGATAAAAAATAAACGTGTCCGAATCGGACACGTCAAGGAGAGAGAAAAATGGGAAAAAACAAGAGCTTCTTTTCCGGTATGCTTACCATGCTGCTGATCGTTTGTTTGACGGGAACCGCCATTGCTACTACTGGAAAAGTAACGAAGGAATTGGAATACCGTAATATTAGCGTCAGCCTGGATGGGCAGAAATTGAATCTGACTGATGCAAAAGGGAATCCTGTGGAACCCTTTATGTTTGATGGTACAAACTATCTCCCTGTCCGGGCGCTTGCAGAAGCTCTTGGCTTGGATGTTGCCTGGGATGGAGCTACCAGCACCGTTGTCCTGACTACACCTAAAAATAATTCTGCTGTATCCGTGGGCGAAGGAATGTATCTGGTTGGTACGGATATCCAGGCCGGAACCTACCTGTTGACCGCAACAAGCGAGGATTGGGGTGCTTATTACGCCCGCTGCAAAGACGCTAGTGGGGAGATGTCTTCCATCATTGCAAATGACAACTTCAGCAATACGGCCTATATTACGGTGGAAAACGGAGAATATCTCAAGCTGAACAGATGCACTGGTGTTCTGCAAGGTTAAAAAAGTGTCCGATTCTGACACAAGGAGTATGTGTGTGATGAAAAGAGTAGCATTGACTCTCTTTCTGGCTGGTTTGCTTTTGACCGGCTGTGGGGAGTCGTCTCCTGCACCTGCCGAAGAAGCTCCACAGGAGCAGCAAGCAGTCCAGGAAGAAAAGCAAGAAGAGACCAACGAATATGAGGATCTTGCTGTGCCGTTTGAATCGGTACACAGCGGTGCAGACGTCAATGTAAAAGAGCGTGAGGCTTTTTTTGAGGTCTATGTTTCCGCCTCTGATCTGGACGTGAACACGCAGCCGGAGAATTGGGAATCTCTGCGCACGACGTTAATTGACGCCATGAATGAAAGTCAGTCCGTCTCTGACAGTAACTATGAGGGCAAGTCCGTAAGCGTCCAGCTCAAGGATGGGACTGGCTCGATACTGTGCAGCGGGTATGGCGGGAAAATCCAGTATGATGCCTTTGCGACGGCTTCCAGCGCTCAGGCCGGGAACGATGCCCGTATTACATTGGCGGAGTATAATCAGCTTGTTGTCGGCATGACTTACTCCCAGTGCGTGGAGATCATCGGTGGAGCTGGCACCATGGATATTGAGGTCGGCTCCACAGATAGCTCCATCGGAAGCATGCGTAACTACACCTGGCAAGGAACCATCGAATACAGCTCCGCCACACTGTCTTTTGACGATTTTGTTTTGTACTCAAAATTCCAGATCGGTCTGGAGTGATCTATTTTGAAAAAACGCGCAGATGGACGATACCAGTTGAATCTCACCATTACCGGCGCGGACGGGAAGCCCAAACGTAAAACCTTCTACGGCGCCTCTCCACAGGAGGTCCGCCGGAAAGTGTTGGAGTTTACCGGTGAGCAGGCGAAAGGAAAGACTCTCCGTGAGGTCTGTGAGGGCTGGCAGGCGGAAGCAGAGCAGGAGATCCGCTATAACACCCGTACCTGCTATAAAAAGCCGACAGAGGACGTCCTGGAGGAATTTGGAGACGTGCGTATCCGGGAGCTCACCACGCTGGACATCGAGGCGTTTTTGCGGGAGAACATCACGCCTGAGCGGGCGGTGCTCAGCGAGATCGTCCCCAAGTGAGGCAAGAGAGAAAGAAAGGATGTAACCGAAATTGAAGGCTTTGAGTAATATGCCCATCAGCTTTCCCGGCCTGTTCGGCGACTGGGAATGCAACATCGACCCCATCGCCCTCCACATCGGCCACGGCGTGTACTGGTACGGTATCATTCTGGCGGTGGCCATGCTGGCCGGATTGCTGCTTTGCATGAAGCAGGCCAAGCGCTTCGGCCTCTCGGAGGACAACGTGCTGGACATGGTGCTTTGGGCGGTGCCCTCGTGCATCATCGGCGCCCGCATCTACTATGTGCTTTTCTACCTGGACCTGTACCGCACGTCCGACGGCGGACTGGACTGGGGCGAGATCATAGCCGTGTGGGACGGAGGCCTGGCCATTTACGGGGCGGTCATCATGGGCGTCATCGTGGCCTTTTGTTACACCCGCGTGAAAAAACTGAAATTCTGGGCCATGACGGACCTTTGCGTCATGGGACTGCTGCTGGGCCAGTGCATCGGCCGCTGGGGCAACTTCGTCAACCGGGAGGCCTTCGGCGCGGAGACGACTCTGCCCTGGCGCATGCGCCTGTGGACCAGCGCCAGCACGTTCATTGAAGTGCATCCCACGTTTTTCTATGAGAGCCTGTGGAACCTGATCGGCCTTTTGCTGGTGGTGTTCATCATCACCCGGGGCCGCCGGTTCGACGGGGAGAACACCTGGTTCTACTTCCTCTGGTACGGCCTGGGCCGCGCCTGGGTGGAGGGCCTGCGGACGGACAGCCTGTACCTCTTTGACTGGACGCTGTTCGGCGAGCCCATCCGGGTCTCTCAGGCGCTGAGCGTGGTGATGGTGCTCGTGTCCGCTGCCATGCTGTTTTACAACATCCGCCTGCGTCCCCACGATCCCGGGGAGCTGCTGGTGAACCAGGTGGCCGCGGTCCGGGCGGCTGCGGCGGAGGTATCCGCGGAGACTGCCGTGGAGCAGACGGAAGATGGAAACGCTGCGGTGCCCGTGCCGGACGGCACGGCGGAGGGCGAGGAACCCAAGGAGGAAAGCCATGGCGAAGATCATTGACGGAAAGGCCCTTGCCGCCCAGGTAAAGGCCCGCTGCGCCGTTGGAGCCGAGGGGCTTGTCCGGCGGCCGGGCCTGGCGGTGATCCTGGTGGGAGATGACCCGGCTTCCCGGGTGTACGTCTCCGGCAAGGAGAGGGATTGTGCCGAGTGCGGATTTTTGAGCTTTGAGCATAAGCTCCCTGCCGACACCACGGAGCAGGAGCTGCTTGGGCTCATTGACCGCCTCAACGGCGACGGCGCCGTGGACGGCATCCTGGTGCAGCTGCCTCTGCCTCGCCACCTCAATGAGGAAAAGGTGCTCAATGCCATTTCCCCGGATAAGGATGTGGACTGCTTCCACCCGGTGAATGTGGGAAAGATGGTCACCGGCCAGCCGGTGTTTTTGCCCTGTACCCCGGCAGGCGTCATGGAGATGCTGCGCGCCTATGAGATCCCCGTGGCGGGACGGCACTGCGTGGTTCTGGGCCGCAGCAACATCGTGGGCAAGCCTATGGCCACGCTGCTGCTGGCCCAAAGCGGCACCGTGACCATCTGCCACTCCAAAACGCCGGATCTGGCGGCGTTCGCCCGTCAGGCGGATATCCTGGTCTCCGCCGTGGGGCGGACGGGTCTGGTGACCGCCGACATGGTCAAGGAGGGCGCCGTGGTCATCGATGTGGCCATGAACCGCAACGCAGAGGGAAAGCTCTGCGGGGATGTGGATTTCACCGCTGTGGAAAAAAAGGCGTCCTACATCACGCCGGTGCCCGGCGGCGTCGGACCCATGACCCGTGCCATGCTTATGGAGAACCTGCTGACTGCCGCCAGGCATCACCAGGGACAGTGAATCACGAAAAAACCTCCGCTGCTTAAAGCAGCGGAGGTTTTTTGCTGCGGTTCAGACCGCCGGGGCATCCAGCCAGCGGCGGTGTTGCGTTTGGTTGCGGACATGCCAGGGCTGTGCGGTAGACTTTCCCGGCGGCTTTTGGTAGGATAAAAGTCGGAAAGGGGGAACGGCCATGACGTTTTCAGAAAAACTGATCCGCCTGCGCAAACGGGAAGGACCCAGCCAGGAGGGCCTGGCTGAAATCCTGGGTGTGAGCCGCCAGGCGGTGAGCCGCTGGGAGCAGGGAACGACCCTGCCGGACGGCGGCAAGCTGCTGCCCTGCGCCAGACATTTCGGTGTCACTGTGGATTGGCTGCTGGATGAGGAACAGGACTGGGAGGCCCAGCGGGGTGAATCCGTATCCAGAGGGATGAACATACACCAGCAGGGCATTGTCCGAACGGTATCGGGCGTGGTGCTGAGTGTTGGGGTGGTCGTGCTGCTGACAATCCTTATTGAGGGTACATCGCTGAACATCCGTGTTTCAGAGGATGGACGGAGCTACACCGGTATCGCGGCATTTGTGCGGTATTATCATGTGGAATGGCTGGTGGCAGTGGGCGCAGCCCTGGTGCTGCTGGGCGCGGCAGGACTGATTTGGCTGAAGCTCTGGCGGTGGTGGCATCGAATCCCATAGCCGCCGGTGTCGGGCCCATGACCCGCGCCATGCGCATGGAAAACCTGCTGACAGCCGCC
>ENA-UEYL01001996-UEYL01001996.1-human-gut-metagenome-genome-assembly--contig:-NODE-1996-length-16087-cov-4.992567_pt1 | contig 16087 bp, 16 predicted proteins | sample MGYA00242941_ERZ507946 | MGnify/ENA primary metagenome ERZ507946 (study PRJEB26167, sample SAMN06115482) | human gut metagenome | host: Homo sapiens | place: China:Guizhou | collected 2015-03-11...
ATCGGCCCGGCCCACCTGGCGGAGGCCATCCAGTACCGCAACACCGATATCCTGCGGGGATAAAAACAAGCCGGACGGCAATGCCGTCCGGCTTGTTTTATTCTTTTACGACTCCGCCTTTTCCACAGAGACGATGGTACCGTCCAATCCGTCCACCACGGAAAGAGTCCCGGTGTAGGTGACGGTCACGGTATCGCCCACGGCCACATCCTCCAGGCCCTGGGGCTTGTCACCGCTCTCCAGGGAGAACACGTAGGCCTCGCCGGCATCGTCCGTGACGGTGAACATAAAGTCCTTCACCTCATCCAGCGTGCCCGTGAGGGTGGAGGTCTGGGCGGCGTCCGCATCGCCGGCGGCCTCCTCCTTGCCTTTGCCGCAGCCGGCGGCCAGGCACACCGTCAGCGCCAGGACCAGGGCCAGAAGCCCCAGCCGCTTCATCCGTTCGTTCCTCACTTCAAAAGGCCCTCATACACGGAAGCGGGAATGGTGAACTCCGGCATGCCCATGTAGCCGGCGGCGATGGTGTACTCGTCAAACACCAGCACCAGCTGACCGTCCGCGTCAAAGTAGAAGTTCTGATTGGGGTCGATGGCGGTGAACTGGTCCACAAAGTAGGCCTGGCTCTCGTCGGCGGCCATCCGCTCTTCCATCTGGGCCCGCACGCAGTCGGACAGGGCCGTCACATAGTCCGCGTCCTCCCGGAACAGATCCGCCAGGGTCACCACCTGGCCGGTAGTCTTGTTGATGTGGTAGAAACGGCTGAACTGGGCGCCGCTGGCCTGGGTCTTCACCGCGTCGATGCGCAGGGTGAACCAGCTGTCGGTGTCGGTCACCACGCTGCTGGTCACGTCCAGGCCCTGATAGCCCTCGCCGGTGGCGGCGCAGTCCGCCTCAAACTGGGCGATGAGCTGATCGGTGTATTCCTGCACCTGGTCGCTGACCTCCTCCGCGGCGGCGCTGCCGCCAAGTTCGGGCGTCTGCACGTCGGCGATGTTGTGGCCGTCGTCATAGGTGTAGGTCCGGAAGGTCACCAGCTCCACGATGGTGCCCAGCACCGGGATATCCGCCATGGCGGCCGCCGCGGTGGGGGACACGTTGGGTACCGCCACAAACAGCGCCAGGGCGGCGGCGATCCAGCCGCCGTAGCGGGCGGCACGTCTGGTTTTTGATTTGTTGCTCATGTTCATGTCTGTCTCCTCCAGCGCAGCGCAGGTGCGAAAGACCCTGCCGGCATAATCCTCCGGCAGAGGGAAGGGTTCTTTTTTTGCTCGCGCTCTCAATTCCTCGTCAAATCGATCCATTTGATCCATGTTGCACCTCACTCTTCTCTCAGCAGCACACGCAGCCGTGCCCGTCCCCGGGACAAACGGGTCTTGACGGCCGCTTCGCTGATGCCCAGGACGCCGCTGATCTCCCGGATGGACAGTCCATCGTAGTAGAACAGAGTGACCGGGGCCCGGAGATCGTCTCCCAGCGTCATGACCGCCTGCCAGAGCGTCAGCCGCTCCGTGGGGTCCGCTTCCGGAGCACGCAGGCACTCCTCTACCTCGGAAAGGTCCACGGAGGGCCTGCGCTTGCGGCAGGCGTCATAGCACTTGTTGGCCAGGATGCGCAAAAGCCAGGGCCGGAACTTGTCCGCGTCCCGCAGGGTCTGACGCCGCTCGAAGGCTGCGCAGATGGCCTCCTGCACGGCGTCCTCGGCGTCCTCGTCGTTGCGGAGGATGGCCTTGGCGGTGCGGAAGAGCGCCTCCTGGTTCTCAATGACCCGGGCACAGAATATTTCCTTGTCCAGCGCGGTTTGCATCATGGCTTTGGGGCTTTCTCCTTTTCTGGTTTCAGGACCGGTCATCTATTAAGATGCTTCGGCGGGGAAAAAGGTGACAGACAGCAGAAATTTTTTCAGCGGATGAAGTTGGTCATGGTCCGGTGGCCGGTGGCGGGCGTGGGCACCGTCTCCTTGGCGGCGGCCAGGGCCTTCACCGCCCAGGCCATGTTGCGGCCCAGCTTGCAGGCCACCTCCATGCCCTCCGTATCCTCCAGGCACTCGCCCGGGTCCGCCCCGTGAACGGCGCCCCAGTAGTCGGAGGTGACGATGAGCATCTCCATGGCGTCCATGGTGCCCAGCAGCTGCTGGTAGGTCTCCATACCGCCGCTGCGGCGCAGCGTGCACAGGGCGCCGCCCACCTTGTGGTGGAGCTGGTTATCCCCGCAGCCGGCGGCGAGCATCAGCCGGTCCAGCACGCACTTCATATTGCCGGCGATGCCGCCGTGGTAGACGGGGCTTGCCAGCAATATACCATCGGCTTCGATGCAGGCGGCGATGATGTCGTTGACCATGTCGTCGGTCTGCACACAGCGCAGGGAGCCGGTATTGAGACAGTGGTAGCAGGCCATGCAGGGGTGGACCCGCGCACCGGGCTGGAACACCTCAAATTCCACGCCGGCGGCGCGCACCTCCTTGCCCACGGCCTCCAGCAGCCGGGCGGTGTTTCCGTTTTTCCGGGGACTTCCGTTGATGGCTACGATCTTCATGGCATTTCCCTCCTGTAAAATTTGGGTCTTACAGGCCGATGATAGCAGATTTCCCCCGGCGGCGCAACGGATGGCGGCAAAAAAGGAGACGCCCCGCCGGGCGTCCCCTTTCCGCTTCGCATGTCTTAGTCGTCGTAATCGCTCTCCCACTGGAGGATGGCGCCGGTCTTGGCGTCGATGTCGCACTCATACTCCATGCGGCCGTTGCGCAGCTCCAGCTCATAGACCTGGCGGCCGTCGTCCCAGTCCAGCTGGCACTTGACCACCGTGGCACCGTTGCCCGCCTTGTTCCGGGCGATCTGCTGGGCCTTCTCGCTGCTGATCACGCTGGCAGAGGAGGTGTTGTTGTCGTCATCGTCGTCATCGTCGTCATCGTACCAGTCATCCCAGTAATCGTCCCAGTCGGGAGCGTCGTAGCCGTCCACGTCCCGGTCGGAATCGATGATCTTGCCGGTCTTGGCGTTGATCTCGTAGTCGTACTCCACGCCCTTGCTGTAGAACTCCACGTCATAGTGGGCCACGCCGTCGTCCCAGTCCAGCTCGGCCTTCAGGAAGACCGCATTGGATGCCTTGACGCCCGCGTCGTCCAGGGCGATCTCCTTGGCCTCGGCGCGGGTGATATAGTCATCGGCGTCCGGGTCCTCGCTGAGGTTCCAGTCCGGAGTGGTCAGCTCCACGGTGCGGGTCTTGGAGTCAAAGGACACGTCCATACCCGCCGCCTCACACACGGCCCGCACGGGCACGTAGGTGGTGCCGTCGTACAAAAACACCGGCACCTTGTTGCCGTCGGCGTCCCGGGGAGTGAATTTCGCGTCGTTGATGGTGATCTTGATGCCGTCTTCCACTTCGATGGTGCGCTTGGAGGCCGCCGTGGCCGTGACGCCCAAGGCCGTCACCAGACCCACCAGCACCAGCGCAGAGGTAAAGCCCTTCCAGTAACCGGTCTTTTTCATGATACATTCTCCTTTTCTTTCATCAGATTTTGTAATGCGGTTTTGTGGGAGAGTGGCCTCTCCGCTCTTTCTGCCTGTTAAACGGACGGCGGGCCGGGTTTATTGCACGGGCATCAAAAATTTTTTAAAAAATTTTTCCAGGAAAAATCAGGTCTTTTTCTTCCCCGGCAAATGCGGTATAATGCAGCTTGACAAATTGGCCCCGGCGCGGGCCGGAATCCCGTTTGATTCACTACTATTCATTATTTATTGGAGGGCATCCCTATGAACAACAATGAGATCCTCCTTCTGAAGCTGGGCGAGGTGGTCTTGAAGGGCCTCAACCGCAAAGCCTTCGAGGACAAGCTCATGAACAACGTCCGCCGCCGCATCCGCCGCTTCGGCGATTTCCGGGTGCTGGTGCGCCAGAGCACCATCTACGTGGAGCCGCAGAATGACCAGTGCGACATGGAGAGCGCCTTTGCCGCCTGCTGCCAGGTGTTCGGCGTGGCCGCCGTGGCCCGGGCCGTCCCCTGCGAAAAGACCGTGGAGGCCATCGTGGACACCGCCGTGGCCTATCTCTCCGATGACTTTGCCGCCGCCCGCAGCTTCAAGGTGGAGAGCAAGCGGGCCGACAAGCTCTTCCCCATGACCTCCATCCAGCTCAGCCAGGCCGTGGGCGGGGAGCTGGCCGAGCGCTTCCCCCATGTGACGGTGGACGTGCACCATCCCGACCTGACCGTGTATGTGGAGATCCGGGAGAAGTACGCCTACGTCCACGCTCCCTCTGTGCCCGGCGCGGGCGGACTGCCCGTGGGCATGGGCGGCACCGCCGTGAGCCTCCTCTCCGGCGGACTGGACAGCCCCGTCTCCTCCTGGATGATGGCCCGCCGGGGCGTGCAGCTGGAGATGGTGCACTTCGTCTCCCCGCCGTATACCTCCCAGCAGGCCCTGGACAAGGTGCTGGAGCTGGCCCGGCTGCTGACCGCCTACTGTGGGCGCATGGTGGTGCACGTGGTCCCCTTCACCAAGATCCAGGAGGAGATCCGCAAAAACTGCCCGGAGGAGTACTTCACCCTCATCATGCGCCGCTTCATGATGCGCATCGCCGAGGCCGTGGCCAAGCGGGCCGGGGCCGGTGCCCTGGTCACAGGCGAGTCTCTCGGCCAGGTGGCCAGCCAGACCATGCTGGCCCTGGGCACCACGGAGGACGTGACCACGCTGCCGGTGCTGCGGCCCCTGATCGGCATGGACAAGGTGGAGATCATCCGCATGGCCCGGCAGATCGGCACCTACGATACCTCCATCCTCCCCTATGAGGACTGCTGCACCGTCTTTACCCCCCGCCACCCCTGCACCCGTCCCAAGGTGGAGGACGTGCGGGAGGCCGAGGCCGCTCTGGACGTGGACGCCCTGGTGGCTGAGGCCCTGGCCGCGGACCAGTGGGTGCGGGTGAAGCCCACCGACGAACCCCGGATCTGATTTTCCACAGGGCCCAGCGGCCCTGCGGGAACCCTGATCCATCTTCCTCGGGCGGAGTGAATCCGCCCTTGCGGGAATACTCCGCTGACGCTGCGCATTCACGGCGGCACTCGCCGCCGGCGTTGGTGTTGGCGACTGGAGGTCTTTTTCCATGTCACATACCGCCGAGATCATCGCCGTGGGCACCGAGCTGCTGCTGGGCAACATCGCCAACACCAACGCCCAGGAGCTTTCTCAGGCCCTCTCCTCCGTGGGCATCAACGTCTACTGGCACACCGTGGTGGGCGACAACCCCACGCGCCTTGCCGAAGCCGTGGACATCGCCCGCCGCCGGGCAGACGTGATCCTCACCACCGGGGGCCTTGGCCCCACCTACGACGATCTGACCAAGCAGACCGTGTGCGCCGCCTTCGGACTGCCGCTGGTGTTTCACCCGGAGATCCTGGAGGGCATCCGGGCCTACTTTGAAAAAAACGTCCATCTGACCATGCCGGAGAACAACCGCCCCCAGGCGGAGTTCCCGGACGGGGCCGTCATCTTCCCCAACAGCGTGGGCACCGCCCCGGGCTGCGCCTTCCAGTGCGGCGGCGTCCATGTTGTGATGCTGCCGGGCCCGCCCTTTGAGATGCGCACCATGCTGCGCGATCACGCCCTGCCCTATCTGCGCACCCTCTCAAAAGAGGTCATCGTCTCCCACGACATCATGACCTTCGGTCTGGGGGAAAGCCCCATGGAGGAGCGCCTGCGGGAGCGGATGACCCATATGGAAAACCCGTCTCTTGCCACCTACGCCAAGCCCAGCGAGGTGCGGCTGCGGGCCACGGCCAAGGCCCCCACCGCCGAAGCGGCCGAGGCCATGCTGCGGCCCGTGGTGGACGAGGTGTGCGCCCTTTTGGGGGACGTTGTCTACGGGGTGGACGTGGCCAGTCTGGAAGCTGCCTGCTCCGCCCTTTTGCGCGAAAGAGGCATGACCCTGGCCAGTGCCGAAAGCTGCACCGGCGGACAGATCGCCCAGCGGATGACCGCCCTCGCGGGAGCCTCCCAGGTCTACCGGGGCGGCGTGGTCAGCTACTGGACGGACATGAAAGCGGATGTGCTGGGCGTTTCCCGGGAAATCCTGGACCAATACGGTGCCGTGTCGGAGCAGACCGCCCGGGCCATGGCCCAGGGCGCCCGCCGCATCACCGGGGCAGACGCGGCCGTATCCGTCACCGGCGTGGCAGGCCCCGACCCGGACGAGCGGGGCAATGGCGTAGGGCTGGTATTCATCGGTCTGGACACACCGGAGGGCACCTTCTGCCGCCGCTGCGACTTCGGGCGCCGGCGCCGGGACCGCATCCAGGAACTGGCCGCCAACCACGCCTTTGACCTGCTGCGCCGCTATCTCTCCGGCGTGCCTTTGACCTTGTGACTCCTGTCCCCCCGGCGGCATATACTGGACTATCCCCATGATGGAAAGGAGTCCAGAACCTATGTGCCAATGTCATGACAGCTGCTGCTGTATCCCCGACGTGACCGTGGCGTCCACCGTCACCACCGCGCCGGGCACCAACGCCCGCGTGTGCGCCCACCCCACTCCCTGCGGCGTGGAGCTGTCGTTTTATATTCCCCGGGGGGCGGACGGCGCCCCCGGTGCAGATGGAGCGCCGGGTGCCGACGGCGCCCCCGGTGCGGATGGTGCTCCGGGTGCCCCCGGTGCCGACGGTGCCCCCGGCCTGCCCGGCATGAGTGCCGCCGCATCCTTTGTCACCTTCCTGCAGCAATTCCAAAACGGGTCTCCCATGACCCTCCTCCCCGCGGTCAGCGACCCCACCGGGCAGATCACCGCCCTCTCCAACACCCAGATCCAGCTCTCGCCTGGGACGTATTTCGTCTCCTACCATGTTTCCGCCGTGCTGGACACTGCCGGATATCTCCAGGTGACCCCGTCCTTCAGTGACCGGCCGTTTCTGGAGTACGGCGTCTACGGCCGCACGGGCACCGACAACGTCAGCATGTCCGGGTCCAGCGCCTTTTTGGCAGTGATCCCGGAAGAGACGGTATTCACCCTCAACATCAATACCAGCTCGGCCACCCGGGAGGGCGAGGCCACGCTGGTCTTTTTAAAGCTGAATCTCCCCACCTGAGCTAAGGGCCCCGGCCAAACGGCCGGGGCCCTTTTTTGCCGCTTTACCCCAGCGACACGTCCAGCACCATCATCACCAAAAACCCCGTGATGAAGCCGCAGGTGCCGGAGGGTCCCTGGGCCTGGGGCACCAGCTCCTCCACCACCACATACACCATGGCTCCGGCCGCAAAGCTCAAAAGCCACGGCATCAGGGGATGTACCGCACCCGCCGCCAGCACCACCGCCACGCCGAACAGCGGCTCTACCGCCCCCGACGCCGCGCCGCCCAGAAAGGCCCTGAGCCGGGACGCCCCCGCCTGGCGCAATGGCAATGAGATGGCCGCTCCCTCCGGAAAGTTCTGGATGCCGATGCCCAGGGCCAACGCCGCGGCCCCCGCCGTCTCCCCGGCCCCCGCCAGGGCGAAGGCCAGGCCCACCGCCATGCCCTCGGGAATATTGTGGAGGGTGATGGCCGTCATCAAAAGGGCGCTCTGGCGCCGGGACTCCTCCCCCTCCGACCGGCGCAGAAACGGCACGCACGCGTCCAGCGCCGCCAAAAACACCACGCCCAGCACCATGCCTCCCGCCGCCGGCACCCAGCCGGGCAGGCCGCCGCTCTCTTCCGCCTGCTCGATGGCCGGCAGCAGCAAACTCCACACGGAGGCCGCCGTCATCACGCCGCCGGCAAAGCCCAGCATGGCCTTCTGGCTCCGGGGCCTGGGCTCCCCGGATACGAAAAACACCGCCGCCGCGCCCAGAACGGTCATCAAAAAGGTGAACCCCGTCCCCGCGGCCGCGCGGCACAGCGCATACCACATCGCTCTCGCCTCGTTTCAGATTCGGGCGGAGAACCGCCCGTATGCCAGTATAGCCGCCGCCGGGGGCAAAGGTGCCACTTGCTTTTCCGATGGGCGTGTGCTATGGTGTAAGTAACGGCATACAATTGAAAAGGACTCATATAATTTCGCTTGTACATGGCGCGAAAGTTTCTACGGAGCCGCCAAAGGCTTCTCTATGGGTGTCTGGCCGGAGGATACGCTCCTCCGGTCGGGCGCTCCTTTTTTGTGCCGCGTACAAACGGGCTCAGGCCCGGAAATGGCGCCTATGGCGCGGGAGGTTATTATGGCTCTTACGATTTTGCACGGCACCATCGTCTCGTCCCCGGAACCGGGGAAGCTGGACATCACCCCCGGCGGCTATCTCGTCACGGAGGACGGACGCATCCGCGGCGTCTACGCCGCGCTGCCGGAGTGCTATGCGGGTGCGCCGGTGGAGGAATACGGCGAGGCCCTCATTCTGCCCGCCTTTTGTGACATGCATCTGCACGCCCCCCAGTACCCCATGCTGGGCACCGGCATGGATCTTCCCCTGCTGGACTGGCTCAATACCTACACCTTCCCGGCGGAGGCCCGCTTCGCGGACCCCGACTATGCCCGGGACGTCTACCGCAAGCTGGCCGCCGAGCTCATCGAAAACGGCACCACCCGGGTGTGCATGTTCTCCTCCCTTCATACGGAGGCCACTTTGATTTTAATGGAGGAGCTGGAGCGGGCCGGCGTCACCGGCTATGTGGGCAAGGTGAACATGGACCGCAACGGCCTGCCCGGCGTATTGCAGGAGGAGACGGCCGAGTCCATCCGCGAGACAGAGCGGTGGCTGGAGCGGTGCGGCGACTTTACCCATGTCCGCCCCATCCTCACCCCCCGGTTCACCCCCTCCTGCACGGATGAGCTGATGGCGTGGCTGGGCCGCAAGGCCGCCGAGACGGGCCTGCCCATCCAGTCCCACCTGTCGGAAAACGACCGGGAGGTGGCCTGGGTCCGTGAGCTCCACCCGGACTGCGACCAGTACTGGGAGAGCTACCGGAAGTTTGGCCTCTGGAACGAGCGCACCCTTATGGCCCACTGCGTCTGGTCCGACGGGCGGGAGCGCGACGCCATGCGCACCGCGGGCGTGACGGTGGTCCACTGCCCGGACTCCAACGTGAACGTATGCTCCGGCACGGCGCCGGTGCGCTCCATGCTTCAGGAGGGGCTGAAGGTGGCCCTGGGCACGGACATCGCCGGCGGCGACCACATCTCCATGTTTGACGCGGTCACCGCCGCCATCCGGGCCTCCAAGGTGCGGCAGATGACCGACCCGGCCCGGCCGGACTTCCTCACCGTGGCGGAGGCGTGGTATCTGGGCACCTCCGCCGGAGCGGCCTTCTTCGGTGATGCGCCGGGCTTTGCGCCGGGCAATGCCCTCCACGCCATCGTCCTTGCGGACGACGACCTGCCCCAGTCCCATCCCCTCTCCCCCGCCGAGCGGCTGGAGCGGTGCATGTACCGGCGGCAGAAGGACGCCGTCCGGGCCGTTTGGAGCGACGGCCGGAAGGTCTACACCGGCCGGTAAACCGCGCAAAAAAAGAGAGCCTTGCGGCTCTCTTTTTTTCTTACTCCAGATTCAGATGGCGCTTGAGGAAGTACGCGGTGACCGCATAGAACACGGCGCCGTAGACCACCACGCAGCCGATCATGAGGCCCATGCCGATGTGGATGCCCAGCATAGGCGTGATGTGGATATCCACATTCATCAAAAGATGGTGCAGAGGCGACTCGTCCAGCACCACCAGTGCGGTCGTGCCCAGGATCTGGGCAGCGAACTGGAACAGGAAGAAAAACGCCACGGACCAGGCCATTTTGTGGTTGGGACGGCTGTATCCCACCGCCATGGCGGCATAGAACTGCAGCGCAAAGGCAACACAGCCCAAAAAGCACAGCGCCGCGAACTCCAGAACGATGACCGTACCGTTGAGGGCGTAGTAAGCGGTCATGGCGTCGAATACATACCCGATTTCCAGGATGAGCGCCGGCAGGAACGTGCCGTCCACGCTCATGACCAGCATGGAAACCATCACCGCCGCACCCGTTGCAAAAAACCAGGCGGTAGAGACGATGAGCTTGCTCCAGATGTGCTGGTGGACGGACACCGGCAGGGTGAACATCAAATAGCCCTCATCGGTGAGAAGGCTCCGGTAAAACCGCTGGATCATGAGACCAAATGCGGCAAAGCACACGCCCAGGATGGCCACCACATAGGCCAGGGCCAAAAGGCCGCCCAGCATCCGCAGCAAGCGGCTGTCCGTATGGTTCAAAAGCTGCAACGACACGCGCATGCCTACCGACGTGGCCAGCAGCACCAGGTACAGCGGGCCCATGATACGCCCGGTGGCACGGAATTCGTGCTTCAAGAGTTTTCTCAGCATTTGAACACCTCCCGGAACAGCGCGTCCACGCTCATGCCCTTGTCCTCCCGGATCTCGTCCACGGAGGAGTGGAGCACCAGGCGGCCCTGGTTGATGAAGATGACCTCGTCCAGCACCTTTTCCACATCGGCGATCAGGTGGGTGGAGATCACCACCGCGGCCTCTGGATCGTAGTTGCCGATGATGGTGGAGAGGATGTAGTCCCGGGTAGCCGGGTCCACGCCGCCGATGGGCTCATCCAGAAGATAGAGCTTGGCCGCGCGGCTCATGACCATGATGAGCTGCACCTTCTCCCGGGTGCCCTTGCTCATCTGCTTGATGCGCTGGCCCGGACGGATCTGCAGGTGCTCCAGCATCTCCTGGGCCGCCTTGGGCCGGAAATCCGGGTAAAAGTCCGCGTAAAAGTCCATCAGCTGGGACGTGGACATCCAGGTGGGGATGGCCGTGCGCTCACTGAGGTAGCTCACCATGGAATGGGTCTGCTTCCCCGGCGCCATGCCGCAGATGGTCACCTGCCCCTCCGTGGGGGTCAAAAGGCCGTTGGCCAGCTTGATGAGCGTGGTCTTGCCGCTGCCGTTGGGGCCGAGCAAGCCCACGATGTGGCCCGGCTCCACCGCAAGGTCCACGCCCTCCAGGGCCTGGACATGGCCGTATCGTTTTCCCAAATTCTTACATTCCAGAACCGACATGCTGTTCTCCCTCCTCATTGGTCTCCTGCCGCAGAAGCGACACGATCTCCTCTTCCCGATAGCCCAGGCGTCCCATGTTTTCCACAAAGGTGCGGATGTGCCGCCGGGCCAGCTCCCGTTTCGCGTTTTCGATCATCGTGCGATCCTCCGTTACAAATCTGCCTGCGGTACGCTGGCTGTATACCAGTCCGCACCGCTCCAGCTCCGCCAGAGCCCGCTGCATGGTGTTGGGATTCACCCCGGCCTCCGTGGCCAGGTCCCGCACCGACGGCAGCCGTTCCCCCGGCGCGAACACGCCGGAGACGATGCCCACCTGGATCTGCTCGATCAGCTGGGCGTAGACCGGCGCGTCATTGGAGATCTGCCATTTCATCGCGTGCCTCCTCTCGCGTCTGTATTGTTGTATTAAGTGGTTAATACAATAGCACAGTTTTAAAATTTGTCAAGAGGTGCGGCAGGATTTTTTTCGGGTCGCAAAAAAACGCCCCTGGAGGAAGGTTCCTCCAGGGGCGTTTTCATTTCCTATTGTTACCGCGTCTCCATCTCAGCGGTACTTTTTCTCCAGGCGGGCCACCACGTCCGCCAGGGCGTCGTGGTCGCAGTCGGCCACCACAGTGGCGCCGCTTTGCCGCACAGCTTCCACACAGTTGGCCGGGGCAAAGCCCTCCGCGGCAATGGCCAGCATGCTCAGATCGTTGGCCTCGTCTCCCACGCAGTACACATGGGCCGCTCCGATGCCCAGCCGCTGGGCCAGCCGGGCCACCATGCCGCCCTTGTTGGCGCCCCGGGCCGTCATCTCCAGCAGGGTCTGATCAGAGAAGAACACCTCGTAGCCGCCGATCCAGGGCTGGGAGAGCAGGAATGCCCGGATGTCCAGCAGCGTCTCGTGGCAGTCCTCGAACATGAGCTTGGTCATGGGCCGGGGGATGTCCATGATGGACGCGTCCTCGTGGACGGCCACATGGGTCACATGCTCATGCTGGCGGGTATAGAGGTTGGGCCGCACGGCGTGGATGACGTTTTCCAACGGGTAGGCCTCCACCGCCGTGGTGGGGAAGCGCTCCAGCACCTCCTGGCACCGCTGGCTCACCACCTCGTCCAGCATGATGATGTCCAGATACTTTCCGGCCTGGAAATCGTACATCGCCGCGCCGTTGCAGATGACGGCGGGGCTGTTGGTGGGGATATCGTCCACCAGCTTTTCGATGGCCGCCAGGGCCCGGCCGGTGGCCAGAGCAAAGCGGCCGCCCTGGGCCATGAAATACTCCAGGGCCGCCCGGTTCCCTGCCGACAGCTGGGGCACCGGCGCGCCAGTGCGGCGGGGGATCTCCGTATTCAAAAGGGTGTTGTCAAAATCGCTGGCCAGCAGCACGCCGTCAAAGATTCCCATAGGTCAGCTCCTCCGTATGGATGTAAAGATCAGGCCGCCCGGCGCACACCGCCGACAACGGCAAAATCCCGCCGCCCGCGTTTGCGGACGGCGGGGCTTTCCGTCTTATTCTCCCTGGGGCGCGGGGGCTCCGCCCTCGCCGCCCTTGCTGCGGCGGCGGCCGCCCCGGTGATGGGGCCGGCGGCGGCGCTTGGCCTCTGCGCCGTCAGTGCCCTCGGCGCTGCGGGGCGCGGCGTCCTTGGGCTGCTGGGCAGGCTGCTTGGGCCCCTGTTTGGGGGGACGGGGCTTCTGGCCGCCCTTTTTCTCCTGCTGGCCGGCCTTGCCGCCCTGGTTCTGGCCGCCGGGCTCCTTGCCCTGGGCAGGCTGCTTTGCCTCCTTGGGCTGGTCGGGCCGGGCGGGCTGTCCCTCGCCGGTGCCCTTGCCCCGGCGGCGGGAACGGCTGCGGCGGCGGGAACGGCCGCCGTCCTCGGCGCCGATCTTCTCCCGCACGGGCGCGTCCTCCAGCTTGGCGTCCATATAGAACGGCGTGGTCAGCACCGGCGTGACGAACTCCTCTTCCTCCTTCTCCTCCACATAGCGGGCGGGCCGCTCGGGGATGGCGATGCCGTCCCGGCTGCCCTTGCCGTTGCGCAGCACGCACACCTCGCAGCTGTGGTAGGTCTTGAGAGGCTCGTTGGGGCCCGCGCTGTCCAGGTTCACCTTCATGGTCTCCCGCAGCAGGTCCACGCTCTTGACATTGCCGGGTCCGTCCGGCGTCTGGACGAAGGACTCCACCTTGGGCATGCGCTTGGCGGCGTCCTCATAGGCATTCTGCTCATACTTGAGGCAGCACATGAGCCGCCCGCAGGTGCCGGAGATCTTGGTGGGGTTCAGGCTCAGGTTCTGGGTCTTGGCCATTTTAATGGAGACGGGCAAAAAACCGTCCAAAAACTGGGAGCAGCAAAACGGCCGTCCGCAGATGCCAAGGCCGCCGATCATCTTGGCCTCGTCCCGCACGCCGATCTGCCGCAGCTCGATCCGGGCACGGAACACACTGGCCAGGTCCCGCACCAGCTCCCGGAAGTCTACCCGGCCGTCGGCGGTGAAGTAGAAGATGATCTTGTTGCCGTCAAAGCTGGCGGACACGTTCACCAGCTTCATCTCCAGGCCGTGCTCGGCGATCTTGCGCTCGCAGATGTCGAAGGCCTCGCTCTCTTTTTTCCGGTTGTACTCCACCGTGCGGCGGTCGCTGTCCGTGGCCATGCGCAGCATGGCGCACAGGGGCCGGACGATGGCGGAGTCCTCCACCTCGTGGTTGCCCTGGGTGCAGGTGGCAAACTCCGGGCCCTGGGCGGTCTCCACGATCACCTGGTCCCCCATTTTCACCTGGACGCCCTTGGGGTCAAAATAATAATTCTTGCATCCGCCCCGAAAGCGGACGCTGATCACTTCCGTCAAAGGATACCCTCCAATTCTACGGCGAGGGCGCCCAGCACATGGCTGGGCCCAACGTTATACACGCACTCCCCGCGATACTTCTCTAACAGTTCTATTGTGCCCATGATCTGGCGTTTTGTCAAGTTTTTCGCAACGGCAGAGGCCAATTGGCCGCCGCTTCCGTCCCCTTGACAGCCGTAGGCGCGCAGCAGCGCCTCGGCACAAACGGCCCGGCCCCGCTCCAGCATGGCGGAGAGCTCCTCCCGGGTCATGCGGCGCTTTTCCATGCGGGCGGCCCACTCCGCCGCCGCTCCCCGCCGGAACGAGGCCAGCAGGCGACTGAGCTCGTCCCCTGCGTCGGAGGTGTCCTGGGCCTCCGGCGCGCCGTCGGGGTGGAGCTTGAGCTCCACGCACCGGGAGCGCAAAGTCTGGAGCACCACCGCCGCGTTTTCCGCGCAGAAGAGGAACGCCGCGTAGGGCGGGCCCTCCTCCACGATCTTCAAAAGCACGTTCTGGTCCTGGGGCGTCAGCAAGGCGCAGTCGGGAAAGAGGTATACCTTCCGCCGCCCCTGGTTGGGCCGGATGTAGGCGTCCGACCGGATCTGGCGCACCACATCCACGGCGATGGATTTGTGCTGGTCGTCCCGCACGGTGATCACATCCGGATGGATGCCCTCCATGACCCGGCGGCAGCTGTCGCACCGCAGGCACGGCCGCTCTCCCTCACTGCTGCACTCCATGGCCGCGGCGGCATAGCGGGCCAGCGCCTCCCGCTGCCCCGCGCCGGTGACGAGCAGCGCATGGGTCAACGCTCCCCGGGTGGCCGCCTGCCGGATGCGCCCGGCGGCGGGATCTTGCTGGATGCTGCCAAATGCCGTCATAGTCGTTCCTCTTTCCTTCGTTCTCCGCTCCATCCTACCATAAGCGGCGCAAAAATGGAAGCAGGCTTGCTGCGGCCGTTTTCCGCTCCACCGGGGAAAAGTTGGGTGGATTGTCCTGACTTTGGCAATTTGCTTGAATTTTAATGCCGTTTCTTATGCTATTTATGCATTGTTTTCCGAAATACATCCTATTATAATAATATAGTCAATTTAGCTAATCGTTTAACCATCAGGTTGATGATTTTTCTGTTTGGCATCGACAAAAAAACGGAGGAATGAAAATGAGCAAAAAGTATTGTTACCTGTTCACTGAGGGCAATGCCAACATGCGCGAGCTCCTGGGCGGCAAGGGCGCCAACCTGGCCGAGATGACCAACATCGGTCTGCCCGTGCCTCAGGGCTTCACCATCACCACCGAGGCTTGCACCCAGTACTATGAGGACGGCCGCAAGATCAGCGACGAGATCCAGGCCGAGATCATGGAATACATCGACAAGATGGAGAGCATCACCGGCAAGAAATTCGGCGATGAGGAAAACCCCCTGCTGGTCTCCGTCCGTTCCGGCGCCCGCGCCTCCATGCCCGGCATGATGGACACCATCCTGAACCTGGGCCTCAACGAGACCGTGGTGGAGGTCCTGGCCAAGAAGTCCGGCAACCCCCGCTGGGCCTGGGACTGCTATCGCCGCTTCATCCAGATGTACTCCGACGTGGTCATGGAAGTGGGCAAGAAGTACTTTGAGCAGCTCATCGACGAGATGAAGGAGCGCAAGGGCGTCACCCAGGACGTGGAGCTGACCGCCGAGGACCTCAAGGAGCTGGCCGAGGCCTTCAAGGCCGAGTACAAGGCCAAGATCGGTCAGGACTTCCCCTCCGATCCCAAGGAGCAGCTGATGGGCGCCGTGCAGGCCGTGTTCCGTTCCTGGGACAACCCCCGCGCCAACGTCTATCGCCGCGACAACGATATCCCCTACTCCTGGGGCACCGCCGTCAACGTTCAGTCCATGGCCTTCGGCAACATGGGCGACGACTGCGGCACCGGCGTTGCGTTCACCCGTAACCCCGCCACCGGCGAGAAGAAGCTCTTCGGCGAGTTTTTGACCAACGCCCAGGGCGAGGACGTGGTGGCCGGCGTGCGCACCCCCATGCCCATCAGCCAGATGGCCGAGAAGTTCCCCGAGGCCTTCGCCCAGTTCGAGAAGGTCTGCAAGATCCTGGAGGATCACTATCACGACATGCAGGACATGGAGTTCACCGTGGAAAACGGCAAGCTCTACATGCTCCAGACCCGTAACGGCAAGCGTACCCCCGCCGCCGCTTTGAAGATCGCCTGCGACCTGGTGGACGAGGGCATGATCGACGAAAAGCAGGCCGTGGCCATGATCGAGCCCCGCTCTCTGGACACCCTGCT
>ENA-UEYL01002009-UEYL01002009.1-human-gut-metagenome-genome-assembly--contig:-NODE-2009-length-15973-cov-4.458606_pt1 | contig 15973 bp, 9 predicted proteins | sample MGYA00242941_ERZ507946 | MGnify/ENA primary metagenome ERZ507946 (study PRJEB26167, sample SAMN06115482) | human gut metagenome | host: Homo sapiens | place: China:Guizhou | collected 2015-03-11...
ACACGACTTTACCTGATGGTGATTCTATATAAAATCAATGATTTAACTCTAAGATAAATTCATCATCTTCTCTCACAATATACCCCGAACTCTGCAATGGAGGTAGTACCATTAGAGTTTAAGACAGTCATTCGTACCGCATCTCCCCAAACCGTATCGAAACGGTGGATTTTCACACGCAGACCGGTAGGAGCCTTACCTTCGTAAAGGGGTTTCCATGTACCACCCGCACGGTATTCCAGACGGTATTCCTGCAAACGGTCATTGTTACGATCCGTAATAACCACCATATTGAAAGATTTCTCGCGCTCAAAAGTAACCGAATACCAGGGCACTTTCACTTCAGGATTAGAATTCCAGCAGGTCCCGAAATCATCGTCATTGGCAAAGTCCATGATAGCATAGTCACTGCTCCATGTACCTTCGGCAGGCTGATATTTGGCAATGTTGGAAGATATAATAGGAGCATCCGCTTCGGGAACCGTTGCTACACGACCGTCGTTCTTCCACAGTTTACCTATTTCCTTCAGAGCTTTCAAGGCGTTGGCATCCATCAAGCCGTCTCTGTTGGGAGCTACGTTCAGGATAAAGTTACAGTAGGATTTGCCCATCGGGATGATATTATCATTGACCATTTGTGCCGGAGACTTCACAGGGGTAGTCGGGAAACTTTCTTTCCAGAACCAGTTCTGCTGTAACGGCAGGCAAGACAAGGCAGGCAGACGGTTGGTATCTTTCGAGATATGCTGTCCGGCTCCTTGTTCGTAAGACTTGATGTCCGTGTAAAACAAAGCCTCGGCAGGATATTTCGCTGCATTCAAATCCATCACCAGACAGTTGGGCTGGATTGATTTGACCAGACGATAAATATCTTCAAAAGGTACGTCATCGTAAGAGATACGTGACCACGGGGCATCCCAACCGTCAATGATCAAAGCTGTTATTTCACCATAGTTGGTCAACAGTTCGCGAAGTTGCTCCTTGATCATTTCGATATGCTGCGGAGTTATACACTTGGGACGCAGCCGGGCATGCGTATCGAGGATCGAATAATAGAGCATCACTTTCATCCCTTCGGCACGGAATGCGTCGGCATATTCTTTTACCACGTCACGTTTGAACGGGCTGCTCATTACACTATAATCGGTCGTTTTAGTATCCCATATACAGAAACCGCTATGATGTTTCGTTGTCAGACATCCGTAGGTCATGTTGGCTGATTTTGCCGCTTTTGCCCATTGTTTGCAGTCCATCCTGACAGGGTTGAAAAGCTCGGGAGCAGCATCCGGGTCCGGCCAGTCCTCATTAAAGAAGGTCGGCATGTTGAAATGAATGAACATACCACAGCGTAAATCAACGAATTCCTGTTGCAGCTGGTGCAACGACTTAGTTTGAGCATTCAGGCATAACACCGAAGTTACACCCAGGATCATCAGTAAAAACAGTCTTTTCATCATCTATTCATTTATTAATTATTAATTAGTTAAGTACGTTAGCATCATTAGCTTATACTATCTTATTCACATTCATTCTCAGTCTCTCTGATACTTCATCCACATTCCACCTTTCGAAGTGGCTTCCGTATCGGGACACAAAAGATAGATGTAGAATTTATCTCCTGCACTCTGACGGTCGTGACGAACAACAAAAAGCCCTTTCTCATTGAACCAGGTATCTATCAGGTCTTTACAGTAGGCATTTATCTCAGCTACTTCAGTCGCGTTAAGAGTACCGCCGCCGCAAGTCTGTCCGCTGCCGGATATGTTCTTAAACAAGACACGGTCTTTATCGGAATTATTCATCAGGATGCTTGCTCCTTCTTCACTGCTCGGGAAAGCGAGGTTTGCAAACCACCATGTCCAGATAACGAGCGGTCTTTGCTTCGCGCTTCCACTCCATCCGAAATCATAGCTCATGGCATTTATATCGGCGATTGTTCCACCGGAGCTTGTAGCCTGTCCGCCTGTTCCCGCCCATATTTCATCGCAAGCGGCACCATGATCCTGCGCTTTTCCGAGTGTGAATTTTCCTCCGGAAGTCACATAGTCGAAGTCATTGACCGCTCCCTTGTTGGAGGTCAGGGTTACATTTGACATACCGTCTACCGCCACCGCATCACCGGTGCAATCAATGGCTTTGAAGGCATAAGTGGCTCCGTTCACCGATTTAATCTGTTCTACCGGCGTGTCCAGTTTGAAGATTTGCCCTTCTTTCGTCAGTTTAGATTCATAATATTGCGTATGGCCGTTCGCATCGCTTCCATCCTTGTTTTCAATCGTTATTACCTTGACAGAAAGATCATTGACACCATTCAGTACCAAGCCATAATAACCGATAAAATTGCCGGAAGCGTCACAGATGGACTGATTATCCAATAAGTTTTTCTCAAAGAGTTCGGTAAAGTCCGCTTTTGAAGCAACTTTACCATCGATGTATGCCTGTGTAGTCGGCTGCAGTTCAATGGTATTGCCGGTAGATTCACCGTATAAGTTCAGTTGTGGCGCCTCTCCTTCTGCCGGAATCTCTGATACGACAAACTTGGTATCTGCAAATTCACTACCCAGGTTTTGCAGATGGACATCGCAATTCTCAATATCCAGTGCCACTTCCTTGCCTTTGGCAGAGAATGATGTTTTTCCTTCTACCGCCATCTCCAGAAAGTCCGAATCCAGTGTCACTGTTCCGTCTTCATGAAACTGGAAGTAAAACTCGTGCCCCTGATAGTCAGCTTTCCAACAGCCATCAGCTGTGCCATACAATATTTCTTTAACGGAGGAAGCCTTCAGACGGTCACCATCTCCGTAGCCCACGTCATTCAAATCCAAGGTATTGCAACTCCAAAAGCTCGTGCACAGCACAGCTAATGCAAATAATACTTTCTTCATCATAGTTGTTTTTTAAAGGTTGCTCTATTAGTTATTTTGCAGGAACACTTCCACCTCTGTCTTGTATTCGTTCCAGAGTTCTTCCATCGTAAGGTCCGGGTAGCTCTCCTTCAGGATATACTTCACCGCATCCTCCAGGCTCCACTGGTTGGTCAGTTCGTCCATCAGCACCGTCCACGGCAACATACGTACGAAGTCGCCATTATAAAGACGCAGCCAACTCATAAAAGCACCGGAAGTATTATAGTCAACCTGCCAGACAAAGTATTTATCACTCTGCGGATTCCGGTAAGACTTGGCGATAGCAGCCTGATATTCTTCTTTTTGCGTAGCCAGAATATATCCTTTGCTCGCTACTTTCACAGCGTCCGGCCATCCTTCCTGATATCCCTGCCGGTCACAATCCTGCACACCTTCCATGATATATTTTCCTTGTTTGGGCATCCACTGCACGCAGTGTCCCATCTCGTGCATAAACACATGCTGCATGTCCGGCAGTTTCCACCACGCATCGTTCGGATTGCTTTCCGAAGCCGGATAAACAATACCTCTTCCTTCGTTATGGGTGGGGTAATCTATCGCATACGCTCCTCCGGTCTGGTCTTTCTTGATAAAGACACGCAGTTTGCTGTAAGGGTCGAAAGCCAGATTATAGGGGTCGAATGACATAGCCGCACAATCCATATAATACCATTTCCGGAACTCTTCCTGAGTAGCAGCCTCATCTCCGTTACCTATCAGATTATACAATGCAGAAACGGGACGTATCTCCGAATCACTCTCAAAGGAAATCTGAACTTGTGTCGCCTGGCTGTTTTTAAAATACTGCCAGGCAGCATAGTTCATATCCACTTGAAGTTCATACTTATCCGCCTGATCGCTCAGATTCGTCCAGTCACTTGTCTGCCGGGCACCGTCGGCATCTTTGTAGATAGAACGGAAACGAAGTTCCTCTACACCGTAACGGTCTGTAACCACTACTGTACGATATTTACTCAGACGCAGAGTGGTCGGCTCGTTGCCATAATCCCGCCTTTTCACAGTCAGGTTGCCAAAATCACCGACATTCGGGATCATGACGCGCTTTATCTTTTTGCCGGAGAGCAGGGAGTTGAATTCTACTTCCACTCCCACATATTCATCTCTCTTTTCCCAGCCAGAGTTACTGCCGTCCCACGTGAGGTAAAGTTCATTCAGCACCTCATCATATTTCGCCTCTTTGAGAGGGGCAGCCGCATATCCGGCTACGGTATTCCCGTCTTTCAGTACAGGCTGATAATCTTTATAGATGTCAGGAGTTGCGAAGCTGTCTTCCTCACCGTAGCAGGCAGCCAGTGTCAGTGAGACAAACAACCCGAAAGCTATATCTTTCCAATGTTTCATAATCTTCTTGTTTAAGCGTTATTGTTCGAATATCGTATTACCATCCTAAGTTTTGTACCAGTGACGGGATACGACGGAGGTCATCATAAGGTATCGGCATGAAATATTGCTTTTTCGTAAATGCTACACGAGTCTCAAAAGAGGTCCTTTCGAAGAATGCCGGATAATCCTTGTCCATATTCATACCGTATACTTTGCCTCCTTCGCCTCCGGTGTGATATGCCGGATAGATCCAATGTTCGGGATCATTCTGTCCTTCCGCCACTTTCCAGCGACGCACATCGAAATAGCGGTTCCATTCGAAGACTAGTTCAACCAAACGTTCGCGGCGGATACGGTTCAGCAGATCGGTCTGTGTCTTCGGACAGGTTATTTTGCCGGCTGTTGCGGTAAATGTATATTCGGGAATGCCTGCACGGACACGGATTTTATTCAGATAAGTTAGGGCATTGTCGAGATCGCTGCACATACAAAGTGCTTCGGCATATCCCAAATACATATCTGCCAGACGAAGTACCGGAGAGAAGTGTTTCGAGCCGTTGTTGTTAGAAGCTTTCGCACCCCGACGGATCAAGTATCCCGAATCCGGACAGTCGCCGGAGGCTTTGGACTTGCCGCAGGTTCCGTTTGCACCGTTGGTGAAGTCTGTGCGCATTTCCTCATTGTACTTACCTTCGTTCAGCCAGATAGAGCCGCTATAGGTAATATTCACATAAAAGCGCGGTTCACGGTCTTTCCACTGTTTCAGCACTTTGGACTTATCGGCGTCAAAGTAAAGACGGGAAGGGTTATTGGGGTCATAATATCTTCCGGATGTGAAGTTGTTGGCGCTCGGTATGCCCTCGAATTTGTCATAGCCGGGATCTTCTTCGATGGTCAGTCCGTCTTTCGTAAAGAACAGGTCTACCGTTTCCTGTGTTGTATAATAGCCACCGCCGCCAGTCACATCGGTATCCTGGAAGTCGGTAAACTTAGGACATACCCAGTAGGTATAGTCGTACAAATCTCTCAGCTTCACAAAAATCAGTTCATCAACAGCTTCCCAGGTTGTGGTGAAAAACTCGCCCGCAGCCCTGCACGAAGCATAAGGGTCTAGTTTTCCATTCGTATAGACCTCGGTCAGCTTGTATCCCTGTCCGGCTGCGAAGGTCATAAACCGTTCATACGCATCGCGTGCCTGAGCCCATTTGGAGTTGTCTTCGGTCTGAGGGAAAAGTTGTTTGCCGTCTTTATTCTTGACTGACGCCTGATCTGTATTTCCGTTGAAAAGCGGACTTGCCCAATAGAGGTACAGCTTTGCCTTGAGTGCCATACAAGTAGCGACATCCATACGTCCCAGGTTTGCCTTTCCGGCTCTCTGGAGCAAATCGCCGGAATCAATGGCGCTCTGCAATTCCGTAGCAATGAAGTTTACGCATTCGTCTACCGAATTACGTTCTTTAATCAGTTCTTCCAAGGAAGCGTCCAAAGGAATGGGATCTTCGCCAATCAACGGAATGGGACCGTAAAGGCGCAGCAATTCAAAATAATAGTATGCCCGCAATGCACGTGCTTCCGATTTCCACTTTCCACGTGTAGAGGCGGCGGCTTCTGTACATTTATCTACGTTCTGGATGAACGTACTTGCTTTTGCTATTGCCTGATAGTACTTTGAAAAGTATTCACTTGCCTGAGCTGAAGCGGAGTTAAAGGAGCCGTTGGTCCATTCCGCATACGTTTTGTTCCAGCGGTTTGCTCCGTCCAAAGATGCTTCCGTAAAGATACCTCCGTAGGTGTTCGGATGAATGGCATCTGTCACTTCACGCACGTAGCTGTATACATTGTTCAGATATTCTTCCGTCCTTTGCTTGGAGGCAAACGTTTCGTCCAGTCCAAACTGCACACCGGGAATCGGTTCAAAGAAATCACTGCAAGCAGTCAGTCCGACACACATCGATGCAGCCAACAGGTATTGTTTTATTCTATTCTTCATAACGATTATTTGACTTTAGGGTTAAAAACTAAACTTGACTCCGACCGAATAGCTGGATACATTCGGATAAGCTGTTCCATTACTCGAGTTCAGCTCCGGATCCCACAGCTTGAAGTTAGAGAAGGTAAGCAGATTCGTACCCATGAGGTAGACGCTTGCACTTTTGAGGAAACATCTGTCCAGCAGCTTTTTCGGTATATTATAGGATATGTTCAGTTGCTTCAGACGCAGGAAGCTGACGTCTTTCACCCACCACGAACTTTTCTGAACATTATTCGTGTTGGCGTCACTGCCAACATACATGCGCGGATAGAACACATCCTGATTGGTCGGATCGTCGGGACTCCAGCGGTCGTGGATGTTGGCAAAGACATTGTCACGGCCTTCGTCATCCCAGAAAGGCTTGATACAAATGCCGTCCAGATAGCGGTCGGCCTGTCCGGTTCCCTGAAACAGGGCGCTGATAGAAAAGTCTCCGATCTGTAGGTCAGCACCGAATCCGTAATAGATTCTGGGGACATCACCGCGTCCGATGACGGTCTTGTCATAGTTGTCGATCACACCGTCTCCGTTCAAGTCACGGTATTTGATATCGCCTACATGTACTGTTCCGAACTGGGTAGCATGGTCTTCAATCTCCGCCTGACTGGTAAAGAGCCCATCGGCTATGAATCCCCAAGTCGCATTTACATTCGTACCGCGTGTCTCCATCCAAGGATAGTCTACCGGCGGTTCGTCGTTCTCTATAATCTTGTCTTTATTGAAAGTCAGATTGCCACGTACCGTAAGGAATGTCTTCTTACCCAGCCGTTGTGTATAGTCCATCGCCAGCTCTATACCTTTATTTTCTACGACACCCAGATTAGCATAAGGGTTTTCGATCCATCCGGCGTAGCTGGGGATTGTACTGCGTTGCAGGAAGATGTTGTCGCGACGTTCCTTGAAAAAGTCGACTACAAAGGACAGATTATCATTCAGGAACTTGATATCGATACCCAAGTCTTGCTTTCTGGATTTAGACCAAGTGACATTTACACCATACTTTTCTTCTCCATAACCGTTGGCACTTGTATAATTGGTTCCGAACATGGTTCCTGTCAGACCGGTGAACACCCCCTGATACATGAAGCGTCTGCCTGTTGCGGTATCACTGCCGACCCATCCGTCCGTATAGCGGAATTTGAGGAAGGAAATGTATTTGCGGACCGGATTCCAGAAAGATTCATTGGAGACTGCCCATCCCAGACCAAAAGCAGGGAAGACACCATAACGCTTGCCCGGACTGAAGTTCTCCGAACCATTGATACCGAGATTGAATTCTGCGAAGTAACGGTCGTTCCATGAATAAGTAGCACGTCCGGCAAAACCGCGTTGCTTGTAAGGCATACCGCCAATGACATCCGTCGCATTCAAATCCCAATATACTTTCTGATTGTAAAGCAACAGACCTCCTACCCGATGAGCACCGAAACTACGATCATAGTTCAAGGATGCTTCTGTATACACCGTGCGGCTGCTCCATTGCTCCGGTGTCTGAAGTGACAGGCTACCATCCGCTTCTTTCAGCACCGAGTAGAGGTAATCGCCTGTTTCTTCATCAAACAAGGTGTCTTCTATCCAGATTCCGTTTTCGTCCGTTTTACCGGCAAAGGTGTACATCGGTTCATTCCGGTTATACTTTCTCTTACGTGAATTGTAAGTATCGAAAGCTACCATGGCAGAAGCGGAAAGTCCTTTGCTCCACTTCCAGAAATCCAAGTCCTGCTTCACGCGGATATTAGAATTTAACTGGCTGGAAAATTCATCATAATAACCTCCGCGAGCCAGCAGACCGTAAGGGTTGAACTTTTGCTGTGAGTTGATACCGGACACGGTACCGTTGGGCAGCAACAAAGGATAAATAACCGGATTCACATCCATACAGGCTGCGTACAGCGAACTGGTGCTGCTCTGCGGATAGTGTCCCTGTCCCAGATAACCGGAAAAACCCAGATCAACCGTCGTCTTGGAAGTCGGCTTCAGATTCAGGTTGGAGGTGAAGTTATAACGGTCATACTTCATCTGAGTATTGTAGTTCTCCAGCTTGAAGTTGCGGGTCATACCGGTTTCTCCGTAGTAACTCAATGAAGCATAATAGTTTGCATTAGGTACACCACCACGGATATTAATATTCCCGCGACGGTTGTGTCCCCAGTCATTGAACAGGTTATCCGCCCAGTCGATGGCCGGATACAGGTAAGGATTATACAATCGGGGATTGTCATTCGGCAATAAACCGTTGGCCTTCTTTGTCGCTTCGATATAAGCAGCCGAATATTTAAGTGTACCGCTTGTATTCATCTGCGCCTCGTTGCGTGCATCCATGTAAATGTAGGCATCTGCCATATCTACTTTCTTGGTCAGGCGGGTAAAACTTTCGTAATAGTCCACACTAAACTGTGGTTTGCCTACTTTACCGGGTTTGGTTTTCACGATTACGACTCCGTTGGCACCACGTACACCATATACTGCAGTTGCGGAAGCGTCTTTCAGCACTGTAAACGATTCGATATCTTCAGGGTCGATATTGTTGAAACTACGTTCTACCCCATCAACGAGCACAAGGGGACTGGAACTCTGTCCGAGCAAGGAAGATAAACCACGAATCCAGATATCCGATTCATCGTGACCGGGTTCGCCGCTACGCTGAACGGCAACCACCCCGGCAATGCGTCCGGAAATAGCAGAAGACAGACTTGCAGCAGGCATCTTAATGTCTTTCACATCCATCGTAGACTGAGCGCCTACCACGGATACTTTACGCTGATTGCCGTAACCCACTACTACCACTTCATCCAGTGACGACACATCTTCCACCAAAACGACATCTACGATTTTTTGCTTTGCTACCTTTACCTCTTGCGGCTTATATCCTATATAAGATATGAGCAGAATAGAATTCCCTGTTGAAAGCTTCAAGGTATACTGACCATTCATATCGGTAATGGTACCATTCGTTGTACCTTTTTCCTGAACACTCACCCCTATGAGCAGTTCTCCTTTTTCATCAGAGACACGGCCTGTGACGGAACTTCCTTGCGCCCATACTGTTACACTACACGTAAGTAACAATAGCAGTAGCCATAATGACCTGATGCGATGTTTTTTCATTCCAAACAAATTCATACTACTTGTTTTTAATTAATAATAATAAGGTTACCAAATACGTTTAATACGTTGACGCAAATTAAAGGAATAACCAAAGAAATGAGATACTCCTGTGCGCCAAAAAACAGAGAAGAGAAAAAATGTCTGTTTAAAGTACAGATGGTAAAATAGAGTACTGGATAATACCCTATATATCAGAATAATAAATAATGGAAAACAAAAGAGAGTACAAAGGAGACCAACCTTAAAAAGCAGCACAGATCAGCATGGGAATTTATTTCTTGGCAACTAATACCAGACCGCTTCCTGGCTGTTCACTCCTGATTTTTATGAGTGTCATTCCCTAAAAGCTTCTCTCTATATACCTTAGGAGTTACGCCAAACTTACGGGTAAACTCTTTGTAGAAGTAAGCACGACTGGATATACCTACATCGGAAATTACATCCTGAATAGACAGTTCCTCGTTCTGCAACAAACGGGCGGCCTTCTCCATCCGGTAATCTTTAATCAAATCGCTGGGTGACATACCCGAAATCTCCTTAAACTTCCGGTAGAACTGACGGGAACTCATCAACATTTGTTCTGCCACAAACGTGGAGCCCAAATCTTCACGATCCAGATTCTGCTCCATGACCTGCAAGAACTTCCTGACAAAATCCGCCTGCTCCGTAGTAGTACAAACAATAGAATCTGCCCAGCCTTCCAGGTCTTCCATATAAATCTGTCTGGCTTCCCGCTTGCCATAAATCACTTTATGGATCGTTTCTTTCAGGAATGGTATATCATAAGGAAGAACAATATAAGAATCTGCCCATAGAATCAACTCCCGCTGCATAGACGCACTGACTTTCCATGTCAACATCGGAATAAACGCTGTCCTCGACAACATAGAACGATTCTTATTGACATACTTTATAAAAGTACTTTCCGCATCGGCATACATAAGCATATCCACCAGAAATAAAGTCGGTGCGGACTTATGCATCTCGTCAAATGCCAACTGCACACTCCGCACTGAACGGACTTCATACTCATCGGAAAGTAACGCACTGATCAACCAGACGATCTCTTCCCTGTCTTCCAACAACAAAACTGTTTTTCTCACTTCATTCTGCTCTGCCACAACAACCGGATCAAATGTGATAGTCAACTGATTATCCTGCCCTACAGGGGTTATATAGCGCATCACACTATTCTGCTGCTTCAATGCAGAAAACACGAAACGTTGCATGGTCCGTATCCTGAACATATCATCCGAATCTTTCGCCCTGATAGACAAGAGTTCTTCTCCGGACAATACATCCTTCAATCCTTTCACTGTTTCATCCGGAGAAACAAATGTCAGCATCATACAACCTGCTTCTTCTGTCACCGTCACCGATACCTTCTCTGTCTTACAACTGGAAATATAAAGGTAACTGAAATAAAGGATACAACGTAACGCATTCTTATAGGCGGGATAAGTGAAATTTTCCGGAATGTCTAACTGTATCGAAGAGACATCATGGCCTTCTTTTTCAAGTACTTGAAGCACCTCTTCCGCCATCTTCAAAAGAGACAAACGCCCCGAAACCGAAAAATGCAGCGACGACAACAAACGGAAACATTCATCACCCAACCCACACCCAAAGAGCAAGGACATCACGGATTCACGAATCTGACCTATTTTCTCTGCATGTCCTTCAGAGGAGATATTCTTGTCGTTTAGCTGATCACAAGCCTGATAAATGAGAGTACAAGTATTGAGCACCTCACGCGCCTGATAACTATCCGCCGCCAGAGATATATTTCGATTTTCCGACTCCAGCAGTTTCTTCATCATCCGTTCATGACGAAAATACTTGCGGAAAAGATGAATCACATACATTACCAATACGATACCCAATAGTATATAAACAATGTACGCATACACTGTGCGATACCAAGGGGGCAGAATGTGTACGGGAATCGTGAAGGTCTTGTATTCTGTAGCAAACACATCTTTCTTATAGCGAACCTTAAACAGATAATCTCCGGACGGGACGCTGAAATAGGATGCTTCATTCACACTGCTGAAAGCTCCCCAGTCCTTATCATAACCTTCGAGCATATACGAGTATTCCACATCGCCACCACTGGCATAATCAGGTACAACAAAGAATAAAGAAAACGAAAGATTGGCTCCCTGCATCCGCAGCCCTTTCCTGTCCGGCAAATAATGGTCTTGCAAATTGACAAATGTCTTTTCTATGATCAGCTTACGCAATAATATTTCCGGATAATATTCCGGTGCTGCCGACACCTTCTTATCAAGGTAGAGCAATCCGTCGATTCCTCCGAAGAAAAGACAACCGGTATATGGACAACGGTAATATGCATCATCGCTAAACTCTCCTATCTGAATGCCTCCGCTGTAATAATAGGCATGAGAAAATGAATTTTCCGGATTGAATTTGATCAGTCCGCGATTCGTACCCAGCCACAGCAGCCCGTTGGCATCTTCCAGAATACTATGAATCATGTCATTAAGCAACCCTTGTTCACGACCGATATAATCCGCTTCCAGTTTGCGTTCTTTAAAAGTAACGCGCACCAAGCCGGAGGTAGTGCCCACATACAATTGCTCTCCATGCCAGTGCAAACAGAGAATATCGTCAACAGATTTATGCAGAATCTCATTCAGGGAATAGATCTGATACTCTTCCGTTTTCCGGTCAAAACGTATCAATCCCTTTTGCCTGCTTCCCAGCCACAACAGGGAATCTCCTTGTGGCACCATACTATAAAAGAGGTTAAGCTCTTGTTGCTCATGGTAAAAACGATAATTCTTCCACGATTTGATTTGAACGTCCTGCTTACTGTTATCTACTATTACTTTATAAAAACCTTTACCCGAAGTCGCCAGATAAAGGACACTATCGCTTTCCTCAAAGATGGAATGCACTTCTGCCACTTCTCCTCCAGTTCCTGTTTCCCTATTTGAAAGTTCATGCAACTTTCCATTATCAAAAGAATAATAGCACAAGCCCGAAGAGCCGGTTCCAACCCAGAATCCATTCCTATAACGGCTCTCCAACATGGAGTATACCTGAAATTCCCTGTTCTGCTTGACATACGACATCGCATTCTGCTTTTTATCCAGCGAGTAAACCTCTGTGTTGGATGCGTGTACCCCGTCCCGATAGTTTTTCACATGCAGCAGCCCGTCTCCCTTTGTTCCAAACCAAAGTCCCCCGTATTTGTCGGTCATTATCGACCTTACCTGACGGGTCAAATTAGGTGAGAAACTGTTTAACATCACATTAGTGGCAATAGAACACTTCTTGGAATACATAATGGCTCCTTGCCCGTCGGTTCCTACCCACAGTACCCCTTGCCGGGAGTCATTATAAATACCATAGATACGCATATTCTGATCGATAATCTCCTCTGCATACTTTTGAGAAAGACGCAAGCGAATCAGACCATTCGTCTGGAATGCGATAACAATATCCTCATAGAAAGGTACAATTCCCGTTATTTGCCCATATTTATGAACCATCTCACCAATGTTACGGATGTAAATCTTAGACTTTCTTGATATATCATACACAAAAAGATCATAATCCGAATCATAGAAACAGAATACACCATTCTGATAGCAGACATACTGTATCTGCTTGGAGTGAAAATGTGAGGGAGTAGTAGTGAGACGCGTAGACAAGGTATCCTGATCGAAAGAGTTTAAAGAGAAACGATACAGGTCACCGCTTTCATAAGGGAAAAGGTATAATTCACCTTCGTCGGTAACAAACGCGCGAACATCTACTTTCAGCATTTTAATATCGGGCATCGGAATCCGCACAAAACGGCGATGGTGGGTATTGTAATAGGCAATCCAGTCATAACTCAACGCCCATGTATTACCTGCATGGTTGGAATGAATCACGAAATCAGTGTCAAATTCGTAATTGCAGATTACCTGCCGTGAATCCTTCGAAAAACGATTGGCTCCCAAATGTGTAGTTATCCATAAGCAACTGCTGTCTGCCTGCTGAATAGAATGAATAATGTTATTGCTCAGCGTCTTTTGTTCCGAAAAGTCTGAACGAAACACTTCCATACTTTTCCCATCGTAACAATACCCCATCATAGGTACCAAACCACATCAATCCCTCATTATCCTGAAAAAGACAAAGTACAGCGCTATTGGACAATCCCTGCTGGTAGTCCACCTTTTGGAAAAGATAGGCATCCTTTACATTGTCAGCTATGCTAATCAATGGACAAATCAATGTGATAAAAACTAGAATCAGGCGTATTCTCATAGCATTTTGGAAAGTAATCAGATAATAATATGCACAAAGGTATATTTTCGGTAGCAAATTACCAAAAGTTTTTTTCGCCTTCAGCGGTTACAAACCTCACATTAACAAATAGGTATCTCAGAAAGACATGAAAAAAGGGAGGACTCGTTTATTAGTCCTCCCTCTCTTTATTATGCTTAAAACAAATTGTGCTGTTACTTGGCTAGTTCATTGATTACATCCATAATCTTCTGACCGATCTCTTCAGCAGCTTCCATAGTCGAAGCCTCGCTGTACACACGGATGATCGCTTCCGTGTTGCTCTTGCGCAGGTGCACCCACTTATCAGCAAAGTCTATCTTCACACCGTCGATGTCATTGATTTCTTCGTTCTTATAGATTTCCTTTACTTTAGCCAGGATAGCATCCACATCGATTTCCGGTGTCAGGTCTACCCGGTTCTTGGCAATGAAATAAGGAGGATAAGTAGCACGAAGCTCGCTCACCTTCTTTCCTTCGTGAGCCAGATGGCTGAGGAATAAAGCGATACCTACCAAGGCGTCACGTCCGTAATGGCTGGCAGGATAGATCACTCCACCGTTTCCTTCACCACCAATTACAGCATTAGTTGCTTTCATCTTGGTGACTACATTTACTTCTCCTACAGCAGAGGCGCTATATTCCATACCGTATTTGCGGGTTACATCACGCAAAGCACGGGTAGAACTCAGATTAGAAACCGTATTGCCCGGAGTATGCTTCAATACATAATCGGCTACAGTAACCAATGTATATTCTTCACCGTACATGACACCGTTCTCGCAGATCATAGCCAGACGGTCAACATCCGGGTCTACAACGAATGCAACATCCGCTTTTCCACCTTTCATCAGGTTCATGATGTCACCCAGGTTTTTTTCAAGTGGTTCGGGGTTATGCTGGAAGTTTCCGGTAGGTTCACAATAGAGTTTCTCTACATGTTTCACACCCAGACGTTCCAGGAGTTCCGGAAGGATAATACCTCCTACAGAGTTTACACAGTCGATAGCTACACGGAAATTCGCTTTCTTGATAGCTTCCACATCTACCAGGTCGAGAGCCAGTACGCTGTCGATATGTTTTTGATTATAAGTCAGGTCTTTGCGGTAAGATCCCAAGTGGTCTACATCGGCATAGTCGAATTCCTCAGCCTCAGCAATACGAAGTACTTCGTTGCCTTCTTCCGCATTCAGGAATTCTCCATGTTCATTGAGTAGTTTCAGTGCGTTCCACTGTTTGGGGTTGTGAGAAGCTGTCAGGATGATACCGCCACAGGCGCCTTCCATCGTCACAGCCAGCTCGGTAGTCGGAGTAGAAGCCAGATCGATGTCTACAACATCCCAGCCCATTCCCATCAATGTGCCGACTACTACGTTTTTTACCATTTCACCTGAGATGCGGGCGTCGCGTCCCACTACAATTTTGTTGCTTTGTGCCTTACAGGTCTTACGAATCAAAGTAGCATAAGCCGAGGTGAATTTTACAATGTCAAGCGGATTTAGTCCCTCACCCGCTCCTCCGCCAATAGTTCCGCGGATTCCAGAGATAGATTTGATTAGAGTCATAGGTCTTTTAACTAAGATTTATATGGGGGTTAATTCAGTGCTTTGCTGAATGTCCAAATATCATAATAGTATGGATTGACGTATTGTTGTGCTGATGAATGTCCTACCTTGGAAGGAACGATCAAACGTACGTGAGCGTAGTTGCGCACAAAAGGTAGTGCAAGCAGCCAGCCTGCAGGTACTGCTGTTGACTGATAATAACTTGCCCAGTAATAGTCCATTTGTATGAAAGTACCGTACACATAGCTGCCTTCGGCTACATAACGGAATACAGCGGGATTCGTGTAAAGCTGATTTGCATCTCCCCACTCTTCGAGGAAGACATTGAAACAGGTAGTGTCGCGTGTCATTATATCTTCTTCGATATAACGGACGCAGATTTCATTGTTGTTAGCGAAAGTATCCGTTTTGTTCTCGGCACTTCCACGATCTACAATCTGCATATATACACCATCGGAGAGGGCAACGTATTCGTTCCGGATCAAATCGGTGACAGTATCATTCTTCTCAAATTCGTCCTGTGAAATGATCTGGATTCTTTTATCTTTGATGAATTTATTCACCGCATTCTTTTCGTCCTCCAACATTTCAGCGTAAGTCTTTGAATCGTCGCACGCCTGGAATATACCTCCGGCTGCCAACAAAGAGAGAAATAAAAATACAAGTTTCTTCATTATCTGTTATTTAGCTATATTCCGCACAAATGTATCTCAAAA
>ENA-UEYL01002011-UEYL01002011.1-human-gut-metagenome-genome-assembly--contig:-NODE-2011-length-15929-cov-4.220161_pt1 | contig 15929 bp, 17 predicted proteins | sample MGYA00242941_ERZ507946 | MGnify/ENA primary metagenome ERZ507946 (study PRJEB26167, sample SAMN06115482) | human gut metagenome | host: Homo sapiens | place: China:Guizhou | collected 2015-03-11...
GAGGAGTCCGCCTTTGAGCTCAAACGGCTGCTCAAGGCCCGGGACCTCCGGGCCCGGGAGGACCGGCAGGGCACCGCCTCCTTCTACGTCAGTGAACGAGGCGAGGATTTTGAGCGCATCGCATCGGTCTTTCTGGGGGAAGACCTCAGCCATGCGGCACGGAGGATCGACATTGACCAGTATTGAACGCGAAAAGCTGCCCGTGCTGCTCTCCATCCGGGGAGAGCAGTACTTTGACAACATCGATCCGGATGCCACGGAGCTGATGACCGACGGCACCCTGGAGCTGACGGACACCGGGATGCTGCTTTCCTATCAGGAAACAGAACTGACCGGCATGGAGGGCACTGTCACCACCTTCGAGATCCGAGGCCCGCAGGTGATCCTCACCCGAACGGGCAAGGTCAATTCCCAGATGGTCTTTGAGGAGGGACGCCAGCACACCTCCTTGTATGAAACCCCCTTCGGAGAACTGTCCGTCGACATTCAAACCAGCTCTCTCCGGCACAATCTCAGCCAGCGGGGCGGTGTGATGGAAATCCGCTATTCCATTGCCGTGGAGCACACCGTCACCGGCCGCAACTGTTTTAAAATCCAGGTCCGGCGGAAACATCCCGCGACTTGACTGCAACGAAAGAGGTAGTAACGACATGATCAACATGATCCAAAACGCGAAAGACCAGGCCGCTGCTCTGGCAATGGCCGCCTATCAGGCCGCCGTGGCTGACGGCACCCTGCCCCAGGCGCAGGTTAAAACCGCTCCTGTGGAAATTCCCAAGGACACTGCCAACGGCGATTTCACCACCACCTTCGCCCTGGCCGCCTCCAAGGCCCTGCGCCAGCCGCCCCGGAACATCGCCCAGGCTCTGCTGGACCATATGGACCTGACCGGAACCTATTTCGCCTCCGCGGAAATTGCCGGCCCCGGTTTCCTGAACTTCCGCCTCAACCCCTCCTGGTATGAGGGCGTCTGCAGCGCCGTGGAGCAGGAGGGCGACGCCTACGGCACCTCCGACCATCTCAAGGGCCAGAAGATCATGGTGGAGTTCGTCTCCGCCAACCCCACCGGCCCCATGCACATGGGCAACGCCCGGGGCGGCGTGCTGGGTGACACCCTGGCCTCCGTGCTGGCGGCCTGCGGCGCCGACGTGACCCGGGAGTTCTATGTCAACGACGCCGGTCACCAGATCGACAAGTTCGCCCACTCCATTGAGGCCCGCTACCTCCAGATCATTCTGGGCGAAGAAGCCGTTCCCTTCCCCGAGGACGGCTATCAGGGCGGTGACATTCGGGAACTGGCTCAGGCCTACTACGACCAAAACGGGGACAAGCTCCTCCACGCTCCCGAGGCGGAGCGCCAGGCGGAGCTGGCCCAGTTCGGCCTGTCTGTGAACCTGCCCCGCATGAAGGAGGATCTGGAGCGCTACAAGATCCACTATGACAACTGGTTCTATGAGTCCTCCCTCCACGAAAGCGGCTATGTGGCCGAGACCGTCTCCCTGCTGGAGCAGGCGGGCTGGACCTACGAAAAGGACGGCGCTCTGTGGCTCAAGACCGCCGACATCCTCCGCAACCACTTCCGCAAGGCCGGAAAGAAAGAGGCGGACATCGAGAAGCTGGACCTCAAGGACGACGTGCTGCGCCGGGCCAACGGCTTCTACACCTACTTTGCCGCCGACATTGCCTATCACCGCAACAAGTTCGCCGTCCGCGGCTTCGACAAGGTCATCAACATCTGGGGCGCCGACCACCACGGCCATGTGGCCCGTCTCAAGGGCGCTCTGGATGCCCTGGACCTCAACGGCTCCGAGCGGCTGGACATCGTGCTGATGCAGCTGGTCAAGCTGTTGCGCGACGGCGAGGTGGTGCGCATGTCCAAGCGTACCGGCAAGGCCATCTCCCTGCACGACCTGCTGGATGAAATTCCCGTGGACGCCGCCCGCTGGTTCTTCAACGCCAAGCCCGACACCCAGATGGAGTTCGACCTGGGTCTGGCCGTCCGGGAGGATTCGGAAAACCCCATCTACTATGTGGAATACGCCCACGCCCGGATCTGCTCTTTGCTGCGGACCCTGGCGGAGGAGGGTGTGTCCGTTCCCAGCCTGGCGCAGGTGGACATGAACCTGCTCACCGGCGAGACCGAAACCGCTCTCATCAAGCAGCTGGCCCAGTTCTGCGAAGAGATCAAGCTGGCAGCTCGGGACTACGATCCCAGCCACATCAACCGCTATCTCCAGGATCTGGCGGGCTGCTTCCACCGCTTCTACACCGCCTGCCGCATCAAGGGCGAAGCCCCCGCTGTGCAGGCTGCCCGGCTCAAGCTGGCCGACGAAACCCGGATCGTGCTCAAAAACGGTCTCAAGCTCATCGGCGTGGACGCACCGGAGAAAATGTAACTGTGTGGTTCCGCCTGTCTCAGACGGAAAACTCCGCCGCGCCGGATGATCCGGCGCGGCGTCTTCTATCAAGGAGGCGTTTCATGCGTCCGCTCACCACCCGGTACCGCCGACGTCTGGCCGCAGTATGGTCCATCCAGGCAGCGGTCATTGTCTGGAATCTCATCCGTCCTTCCTTTGCCGCCATGGCCGTCCCCATGCTGGCACTCTGGCTGTACACGATTGCCTGCATGGCGCAGGAGGTTTCCGCCTTCCGGCGCTCATTCTCCGCGCGCTATCCCGGCCGCTCCCGGGAATGGACCGGCTCCCGCCCGGATTGGGCACTCCGCCGCCGGGCCGCGTCCTGTCCGGTGCCGGAGGAGCCGGAGCTGTCGGAGCGCTGGCGCCAGCTCCAAAGCGCGCAGCGCTTTGCCCTCCGGGTCTTTGCCGGATTCGTGCTGCTGTTCGCCGCGCTTTTGATCCGGACGGTCCTGCTGGGCCCCTATGAATCTACCTGAAAGGATGACCCCTCTTGGAACACCCGCTCTCCCCCCGCCGGGCGGCCCTTCGGGCCGCGTTTCCGGTGACGGTCCCCGTCATGACGGGATTTCTCTGCCTGGGATTGGCCTACGGCGTACTGATGCAGACCAAGGGTTACGGCCCGCTCTGGTCCGTGCTGATGAGTGCCGTGGCCTTCGGCGGCAGCATGCAGTTCGTGGCCATTACTCTGCTGACCACGGTCTTTGACCCCCTGCAGGCCTTTTTGCTCTCCGTGATGGTCAATGCCCGGCACATCTTCTACGGGCTGTCCCTGCTGGAAAAATACCGGGGTCTGGGCCGGGTGCGGGGCTTTCTTATTTATACCCTGTGCGACGAGACGTTCTCCCTGGTCTCCTCCCTGGAGCCTCCGGAGCACGTGGAGCGGCGGGACTTTTACTTTTGGATCTCCCTGCTGGATTACAGCTACTGGATCATCGGCACCGCCCTGGGCGGCCTGGTGGGGGGCTTTGTTCCCTTCGACACCACCGGTATGGACTTTGCGCTGACGGCGCTGTTCGTCGTCTTATTTCTGGAACAGTGGTATCACCGGGAAAACCGCCCGGCAGGCGTGATGGGCATTCTCTGCGCCGCCGCAGCCCTGGCCCTGTTCGGCCCGGACAATCTGGTCATCCCTGCCATGTTCCTGATCCTATTGGTTTTGCTGGGAGGGAGGAAGCGCCTGTGCACCTGACAAGTCTCCAGACTCTGGGCATCATTTTGGCTGTAGCCGCCGGAACACAGCTGACGCGGTGGCTCCCCTTCTGGCTTTTCCCGGAAAACCGGCAGCCGCCGGCTGTGATCGTTTATCTGGGACGCGTCCTGCCGCCGGCCATGATGGGCCTGCTGGTGGTATACTGTCTCAAAGGCGTCAGCTGGCTCTCCGCTCCCCACGGCGCGCCGGAACTGCTAGCCATCGCGGCGGTGGTGGGGCTGCACACCTGGAAGCGCAATGTGCTGCTCTCCATTGCCGGAGGCACCGCGCTGTACATGCTGCTGGTCCAGGCCGTGTTCTCCTGAGCACTTCCCCCGTCACCGAAGCGGAATTGCTTCAGACAAATGTATAATGCTCCCAAATTCTGCATAAACTGGAACTGCGGTCTCTATGACCGCAGTTTTTTCATAAGGAGGCAGGAAGATGTTGGTGCGCAGGCGGAGCGTTTGGCGGGAGGTCCTCCTGACCGGATATACCGTGCTTCTGGGCTCTCTTCTCCACTTTGTTTACGGCTGGAGCGGCGGCAGTGTCCTTGCCGCAGGCTTTTCCGCCGTCAACGAGTCTACCTGGGAACACATGAAGCTGCTGTTTTTCCCCGTGTTTTTGCTGACCCTCGTCCAAACCTGTATCCGGCGGTCTGCGGACACCTGCATTCCCGCCGTGCGGGCAATCAGCGTATTCATTGGCCTGGGGCTGATCCCCATGCTGTACTATACCTATACCGGCATTGTGGGGACCCACACCCTGTGGGCGGACATCGCCGTTTTCATCCTGGCGGCCGCCGGAACGTTCGCCGCAGACTCCGCCCTGACCCGAAGCGGGCAGCTGCGGCGTCCCTGGCAGCAAATTGCCGGAATGCTGGTCCTGTGGGCACTGGCGTTCTGCTTTGTGTGGTGCACCTTCCGTCCGCCCCATCTGGCACTGTGGCTGGACCCTGTAACCGGCTGGTATGGTCTTTGACAAGAGCACGGCGCCCCTGTGGGCGCCGTGCTTGTTTCATTTGCCGTCCCAACGCGACATTTTCCCCCGCCGCCTTGACCGCATGGGGCCGTCAGGGTATAATACAATATCATTGACCAAAGGAGGTCTGTGTATGGAGACAAGCCCCCGCAAATGCGTCGCGCCCTTCTATGCCGTAGCTGTGCTCTGGCTGGCAGCCGGCGCTCTGGTGCCGCTGTATGAACCCATGCACTATGGTCTGCTGGCCGCGGTGTCTGTGGTGGTCTTTCTGGCAGTCAACGCGCTTTGCCGCTGTACCTCACCGGAGGATGCGCCGTCCCCGAAGGCAGCTCCGGCCCCCGGCAGCGAGGCGGCCGCTCCCGCTCAAGCCCCCGCCACCGGCAATCCCGACCTGGATAAAATCCTCAAGGACGGGCAGCTGGCCATCTCCGAAATGAAACGCCTGGACGCCAACATCGCCGATCCCGGCATCTCCGCCGACATCGTGCGGCTGGAACAGGTATCCTCCAAGATTTTTGAGGAGGTTCGGCACAGTCCGGAAAAACTTCCGCAGATTCGCCGTTTCATGGACTATTATCTGCCCACCACACTCAAACTGCTCAACAGTTATGACCGTATGAGCGCTGCCGGCATATCCGGTGAAAATATCAACACCACGCTCTCCAAAGTGGAGGGTATGATGCGCACCGTGGTGGCCGCCTTTGAAAAACAACTCGACAGTCTCTATGGCGCCGAGGCTTTGGACATCTCCACAGACATCACGGTTCTGGAAACCATGATGGCCCGGGAGGGTCTGACAGAGGATCCTCTGAAGCCCGCCAAATCCGACCAGCCGGAGACTCCAGACGGCATTCATCTGGAGCTGTAACCGGCGGTATATTCCCTGCCCCGGCACGGCGCATTTTTGCCGGAACGGCAAAAAGCGGCCCTGCCGCAACCAAACCGTAAACGGAGGAACTGATCTATGGCTGATGAACGGAACAACTTGCCCGAGCTGACCCTCACCCCGAACCCCGAAGCCGCCGCACAGGCCATGCCGGAGCTGACCCTGGACCCCGCCGCTGCCCAGGCTCCCCAGGAGCCCGCCAAGCCCGCGGCCCCGCCGGTGAACATGGATGAATCGCTTCTTTCCGAGGCGGAGAAAAAAGCCGTGGAGGAATTTTCCCGCAAAATTGATATTACGGACTCCAATCTGGTGCTTCAGTATGGTGCCGCCGCACAGAAACATGTGGCCGGATTTTCCGAAAACGCCCTCTCTTCCGTGCGCACCAAAGACCTGGGAGAAGTGGGAAAATCTCTTTCTGACCTGGTAGTGGAGCTCAAGGGCTTCGGCCAGGAGGAAGAGGAGAAAAAGGGCCTGTTCGGTTTGTTCAAAAAGACCGGCAATAAGCTGGAAGCCATGAAGGCCCAGTATGCCAAAGTTGAGGCAAACGTGGATAAGATCGCCCGGGAGCTGGAACAGCATCAGGTCACCTTGATGAAGGACGTGGCCATGTTCGACCAGATGTATGAGCTGAATCTCAAGTACTACAAGGAACTGACCATGTATATCCTGGCCGGCAAGCGCAGACTGGCCGAGGTGCGGGACACGGAACTGCCCGCCCTCAAGGCCCGGGCAGAACAAACCGGCGCCCAGGAGGATGCACAGAAGTACAATGATCTTGCCCAGATGTGCGACCGGTTTGAAAAGAAACTCCACGACCTGGAGCTGACCCGGATGATCTCCGTGCAGATGGGCCCCCAGACCCGGCTGCTGCAAAATAACGACACGCTGATGGTGGAAAAGATCCAGTCCTCTCTGGTCAATACCATTCCCCTCTGGAAAAGTCAGATGGTGCTGGCCCTGGGTCTGGAGCACAGCCGTCAGGCCACCGCGGCTCAGAGCGCTGTGACGGAGATGACCAACACTCTGCTCAAAAAGAACGCCGACATGCTGAAGATGGGCACCATTGAAACCGCCCGGGAAGCCGAGCGCAGTGTGGTGGACATGGAAACGCTTCAGCACACCAACCAGCAGCTGATCTCCACGCTGGACGAGGTTCTCAACATCCAGAAAGAAGGCGCCGCCAAACGCAGGGCCGCCGAGGCGGAACTGGGACGGATTGAAGGCGAGCTCAAGCAAAAGCTTCTGGAACTGCGGAACTGACCGGGCCAGGCTCTCTGGCCTCATAGTCTGCGGAAAGGATGACACTGCCTATGAAACTGCTGCAAAAACGTTCGGTGGCAGTCATGGTCATGATTGCCGCCATTGTGACCGGCATTGTTTTTGGACAACTGCGCAAGCCCGACCCCGCCGACCAAGCCTCCACTGCCGTGGTGGGGACCTATACCTATGTTTACGACCATGCCCATGTGCTCACAGATGAGACCATGGCCTACCTGGACGCCATGAACACCTCCCTCTTCGCCCAAACCGGAGCGCAGATCATGGTGGTAACGGTAGACTCCACCAACGGCGAGGACATCATTGACTATGCAACCGATCTGGGCAATACGTACGGTGTGGGTTCCCGGGAACGGAACAACGGCCTTGTCATCGTGCTGGCGTTGGAAGACGTCGCCCAAAACGGTTTGGTCGGCGACTACGGCATCTCCGGAGGCGACGGACTGTATGACTACGGTCAGGAGCTCAGCGGCATTCTCTACGCCTCCATGGAGGAGGATTTTGCCGCCGGCGATTACGACGCGGCCGTGCGAAAGACCTTTGACGCATACATCCAGTGGTTCTCGGAATTCTACGGCGTCACCATTCGGGAAAATTATATTCCCGTTACCCGGGAGCACTTCTCTGCCGGGGACAACTACTATACCGATACCAGCGGCTACCTGGCTCCCACATTCGACATTGTGGCCGCACAGCTGATCACTCTGGTATTGTGCCTGCTGCTGATCTGGGTGGTGCTGGATGGCATGCGCTATTCCCGCTACCGCCGGCGTTATCTGGTTCCCGGCATGGGGATCCCCACTGTGCGCTATTATCCCATCTTCTGGGGCCGTCCCCGCCGCCGGCGTCCCCCGCCCCCGCCCAGGGGCCCCCGTCCTCCCCGCAGACCGCCTGCCGGCGGCAGCCGGGGCGGCGGCTCCTTTGGAGGCGGCAGTTTCGGCGGAGGTTTTGGCAGCAGCCGGAGCTCCTTCGGCGGAGGCGGCAGCTTCAGCCGGGGCGGCAGCAGCAGCCGAGGTTCTTTCGGCGGAGGCGGCAGCTTCAGCCGGGGCTTTGGCGGAAGCCGGGGCGGCCGGAGCGGCGGCTTCGGCGGAAGCCGGGGCGGCCGAAGCGGCGGCGGCAGACGGCGCTGAACCTTTTCAACAACCAAACAGCGCGGCTGTACCAATTGGTACAGCCGCGCTGTTTCTTTCTTCTGCTCTTATACCGACAGAGTATCGGCCAGCTCCAATCCGGGATTGTGCTTGGTCAAAAAGCCCACGGACCATTCGCCGCCGAAGGCCACCAGCAGCCGGCCCCGGAAGTCCTCCAAAATCGCGGAGCCGGTGCACAACACCAGATCCTCCGGCTTGCAGGGACACTGCGTAATCAGACGCAGGTGCTCATAGGGCAGGCCGGACATATACAGGTCCACGCCATACTCGTTCTTCATCCGATACTCAAACACGTCAAACTGCAGCGTGCCCACCACGCCCACAATGACCTCCTCCAGACCGGCACCGGGGATCTTGAAGATCTGGATGGCACCCTCCTGGGCGATCTGTTCGGTTCCCTTGATAAACTGCTTGCGCTTCATGGTGTCTTTCGGGGACACCCGCATGAAATGCTCCGGCTCAAAGGTGGGAATCCCGGAGTAGCGGAACTTCTTGCCCGGCACGGTGATGGTATCGCCGATGGCAAACAGGCCCGGATCAAACACGCCGATGATGTCTCCGGCATAGGCCTCGTCCACAATTTCCCGCTCTGCGGCCATCATCTGCTGGGGCTGGGACAGCCGCAGCTTCTTGCCGCTTTGGACGTGGTAGTACTCTGCCTCCCGCTGGAATTTGCCGGAGCAGATCCGCATAAAGGCCAGCCGGTCCCGGTGGGCCTTGTTCATATTGGCCTGAATTTTAAACACAAACGCGGAAAAGTCCTCGGAAAACGCATCGATCACGCCGCAGTCCGCCGTCCGGCTCAGAGGCGGGGTGGTCATGCGGAGGAATTCCTCCAGAAACGGCTCCACGCCGAAGTTGGTCAAAGCCGAACCGAAGAACACCGGGGAGAGCGTACCGTTGCGGACCGCCTCCATGTCGAACTCCCGGCCCGCGCCCAGCAGCTCCACCTCATCCCGCAGAGCCGCGGCCCGGTTTGCGCCCAGCATCTCCTCCAGGGCCGGATCGTCCAGGGATACCTCTGTGGAACCGGCCTTCTTGCCCCGTCCTTCAGCGGAGAAGAAGAGAATCCGCTGCTTTTCCCGGTCATAGACGCCCTGGAACTCCTTGCCGGAGCCGATGGGCCAGTTGACGGCATAGGTATCGATTCCCAGCTCCCGCTCCACTTCCTCGCACAGCTCCAGGGGGTCCCGGGTCTCCCGGTCCATCTTGTTGATGAAGGTGAAAATGGGGATGTGGCGCAGGGCGCAGACCTTGAACAGCGTCCGGGTCTGGGGCTCCCCGCCCTTGGCGCCGTCAATGACCACCACGGCGCTGTCCGCCGCCATCAGGGTGCGGTAGGTGTCCTCGGAGAAGTCCTGGTGGCCGGGGGTATCCAGAATGTTGATGCAAAAGCCGCTGTGCTGGAACTGCATCACCGATGACGTCACGGAGATGCCGCGCTGCTTTTCAATCTCCATCCAGTCGGAGGTCGCAGCCTTGGCACGCTTGCCCTTGACCTCACCGGCCTGGGCGATGGCTCCGCCGTAGAGCAGGAATTTTTCCGTCAACGTGGTTTTACCGGCGTCAGGGTGGGAGATGATGGCGAACGTCCGCCGCCGGGAGATTTCTTCTTGCAGGGTGGGCATAAAACCTGCCTCCTTGTTATCAAAATACAGAACTTATATAATTTATCACAACTTTTCCCCGTTTGCAAGGGCGTGTGATGCGCAAATTCCTCTCCTGCAAAGGGTTTGCAAAGCAGGCATTCTTATGCTACCATGAAACAAGCATTTGGTATGGAGGGATCCTATGATTCGCAAGGCCACAGCAGCCGATATCGATTCCGTGGAGCAGAGCTATCTCCAGCTTCTGGACCACGAAGCACTTTACGGCGGCCACACCAATTGGGTGCGGGACGTCTACCCCACCCGCGCCACAGCGGAAGGCGCTCTGTCTGAGGGAACGCTGTTCGTTCTGGAGGAGGATGGCGTGGTCCGGGGCAGCATGATTCTCAACCAGACCCAGCTGCCGGAGTATGCCGGGATTGACTGGGCCTATTCTGCCCAGCAGGTATTGGTGATTCACACACTCTGCATTCCCCCCGCCCAGGCAGGCCGGGGATACGGCCGTGCCATGGTCCGGTTTGCCCTGGAGGAAGCGGCCAGACAGGGCTGCCAGGCCCTGCGGCTGGACACCTATGCCGGCAACGAACCCGCCGCCGGTCTGTACCGCGGGCTGGGCTTCCGGTACGCCGGGCGGGCGGAGTGTGACTTTCAGGGACTCATCACGGAGCCGCTGATCTTCTTCGAGCGCCCTGTGGAGGCGCAGCCGTGAACCGTCTTTACGGGCTGGATACCCTCCGCGGGCTGACGCTTGTGAGCATGATCGCCTACCATGCCTGCTGGGATCTGGTGTGGATGTTCGGAATGGACTGGGACTGGTATCGGGGACAGGGGGCGTTTTTCTGGCAGCAGAGCATCTGCTGGACATTCATCCTGCTCTCCGGGTACTGCTGGTCCCTGGGACGCCGGCACCTGCGCCGGGGGCTCACCGTCTTTGCCGCCGGTGCCCTGGTCAGCGCCGTGACCCTCATCGCCATGCCGGAAAATGCCGTGCGGTTCGGGGTCCTGACGCTGCTGGGATCCGCCTCCCTTTTGCTCATTCCCCTGGAGCGGATTTTGCGCCGGGTGCCCGCCCGGCTGGGACTGGTGGGAAGCTTCTTTCTCTTCGGATTGCTGCGCAATGTATCCGACGGGTTCGTGGGCCTGGGCGGCACGGTATGGTTCCATCTGCCGGAGAACTGGTACTGCAATGCGTTCAGTGCCTATCTGGGCTTCCCGCCGCCGGGCTTTTTTTCCACAGACTACTTCCCCCTGCTGCCCTGGCTGCTGCTGTTCCTCACCGGCTATTTTCTCTGGCGGCTGCGGCCGGAGGATGCCGCCCCCGGCCCCAGGGTGCCGGTTCTCACCGCCATGGGCCGTCATTCCCTTCTCATCTATCTGCTCCACCAGCCGATTCTATACGCGTGCCTGAGTCTGTGGTTTTTCCAGTCATAAAAGCATCAAAAAAAGACCTGCGGAATGATTCCGCAGGTCTTTTTGCACATTGGCGTATGATGCGCTCAGCGCTGGACGCGGCCGGAGCCGTCGCCGCCGGCCAGCTTCTCCACCTCGGAAACCGTGACGCGATTGTAGTCGCCTTCCACGGAGTGCTTGAGGGCGGAAGCCGCCACAGCGAACTCCACAGCGTCCTGGGTGCTCTTGCCGCTGAGCAGAGCATAGATCAGGCCGCCGCCGAAGCTGTCGCCGCCGCCCACGCGGTCGACGATGTGCAGGTGATAGCTCTTGGAGAAGCAGTAATCCTTGCCGTCGTAGAGCATACCGGCCCAGTCGTTGTCGCTGGCGGAAATGCTGGTACGCAGGGTAATGGCCACCTTCTCAAAGCCGAACTTGTCAGCCAGCTGCTTGGCCACGCTCTTGTAGCCCTCGTGGTTGAGCTTGCCGCCGTAGATATCGGTGTTCTCAGCCTCGATGCCGAACACGTCTTTGGCATCCTCCTCGTTGGAGATGCACACGTCCACATACTGGCACAGCTCGGTCATGGCAGCGCGGGCCTGCTCACGGGTCCACAGCTTGCCGCGGTAGTTCAGGTCGCAGGAGATCTTCACACCGTGCTTCTTGGCAGCGATGCAGGCCTGCTTGCAGCACTCCACCATGTTGGGGCCCAGGGCCGGGGTGATGCCGGTGAAGTGGAACCAGTCGGCACCTTCAAAAATGGCATCCCAATCGAACTCAGAAGGATCGGCCTCCTGAATGGCGGAATGGGCACGGTCATAAATGCAGACGCTGCCGCGCTGAGAAGCACCCTTCTCCAGATAGTAGATACCCACACGGTCGCCGCCGCGGACCACCTTGCTGGTGTCCACGCCGAAGTGACGCAGGGAATCCACGGCAGCCTGGCCGATGGCATGAGCGGGGAGCTTGGAGACGAAAGAGGCCTCCAGGCCATAGTTGGCCAGGGACACAGCCACGTTGGCCTCGCCGCCGCCGAAGGTGGCCTGCATCTGATCGTTCTGGAAGAAGCGATAGTATCCATTGGGGGCCAGGCGCAGCATCAGCTCGCCGAACGTTACAACTTTAGCCATGATTTTACTTTTCCTTTCCAATTCTTCGTAATAAAATGTACCGCTTACTGCTTATTTCTGCACCAGGTGCACAGCAAAGCCGCAGAAGCTGTCCTTAAGATAGATGGCCTTGGTCTTGCCCTTGGCATCGGTCTTGCGGGTGGACTCATCAAAGGTGATGCCGTGCAGGCCCAGGTGATACATAGCCCGGTCCACATTGTTGGTGCCCACGGCGATGTGGCCGCGCTCACCCAGGTAAGGCGTCTTCATGCACTCCACAGCCGTGCCGGAGAACACGGAGGAGTTGCCGGGCTTGTACTCCCAGCCGAACACGGTGGAGAACATCTGAGCCGTGCGCTCCGCCTCCACCTCGTCGGCGCAGTTGATGCCCACATGACGCAGCTCGAAGCCCAGCATGGTCTTGACAGCGTCCTTGCAGATGGCAGTGATCTCGTCCCACTTCTGGCCGTTGATCAGGTCCTTCTTCACCATCCAGGTGCCGCCGCAGGCCACGATCTTGTCGAAGCCCAGGTAGTCCATCATGTTCTTGGTGTTCACACCGCCGGTGGGCATCCAGCGCAGGTTGGTATAGGGGCCGGCCAGAGCCTTGAGTTTGGCCACGCCGCCGTTCTGCTCAGCGGGGAAGAACTTCACCACATCCAGGCCCATGCTCATGGCCTGCTCCATCTCACCGGGCGTGGCGGTGCCGGGCATCATCAAAGCGCCCTTCTCAATGACATACCGGGTGACCTCGGGGTTAAAACCGGGGCTGACGATAAACTGTGCACCGGCAGCCAGAGCACGGTCGGCCTGCTCCTTGGTCAGCACCGTACCGGCACCCACCAGCATTTCCGGAACCTCTTTGGCAATCCGGCGGATCGCTTCCTCACCGGCCGCGGTGCGGAAGGTCACCTCTGCGGCAGGCAGACCACCGGCCACCAAAGCCCGGGCCAGAGGCACCGCCTGCTCGGCATCCTCGATGGCAATGACAGGAATGATTCCAATGTTGGATATCTGCTGCAGCACATCATTCATAGCTACATTCCTCCTAGTGTACTCGTTTGGCCCCCTTGAGAGCTTACTTGTTATTATATAATACATGCCGCAAAGAAAACAAGTGACAAGGTGCAAGAAAATCGTTTTCTTTGCAAAATTTGGAGGGCGCTTCCAGTTGGTGTTTGTACAAAAATGTCGCCACGAACAAATGCATTGTCCGTGGCGACTCAGATTATGTATACACAGCAGCCGTTTGTCATAAAGCTTACAAGGGCATACAGGTGCGCAGATCAGATAATTTCATCTGATAAAACGGTTATTCTTCCCCCTGTATTACTTTGCTATCATAAATATAAATAGAAAATACCCGTTCATTTACCACCTTAAATCCACTTACCGTATTTCCTGTAATATAATACCACCACTCGTCATCACCCGGATTATACTGAGGCTCTCCAAATGCGCTCTTTATATCTTCCCCCGGAGAATCAATTGTCAACTCATTTTCTGTTACCCAACGATCATTGGGATACTCAATATACATGGATGCCAGTTTTCCATCAAAAAAGGTAGTATACATATAGGAGTCCGTATACAAATAATTTCCAAACTCCTTCACTGGTTCACCCAACAATTCGTCGACTTCTTCTTTTTCCATTCCCAATTTCAGCCCAATGTCTTTATCTGCCTGTGGAGGTAGTCAGGGAGTCTCACAAGAGCAATACGACGCCTTACAAAAAGAAGTTCAAGAGCTTCAGGAGCAATTAGAAGAAAAAGAAGAATCCCTATCAGTAGACGAACAGTATATTGTTGATTTCGTATTAAAATATACTGCTGATTTTTATAATCCTTCCGATGTGCGTGTATTGCAATGTGGAACAGAGGGGGAGGTTCCAGATGCCGCAGTAGATGTCCCCTATCGTTTTGCTCGCTTAAAAATTCAAGGCACAAACAAATTGGGTGGCACATTAACTCAGGGATATAGAATTACACTTGACGAGGAACTATATTACGAATTTTGTTCAGATCCAAGTAGAGGAGAATTTGCATATACACCTGAAAACCCTATTTTCCTTATTTTCAAGGAGAGCGATACAAAAAACCAAGAGTCATATAAAATTCTATTTGACAAGTCTATCGGTAATACAGATTGGTGGGACGATGAAAGCATAGGCCGAATAAATAGAGCTTTGGCCCAGCATTGGGAGGATTTGGGTATAGAATAACAAAAGGCGAGGGGTTAACCCTCGCCTTTGATTTGTGCCATTTCTGCCTCCGCATTGGTTGTATAAGGGGAAAGTTCAATCAGCGTCTTTTTGCTCATTGCTCCGGCCTCATACTGTTTCAGCAAGTCCGCAAGGGTTGTGCTGTTGTCCGTGGGGGCATTGTAGTTAAACGACACATCCAGGCTGTTGTACTGTTCTTCCGTCAGCTCCGGATTCAGCAGTTTCTGCATAGCGTCCCAACGCTTATAAAAGCCATCCCGTAGAAACGCCGCCTGCCGTTTGGCCTTGTTGTCAAGCTGGGTAAACAGGAGCTTCAAACTCACTTCGGAGACATTGGAAACATTTCCGTTGAAAACCACGCTCGGCACCTGGGCCACACTGTAAAGCTGATTGATAAGCTGGTTCATAATCAGCGATACCGTGTTGTAGTCCGCCGTGGCAGTGGCATAGGTAAACTGTCCGCCGTCCTCCAGATTGAGGATCACGCCGGTAATGTTGCGGTCAATCTGTGAATCAATCCGCTGTCCGGCAGATACGCCCAGAGGGTTGAGAGAAAGGGTTGTCACAGCGTCGGAAGCCTTTGAGAGCAGGGCTTCCAGCTCGTCCACAATGGGAATCAGGTCTGCCACTACTCCGGCTCCAAAACAACTGTACGGGCCTTTCACACCGCTTGTATAGTGAATCGGAAGGCCGGTGAGATTGGTATAGCGGCTGCACTCTTTCAGTGTCCCGGTAGCTTCTGTGCTGTACTCCGTCACCGTGTCCGGCTCAAACAGATTGTAAAACTCATTCCCCGTGATAGCGTCCCGCCAATGCTCCAGGAACGCCACATATTCCCCACGGTCTGTATAAACCGGAAAGCTGTCCAGCGGGTCAAAGACTTTAGACTTGATAATCCCGTCATCATCCAGAAAAACATACTCATAAGCGTTGCCATAGCAGACAAGATCGTTGACGAGCTGATAGTCCGTCAGCGCATAATTGGCCCGGTTATAAATCCCATTAAATAGACTGACTGCCTGGGCGTCTCCTGTCAGCGTCACCGGGTTGCCCACAAGATAGCTGCAATGGAAGTCTACAATGGATTTTACCACCTGCATAAGAATTTTTGCCGTGTGGAATGTCTGTTCCTTGAATGTAAAATCTTTGCGGCTCAACACTTTGTGTTCGCCGTCCAAATACCGCTTGATTTTTACCGCCTGGGAATTGATGTAGCGCGCCTCCTGCGTCTGTGGAACGGCTTGCAGTTCATTGATCGTCATAATATGCCCCCTTCTGTTTTCAGGTGTACCACAGGCCGGATTTGATACCCTGCAAGGCAAGTGCAAAGGCAATCACGGTATCATCCCCGGTTTTTCCTGCGTGTTCTGTCCGTCCATCCGGTTTGTTTACAAATAGTTTCATTTCCCCGTAGAGTGTTTTCGAGTTAATCCAAACTTCGCCGCGCTCAAACAGTTCCGCAAAATCGCCCAGCATAAGAGGACGGCTTTTTGCCGTTGTCTCCCATCCCGGACGGCGCTTTACCCGCCCGGTGGCGTCATATTGCTTTGATTTATACAGGTTTGGATAATGGTACTCATGCCGCATTTTGTCTATCACAATGTGTCCCGCTGCCGCTTTTTCAATCACGCACAGTCCATTGTTGTAAAACTGTGCCAGCGAAAGCAACAGCTCTGCAAGGCGATACGGCTTGATCGTAT
>ENA-UEYL01002020-UEYL01002020.1-human-gut-metagenome-genome-assembly--contig:-NODE-2020-length-15858-cov-3.811165_pt1 | contig 15858 bp, 12 predicted proteins | sample MGYA00242941_ERZ507946 | MGnify/ENA primary metagenome ERZ507946 (study PRJEB26167, sample SAMN06115482) | human gut metagenome | host: Homo sapiens | place: China:Guizhou | collected 2015-03-11...
GCCATCGGTCTCATCACCTCCTGCGCCGCCACCTTTGAAGAGCTGTTCCCCCGGTCCCTGAGCTACAAGACCTATGCGGTGGTGTTCTGCCTGTTCTCCTTCGTGGTGGCCAACTTCGGCCTCAGCCAGATCATCCTCTTCTCCCTGCCGGTACTGATGTTCCTCTATCCTTTGACCATCACGCTGACGCTGCTGGGCCTCTTCGGCCGGTGGTTCGGCTATGACCGGCGGGTGTTCATGGCCGTGACGGTGCCTACCGCCCTGGCCGCCGCTCTGGACTTTCTCCGCTCTTTGCCCGCCGGTGCCCAGGAAGTACTCCACACCCAGGTGATCCTGGAGCCCGCGTCCCGGGTGCTGCCCTTCTTCTCCCAGGGCATGGGCTGGGTCATCCCCGCCTGCCTGGGGCTTGCAGTGGGGCTGGTGCTCCATGTTCTCTCCCCCAAAAAGACCGCGTGAACTTCATGCAAAAAACACCGTGCATCTTCCGATGCACGGTGCTTTTTTTCTTACAGGTGTCCCCGGTTCAGCTCCCGGGTATAGAGCCGGGTCACATATTGCATGTGGGAGCGCATGGCCTGCTCCGCCCGCTCCGGCTCGTTGGCCAGAATCGCCACCATGATGTTCCAGTGCTGGCTGGCGGACTGGTCATCCACCTCCGGCAAAAGGGCCCGGTTGCGGCTCAAGTACTCGGTGATCTGCACCATCAGGCTCTGAAGGCTCCGGCGCAGATACTCATTGTCTGCGATGTCCGCCACCGCCAGGTGGAAGTCAAAGTCCCGCTCCAGCTGGTAGTCCACATCCCGGGCAATGGCATAGCTGAGGGGCTGGCGCAGCTTATCCCCGTCCGCCGCCACGGCCTTCTGGGCCGCCAGATACACCAGTGCGCACTCCAATGCCGCGCGGGTCTCCAATAGCTTTTCAAAATGGGATTCCATATCCGTCTCCTTCCCCGGTCACTTCAGCTGGTCCAGTGTCAGGGAGAAACTGTCCAGGAACGTGTCCATAAAATATTGTATTTCCGGCAGGCCATAGCTCTCCAGGGCCGCGCGGGTCTGCTGTGCCGCCTGGCGGAACTCCCCGTTGCCTGCCTTCAGCTCCTCCAGGCACTTGATGTATGCCGAGAGCTTGTCCGCCGCCTTCACCAGTTCCGCAGTCTCGCTGTCGCGCTCTGCCAGCACGGGCTCATAGGCCCCCCGCAGTGCCGGCGGCACCATGTCCAAAAGCCGCCGGGCCGCATCGGCCTCCACAGCCTTATAGGCCGTGCGGATGGCGGGATTCATGTACTTGATGGGGGTAGGCATATCGCCGGTGAAGATCTCGCCGGCATCATGGTAGAGCGCTGCCACCGCCACCGCTCCCGCGTCCACATTGCCGCCGAAGCACTGGTTGCGGATCACCGCCAGAGCGTGGGCCAGCACCGCCACCTGGTGGCTGTGCTCCTGGACATTCTCCGGCGCCGTGTTGCGCATGAGCGCCCAGCGCTGGATGAAGCGCATGCGAAATATGTAGGCAAAAAAATGGCTCTTCAACGGCCTCACTCCTCGATGGTTCCTAACAGCACCCGCCCGTCGGTGCCGGTGATGCGGACGGAGCGCACTTCATTGTGCAGATCCTCGCCCTCCGCCAGCACCTCCATGTAGTTGGGGGCGTGGCCGGCGTAGCGGCCATCCTTGGGCTGCTCAAAGAGGACCTGATACACCTCTCCCACACAGCCTTCCAGATAGTCACGGTGCATCTTCGCCGCCACTTCCGCAGCCCGGTGGGCCCGCTCTTCCTTTACCTGGGCACTCACCTGCTCCATCTTGGCCGCCGGGGTGCCGGGGCGGATGGAGTAGGGGAACAGGTGCATCTGGGCAAAGCCGCACTTGCGGATAAAGTCCAGCGTGGTGGAAAATTCCTCCTCCGTCTCGCCGGGGAAGCCTACGATCATATCCGTGGTGACGGCGGGGCGGTGGAAATAACGGTTCAAAAGCTCCACAGACTGCAGATACCGGGCCGTGTCGTACTTGCGGTTCATGCGCTTGAGGGTGGCATCGCAGCCGCTCTGCATGGACAGGTGGAACTGGGGACAGAGGGTGGGGATGGCCGATGCCCGGCGGCAGAACTCCTCCGTCACGGTGCGGGGCTCCAGGCTGCCCAGCCGTAGCCGCACGTCGCCCACTGCCGCCGCCACCGCCTCCAAAAGGTCGATGAGGCTCTTGCCGCACTTGAGGTCCTGGCCCCAGGAGGAGATCTCGATGCCGGTGATGACGATCTCCCGGTAGCCCTGGGCCGCCAGGGCACGGGCCTGCTCCACCACCACATCCAGCGGCGCCGAGCGCACGGGGCCTCTTGCGTAGGGGATGATGCAGTAGGAGCAGAAGTTCACACACCCGTCCTCCACCTTCAGCATGGCGCGGGTGCGGTTTTCCCCGCCGCCGGCAGGCAGCACCTCAAAGGTGCGCCGGTCAAAGGAGCGGTCGATGGATTCGATGAGGCGCCGCTCCCGGGCCGCCTCCTCCAAAAGGTCCAAAAAGCCCGCCCGGTCGCCGGTACCGGAGATCAGGTCCACATCCAGCGCGGCCATGTCCTCCTGGTGGGTCTGGGGATAGCAGCCGCACACGGCCAGCAATGCGCCGGGGTGTTCCCGGCGGACCCGGTGGAGCACCTTGCGGGACTTCTGGTCGCTGACGGCGGTGACAGAGCAGGTATTGACCACATAGGCGTCCGCCTCGCCGGAAAAATCCACCACCTGGTGGCCCCGCTGGCGCAGCAGCTGCTCCATGGCCTGGGTCTCATATTGGTTCATCTTGCACCCAAGGGTGTAAAAGGCAACTTTCATGGAATCTCCTTGCACTTTCCTGGAATTCTCTATATAATGATAAAACTGTTTCTTATTGATTATACTTTGATTTTCTCCGTTGGGCAAGCCCCAATGAAAGGAGCGCTCTGTATGGTTTATCTGGATCACGCCGCCACCACGCCCATTCCGGCGGCCGTGGCGGACGAGATGTACGCGGTACTGAAGTCCCAGTTTGGAAATCCCAGTGCCCAGTACCCCATGGGGCTGGAGATGAAAAAGCGGGTGGAGTCCTGGCGTGCCGTGGTGGCCGGGGCACTTGGCTGCCGGCCGGGAGAACTGTACTTCACCTCCTGCGGCACCGAGGGCGACGCCTGGGCCATCCACGCCGCCTGCTGGCAAAACCGCCGGGTAGGAAAACACATCGTCACCACCGCTGTGGAGCACAGCGCCGTGCTGGAAAGCTGCCGGTGGATGGCCCAGGAGGGCTGGGAAGTGACGTATGTTGCCCCCGAGCCCGGCACAGGCCGCATCAGCGCCCAGGCCGTGCTGGACGCCGTCCGCCCGGACACGGCACTGGTCTCCTGTATGCTGGTGAACAATGAGCTTGGCTGCGTGTATCCCATCGCCGAGATCGCCCATGGTCTTTCCGCCAAGAATCCGAAAACCCTGCTGCATACTGATGCCGTTCAGGGCTTTATGAAGGTCCCCTTCACCCCCAAGTCCCTGGGAGCGGACTTCATTACCATCTCCGCCCATAAGATCGGCGGCCCCAAGGGCATCGGCGGGCTGTACATCGGGCCCAGGGTCCGCAATCCCCGTCCCCTGCTGCCCGGCGGCGGCCAGGAAAACGGCCTGCGCTCCGGTACGGAGGCCACGGCCCAGATCGCCGGATTTGCCAAGGCAGTGGAGCTGCGCCAGGCCTTTTTGAAGGAGCATCCCCACCATTTGGAGGAGATCCGGGACTATGCCCGCAAGACCCTCTCCCAGCTTCCGGATGTGCTTTTGATCGGGCAGGGAGATGCCCCCCACATCCTCTCCCTTTCCATGGTGGGCTGGCCCAGCCAGAACATGGTCAACGACCTGGGCAGCCAGGGCATCTGCATCTCCGCCGGCTCTGCCTGCCACAAGGGCAAGCCCAGCCACGTGGTGGCGGCGCTGAAGCTGCCCAAAAAGACCGCCGGCAGCGTCATCCGATTGAGCTTCGGGCCGGAGACCACCACCGCCGACATCGACGCGTGTGCCGACGCCCTCAAGCGTCACCATGATACCCGCATGCCTATGCTGTAAGCAGGGCACATTCACCGATATTTTGATTTTGATATAGAGAAAAGGAACCAAAACCCATGTTACGTTATCTCCGCCGCCCGCCTCTTTTCTATAAGAGACTCTTTCTGCTGGCGCTGCCGCTGATCCTGCAAAACCTCATCACCACCTCCCTGGGCTTTGTGGACACCTTCATGGTGGGTCTGCTGGGCGATACCCAGCTCTCCGCCGTCACCGCCGCCAACGCCCCCATCTTTTTGGTGCAGGTCATCATCTTCGGCCTTATGAGCGGCCTTACGATCCTGGTCAGCCAGTTCTGGGGCAAGGCAGACATGCACGCCATCAACCGCTGCATGGGCATCGCCATGTACGCAGGCTTTACCATTGCCGCCTGCGCCGCCGCCGTGCTGTTCTTCTTTCCGGAGGCGGTGCTGTCCATGGTGACGGACAACGCCCTGCTCATCACGGAGGGCACGCCGTATCTTCGCATCGTGGGCATCTCCTACATTTTCAACGCCGTCAGCAGCGTGTATGTGAGCATGCAGCGCAGCGCGGAAAATCCCCTGTTCGGCATGCTGGTGTTCGCCACGTCCATGCTGCTGAACACCTTCTTGAACTACTGTTTCATCTTCGGCAACTTCGGAGCCCCCGCCCTGGGCGTCACCGGCGCTGCCATCGCCACGCTGACCTCCCGCATCGTGGAGTTTTTGATCGTGGTGGTCTACGCCCTCCGCAGCCGCCGGGTGCCCCTTATGCCCCGCGCCCTCTTCTGCCCCGGCCGCGCCACGGTGCGCATCTATGTCAAGTATGCCACGCCGGTGCTCATCAATGAGACGTTCTGGGGCCTGGGCACCACCATGATGACCGTCATCATGGGCCACATGGCCATCAGCGCCGACATGCTGGCCGCCTACGCCATCATGGGCAACATCGACAAGTTCTCCACCGTCTCCTGCTTCGGCCTGGCCGGCGCCACCGCCGTCATCATCGGAAAGCGCATCGGCGAGGGCGCCTCCAAGGACGAGGTGTACGATCTGAGCTGGTGTTTGCTGCTAGTGGCCCTGGGCCTTGGCATCCTCATCGGCGGCGTGCTGGCCGTGACGCTGCCCACGCTGTTCATTCCCTATCTCTATCCCCTGTTCTCCCTGTCCCCCACGGCCACGGAGGCAGCGGCCACTATGTGCGTGGTGTACCTTCTGACCATGCCCCTCAAGTCCTTCGATATCTCCAACATCACCGGTGTGCTCCGGGCCGGCGGCGACGCCACCATGGCCTCCATCATTGATCTGGTGCCGCTTTGGTGCGCGGCGGTGCCCCTGGCGGCGCTGGCTGCCCTGGTACTGGACGCGCCCATGATCTTCGTGTGTCTGGGCCTGTACGCGGAGAACTTCTTCAAATGCCCCTGGGGCATCATCCGCCTGCGCAGCCGCAAATGGATCAACGACGTGACCAGGGGGCTTGACCTATGAGCTTTTTCTGCTGTCCCGTGTGCGGCGCGCCGCTGGAGCAAGTCGGCGGCGCCCTGCGCTGCGGCAAGGGCCACAGCTTCGATACCGCCCGGGAGGGCTACACCCACCTGCTGCCGCCCAACCGCAAGCACTCCGCCGCCCCCGGCGACGACAAGGGCATGGCGGCGGCCCGCCGGACCTTTTTGTCCAAGGGCTACTACGCGCCCTTGCGCGATGCCCTGTGTGATCTGGCCGTGCGCTGTACCGGTGATGCCCCCGCCGTGCTGGACGCCGGCTGCGGCGAAGGGTACTATACCGGCGGCATACACCGGGCCCTTTTGGCCGCGGGCAAGCAGCCCCGCACCGCCGGCATCGACATCTCCAAATTCATCCTGCGCTACGCCGCAAAAGCAGAGAAGGACATTGAGTTCGCCGTGGCCTCCTCCTACCACCTGCCGGTGGCGGACCAGTCCGTGGATCTGCTGATCAACTGCTTTTCCCCCCTGGCCCTGGAGGAGTTTTCCCGGGTGCTTCGTCCCGGCGGCACCTTTTTCTATGTGGTGCCCGGCCCCATGCACCTTTGGGAGATGAAGCAGGTGCTCTATGACACTCCCTATCCCAATGAGGAAAAGGAGACCCCCTATCCCGGTTTTGCCTACCGGGAGATCGTGCCGGTCTCCGGCACCATCACCCTCCCCTCCCAGGAGGATCTCCACGCCCTGTTCCAGATGACTCCCTACTTCTGGAAAACGTCCCAAGAGGGCGCGGCACGTCTGGCGGCGCTGAACAACCTCACCGTCCGCACGGAGTTTCGCATCCATGTGTTTACCCGAACATAAAAAGAGCCCCGCGGCACTTGCCGCGGGACTCTTTTCTTATGATACGGCGGCTTTTTCCCGCCGGTGCAGCGCGGAGCGCACCGCGCCCACGGCCGCGTCCACACACCAGGCCAGCGGTATGGCCAGCACCGTCACCGCCGCCAGAAGCAGCAGCATCCCCCGCATGCCGGCAAACACCGGCCGGTCGCGCAGCCTGGAAAGGATCAGCACATGGCCGAAGTACACCGTCATGGAGTGGCGGGCCAGAAACGCCGTCACCGGCCGCAGCCATTTCAACCGGGCAGCCAGCGGCGGCCACAGGGCGAATACCGCCAAAAGGACCAGCGGCACATAGACGTTCAGCGGACTCTTGATGGCCTCAATGTCCCCGGTGGCCTTGCTCTCCAGCACATATAATCCGGTAAACACCACCGCCGCCGCGGCAATGGCCGCCTTGTGCCGGGCCGCAAACTGCTGCAGACGGCCAAGGTTTTCCCGGGTGGCCGCCATGCCCAGCACGAAGTAGAAAAGCCACGTGGGGAACAGCTGCCACAGATAGGGCCGCAGGACGCCGGGGATGAGGGAAAATCCCGCCCGCTGCAGCACGATCAGCTTTTCCACCCCGTAGGTGACGAGGAAAGCCCCCAACAGGCACCATGCCGCCGACCGCTCCATCCACCGCCGCAGCAGCGGATAAAGGAGGTACAGCTGGAATATAATGACCACAAAGTACAGATGCGGCGCTGCCTGGCCCAGCAAAAAGCGGCGTACCAGGGCGCCAGGCGCCAGGGACTGATGCTCATACAGGGTGTAGACCGCAGTCCAGCACACATAGGGGATGCCCAGCTTCATCACCCGCCGCCGGTAAAATTGCCCGGCGGGCAGGGCCTTCCCCAATCCCAGCGACGCGCCGGAGAGCAGCACGAACAGCGGCACGGCAAACCGGGCGGCTTGGTTGATGACATACGCCAGGTTCATCCCGCCCAGCAAAAAATCACTGTCTGCCCCGATGTAGGGGGCGGTCACATGAATGGCGATGACCGCCAGCATGGACCATACCCGCGCTGCGTCCAGCTCTTCCACTTTCTTCATGGGCGTCTCCCCCTTTCCGTCCGGCCGGACAGCATGCCCGGAGACGTTTTTTCCATATTCCGACATGATACCACCCATTCTGTGCTTTTTCAACCCTGCCGGCCGCCTCCCCGTTCAGCCGCTGTTAAGATCCGCTTATACGGCCGCACTCTGCGACGGCGGCAATCTCTCCCATGCGGGAAAGGACGTTGACTCCACTCTTCCGGGGGAGTATGATAAGGGAAAGACCCGGCACGGCCTGTGCCGCCGGGAAAGCGGAAGGAGGGAAAAGGAGCCGGACTCCGCGCGCCGCCGGGCGCGCAACCATGTGTATTTGAGAGGGGTAACATTTATATGAAAAAGCTCTTTGGCAGTCTACCGTTCCGATTGATCCTGGGAATTTTCGTGGGTGTGGCGTGCGGTGCCGTATTTACGGAGAGCATCATGAAAGTGGTCGTCACGCTGCAGTACATCATGGGCCAGCTCATCAACTTCTGTGTGCCGCTGATCATCATCGGCTTCATCGCACCCTCCATCACCAAGCTGGGCGCCAATGCCTCCCGCCTTCTGGGCGTGGCAGTCATCATCGCCTACGTCTCCTCCATCTGCGCGGCCTTCATGAGCATGGGCGCGGGCTATGCCCTGATCCCCCACCTGTCCATCGACACCAGCGTGGCGGGCCTGAAGGAGCTGCCCGAGGTGGTGTTCCAGCTGGATATCCCCCAGATCATGAGCGTCATGAGCGCCCTGGTCCTCTCCGTGCTGCTGGGCCTGGCCGCCACCTGGACCAAATCCCAGCGCACCATCGACCTTCTGGGTGAGTTCCAGGCCATCGTGCTGGACATCGTCAGCAAGGTCATCATCCCCGTGCTCCCGTTCTATATCGCCACCACCTTCTGCAACCTCAGCTATGAGGGCATGATCACCCGTCAGCTGCCCGCCTTTTTGCAGATCATCCTCATCGTCATGGCCGGCCACTACATCTGGCTGGCGGTGCTGTATCTGCTGGCCGGCGCCTACTCCGGCAAGAACCCCTGGGAGGTCCTCCGTCACTACGGACCGGCCTACCTGACCGCCGTGGGTACCATGTCCAGCGCGGCGACGCTGGCCGTGGCCCTGCGCTGCGCCGGTAAGAGCAAGGTGCTGCGAGAGGACATGGTCAGCTTCGGCATTCCTCTGTTTGCCAACATCCACCTGTGCGGCTCCGTGCTGACGGAGGTGTTCTTCGTTATGACCATCTCCCTGCTGCTCTACGGTTCGCTGCCCAGCATCGGCACCATGATCCTGTTCTGCCTGCTGCTGGGTATCTTCGCCATCGGCGCCCCCGGCGTCCCCGGCGGTACGGTCATGGCCTCTCTGGGCCTCATCACCGGCATTTTGCTCTTTGACGACGCCGGCACCGCCCTGATGCTGGCCATCTTCGCCCTGCAGGACAGCTTCGGCACCGCCTGCAACGTCACCGGCGACGGCGCGCTGACGCTGATGCTCACCGGGTATGTGGAAAAGCACGGCATCCGGGACGAAAACCTCCAGTCTCCCATTTTGTAAGATCCCATTTCGCGGGGCCGTTCAAGCGGCCCCGCCTTTTTGCGCAAAAACCGCCCTGCGCCTTTCGGCACAGGGCGGTTTTTCTGTTAAACGGAGATTTTCTCAGTAGCCGTAGATCATGGAGCGGTTGATGTCCGCCAGGCAGTGGGCGCCGCACATGGCCATGGTGTCGGCCAGCTCGGCCTTGAGCTTTTCCACATAGATCTTCACGCCCTCGGCACCGCCGCCGTAGACCATGTTCACGAAGGGACGGGCAATGAGCACCGCGTCGGCGCCCAGCGCCAGGGCCTTGAACACGTCCATACCGGTGCGGATGCCGCCGTCCACCAGGATGGTCATCTTGTCGCCCACAGCGTCCACGATGGCGGGCAGCACCTCCGCAGTGGCGGGGCACTGATCCAGCACGCGGCCGCCGTGGTTGGACACCACGATGGCGCTGGCGCCGGCCTCCAGCGCCTTCTTGGCGCCGGCAACGGTCATGATGCCCTTGAGGATGAAGGGCTTCTCCGCCCAGGAGACGATCTGCTTGAGCTCGTCCACGGTCTTGCTGCCGGCGGGCGGGGTCATGTTCTGCAGGAAGGGCAAGCCCGCAGCGTCGATGTCCATGGCGATGGCGAAGGGATCGGCGGTCTTGACCAGATCCAGCTTTTCCTTCACGGTCTCCATGTTCCAGGGCTTGATGGTGGGCACGCCGCAGCCGTGGGTCTTGATGAGGGCCTTGGCCGTGCCCTCCATGACAGCGGGATCGGTGCCGTCGCCGGTGAAGGCGGCGATGCCGGCCTCCGCGCAGGCAGGCACCAGAATGTCGTTGTACTGCAGGTCATCGTACTTGTCGCCGTAGTGCTTGGTGACAGCGCCCACGGGAGCCGCAAACACAGGGATGTCCACTTTCTGGCCAAACAGGGTGAAGGAGGTGTCCACCGGCTTATTTTCGCAGATGGTGTCCATGTTCACACACAGCTCCTGCCACTTCTGATAGTTACGGATGAAGCCGGTGCCGATGCCCTTGGCGCCGGGGCCGGGCACGGTATTCTTGCAGGCCAGGCCGTTGCAGACGGGGCAGGACTTGCAGTAGGGGCCCATGCAGGTGCGGGCCTGATCGAGTACTTCTTTGTATGTCATGACGATCTCCTCCAAATGATGTAGTTCCCCTCTGAGGTGATATTTGCGCTCCTATTGTACTGCCAACCACGGAAAAAGGCAACCGCTTCCAAAAAAGTTTGTCTGCCTCGCCAACGGGCGGAACCATTTTCCACCATTGCCGTCTCTACTGTTGAAAGGGTCTTTCCACACCATAAAAAGGAGGGTTCACGATGAAAAAGAAGGGGTTTGTCTGGGTGCTTATACTGGTGCTGGCCATGGGCCTGCTCAGTGGCTGCGGCAGCGAATCCGCCGCCTCCATGCCCCAGGAGACAGCCGCGGCAGAAGCTCCGGCGGAAGAGTACAGCATGGACGCAGCGGCAGATTACGGCACCGGCAACGCCAGCATGATGCCCGCCGCGGAGAGCGGTGAAACGGAGAACGGCGCGGTGCAGGGCTCCAAGCGCATCTACACCGCCACGCTGCAGCTGGAGACCACCGGCTTTGACGAGGCCGTCTCCTCCCTGACGGATCTGGTGGACAGCAGCGGCGGCTGGGTGTCGTCCTCGTCCGTCAGCAACCACTCCAGCTCCTACCGCTACGCGGACCTGACCGTGCGGGTGCCGGTGGAGAAGTACCGTGATTTTCTCTCCCATGCAGGAGAGCTGTGCCACCTGCTCTACACTCAGGAGTATGTGGACGATGTGACCGAGGCCTATTACGACACCGCCGGACGGCTGGAGACGCAGCAGATCAAGCTGGAGCGGCTCCAGAACCTGCTGGCCCAGGCGGAGAAAATGGAGGATATCATCACCATCGAGTCCGCCATCTCCGAGACGGAGCAGATGATCGACAGCCTCTCCGGCACGCTGCAGCACTATGACTCCCAGGTGGACTACGCCACCGTCAACATCTCCTTGCAGGAGGTGGGCAAGCTCTCCAACGTGGAAGAGCCCACCGCCACGCTGGGCGGGCGGCTGGCCGCGGCGTTTACCTCCGGGTGCCGCAGCTTCCTCACCGCCGCAGAGGACCTGCTGGTGGCGCTGGTATACGGCTGGGTGTGGCTGGTGATCCTGGCCGCGGCTGCCATCGTGGTGGTGCGCCGGTTGAAGAAGCGGGGCGTCCGTCTCCCCTCCCTGGGGCGGAAGGGCCATGCATCCGACCATGACGCGCCCAAGGACGGCACCCTTTGATCTGCATAGAAAATGCCCGGGCCTATAAGGCCCGGGCGTTTTTTCAGTTGGTCAGGATGGTGTAGCCCACTATGTCATACTGTTTGTCCAGCAGCAGCACATAGGCATAGGTGGTCTTTCCATCGGAGCGCTCCGACGGCACCAGCACATCCAGATCCTCCACGGGTTTGCAGAACCACTCCTTTCCCACGGACCGCTCCCGGCTCCAAAGGCCGTATTGCTGCACTGCCTGGCAGAAGTCGTCATTGTTGTTTAAATAGAAGTTATCGATGCACCAGGCCGCACCGCTGCGCTCCACCTGCTCCGGGGCAATGTACTCCGGCAGCGCTGCCTGGGAGAATGCGGTTTTCTGCTGCTCATAAACATCAGAAAAGTCATAGTCGCAAAGCGTGATCTCCATGCGCCAGCTGTCCCCGCCCATATAGAGGGGCTGGCCGAAAGAATAGCCGCACAGGGTGGTCTCGTCACTGTACAAAAGCAGCACCCGGAACGGAGCCCTTCCACCCTGCACAGAAAACCGGCCGGAGGTCTGATTCATAGTACGTTCCCCGTCAGAGGCCACCAGCCAGGCCATCTGGTCGCTGACTTTCAGGTATTCCTCCACGCCGCCCAGGTCAGGGCTTCCCCGAAACTCCATGAACTGGGTCTGGGGCACCACCTGCTGCACCTGCTCCAGCGTCACGGCGCAGTACTCCCCGTCTGCCGTCAGGTCCAGCGACGCGTCGGTACGGATGCCGGAGGGGAAGGGAAACTCCATACCCTTTACCTGCTCCCCATCTGTGACGGTCACATAGCCCATGTACTGCATGGCGTCGTCCAGCAGCAGATAGACCCGGGGCCGGTCCGCTGTGGCGTGCCGGGCGCTGTTGGGCAAATCAGAGAGGGGCGCGCAGAACCGGCTGATGTAAGGCGAGGTAGCCCGGCTCCACAGGCTCTGGAGCCGCACCCGGTTGGTGAAGTCATCACTGCCGGAGAGCTGGGAAACCGGTTCGATGTAAAAGGCCGCGCCGCAGGAGGCCAGGTCGTACTGGGAGATCTCCGGCAGCTGGGGCGAGGCCGTGTAGCCCGCGGATTGCTGGGCATAAAGGTCGGTGAAATCGTAGTCGCAGAGGGTGATCTCCATGCGCCATTTTCCGCCGCCCAGGTCCTCCGGGGCGCCCACGAAGTAGCCGCACAATGTGGTGAAGTCCCGATAGAGCAGCAGCGTGAAGATATGGTCCTCCGAAAGATTCCAGGTGGCAGAGGTATACCCCCCCTGTTGTGTTCCCTGGGAGGCCACCAGCCAGGCCATGTGGAAGCTGTCGGTCACATAGGCCTTCACGTCGCCGCCCAGGTCCGGCGCATAGCCCTCAAAGTTGAAAAAGGCCGTCTCCGGCACCACCTGGCGCAGCAGCTCCTCCGTGATCTCGCAGTTTCCGTCGCTCTTTTCCTCCAGGATCAGCTCCACGGAGCCGGTGGGGGTGATATCACCGTCCCCGCCGGCCTGCCCGCCGCTGCCGGTGGAGTCCATCATGGTGTAGCCCAGCAGCTGATAGTCGCCGTCCAGCAGCAAAAAGCAGCGCCACCGGTCATCCCGAGGGAGCCGGAAATGGAGCCGGTCCATTTCCCGGCTGTACTTTTCCACATACGGGGAGGTGTACTCCGCCCACAGGTGATAGGCCTGGGAGTCGCCGGGCAGCAGCGTGGGGCCCCGGCCGGTATTGTAGCCGGTGAGGAAGTATTTGGCGCCGGAGTCCTCAATGTCCTCCGGGGCGATGTAGTTTGCAAAGGTCTCATCCCGCTGGGCATCGAACAGGGCCGTCTGCTCTTCATAAAGGGCCGTGAAGTCGTAGTCGCAGAGCGTCACCTGCAATTGCCACGTTCCGCTGCCCGCCTTTTCCGGCACGCCTACGGCATGGCCCATCAGGTGGGTGTTGCTGTCAAAGAGCAGCAGACACAGAGGGCTGTCCGGGTCATCGTTGGCATTGAAGCTGCCCCACTCTCCCTGGGAGCCCTGCTGGCCCCGGCTGGTGACCAGCATGGCCATCTGGAAGCTGTCGATGAGGTAGGTGTCGATGTCTCCGCCCATGTTGGGTGTCCCCTCCAGGTTGATATACTCCACCTCCGGGAACTGCGCTTGCACCAGCTCCGGCGTGACGGTGCATACGCCCTCCGCGTCCTCTTCCACCGTAAAGGTCACCGTCTCCCCGTCGCCGGGGGCCGTCACATGCAGCTCCTCCGCACCGAAGCCGAGGCCACTGCCCAGTTTGGGCAGCAGGATCGCAGCGGCCGCGATGACCACCACCGCCGCGGCAAGGACCGCCGCGATTTTTCCACGTTTTTTCCCTGCGCCGGGCTTTGCCGTCTGGGTGTCCTCCTTGCGGGCAATGGCAGTCTCCGGCTGGGCGGTATCCGCCGCCTTTTCCGTGTGGAGCCGGGAGCGGACCGCCTCCATCCGCTGCCGGGCGGCCTCGCGGCGCGCTTCCGCCCGCTGCCGGGCCTCTTCTTCCCGGCGGGCCCGCTCCTGAGCCTGGCGGGCCTCCTCGTCCAGCTGTGCCTGGCGCACCGCCGCAAGGCCCGCTGCGGTGGCCAGACGCGCGGCAGTCTCCTTCTGGCAGCCGCAGCGGTGGCACGTTGTCTCTGCATCGCAGTTCACGCCGCCGCAGGCACAGTACCAAAGGCCCTGGCCGCTCCAGTAGGCATACCGGCTGCTGGGAAGCCCCCGGCTCAGCGCCAGCAGTGACGCATCCCCCACCGCTTCATCCAAAGCGGTAAAGGCCGGCAGGCTCTCCCATCGGGCGCCCTCCGGCGCCGTCCACATGGTCCCGTCTGCAAAGACGGCCGACACCGCCCGCACCTCCATGCGATGCGCGTCGCTCCAGGGCAGCACCACAGCCGTATATTGTCCGAAGGCCTGCCCCCGGACCGCCTGCAAATCCCGATATGTAAAGACCGTGTCCGCCCCGCCCGCGTCCGGGCAGCAGACCGATACCGTCAGTGCGGTGACCGTACGCCGGTCAACGCTTTTCCACTTCAGCTGGGCCACCAGCCGGGGCGATCTGGTGTCCTCCAGCAGTACGCCGGCCGCCAGCACCACCGGCGCACCGTCTGTATACAGCCGCTGCGGCAGCGCAAAGCGCCGGATATAGCGATCACTCATGGTGCCCCTCCCATCAAAGCTCCGGCAGCTCGTCGGGGTTGGCAGCCTCCGCGCTGTGATCGGACACCGGCACAGCCGCGCCCTCCGTTTTTCCGGAGGTCACGCCTTCCTTGCGGATGGCATGCACGTCCGCAGTCATCTGACCGAAGGCATACAGCGGCCAAGTGCCCGCCGCCAGGATGAGGGCGCTCACCACGGCAATCAGGCCGCTGAGCAGCAGCGATACAGGGCTGAAGTAAGGCGGGATCAATCCGAACAGCTGCAGCAGCAAAACCACCACGCTCAATACCATCACCAAGGCGCCCACTAATCCCAGGATCAGATAAATGAGGCCGCAGATCTTGGCCACCAGCTGGATCTTGCCGCCCACATCACTGTAAAAGCCGTGGACAAAGCCGGAAAAGCCCCGGCGGTACTTGTCGCCGTCCACCTTCCAGGCTTTGGGCGGCGCCTGCCGGCCCTCCATGGCCAGGTTCACCAGGAGCAGCCCCAGGGGCAGCAGAATCGCCGTGATCAGATTTTTAAAGAGGCTCGGGTTTCCCTCACCGCCGGTCTGGAAATATCCAATCAAGAAGTCAAGCTGAATCACTTCCGCCCAGATCCCGTTAACAGCGGCCAGAGCAGCCGCGATGGCACTGATCAGCGGGACCGACCGCTTGCCCACCGGGCGGTTCCAGGTAAAGCCCACAGCGCCCAGGAGCATCATCAGCTCCGCCGCAAACAGCAGCGCCGCCATGGGTGTCTGGCTGCCCAATTCACCGTCGGAGTACATGGCCATCTGCCGCAGCACAAACAGCGTCCGAAGCTGACAGACCAACAGCAAAACCGAAGCCGGCAGGATATGCTTGTCCCGGTCGCCGCGCACCAGCAGCACGCCGGCGGCGATCACCAGCAGCGGCCAGAGCAGCTGCAGCAGGAGCACTTCAAACGAGCCCATCATCATAAAGAGGTTGACGATCTCCATCAGGCCGTCCGCCAGCACCAGCAGCGCGCCTGCCAGGCACAGCGTCCCAGCGGCGGGGACAGAGCGATAGCGCACGCCCGGCACCATCTGGGCACGTTCCTCCGGCGAAGCAGGCACAAATGTCTCCGCCTCCACATTGCCACACAGCAGAATCGCTCCAACCACGCTTATGACCATGGGGACCAGGGCGAGCGGGAGATACCGGATGTTCTGCAGGCACAAAAGGGCGCTGAGCACCGCCAGTACCGTGGCCACCAGATTTAAAAGCGGCATCCGGAACCGGTCCGGCAAAAATCCGGGGATCTTGTTCCAGGAGACGCCTGCAGCAGAGACCACCCAAGCAGCCAGCGACACCAGCAGCACCACCTGGTTGGCCAGCGCGACTGCACCCAGCAGTGCCAGCGCGCCGCCGGCCATGAAATTCGCCTTCCGTCCCCGGGCCGTCAGCAGTAAAGCGCCGCCCACCAGGGCCAGCAGGCACAAAAAGAGCGTTCCCCGGGCGTGGTAATCCTGAACCACGATAGCCAGCAGCTGATCGATTACCGGTCCTGC
>ENA-UEYL01002027-UEYL01002027.1-human-gut-metagenome-genome-assembly--contig:-NODE-2027-length-15799-cov-3.737120_pt1 | contig 15799 bp, 12 predicted proteins | sample MGYA00242941_ERZ507946 | MGnify/ENA primary metagenome ERZ507946 (study PRJEB26167, sample SAMN06115482) | human gut metagenome | host: Homo sapiens | place: China:Guizhou | collected 2015-03-11...
TCAAGAACAATGTATTCGGCACCTATCACACCGCCTCCGCCGCCCGGAAGTACGGGGCGGAGAAATTCGTGCTCATCTCCACGGACAAGGCGGTCAACCCCACCAACATCATGGGAGCCACCAAATACCTTTGCGAGCAGGTGATCCAGGGACTGCGGGGCGGGCAGACGGCCTTTTCCGCCGTGCGCTTCGGCAACGTGCTGGGGTCGGACGGGTCCGTGATCCCGCTTTTCAAAAAGCAGATCGCCTACGGCGGTCCGGTCACCATTACGGATAAGCGGATCATCCGCTATTTCATGACCATCCCCGAGGCGGTGCAGCTGGTGCTGGAGGCGGGCTCCTTCGCCCGCAGCGGCGAGGTGTACGTGCTGGACATGGGCGAGCCGGTACATATTCTGGATCTGGCGGAAAAGCTCATTCGGCTCTCCGGCTTCACCCCCTATGTGGATATCGACATCCAGGAAGTGGGCCTGCGGCCGGGGGAGAAGCTCTATGAGGAGCTGCTCACCGCCAGCGCAGGTCTGCGCCGCACGGAAAACGAGAAGATATTCGTGGAAGAAAAGGCGGACGTGGAGGAAGGCGAGATGAAGGGCTGGCTGGAAGAGCTGGCCGCCGCCGCGGAGCGGGGCGGACGGGAGGAGATCTTCCGTGAGCTCCATTCCCTGGTCCCCTCCTTCCGCAGCCCTGAGGAAGTGAACCGGGAGGCCATCCGTGCCGTCCGGGAGGGGCAGGCCAATCAGCTGGAGGACCTGGCTTCTGTCCAGCGGGTATAAAAAAGCAAGGAGAATACTGGCATGAGAAAAGGCGGAAAGATCGCACTGGGAATCGTGGGCGCTCTGGCGGTGACCGGCGCGGGCGTGGCTGCCTGGCAGTGGAACAATATCAGCGCCTTGCGCTATGGCATGACCATGGACCGTACGGCCATCGAGGAGAAGCTGGCGGAAAATGAGCAGGCGCTGGCCGGCGCCATGGAGGAATACAGCGTCAGCAGCTACACCTTTTCAGAAGAGGAGCTGCGCCAGCTCAGCGACGGAACCCTCTCCGTGGAGGAAGCGGCCAAAAAGCTTCTGGATGAGTCCGTGCCCGGCGCGGAGGCACCGGAGGGGGCCTCCGGCCAGCAGGCGGCGGAGAAAAGCGACGTGGAGGCGCAGATCCAGGAGCAGATCGCCCAGATGTACGTGCTGCGCAGCACCTACGTGAGCAAGCTGGAGACCATCGCCCAGGCGGCCATTGACGAATACACCCAGGGCGAGCACACGGCGGAGAACAAGGCCGACGTGGTCTATAAGCGCCTGGAGGAGCTGACGGCTCTGGAAAAGGAGTGCGACGCCCAGGTGGCCCAGGTGGTGGAGCGGCTGCGCTCCCTTTTGAAGCAGGCGGGGAAGGATGACTCCCTGGCCCAGCAGGTGGAGAAGACCTACCAGGAGGAAAAGAGCCTGAAGAAGGCTGCCTACCTGGAGGAGTTCCGCAACGGCTGAGATGACGGACCTGCACTGTCATATCCTGCCGGGGGTGGACGACGGCGCCGCCTCGGAGGACGAGAGCCTGGCTATGGCTGCCATGGCGGAGCGCAGCGGGGTGCGGGCCATTGCGGTCACGCCTCACTGCAATGTACCGGGAGAGTTTGAAAATTACGCCGGACCGGAGCTGCACCAGCGTCTGGAGGCGCTGCGGGCTGCTGTGCGCCGGGCGGGATTGCAGGTGGAACTGTATGCGGGCATGGAGGTGTTCGCCACCGCCCAGGTGCCCGATCTGCTGGACCGTGGGCGGCTGCTGACCTTGGGCGGCAGCCGCTATCTTTTGGTGGAATTCGGCTTTGATGAGTCGCCGGATTTTGCCGGGGAGATCCTCTCCGCCATCGCGGAGCGGGGCGTGGTGCCGGTGGTGGCCCATCCGGAGCGTTATCGCTTCGTCCAGGGACACGAGGCACTGCTGCTGGAGTGGGCCCGGCGGGGCTATGTGCTGCAGATCAACAAAGGCAGCCTTGCCGGGCGCTTCGGGCGCCGGGCCGCCCGCACGGCCCGCTGGTGCATGGCCAGCGGCTGCGTCCACCTGATCGCCTCTGATGCCCACAGCCCCTACCGGCGCACGACCCGCATGGAGGAGGCGTGGGAGCTGGCGGCGGCCGCGGACGGGCCGGAGATCGCCGACTTTCTGCTGCGTGAAAACCCCCGGCGCATTCTGGAGGACCGCCCGGTCCGCCCGGTGCTGGAGGAATTTGAAAGAGCTTGAGGAGCATTTATGAGACGACTGCGCATCATTACGCTGATATGCTTTATCCTCTCGGCCGCCGCCCTGGGGGCGTCCACGGCCTATCGGATCTGGAAGACGGACGACACAGTCCCGGTCATTACCTGTCCCGACGCACCGCTGGTGCTGTCTGTAAAGGACAGCGGCACGGAGGCGCTGGTGCGGGATGTGACGGCCTGGGATGAAAAGGACGGAGACCTGACGGCGGACGTGATGGTGGAGGGCATCCAGCGGGATGCCGACGGAACGCTGACGGTCACCTATGTGGTGGCGGACAGCGACCACCATGTGACCTCCCGCCAGCGCAGCGTGCAGTATACGGACTATACCCCGCCGCGCTTTTCCCTGACGCAGGAGCTGCGCTATTCCATGGGCGCCAGCGTCCGCATCAAGGATCGCATGAGCGCCTGGGATGTGATTGACGGGGATCTGTCCGACCGGATCAAGGTCAATTCCAACGATCTTTCCGCCTATTATGAAGGCACCTATCCCGTTACCTTTGAGGTGACCAACAGCCTGGGGGACACTGCGTCCATCACCTTGGATGTGGTCATCCGCAACTATGCCGCCGGCGAGCCGCGCATCACCCTGACGAAGTATCTGGTCTACCGTGCGGCGGGCGACCCATTTGACCCCATGGCCTATGTGGAGAGCGTCACCGGCGGCGGTGCTGTCTCTGCCCAGATGCCAGAGGGCGGCCTCCAGCCGGGAGTCAGCCGGGTGACTTATACCGCCGTGGGGACCGGCGGTGCGGTGGGCAGCACGGTATTGTATGTGGTCACGGAGTGAGGAGCGTGTATGGACGAACAACAGATGTTTCACTGGGCGGAGCTCAATCCGCTGTGTCTGCTGCGGCGGCTGGGACGGGATGTGCTGAGCATCGCGGCGGCGGGACTCATTGCAGTCATGCTGACGCTGACGGCCCTTCAGAGCCTGTACCGCCCGGAATATACCGCCAGCGCCACCATGGCCGTGAGTGTCAAAAGCGGCGGCTATTCGTCGGTGATTTCCAACCTGACGGTCTCCGCTGAGATCGCCGATACGTTCACGGAGCTCTTTGAAAGCAACATGTTCAGCGGCATCGCCTCCAGTCAGCTGGGGCGGGACTCCCTGCCGGGCACGCTGACGGCTTCTGTGCTGCCGGAGACGAACATCCTGGTGCTGAAGGTGACGGCGGATTCCCCGGAGGACGCCTTCCGCACGCTGCAGCTGCTGCTGGAAAATTACGACGCCGTGTCGGAATACGTATTTCAGAACGTGATCTTGAAGGTGCTGGACAGCCCCTCGGTGCCTACGGCACCCTCCAATCCCGTGGACCGGGGGACGCTTTTGCGGCGGGCCTTTCTGGGCGGCGCCGGCGCCATGGCGGTCATCCTGCTGGTCATTGCCGTGCTGTCGGATACGGTGCAGACCTCCCAGGCCCTGCGGCGCAAGCTGGATGTGAAGCTCTTTGCCACCATCCACCATGAGGTGAAAAACAAGACCCTGCGCACCAAGGTGAAAAAGGCCAACAAGGGCTTGCTCATCACCATGCCCGTGGCCAGCTTCTGCTTTACCGAGGAGGTCTACAAGCTGGCCTCCAAGGTGGATTTTGCCGCCCGGCATGGGGAGCGGAAGGTGATTTTGGTCACCAGCGTGGCGGAGAACGAGGGCAAGTCCACCGTGGCGGCCAACCTGGCCCTGGCACTGACCCAGGGCGGACGGAAGGTGCTGCTCATGGACGCGGACCTCCACAAGGCTGCCCAGTTCAAGCTCTTTCACAGCAAGCCCGCCGTGGAACTGGCGGACATGCTCCAAGGTGAGGCGCCCTACGCACCGGAGTATCTGGGGCGGGAGCATCTCTACACCCTCTTTTCCACCCGCAGCAGCAACGGTGCGGCGGAGCTGATCGCCTCGCCGGCCATGGGCGAGCTTTTGGAACGGGCCCGGCAGGAGATGGATTACATCATCATCGATTCTCCGCCCATGGCACTTTTTTCCGATGTGGAGGCCCTGGCAGACCGGGCGGATCTTTCCTTGCTGGTGGTGCGCCAGGATGTGTCTCCGGCCCGGCGGATCAATGACACGGTGGATGTGCTGAGCCAGTGCCGCGCGGAGCTTTTGGGGTGCGTATTCAACGATGTGCGCGGCCTGCCGTTTTCCAATGACCACTACGGCTACGGCTACGGTTATGGATATGGCTACGGCTACGGCGGGAAACAGCGCGCCGGCAAGGGCGCGGAGGCAGCGGGAGGCAGTGATGAGCGAGCATAAGGTGGATCAGACAGAGCTGGAAAAAATCGATATCTTCCGCGTCCTCCAGGAGTTTGGAAAGGCACTGAGCCGCCTTTGGTGGCTGGTGGTGGTCCTGGCGGTGGCATGCGGCGGTGCCATGGGCCTGCGGGCCTGGCGAAGCTATACGCCCATGTACGCCTCGGAGGTGACGTTTACCATCCGCATGGATGACTCGTCCCTCACGGACATCGGCGGCAGCACCAGCTATTATGACAAGGCCACGGCGGAGCAGCTGACCAAGACCTTCCCCTATTTGATCCAGTCGGAGCTGATGCAGACGAAGCTCCGTCAGGCCATGGGGGTGGACGAGCTCAACGGCAGTGTCTCCGCCCAGACCGTGGAGAACACGAATCTCTTTTCTCTGCGGGTCACCAGCGCCGACCCGCAGGATGCCTATGATATTTTGATGGCCGTTACAGAGGTCTATCCCCAGGTGGCGGATTATGTGATCGGCAATACGGAGATGAATCTTTTGACGGTGCCCGAGGTGGCCGATGCGCCCTATAATGCGTTCCGGCCGGTGCGGACCGTATGCAAGGGCGCGGCGCTGGGCTGCATTCTGGGCCTGGGCGTGGTGCTGCTCTATGCGTTCACCCGCCGCAGCATCCGTGACCCGGAGGACATCCGGCGGCGGCTGAACCTCAAGTGCATCGCCACGCTGCCCAAGGTGACCTTCAAGCGCCGGGGCAAAGAGATCGACCGGAGCATCTCTATCCGGAATCAGAGGGTCTCGTCCGCGTTCCAGGAGAGCGTGCGCAGCATGCGTATGAAATTCCTGCGGCAGGCCGAAAAGCAGCGTGCCCAGGTGATCCTGGTCACCAGCACCCTGCCCGGCGAGGGAAAGACCACCGTGGCAGTCAACCTGGCGCTGTCACTGAGCCAGAACGGGGCCAGGGTGATCCTGGTGGATCTGGATCTGCGCAAGCCGTCGGTGAAAAAGGCGCTGGGAGTGGAGACTCCCTCCCGGGGCGTGCCGGAGCTGCTGAGCGGAGAGGATAAGGGCTCTGTGCTGGACGCGCTGGTGCCGGTGGAGGGCAGCTCGCTGCGTCTGCTGGCAGGGGACCGTCCCGCCCAGGACGCGCGCCAGCAGCTGACTTCCCGCCGCCTGGGAGCGGTGATGGAGCAGCTGCGCCGGGAGGCGGAGTATGTGATTTTGGATACGCCGCCCTCCGGGCTGCTGGCCGACAGCGCTGGTTTGACCCGTCTGGCGGACGGGACGCTGTATGTGCTGCGCTCCGGCGCTGTGGAGATGTCCCACATCGTGGACAGCCTTCAGTTCCTCTCCGAGACCGGTACGCCGCTTATGGGCTGCGTGCTCAACGGCGTGCAGACGGGACAGGGCGGCTATGGCTACGGCTACGGTTACGGCTATGGCGGCTACCGTTCCTACGGCTACGGGACCTATACCCGCCGCAAGACCAAGGCGGAGGAGCCATAACATACGGAGCCGCCCGGCATTTCACGGGCGGCTTTCGCCGCATCAAAAGGAGGTTTCGGTGTGGAGGAAAGACCCAGGCAGATGGACGCCCGGACGTATCTGCCCGTTTTGATGGAGCTGCTGGACCAGGGCAGACAGGTGACGCTGACGGTCACCGGCGGCAGCATGGCCCCGTTTTTGGTCCATGGACGGGACGCCATCTGCTTTTCCCGTCCGAAAGAGCGGCTGCGCCGGGGGGATATGGCCTTTTTCCGCCGGGCGGACGGGTCCTATATCATGCACCGGGTCTGCCGTGTTTCGCCGGAGGGGTACTTCCTGGTGGGAGACGCCCAGCAGGCGGTGGAGGGGCCCGTGGCGCCGGAACAGGTATTTGCCGTGGTGACGAAGGTGCGCCGCAAGGGGCGCTGGATCGGCCCGGAGGATGGCTGGTGGCGCTTTTTCGCGGGCCCCTGGCTGTGGCTGCTGCCGGCGCGGCCGCTGCTGCGCCGGGGATACGGTGCGTTCCGGCGCGTGTGGCCGAGAGGGGGGAGCAGGCGTGAAAAAAAGCTGTGACGGGAAGCAGGGGGAGACCCTGTTTGGCTCCGAGGCCCTGGGGATGCTGGCGCGCCGCTGGCGGGAGGGAACGCTGAAGGAGCTGGCGGAGGACTGGAAGTGGATCTTCGCCTTTACGCGGCGCTATCGTTGGGCGGTGGTGTGCTATGTGGTCATGGGCGTGGCCAGTGCGTCGCTGAGCCTGGTTTCCGCCCTGGCGGGGAAATACGCCATCGACATCATCACCGGCTATCACTTCTCCAAGCTGGGGACCATGGCGGCGGTGATGGTGGGCGCCACGCTCTCCAGCCTGTTGCTGCGCAGCCTTATCTCCCGGGTCTCCACCAAGATCAGCCTCTATGTGAGCAACGACATCCAGGCCATGGTGTTCGATGCGATTCTAGACGCGGACTGGCTGGAGCTGACCGCTTACAGCAGCGGCGAGCTGACCAGCCGCTTCAATACGGATGTGACCACCGTGGCCTCCAACGCCATCAGCTGGCTGCCCAACCTGGTCATCGGCGGCTATACCTTTGCCGCCACGTTTTTGGTGATCTTCCATTATGACCGCGTCATGGCCCTGCTGGCGCTGGCCAGCGCCCCGTTTTTGCTGCTCAGCTCCAGCTATCTCATCAAGCGCATGCGGGGGCACAACCAGCGGATGAAGGAGGCTGGCAGTGCACTCATGGGCTATGAGGTGGAGACATTTTCCAACCTGGATACCATCAAGAGCTTCGGGCTGATGGATACCTGCGCCAAGGGGCTTCACCAGCGGCAGGAGACATTCAAAAAAGCCAACCTGGACTATAACCGCTTTTCCATCCAGACGGAGGCAGCCATCTCTCTGCTGGGCTCGGCGGTGCAGATGGCGGCGTTCGGCTACTGCCTGTATCTGCTCTGGTCGGGGCAGATCGTCTACGGCACCATGACGCTGTTTTTGTCCCAGAGCGCCAAGCTCTCCACCACGTTCCGCTCCCTGGTGGGCGTGGTGCCGGCCTTTTTGACCTCCGCTGTTTCGGCCCGCCGCATCCGGGAGATGACGGAGCTGGAGCGGGAGCCCTGCGCCGCGGCAGGCACCGACTTGGGCCGGGGCGGATTTTCCGTGCGTATGGAGGACGTGCGGTTTTCCTATGGCGGAGAGCCGGTGGTGCGTGATGCGCAGTTTCTGGCCCGGCCCGGTGAGATCGTGGCGCTGGTGGGGCCCTCCGGCGGAGGAAAGACCACCATGCTCCGCCTGATGCTGGGGCTGGTGCACCCGTCCGAGGGGCGGGTGTATCTGCGGTCCGATGACGGCGTGGAGACCACGGCGGGCATGGATGTGCGGCCGTTGATCGCCTATGTGCCTCAGGGGAATACCGTGCTTTCAGGCACCATCGCGGACAATCTTCGCCTGGTGCGGCCCCAGGCCACGGAGGAGGACATGGAGCGGGCGCTGCGGCTGGCCTGCGCGTGGGATTTCGTCTCCCGGCTGCCGGAGGGGCTCCAGGCCCCTGTGGGAGAGCGGGGCAGGGGACTTTCCGAGGGGCAGGCCCAGCGGCTGGCCATCGCCAGGGCCATCTTGAAAGATGCACCCGTGCTGCTGCTGGACGAGGCCACCTCGGCGCTGGACGTGGCCACAGAGCGGCAGGTGCTGCGAAACATCGTGGCCGGCTGCCCCGACCGGACCTGTATCATCACCACCCACCGACCCACCGCCCTGGGGCTTTGCGGGCGGGTGTACCAGGTGCTCGACGGCAGGGTGCGGGTGCTCACACAGGATGAATCCGCCGCACTGGCCATGGAATTTTAAGGGCTGCGGGCATTTGGAAGAAAAAATCCAAAATTGAAAAAATTATCCAATTTCCTCCGGTTTTTCAGTTGCCCCGGCGAAATCAATATGGTATAATAAATTCCAATTTATGTGGCTGCGTTCTGACCAGCGTGCAGTCCTGCCTGCTCCGCCGGATACGGGGCTTCCCGGGCTGTAAAATGTGTAAATGGAGGTATCGGACATGCGAAAACACAGAGTTTTTGCGGGAATCCTGGCCGCTGTCATGCTCCTTGGCATGGCGCCTTCCGCCTTGGCTGTCAACACGGCGGAGTATAATGGTCCGAATCCCGGACAGAAAAACCACAACGGCATTTTGCTGGACAAAAGCGCGGAGAGTCTCAGCGGTGACATGAAGACCACTATGACGCTCACGATCTCCGCCCCCTCGGATCAAAATCCTGTGGCAGTGGAGTTCGTACTGGACGGAACCAGCAGCTTCCACGGCGAAGGGGATCTCGGACTGGTCAAGACCCTGGCCGAGCAGCTGCGCTCCACCTTTGCCAAGAACGAAAACGTCTATGTGGGCGTTACGGTGTTCGGCAACAAGGCGATGAACGTGCTGCCCATGACCACGGTGCCCGACGCCATCGATGCTGACTTGGCCGACAGCGTGGCTGAGATGCTCAAGGAGACGGACTCCCTGCTGGGCTCCAATGTCCAGTCCGGTATCCGGGCGGGCCTTGCCGACCTGGAGAGCGCCGCTTTGCCGGAGGGTACGGAGAAGTACATGGTGCTGGTCACCGACGGCGGCAGCTACTCCTGGCTGGACGGAACCGAGTCTGTCCGCAATACTTATACCGCCAACGGTGAGACCCATGACCTGATGAACAACGACGCGGCGGAGGCGGGCTATGCCTCCTTCCCCTCCCTTTCTGCGCTGCTGTCCAAGAATATCCCCAGCGCGGCCCAGAATGTGGATGTCACCGCCAGCGAGCCTCTGGCGGCAGCGGTGCAGACCATCAAGGACCGGGACGACCTGTACACCAACTTTGAGACCGGCGTGTACTGGGCTGCCAAGGAGCTCCAGACCATTCCCGATGACGTGAACCTGTTCACCGTGGGCCGGGATTACTATGCCGACGACGAAGACCTCTCCGCCCTGACGGAGCTTGCCGGTGAGTTTGTGGACATGGCGGTGGATATGGACCGTACCGGCCTTTCCGACCAGCTCTACGGCGCCGATCTCAGCACGGCCTTTGCAAAGATCGCCGGTGAGATGAACGTGGCTGTGCCTGCCGGCAGCACCATCGTGGACTACATGGGCAAGACCCAGACCGACAAGGGTGAGACGGAGAAATACGATTTCAACCTGCTGACCGATCAGGTCATCACCCTGCGTGTGGGCAGCAGCGTATACACCGGCACCCTGGGGACCGGGAACACCATCACCTTTGGCGACGGCTCCCGTCTGGTCTATACCTCCGGCGCGGACGAGCACTTTGTGCTGACTCTGGGCGGCGATATGGTCCGCGGCGGCAAGGTCAGCCTGAGCTATGTTCAGAAGCTTGACCAGTATGAAATCTACTCCGGAGAGCACAATGTGCTGACCAACGTGCAGGCTTACCTGCAGCCCGCCGGCTCCAGCGAGGGCTTGCTGTTCCCCGAACCCAGCCTGGGCTATCGCATCGGCGGTGGCGGCGGCGGCACCGGCGGCGGCGAGACCATCATCCCTGATGATGATGTGCCTCTGGCCGATCTGAACGAGACCGACCACTACGCTTACATCATCGGCGGCAAGGACGGCCTGGCCCACCCGCAGGATCAGATTACCCGCGGCGAGGTCGCTACCATCTACTTCCGTATGCTGACGGATGAGTCCCGCAATGAGCTGTGGAGCCAGAGCAATCCCTACACGGATGTCCAGCCGGATACCTGGTGCAATGCGGCTGTGTCCACCATGACCCGCGCCGGCGTGATCGAGGGCTTCTCCGATGGTACGTTCCGCCCCTATGCGCCCATCACCCGGGCCCAGTTCGCGGCCATCGCCGTGCGCTTCTTCGAGGTAGTCTATTCCGGTGAAGACAAGTTCTCCGATATTGCGGATCACTGGGCCAGAGACTACATCAACAAGGCTGCTGAGGCGGCGATCATCAACGGCTACTCCGACGGTACGTTCCGCCCCAACCAGAACATCACCCGTGCCCAGGCCATGGCCATCTTCAACCGCGTGCTGGGCCGTGCGCCGGACAAGGACCACATGCTGCCCGGCATGACCACCTGGCCCGACAACATGGATCGGAGCGCCTGGTACTATGCAGATGTGCAGGAGGCCACCAACTCCCACGACTATGAGATCCAGACCGACAGTGAGGGCAATACCTACGAAGTCTGGACCAGCATCCTGCCGGTGCGTGACTGGGCCGCGTTTGAAAATGAGTGGGCCACGGCCAACTCTGCTTCGAACCCCGGTGAAGTGATTTCTGTCCCTGTGGACTGAGACCGGTTGACTAAGCGCAGTTCCAATGAACCGCCGCACATTTGTGCGGCGGTTCATTTTCTTTTTTTGGTAAAAAAATGTTGGCGGAAGCTGGGAAATTTTGCTGTCTTCTCCGGCGGAAGTTCTTGAATTTTCCAGCTCATTGTGCTATGATAATACACGATTATAAACAAGCGGCAACGGCTGCGTGCCCCCTGCGGACAGAGGTCCGCGGCCAGCATTCGGCCTGAAAGGAAGGATTGAACGCGTGCGTGCGACAGGTGAGATGGTCCTGCGGGAGATCGCGGGAGAATATCTGCTGATCCCCACCGGCGAGACCGCGCTGAAGATCCACGGGATGGTCACCCTCAGCGAAAGCGGCCTCCTGCTTTGGAAAAAGCTGCAGGCCGAGTGCACGGAGGAAGCTTTGGTGGAGGCGCTGCTGGCGGAGTATGAGGTGGATCGGGAAACCGCGCAGGCGGATGTGCGGGATTTCCTGGGGCAGATGGAAAAGGCCGGTCTCCTGGCTTAAGGACCGACTTTGCCGCCGGATATGTGATTGTGTGAAGCAGCAGCCGCATACCCCATGCGGCTGAGCGGAATATGGCGCCGGGCACGCGGGCCCGGGCGGAAACGAGAGGAGAACGCTATGAAGACCTATGTGAAGCCGGAGCTCTTTTTTGAGAGCTTTGAATTGTCACAGCATATTGCGGGGTGCAACCTGACGCTGACACAGGAGGTAGGTGCTTGTAAGGCCTCCGGCACCATCGAAGGCATCTGGGGGGACAGCTGGTTTATTTCTAAGGATGATTGCAAGACGCTGGTGGAGGCCTACTGCTACACCAACGGCTCCATGAACGTGGCCACCATCAACTCCTGAACGTGCAGATCACGCCCATCACCCTGGCGGACGTGACCATCCGTCTGGAGACGCCGGAACCGGTACGGTGCACCTCCAACTTCCGGCCCTTTTTGGGAGAAGGCGGCGGGCAGTCCGTCCGGGCGGCTTTTTCCCAGGTGCCGGCACTGCCGGAGATCACCGGGCGGCCGGAGTTTGAAAACGTCATGTTTTCCGTCCACCGGACGGAAGACGGCTTTGTCCGCCGGTACCGGGATCAGGACGGTCAATATTACGCCATGGGATGGATCACACCGACGGGCGTGGAAATCCGGTATCTGCCCTGGAGCCGGGCCTATTTTTCCGAGACGCACAACTGCTTTTCCCATATCGCGCTGGAGGAACTGCTTTTGTCCTGCGGCCGGCTGATCCTCCACGCTGCGTTTGTGGCGATGGGGGAGCGGGGACTTTTGTTTTCCGGACCGTCGGGCATCGGAAAATCCACCCAGGCGGAACTGTGGCAGCGACACGGCGCCCGGCTTCTCAACGGAGACCGAACGGTGCTGGGGCCGGGACCGGCAGGCTGGACGGCCTGGGGTTCCCCCTATGCGGGGTCGTCCCGGTGCTTTTGCAGCGAGCAGCGTACCATCGGTGCCATCGTGGTGCTGGAGCAGGCGCCGGTTTGTGCGGTACGCCGCCTGTCGGCGGCAGAGGCGTTTCACCGGCTTTATCCCCAGCTGACAGTCAACAGCTGGAACGGTGCTTACGTGGAGCGCGCCAGCGGCCTTTTGGCAGAGCTGACGGCCCGGACACCGGTGTATCGGCTGGCTTGTACGCCGGACGACCGGGCGGTGGAAGCACTGGCTAAGGTCCTGAAGGAGGACAATGCGCTTGGATTTGAAGGAAGTTCGCTATGAGGCACCGCTGACGCAGTACCTCTTTACCAAGGCAAGTCGGGGAAAGATCCCCCTCAGCGGGACGTTCGAGCTCTCCCCGGTATGCAATTTTTCCTGCCGGATGTGCTACGTGCGCATGACGCCAGCCCAGGTGGCGGCCCATTCCCGGCCTGCCATGACACTGGAGCGCTGGCTGTCCTTGGCAGAGCAGGCCCGCGCGGCGGGTATGCTGTATTTGCTGCTGACCGGCGGAGAACCTTTTCTCTGGCCGGATTTCTGGCCCCTGTATGAGCGTTTGACGGAGATGGGCTTCATCCTCTCCATCAATACCAACGGCTCGCTCATCGATGAGGCGGCTGTTGCCCGGCTGCGGGCAAGACCGCCCACGCGGCTGAACATCACCCTCTACGGCGCCGGGGACGATACCTACTGTGCCTTGTGCCGGGCGGATGGGGTGTTTACCCGGGTGGACCGGGCCATCACGAGGCTGCGGGAGGCAGGGCTGCAAGTCAAGCTCAACTGTTCCCTGACGCCCCATAATGCCGCAGACCTTGCGGCCATGGTTCGCTACGCCCAGCAGCGGGACCTCATTTTGGAAGTCAATACCTATATGTTTCCTCCCATGCGGCGGGACCCGGACCAGGTGGGGCAAAATGAACGCTTCACCCCGGAGGAGGCCGCCCGCTACCACATGGAGCGCTATCGCCTCATGTATGGGGAGGAGACCTATGTGAATTACCTGGAAAGCGTGCTGCAGGGCATCGCGGACCCGCTGGGCCTGGATGAATCCTGTGTGGACCCCATGGACGGCCACGTCCGCTGCCGGGCGGGCAAGGCGGCCTTTTGGGTCACGTGGGACGGCTGGCTCACTCCCTGCGGCATGATGACGGAGCCCAGGGTGGATCTGGCGGGGCAGTCCTTTGACCGTGCCTGGCAGACCCTCACGGAGAAAAGTGCGCAGCTGCGGCTGTCCGGTGTGTGCGGACAGTGCCCGGACCGGGACCTGTGTCACTCCTGTGCGGCCATGGCGCAGGCGGAAACAGGAAGCCCCGGCGGTATCCCGCTGTACCTGTGCCGCATGGTGGAAGCCATGAAAACTCTGGCACGACAGGAACTGGACCGGCGCGGCCGGTAAAATCCCTTACCCTGCAAATCGAAGATTTGCATTGAGATAAATGAAAAAACCGAGGAGGTTGAGAAAATATGCTGAAAAGACACGGACTGAAAAAGTGCCTGTCCCTGGTGCTGGTCTTATGTCTGATCCTGAGCCTCATGCCCACCGTGGCCATGGCCCAGGAGCCGACGGCTGTGACGGACACAGAGACCACCGTGGGTGTGACCGACGGGGAGACTCCTGCCGGCACCGAGACCAGCGGTACCGCAGGTGCCGAGGGCGGCAACGCCGAGACCGGCGATACCGCGGGTAGCGAGGGCGGCAATGCCGAGACCGGCGATACCGCGGGTAGCGAGGGCGGCAACGCCGAGACCGGCAATACCGCCGGTACCGAGACCGGTGGCACTGTCGGTACCGAGGATGAGACGGAAAAGGATGATCCTCTGGATGATTTCCTGGATGACGTCCTCAATCCTCTGCCCGGCGATACCGGCACTGAGAGCGGCAACGGAAATGAGACCACTCAGCCTGATGACGGCGAGACGCCCAATATCCCCACGGAAGATGTGAACGGAGAGAAGCCGGAGGCACCTGAGGGAACTGTGACGCCTGATCCGAATCCCCAGGATCCGTCTACTGCGCCGTCCGATGATTTCCCCACGATCCTGCCGGTATTCCCCTCTGAGGAAGACCCTGCAGAGGTGCTTCCGCCGGAAGAATTGCTGCCGGAAGTGCCGGAGGACACCACGGTCACCACGGAAGTGACCACGGAGACAAACGAGCCGATCACCATTTCTGTGACGGGCCCGGGCCTGACCGGCCTCACCGTGGAAGCGGTTCCCTCTGTTACCACGCTGCCCGTGGAGCCTGCCCAGGAGCAGGTGGACTATGTGGCTTACGATGTCACACCTATGGTGGGCGACGTGCCTTATACCGAGTCGGCAGACGTGACGATCCCCGTCCCGGCGGATTGGGATGAGGATGCGGAGATCTATGGCTTCGTAGTCAACGGCGAGGATGCGGAAGAGCCTGTGACGGTCATTGAGGGCGTCCGCAACGAAGACGGGACCTTTACCTTTACTGCCCCCCATTTCAGCATCATGGGTCTGTACACCGAGCCCCAGCCGCTGTATACGAAGGAGCAGGAAGTTAGTGTCAATGTGGGTGACAGCCAACCGATTCGTATTGAGGACCAGGATCTGACCGACCAGGTCAATGAGAGCGGACTGAATACGGACATCGCAAAGGTGAGTGTGACTCCTGAAAAGGTTCCGGCAGGGTCCAATTTCCAGGTGCTGGATACGCTGGAGGGAAACTTCTACATCAGCGACGGCAACAAGCATTTTCTGACTGTGGAGACAGAGTGGTATGGGAGCTATCTTACCAACACTGACAAGGAGAGCGATGCGGTTCAGTGGCGCTATGAAAGCGGCTATCTGAAGTCAGATGACGGATACTATCTTGGATATGGTATCCGCAGAAACAAACCCAACGAACTGACAGTCGTCTTCAGTCAAGAAGATGCACAAAAGTGGAAGTATGAAGATCACAAATTTAAAGCGGAGAACTATCCCAAGTATTACATCACCTGCACTACTGATGATTATTACATCGGCAGCTATACCAACTGGAGCATCGGGACATCTGGTACGTCCGGCGCCGCGTATGCGGATGTAGTGACGGAAGAGAGAGTGGATACCGTCATAAAAATCACCGGTGTGAGCGAGGGTACGACCTCGGTGATCGTGGGCGATACCCAGTACAACATCACCGTTGTAGATCAGGCGCCTGCCGGCGCCCTCACTGGAAACACTCTGACAGTGGAGTACTGGATCACCAACAGTAAGGTATATGAGGGAGAACAGGATCGCTCTCCCAGCAACGTGACGATTTCCAGGGGAGATGCCTCTGACCCTGCGGGTGTGGAGATTGCAAACATAGTGCCTGAAACTGCATACAGCTATTATGATGGTAAAGTCGAGGTGCACTTCTGGCAGGCCATGCGGCTGGATTATGATCACCACCAGGGAACTGGCGGCGTCACGGACCAAACCGGGAATGGTACAGCGTTTACCCGGGTGCGTTTTGATACCGATAAGGGTGCCTGGCAGTACTATGGTCAGGATGAGGTATGGCACTGGTTCCTGAATGGCGATCAGGCGGTAGCCTACTATATGCAGCATACCGAGATCACACAGGAAATCACTACGGCCATGAAGGACTGGGGTTATA
>ENA-UEYL01002042-UEYL01002042.1-human-gut-metagenome-genome-assembly--contig:-NODE-2042-length-15724-cov-17.796383_pt1 | contig 15724 bp, 16 predicted proteins | sample MGYA00242941_ERZ507946 | MGnify/ENA primary metagenome ERZ507946 (study PRJEB26167, sample SAMN06115482) | human gut metagenome | host: Homo sapiens | place: China:Guizhou | collected 2015-03-11...
AATTGTATGTTAAAGACATTTTCAATTGGTGGAGTTCATCCACACGAAAATAAATTGTCGGCACATCAACCTATCATTACGGCGGAAGTTCCTGCGAAAGCGGTTATTCTGCTGGGCCAGCATATTGGCGCACCTGCCAAACCGGTTGTTGCGAAAGGGGATGTGGTAAAGGTAGGCACACGGATTGCCGAACCTGCCGGCTTTGTTTCGGCAGCAATTCATTCTTCGGTCAGTGGTAAAGTGGCGAAGATTGATACGATAGTCGATGCCAGCGGTTATGCGAAACCTGCTATTTTCATTGATGTGGAAGGTGACGAATGGGAAGAAACAATCGACCGCAGCAAGACACTGGTGAAAGAATGCGATCTTTCGGCGGAAGAAATTGTGAAGAAGATTGCCGATGCCGGTATCGTAGGTCTGGGCGGTGCTTGTTTCCCTACACAGGTAAAACTGTGTCCTCCTCCTTCTTTCAAGGCGGAATGTGTGATTATCAATGCGGTGGAATGTGAACCGTATCTGACTGCCGATCATCAGCTGATGCTGGAACACGCGGAAGAAATCATGGTAGGCGTGTCTATCCTGATGAAAGCCGTGAAAGTGAATAAAGCGTTTATCGGAATCGAGAACAATAAGCCGGATGCAATTCAGTTGATGACGAAGGTAGCTTCCAGTTATGCGGGTATCGAAGTGGTGCCTTTGAAGGTGAAATATCCGCAGGGAGGTGAAAAGCAGCTGATTGACGCGATCACCAAACGTCAGGTGGCAAGCGGTGCGCTGCCTATCTCTACGGGGGCTGTCGTGCAGAATGTAGGTACGGCTTTCGCTGTTTATGAAGCGGTGCAGAAGAACAAGCCGTTGTTTGAGCGCGTGATTACGGTGACCGGAAAGTCAGTGGCCCGTCCGTCCAACTTCCTCGCCCGTATCGGTACGCCGATGAAGCAGTTGATCGACGCTTGCGGTGGTCTGCCGGAAGACACGGGAAAGGTGATCGGCGGTGGTCCGATGATGGGTAAGGCGTTGGTGAACATCGACGTTCCTACTGCGAAGGGCAGTTCCGGCATCCTGATTATGAACCGGAAGGAAGCCAAGCGCGGGGAAGCACAAACCTGTATCCGTTGCGCGAAGTGCGTGAGCGCCTGTCCTATGGGACTGGAACCGTACTTGCTCGGAGCGTTGTCCGAAAACGGGGATTTTGAAACAATGGAAAAAGAAAGAATCATGGATTGTATCGAGTGCGGTTCCTGCCAGTTCACTTGTCCTGCCAACCGTCCGTTACTTGACTACTGCCGTCTGGGTAAAGGCAAGGTAGGCGCTATGATTCGTGCACGTCAAGCTAAAAAATAACGAATATGGAAAATAAATTAATCGTATCACTATCACCCCACGTTCATGGCGGAGACAGCGTACAGAAAAATATGTACGGCGTGCTGATTGCACTGATTCCGGCTTTTCTGGTGTCTCTCTACTTCTTCGGACTGGGTGCCCTGATTGTCACGGCTACTTCCGTGGCCGCTTGTTTGTTCTTCGAATGGGCAATCGGGAAATATTTACTGAAGAAACCTACCACGACAATCTGTGACGGCTCTGCTATCATCACAGGTGTGTTGCTGGCATTCAACTTACCTTCCAACCTGCCTGTATGGATCATCATTCTCGGCGCACTGTTTGCTATCGGTGTGGGAAAGATGTCTTTCGGCGGATTGGGCTGCAACCCTTTCAACCCGGCATTGGCAGGACGTGTGTTCCTGTTGCTTTCTTTCCCGGTGCAGATGACCAGTTGGCCGGTAGTCGGTCAGTTGACCGCCTACACGGACGCTACGACGGGAGCTACTCCGCTGGCATTGATGAAGCAGGCGATCTACGGCAATACGGACGCTTTAAGCCAGATTCCGGATGCGTTGAGCCTGTTGATCGGACAAAACGGCGGATGTCTCGGTGAAGTGAGCGCGCTGGCTCTGCTGATCGGTTTGGCGTATATGCTGTGGAAGAAAATTATCACATGGCATATTCCGGTATCTATCCTGGTTACCGTATTCGTGTTCGCAGGCATCATGCATCTGGCGGATCCTGAAAAATACGTGTCTCCGGTGCTCCAACTGCTTTCCGGTGGTCTGATGCTGGGTGCTGTCTTTATGGCAACCGACTATGTGACGTCTCCGATGAGCAAGAAAGGTATGCTGATTTATGGCGTTTGCATCGGTCTGCTGACAGTGGTGATCCGTCTGTTCGGCGCCTATCCCGAAGGTATGTCGTTCGCCATTCTGATAATGAATGCATTCACTCCGCTGATTAATACCTATTGTAAACCTAAACGCTTTGGGGAGGTAGCGAAGAAGAAATGAAAAAGTTACAATCATCTTTGAAAAATATGTTGCTGGTGCTGACGGGAGTGACTGCTGTCTCCGTCGCGTTGCTGGCTTATGTGAACGAACTGACGAAAGGGCCTATCGCCGAGGCGAACGCCAAGACGCTGAACGAGGCCCTGAAAAAAGTTCTTCCTGAATTTACGAACAATCCGGTGGCGGAAAGCGATACGATCTTCAGCGAGAAAGACGGCAAGAAGAATGTCGATTTCATTGTTTATCCGGCCAAGAACGGTGATAATATGGTAGGTACGGCTGTTGAAGCCAAGTCCATGGGATTCGGCGGCGAGCTGAAAGTGCTGGTTGGCTTTGACGCCGAAGGTAAAATCTACAACTACTCCCTGCTGGCTCATACGGAAACTCCGGGACTGGGTTCGAAGGCCGACAAATGGTTCGGTGCTTACGATCCTGCCAAGGGTGAACAGGCGGTGTCACACGAGGAAAGCACGAAGTCTATCCTGGGCATGAATCCGGGTGAAGCCGCACTGACGGTCAGCAAAGACGGCGGGCAGGTGGACGCCATTACCGCTTCTACGATTACCTCACGCGCTTTCCTGAATGCCGTGAATGCTGCTTATCAGGCTTACAAAGCCGGAGGGGGAGAAGTGAACGGAGCTACGGGTGCTACAACTAAAGTGGAACTTACTGATTCTATCAGTGCTAATTAAGAAAGGAGACAGATATGAATAACTTTAAAGTAATGATGAACGGGATTATCAAAGAGAATCCTACGTTTGTACTCCTGCTCGGTATGTGTCCTACGTTGGGTACTACTTCATCGGCTATCAACGGCATGGGTATGGGACTGGCCACCATGTTCGTGCTGATCTGCTCGAACGTGGTGATCTCACTGATTAAAAACCTGATTCCGGATATGGTGCGTATCCCTTCGTTTATTGTGGTGATTGCGTCTTTCGTGACGTTGCTCCAAATGGTGATGCAGGCATACGTGCCGGGACTGTACGCCACACTCGGCCTTTTCATCCCGTTGATCGTAGTGAACTGTATCGTGCTGGGGCGTGCCGAAGCTTTTGCCGCAAAGAACAATGCGTTGGCATCCATGTTCGACGGTATCGGTATGGGACTGGGCTTTACCATTGCCCTGACTTTGCTGGGTGCTGTCCGCGAATTTCTGGGAACAGGCAAGATCTTCGACCTGACTATCCTGCCGGAAGAATACGGAATGTTGGTGTTCGTACTGGCTCCGGGTGCTTTCATCGCTTTGGGATACCTCATTGCGCTGATTAACAGTTTCAAGAAAGCCTAATTCAATTAAATAAGAAAAGAATATGGAATATATATTGATATTTATTTCGGCAATCTTTGTAAACAACATCGTGTTGTCGCAGTTCCTGGGCATCTGCCCGTTCCTGGGCGTTTCCAAGAAAGTGGAGACTGCAATGGGGATGAGCGCCGCGGTGGCTTTCGTGTTGACTATCGCTACCATTGTCACATTCCTCATTCAGAAGTTTGTGCTGGATGTGTTCGGACTGGGATACTTGCAGACGATTACTTTCATTCTGGTGATTGCCGGACTGGTGCAAATGGTGGAAATCATCCTGAAGAAAGTTTCCCCCGCCTTGTATCAGGCGTTGGGCGTGTTCCTGCCGTTGATTACAACCAACTGTTGTATCCTGGGTGTGGCTATCCTCGTGATACAGAAAGACTATGACCTGCTGACAGGAGTTGTGTATGCATTCTCCACCGCTATCGGTTTCGGTCTGGCACTGGTTCTCTTTGCCGGATTGCGCGAACAGATGAGCCTGGTGAAAGTTCCGAAAGGAATGCAGGGCACACCGATTGCATTGATTACCGCCGGCCTGCTCGCCATGGCATTCATGGGATTCTCCGGCGTGGTGTAAAGACTTACAGTTGATAATTTAATATAGGATTGGAAACCCTGCTGTATAACATACACAGAAATGGGTTTCCAATCCTTTTTTTAATACCTGACTGCCATTAATTCGTACTTTAATAGCCTTTTATTAAATAAAATGCCGGCAGATTATTGCATTTCCATTTTATTTCCTTAAATTTGTAGCTCAAACGACAAAAGCCGAAAAACTAACCATTTATTAAAGAATATGAAAGAAAGAATTTTAGTAACGGGCGGAACGGGATACATTGGTTCTCACACCGTAGTAGAACTACAGAACAGTGGATATGAAGTAATCATCATCGATAATTTATCTAACTCAAATGCCGACGTTGTTGACAATATAGAGAAAGTATCAGGTATTCGCCCTGCTTTTGAAAAACTGGATTGTTTGGATTTCGCAGGTCTGGATGCTATCTTTACCAAATATAAAGGAATTAAGGCGATCATTCACTTTGCAGCGAGCAAAGCGGTTGGAGAGTCTGTAGAGAAGCCGTTGCTTTATTATCGCAACAACCTGGTTTCACTGATCAACCTCCTCGAACTGATGCCGAAACATGGAGTGGAAGGAATCGTATTCTCTTCATCTTGTACCGTATACGGTCAGCCGGATGAATTGCCGGTAACGGAAAAGGCTCCGATCAAGAAAGCGGAATCTCCTTACGGAAATACAAAACAGATCAATGAAGAGATTATCCGTGATACGGTAGCTTCCGGTGCTCCGATCAATGCGATCATGCTGCGTTATTTCAACCCGATCGGTGCTCATCCTACTGCATTGCTGGGCGAACTTCCGAATGGCGTTCCTCAAAATCTGATTCCTTACCTGACTCAGACCGCAATCGGTATCCGTGAGAAACTGAGCGTGTTTGGCGATGATTATGATACTCCTGACGGTTCTTGTATCCGTGACTTTATCAATGTCGTTGACTTGGCTAAGGCACACGTGATCGCTATCCGTCGTATTCTGGAGAAGACACAGAAAGAAAAAGTCGAAGTGTTCAATATCGGCACGGGACGCGGAGTGTCTGTTCTGGAATTGATTAACGGTTTTGAAAAAGCTACCGGTGTTAAACTGAATTATCAGATTGTAGGACGTCGTGCTGGTGATATTGAAAAGGTTTGGGCTAACCCTGATTTTGCAAACCAGGAACTGGGTTGGAAGGCCGTGGAAACCTTGGAAGATACTTTACGTTCTGCATGGAACTGGCAATTGAAACTTCGTGAAAGAGGTATTCAATAAGATATATTTAATTATTTGTTGTAAAAACATGAAAATATAAACAAAATAGAAACAAATCGTGCATGCGATTTGTTTAATTGATGCAAGTCGACCTGAAGCTGTTTGTGAGTATGTGAATATACATGGATAGTACTTATACCTCCCCGGTATAGACAGGGAGATTGCATAGTAGTTTTGTCGTGTTTTATTTTGTGTTTGTGTTGTGACGGTACTACGACGTGAGTCGTGGTACCGTTTTTTGTGTTTATGCTTGGTGAATATTTTAAGTGCTTTTTGTTGAAAAATAATAGAATGTTTTGTATTTCAAAACCAAATAGCTACATTTGCATAAACTAAAGTACATGAGAATAATAGCCAGAAGTAAAATAATAGATTATTATACTGATAATCCGGATGCTGAAGTAGCACTTGAAGAGTGGTATCATAAAACAAAAAGAGCGGAATGGACTTGCTTTGCTGACATGAAAAAAACATTCAATAGTGTTGATAACGTAGGTAACCAACATTATGTGTTTAATATTAGAGGTAACAATTATCGGTTAGTAGTTGTTATTAAGTTCACTATAAAAACAGTGCTGATTCGCTTTATTGGTACTCATGCTGATTATGATAAGTTAGATGTTAAAAATGCATAGTTATGGCAAAGATTCAAAATGAAATAGCTTATAAAGCTGCAATGGAAAGAATAGAAGAACTTCTTCCATTGGTAGATGATGATACCCCTTTGACAGATAGAAATCTTATCGAATTAGATTTATTGGCAGAGCTTGTAGCGGACTATGAAGATGAGCATTATCCCATAAAGGCACCATCCTTGGTTGATGTCATGAAATTGCGAATGTACGAGATGGGAATAAACCAAGCTAAGTTATCAGAACTGCTTGGCGTAAGCCCTTCTCGTATCAGTGACTATCTTACGGGAAGATGTGAACCAACATTGAAAGTCGCTCGTGAAATGAGCCGGAAATTAAATATTGATGCTGAAATAGTGTTGGGAGTATAAGATTAATTTTATAGTATTCCTTTAAAACAAAACGCACCTGTTTTCCAAGCAATTTCCGGCAGCGCAGCATCCGGTGCGAACAGCCCGAACACGGAAGAACCGGAACCGCTCATGGATGCATAGAGTGCTCCCTGGTTATAGAGTTCTTCCTTTATTTCTCCGATGACAGGATGTTGCGGGAAGACGCTCGCTTCGAAATCGTTGATTAATGTATCCTTCCATTCTGCGACCGGACGACGGATTACCTCTTTGACCGGATGTTCGGGATGATGGGGATGAATGTTCGCGAAGGCTTCGCGGGTGGAAACGAAAACATCCGGCTTCACAATCATAATCTGATAACCTTTTAATGAAAGTTCGATTGGCGAGAAGATGTTGCCGATGCCTTCGGCGTAGACTGGTTTGTTCTTAATAAAGAAAGCACAGTCAGCTCCTAAGGTGGCGGCGTATATTTCCAGTTGCTCTTCAGATAAATTCAAATGAAACTGCTCGTTGAGTAACTTCAGCATAAAAGCGGCGTCTGACGAACCGCCACCCAATCCGGCTCCTGAAGGGATATGCTTGTATAGATGAATCTCGACAGGGGGAAGGTGGAACTCCTTGTCCAGCAGTGAATAGGCTTTTGCGACCAGGTTGTCTTCCGGGTTGCCGGCTATCTCCATTCCATACTGATGGAGAGTGATTTTCTTTTCTGCTTCGGAGAGACTTGCTTTGGGGAGAGTGCGGATTTCGAGAGCATCTTCAAGGGCTACCGGATAGAAAACTGTTTCAAGGTTGTGATAACCGTCCGGGCGTTTCTCCGTGATGGAGAGCCCCAGGTTTATTTTGATATTCGGAAAAGCGATCATATGTACTTTTTTACGATTTACAATTTAGTGTTTACAGTGCTCCACATTGCAATTAATCATAGTTGGATAATGTGAATCGGGAGCAAAGTTAGTAAAATCTTCATTTTTCCTTATTCATTCTTCGTGATTATATTCTATCTTTGTCGTCCCGACTGGAAGAACTCTGTTATAAAGGAGTCTGTCCGGTCGCAAAATAGTAAATAGTAAATTGAAAAATAGTAAATATCTTCATGGCCGAACAGAGAAAAAATACCCGCAATACAAAGTCTACTAAAGTGCAACCGGTAAATGATTATGGTCGTATCCAGCCTCAGGCGCCTGAGCTGGAAGAAGCTGTGTTGGGAGCTTTGATGATTGAGAAGGATGCCTACTCGCTAGTGAGCGAGATTCTCCGTCCCGAATCTTTTTATGAGCACCGTCACCAGTTGATTTATGCAGCTATTACCGACCTTGCCGTCAACCAGAAACCGGTGGATATTCTGACGGTAAAGGAACAACTTAGCAAACGGGGAGATTTGGAAGAGGTCGGCGGGCCGTTCTATATTACCCAGTTGAGTAGTAAGGTCGCTTCTTCGGCACATATTGAATACCATGCGCGTATCATTGCGCAGAAGTCACTGGCGCGTGAGTTGATTACATTTACAAGCAATATCCAAAGCAAGGCTTTTGACGAGACGCTGGATGTGGATGACCTGATGCAGGAAGCGGAAGGCAAGCTTTTCGAGATTTCGCAGCAGAACATGAAGAAAGACTATACGCAGATCAATCCGGTGATTGACGAAGCTTATAAGCTGATTCAGAAGGCTGCGGCACGAACCGACGGTTTGAGCGGTCTTGAAAGTGGTTTTACGAAACTGGACAAGATGACTTCCGGCTGGCAGAATTCCGACCTTATTATTATTGCTGCCCGTCCTGCCATGGGTAAGACAGCTTTCGTGCTTTCTATGGCAAAGAACATAGCTGTTGATTATCGGAATCCGGTGGCGTTGTTCTCTCTTGAAATGAGTAACGTCCAGTTGGTGAACCGTTTGATTACGAATGTCTGCGAGATTCCGAGTGAGAAAATCAAGAGCGGACAGTTGGCGAATTACGAGTGGCAGCAATTGGATTACAAGCTGAAGGACTTGCTGGACGCGCCGCTTTACGTGGATGATACCCCGTCTTTGTCGGTTTTCGAGCTTCGTACGAAAGCACGCCGTCTGGTGCGTGAGCATGGGGTGAGAATTATTATTATTGACTACCTTCAGTTGATGAATGCGAGCGGTATGGCATTCGGAAGCCGTCAGGAAGAGGTGAGTACCATTTCGCGTTCGTTGAAGGGATTGGCGAAGGAGTTGAATATTCCGATTATCGCGCTGTCGCAGTTGAATCGTGGTGTGGAAAGCCGTGAAGGTATCGACGGTAAGCGTCCGCAGTTGAGTGACCTTCGTGAATCGGGAGCCATCGAGCAGGATGCCGATATGGTGTGCTTTATTCATCGTCCGGAATACTATAAGATATTTCAGGATGATCGTGGTAATGACTTGCGCGGTATGGCGGAAATTGTAATCGCCAAGCATCGTAACGGTGCGGTAGGCGAGGTGTTGCTCCGCTTTAAGGGTGAGTTTACCCGTTTCTCTAATCCGGAGGACGATATGGTGATCCCGATGCCGGGCGAGCCTGCAGGAGCTATGTTAGGATCGAAAATGAATACAGGTAATGCTGGTTCCATACCTCCTCCCGCACCTGATTTTGCACCGCAGACGGAGAATCCATTCGGAGCACCGGGAGATGGACCGTTACCATTTTAGTTAATAGTTGATAGTTGATAACTGATAGTGAAAATGCTCTGCGCAACATTTCTTCTATCTGTATGTTATTCCGCATGGTAACTATCAACTATAAACTTTTTTATCTAACCTTCTCGGTCAACCGAAAAATCTTATTAACTTTGCAAATCTTTTTGAGAAACAATAAAAAATTAAATATATGAATATCTCTTATAACTGGCTGAAAGAGTATGTCAACTTCGACCTGACGCCCGATGAAACGGCTGCTGCGTTGACTTCTATCGGCTTGGAAACAGGTGGTGTAGAAGAAGTGCAAACCATTAAAGGTGGTTTGGAAGGACTTGTGATCGGTGAAGTGCTGACCTGCACGGAACATCCTAATTCTGACCATTTGCATATTACTACTGTTAATCTGGGAGACGGTGAACCGGTACAGATTGTTTGTGGTGCCCCGAATGTGGCTGCCGGACAGAAAGTGGTGGTAGCTACTTTAGGTACAAAACTTTATGACGGTGACGAATGTTTTACCATCAAGAAATCAAAAATCCGTGGGGTGGAATCTACTGGTATGATTTGTGCCGAAGACGAAATCGGTATCGGTACGGATCATGCAGGTATTATCGTATTGCCGGAAAATGCTGTTCCGGGTACGCTTGCCAAGGATTATTATAATATCAAGAGCGACTATGTGCTTGAAGTGGACATCACGCCTAACCGTGCGGATGCTTGCTCTCACTATGGGGTGGCTCGTGACTTGTACGCTTATCTGATTCAGAACGGCAAACAGGCTACTTTGCAACGTCCGTCGGTAGACGGCTTTAAAGTGGAAAACCATGACTTGAATATTGAAGTGAAGGTGGAAAACAGCGAAGCTTGTCCGCATTATGCCGGTGTTACGGTGAAAGGTGTCACTGTGAAGGAAAGCCCGGAATGGCTGCAAAACAAATTGCGTCTGATCGGGGTGCGTCCTATTAATAATGTAGTGGATATTACTAATTATATCGTTCATGCTTTCGGTCAGCCGTTGCACTGCTTCGATGCCGGAAAGATAAAAGGCAATGAAGTAATTGTAAAGACAATGCCGGAAGGAACTCCGTTCGTTACGCTGGATGAGGTAGAACGTAAATTGAACGAACGCGACCTGATGATTTGTAACAAGGAAGAGGCCATGTGTATTGCCGGTGTATTCGGCGGACTGGACTCCGGTTCTACGGAAGCTACGACAGATGTATTCATTGAAAGTGCTTATTTCCATCCTACATGGGTGCGTAAGACAGCCCGCCGTCATGGCTTGAATACGGATGCTTCTTTCCGTTTCGAACGCGGTATCGATCCGAACAGTGTGATATACTGCTTGAAACTGGCTGCTTTGATGGTTAAAGAACTGGCTGGCGGTACGATTTCTTCTGAAATAAAAGACGTGTTCACTACTCCTGCACCCGATTTTATAGTTGATCTGGCTTATGAGAAAGTACATTCTTTGGTAGGAAAAGTAATTCCGGTAGAGACGATCAAGAGCATTGTGACCAGCCTGGAAATGAAGATCACTAATGAAACGGCGGAAGGGCTGACATTAGCTGTTCCTCCTTATCGTGTAGACGTGCAGCGTGATTGTGACGTGATTGAAGATATTCTTCGTATCTACGGATATAACAATGTTGAAATCCCGACTACACTGAACTCCAGCCTGACTACCAAAGGTGAACATGATAAATCGAATAAATTGCAGAACCTGATTGCAGAGCAATTGGTGGGCTGCGGATTTAATGAGATCCTGAACAACTCATTGACGCGTGCTGCTTACTATGATGGCATGGAGACTTATCCGTCCAACCACCTGGTGATGTTATTGAATCCGTTGAGTGCGGATTTGAACGCTATGCGTCAGACTTTGCTGTTCGGTGGACTGGAAAGTATTGCTCATAATGCAAATCGTAAGAATGCTGATTTGAAGTTCTTCGAATTCGGTAATTGCTATCATTTCGATGCTGACAAGAAGAATGAAGAGAAGGTATTGGCTCCTTACTCGGAAGATTATCACTTGGGCTTGTGGGTAACCGGTAAGAAGGTTTCCAATTCATGGGCACATGCAGATGAGAACAGTTCGGTATATGAATTGAAGGCTTATGTAGAAAATATATTGAAGCGTCTGGGACTGGATTTGCACAATCTGGTTGTCGGTAATCTGACGGACGATATTTTTGCTGCCGCACTTTCTATCAATACGAAGGGTGGTAAGCGTCTTGCTTCCTTCGGTATCGTGACTAAGAAGCTGTTGAAAGCATTTGATATCGACAATGAAGTGTATTTTGCCGACTTGAACTGGAAGGAGCTGATGAAAGCTATCCGTTCTGTGAAGATCAGCTACAAGGAAATCTCCAAGTTCCCTGCTGTGAAACGTGACCTGGCATTGTTGCTTGACAAGAATGTGCAGTTTGCCGAAATCGAAAAGATTGCTTACGAAACAGAGAAGAAGCTGTTGAAAGAAGTGGAACTCTTCGACGTGTACGAAGGTAAGAATCTGGAAGCAGGCAAGAAGTCGTATGCGGTGAGCTTCCTGCTTCAGGATGAGAGCCAGACTTTGAATGATAAGATGATTGATAAGATCATGTCGAAACTGGTGAAGAACTTGGAAGATAAGCTGGGTGCCAAACTTAGATAAACTTAAAATTTCAATCTAAAAATATAAACCAATGGGAAGAGCATTTGAATATAGAAAGGCCGCTAAACTGAAAAGATGGGGCCACATGGCTAAAACATTTACAAGACTGGGTAAACAAATCGCGATAGCTGTAAAGGCAGGCGGTCCGGAACCTGAAAATAACCCGACTTTGCGTTCGGTGATCGCTACTTGTAAGCGTGAAAATATGCCGAAGGATAATATTGAACGTGCTATCAAAAACGCAATGGGTAAAGACCAGAGCGACTACAAGAGCATGACTTACGAAGGATACGGTCCTCACGGTATTGCTGTATTTGTGGATACGCTGACAGATAACACAACCCGTACGGTGGCTGACGTTCGTTCGGTATTTAATAAGTTTGGCGGTAATCTCGGTACAATGGGATCTCTCGCGTTCCTGTTCGACCACAAATGTGTATTCACTTTCAAGAAGAAAGACGGATTGGATATGGAAGAACTGATTCTGGATCTGATCGATTATGATGTGGAAGATGAATACGAAGAGGATGATGAAGAAGGAACAATCACTATCTATGGTAATCCCAAGAGCTATGCCGCTATTCAGAAACACCTGGAGGAGTGTGGCTTTGAAGATGTCGGTGGAGACTTCACTTATATCCCGAACGACATGAAAGAGGTGACTCCGGAACAGCGCGAAACATTGGATAAGATGATCGAACGTTTGGAAGAATTTGACGACGTGCAGACTGTTTATACCAATATGCAGCCGGAAGAGGGAGAATAAGACAAGGTTATGGAATATGTGTATAGAACCCAGGGAACTTGCAGCACCAACATCGAACTGAATGTGGAAGATGGAGTGGTGAAAGAAGTTGCTTTCTGGGGAGGATGTAATGGTAACCTTCAAGGTATTTCCCGCCTTGTGAGAGGAATGAAGGTAGCGGATGTTATCGCAAAACTTGAAGGAGTGCATTGTGGTGGCAGACCGACTTCATGTCCTGACCAATTGTGTCGTGCATTACATGAGATGGGATATTAATCGACTTCTTTTATTTTTGTAAAATTTGATATTTTTCAAGACCTTCGGCAATTTATTTTGTCGAGGGTCTTTTTTTTGCGGGAATCCATAGGGGGCCGGGCGTTGTTTACTTACTTGTCGGTATTTTGAACTAAAATTGACCTTCACTCGTTATTTATAAGTATATTTGTAAGGTTAAAACTATTATGCAAAAATGAAGAATATTTTTCAAGACTTAAAACGCAAAGATCATAAACGCTATCTGGGTGGACTGGATGTTTTTAAATATATTGGTCCGGGGCTTCTGGTTACGGTAGGATTTATTGATCCGGGAAACTGGGCTTCTAACTTCGCCGCCGGTTCCGAATTTGGCTATTCCTTACTTTGGGTGGTTACATTGTCTACTATTATGCTGATTGTGCTTCAGCACAACGTTGCCCACCTGGGGATTGTTACCGGACTTTGCCTTTCGGAGGCGGCCACTAAATACACTCCCAAATGGGTGTCGCGACCTATTCTTGGTACGGCGGTATTGGCGTCGATTTCTACTTCTTTAGCGGAAATTCTGGGAGGTGCCATTGCGTTGGAAATGCTCTTTGATATTCCTATTATATGGGGAGCTGTGTTGACTACGCTTTTTGTCTCTATCATGCTTTTCACTAATTCGTATAAAAAGATAGAGCGTTCCATCATTGCATTTGTCTCCGTTATCGGGCTTTCGTTTATCTACGAACTGTTTCTGGTGGAAATAGACTGGCCGGCTGCGACAGCAGGGTGGGTGACTCCTTCTTTTCCGAAAGGAAGTATGCTGATTATCATGAGTGTGTTGGGAGCGGTAGTGATGCCTCATAATCTGTTTCTTCATTCGGAGGTGATACAGAGTCACGAATATAATAAGAAAGATGATGCTTCTATTAAGAAGGTTTTGAAATATGAGTTGTTTGATACTCTTTTCTCTATGATTGTCGGCTGGGCGATTAACAGTGCCATGATTCTTCTGGCTGCCGCTACTTTCTTTAAAAGCGGTATTCAGGTAGAGGAACTGCAACAGGCTAAGTCATTGCTCGAACCTTTGTTGGGAAGTAATGCTGCCATCGTATTTGCACTGGCATTGCTGATGGCGGGTATTTCATCCACCATTACGAGCGGAATGGCGGCAGGTTCCATCTTTGCGGGTATTTTCGGTGAATCGTATCATATCAAAGACAGCCATTCGCAGGTAGGAGTCCTTTTATCTCTGGGAATTGCCTTATTGCTGATTTTCTTTATTGGAGATCCTTTCAAAGGATTGATTATTTCGCAGATGATACTTAGTATTCAATTACCTTTCACGGTATTTTTGCAGGTGGGACTGACGTCTTCCCGAAAGGTGATGGGAGATTATGTCAATAGTCGTTGGAGCACGTTTGTGTTGTATTCGATTGCCATTATTGTTTCGGTACTGAATATCATGCTTTTGTTTTCATAAAATGAATATAAATCAATACATATAGATCGATGAAGATTATTACTTATAATGTGAACGGACTACGTGCCGCCGTATCTAAAGGTTTGCCGGAATGGCTGGCGCAGGAGAATCCTGATATTCTTTGTCTGCAAGAGACGAAACTGCAACCGGACCAGTATCCGGGAGAGGTGTTTGAAGCGTTGGGTTACAAGTCTTATTTGTATTCGGCGCAGAAGAAAGGATACAGTGGAGTGGCCATACTTACCAAGCAGGAACCGGACCATGTGGAATATGGGATGGGAATGGAGGCTTATGATAATGAAGGACGTTTTATCCGGGCGGATTTCGGAGACTTATCGGTAGTCAGTGTTTATCACCCTTCGGGAACGAGCGGGGACGAACGCCAGGCTTTTAAAATGGTGTGGCTGGAAGATTTTCAAAAGTATGTGATGGAGTTGCAGAAGTCCCGTCCCAATTTGATTCTTTGTGGTGATTATAATATCTGCCATGAGCCGATCGACATTCATGATCCTGTCCGGAATGCAACAAACAGTGGTTTCCTTCCTGAAGAACGGGAGTGGATGACACGTTTCCTGTCTGCGGGGTATGTGGATTCTTTCCGTACGCTTTGTCCCGAAAAACAGGAATATACCTGGTGGAGCTATCGTTTTAATTCGCGTGCCAAAAATAAGGGTTGGAGAATTGACTATTGCATGGTTAGTGAGCCGGTACGCCCGCTGTTGAAACGTGCGTATATCCTGAATGAGGCCGTACATTCCGATCATTGTCCGATGGCGTTGGAAATATTATAGGATAGTAATACTCAATTTACGGGTGTCTCCTCCGTCGCGAAATTCGCAGAGGTAGACACCTTGCCATGTTCCCAGGTTCAGGCGGTGATTCTTGATGGGGATAGTGACCGAGCTTCCTATCAGGGAGGCTTTTATATGGGCGCTCATATCGTCGGGGCCTTCGAGGGTATGGATGAAATAGGGGGCACCGTCGGGAACCAGTTTATTAAAGAATGTCTGGAAGTCATGCCGTACGTCCGGGTCTGCATTTTCGTTGATAGTTAGTCCGGCAGAGGTGTGTTTGATAAAGATTACCAGTAGGCCACTTTCGGGAAGTGCTGGTAGTTGTGAAATGATATCACGCGTGATTAAATGAAATCCACGCGGGTAATGAGGGAGTTGAATATCGAATGTTGTAGCCATTGTTTTATCTCTTAGAATTTGGAGGGTGGATTCAGGTCCACATAGGGGTCGTTGATAGCTGACGCCATCATTGCATTGACGGCAATTCCTGCATCCTCTTTATAATTTCTTCTCTTGTTCCATTCACGTACATCTTTGAGAGTGACATCACGTTTCTTTCTGTTTTGGGGAAAACCACTTTTTCTTTTCCTGTCAGCATATTCATCCTTTCTGGCTGCGCTTATCATAGCTTGGATGGCAATGGCTGTCGATTCTTTATATGAAATAGTTTTGTTCATATTTTCTTTTTTTTGATTTTA
>ENA-UEYL01002043-UEYL01002043.1-human-gut-metagenome-genome-assembly--contig:-NODE-2043-length-15714-cov-7.972309_pt1 | contig 15714 bp, 11 predicted proteins | sample MGYA00242941_ERZ507946 | MGnify/ENA primary metagenome ERZ507946 (study PRJEB26167, sample SAMN06115482) | human gut metagenome | host: Homo sapiens | place: China:Guizhou | collected 2015-03-11...
TCCGGGTGCAAAACATCCGAATGTAGATAATACTTACTTCTGATTTCCTGTTGATTCATTGTCGATTCCAAAATTTGTGCAAAGTAACGACATATTTTGCACATGACAAAAAGAAACGTTCACTTTTTTACCGAAATAGTTTACCGCGTTAATGAAACGGTTGTTTTTCCATTGGCTTTTTTAATGAATACTTTCTTGTATGGTTCGTCGTCGTCCGAGTAAACATGCACGCCATTATATTTCCAGGATATCATTTTCGCCCAATATTTACCGCCGATAACGTCTCTATCCGTATATTTATAGGTGATTTCCATCGTGTCCTTTTCACCTTTTACATAAATTGGGAAAGAATAAGTGCTCTGTCTTTCATCTCCATAAGCACTCACTTCGCAATAATATAAGCCCTCTTCCTTATCATAAATAATCCAGTTATGATTACCATTATAGTTACCATGCTCCGCATTATAGTCTTCTGTACGTTCTATCGGATTAACTAATTCTTCACGCCATGACACAGGGAGTGTATTTTTATCCTCCGGTTTTATCAGACTGTTTCCATTCCCATCTATATAGTAGAATCGTACCGTATTTCCTCTCGAAAAGAAATTTCCATCCGGGATGCTATCATACCAGCCTTCTTCCTCATCAGTCATTTCATCATTACAACCCATCAGGCTGAATATACCTAAAATGAATAGCAACATTCCTAGTAGTTTTCCTGTTTTCATAATATAAAAGTTTTTAGATACCGACAAAGATATTGAATTAATCCGGTAAACAGAATATTTTCTTTAATAATTGTTTCTTCTAATAGAAAGCTCATTTTCAAGACTAACAGTAGTAAGCATTAATCATGAAGTAACTACATTTTGATGTATCTTTCAGTTTTTATCCTTATCTTTGTCGCCATTATATAATAAGGTAATAAATATGGGAAAAGAAAAAATCATATTGACGGGCGACCGTCCTACCGGAAGACTTCATATCGGTCACTATGTAGGCTCGTTGAAACGCAGAGTTGACCTGCAAAATGCAGGTGATTATAGCAAGATGTTTATCTTCATTGCCGATTCGCAGGCATTGACAGACAATATAGACAATCCGGAAAAGGTGCGTCAGAATGTAATCGAAGTTGCTCTTGATTATCTGGCTTGTGGTATTGATCCGACTAAAGCTACGATTTTCATCCAGTCGCAAATACCGGAACTATGCGAACTTAGTTTCTATTATATGGACCTTGTCAGCGTATCCCGACTGCAACGTAACCCGACTGTGAAATCGGAAATCCAGATGCGTAACTTTGAAGCAAGTATTCCCGTAGGTTTCTTTACTTATCCCATCAGCCAGGCAGCAGACATTACAGCATTCCGCGCAACGACTGTCCCTGTGGGTGAAGACCAGGAACCGATGCTCGAACAGGCTCGCGAAATCGTTCGCCGTTTCAACTATATATATGGTGAGACATTGGTAGAACCGGAAATCCTGTTGCCGGACAATGCAGCTTGTCTGCGTCTTCCGGGAACTGACGGTAAAGCTAAAATGAGTAAATCACTCGGAAACTGCATCTACCTTTCGGAAGAACCGGAAGAAATCCAAAAGAAAATCATGAGTATGTATACCGACCCGGGACATCTCCGCGTACAAGATCCGGGAAAAATTGAAGGTAATACGGTATTTACTTACCTAGATGCTTTCTGCCTCCCCGAACATTTCGAACGTTATTTACCGGATTATCCGAATCTGGCAGAACTGAAAGCACATTATCAACGCGGCGGACTGGGCGACGTGAAAGTAAAACGTTTCCTAAATTCCATCATGCAGGAGACTTTGGAACCGATTCGCAATCGTCGCAAGGAGTTCAGCAAGGATATCCCTGCTATCTACGAGATGCTTCAGCAAGGCTGCGAAGTGGCAAGGGCTGCGGCTGCCGAGACTTTGGCTGACGTGAAGAAGGCGATGAAGATTAATTATTTTGATGATAAGGAATTAATCGAAGAGCAGGTGAAACGTTTCTCGCAAGAGTAAAAGATTTCGTCTGGGAATAAACATAATTATAAGGTAAAGGCTGCCCTTCTTTTGTAGAACAGGCAGCCTTTCTTATCGGATATTTTTCAAAGATTCAGTTTGTTTCTTCCTCGTCATTCTTGAACAACACATCCTTTAGTTTCTGATAAAGGAATGAAAGTATCAGCAATATCAATCCCAGAATGATAAATACAATAATCTTGCCAATGGTCGGCATAGCCCATAAATCATCAAAGACGAGTTTGAGCAGGACTAATCCGAAAGTCGCAAGGCTCACCATGCGGAGTAGTTTCTGATGCAGGCGCATGCCCAACCCCATTTGGACGAACCCGGCAATGCTTAATGAGAGTGACAGCCCGGCACTGAAATCGTCCACTCCTACTTGCCAAAGGAAAGAGCGTACCATTGTCAGCCAAAGGAGCGTGGCAAGAATATTCAGATATACGGTGAAACGGGATTTTATGCCGATTGATGTATAGTACATACGTGCTACATAATACAAATTCGCTATTACGAACACAGCTGTCAGCCATGGTAGTACAACAGGAGGGGAAGTCCATATTCTCTGGTCGCCCCATATATTTATAATATATACAAGTACGTTTGCCCCGATAGTCAAGATATAAGAAGTGAGATGTTTCGTTATCGGGAATCGTTTTCTGAAAGCATAGCAAACACTCGAAATGGATATGGCTGTAAACAAGAACATAGCTCCGCTTCTCGTCGCCCCTTCAAAATACAAATTGAATTCCATCATAAATGTATAATAAAGTATGATTACGGAGACGATAAGCATAAAAGGATTCCAGAAGCTGTATTTCAACCGGCGTGCCGTAGAGAAGAAGGAATGATAATATTCCATTAATAAAGCAAATGCTCCTGTCGCTAATCCCACAAACAAAGAGGTGGCAAATGAACTATTCAGAAAAATTGTATCCAAGGAATGATGTTCAAACATCACACTATACACATCCATCAAGTAAGAAACGAAAGTGAGTCCTACCAGAACTTTAGCCGCATACTCATATACTCTAATTTTCGACTTAACATAGAGCCACAACAGCAATACCATTTCCGATGCCCAAAGCAAGGTTATATAGTTTCCGTCCAGTTGAATCGGAACTGTAATGGAGACAAATGTCAGCACAAGCCCCAACGTGGTATGCACGAGGAATTTATATTCCTTCCTATTCTTCCACAACCAAAGAACCAGCCCCAAGTTAACGAGAGCGATAAACAGGCTCAACAGACCGCTCGCCTTAAAAGACAGTCCCATGTTCTTCAGGAATAGAATACCCGAAAGCAGATAGACAAAATTATTAGTGATGATGACAAATACCAGCCCGCGGCTCATTGCCTGTATCTTCTCTCCACGGAGAATGGAAAACACTGGAAGCAAAAAGATAAAATAGAACAGGGTAGCGAACATCAGCAAATGCCCCGAAATGACCGTAGAACGGGAAGAATAACTCAACAATAAGAAACTAGCCATGATAAGGCAAGTAAAGACAAAGGAGATAATCGGAAGCTCACTCCACTTTTTATAGATGGAAAGCCCGAACATTCCCAAATTCAAAATGCTCACATAAGTAAACAGAACTTGATAACTTCCTTCACCGCTACTCACAATGAAGGGGGCTAAAAATCCGCCTACAAGTGCAATAATAGCCAGCTCACGCCTATCATATATCACAGACAGAACAGACATAAATATAGTGATAGCTACCAGAATAATAAATGCAACAGTCTGCGAGAAGATATGATAATAATGGAATGCGATAGCAACCGTGAGATAGAACACAGCGAAAGCACCACCGGCAAGCAGTGAACTGAATGTACGATATTTCTTCTGCAAGCGTTCGGCAACAAACAGTAGTGCCGCCCCCGTCAGGAAACCAAGTACGGTACGGAAAGTCTCATTTATCCAGTTCTTGTCAATGGCATATTTTACGAAGAAACCCACTCCTATCACAAATATGAGAATACCAATCTTTCCGAAAAGGTTTTCACCGATAAACTTTTCGTAGTTTACTTGTTTCTTCGACGGTTTCGGGGTAATCGGTTTTGCGGCAATCGGAGTCGGGGATATTACAGAATCTTTCTCAGCAATATCCTCAACTGTAATCTTTTCAATAATCTCTTCTTGAATCTTTTCCGGAACATCTTCCGAAATCTCTTTCGGGGCATCTTTCAAATTATCGACAACCGCAGTCTCTACAATCGTACTTTGTCTTTGAACAACCAACTCCTCTTCAAGCAATTTTTCTTTTGACAAGACTTCTGCTACTACTTTTTCAGGCATCTCTTCACTTGATGTCATATCACCAGGAGCCATTTTTGCCTGCCTTTTCAGAAGAGCATCCATCTGTTTTTTTATTACATCAAGTTCTTTCTCCATCTTCGTAAACCGACCATCAAACCGACATAGCAAAACAATAAGTATCACTATACCGAGCAGCGGATATACACTATTCAAATCGCCCATAGTATTTTGTATTTGATTCAATATCACAAATATAGAAAAAATAACTAAACAATACGATTATTTTGGTAAAGAAGAATCTTTCAGCTATCAAAGTGAACAACGCCTCAACCGACATTTTTCAGGAATCTCCAGAACAGACGAATCAGGAAATATAACTCTAAATTCTAACGAATCGTTTTTCAAAGGAGAAACCATTATCCATATTTCATTCCCTTTTATAGTATCCGTTTGAATATACATGCTTATCTCTTCATACCGCTGCCGTCCACGGACTGCAAAGTTTATGTTTTCTGCCACACGACATTGCAAATCTCCATTCTTCTTTCGAGCAGTATAGATACCAGTAATCTTTTCTTTATCACCACATACCAAATCTAATTTTACTTGCCATAAACTATCTTCACCACACCATATGCCTGAAAAATCCATAGGAAAAGAATATCCAGTAACTTCATGAAATGCTTCAACTTTCCCTTCTTTAAATTTAGCAAAAAACACAGGTGTCCTATCCCCCCTTCTGGCAAACAACATATAATTAAACCAAGAAGCAAAAACTCCTGATGATGTATCCCTATGTGGATAGAGCACAGACAATGGAATCTCATCAAAATCAGCATCATATACTTTAGCAAGAAACAAACTGTCGTTCCTTAGTTCCCAAGTAGCGACATAACCTCTTGCACAAGCAGTATTCCATTTGGTATATTTATAAGTACTATCTGTAACGATGGGATACCCTCCCATCGTAATAGACCCCGTCCATAACAATCTTCCTTTATAAAGAATACGATCCGGTTCTTGCATTGTAGCTAGCGCAGAGAGTGGAAACAGAATACATACGAAAAGTAAAATAATTAGATTTCTCATAATACTTTATGATTTTAATAATTAAAGATAGTAAAAAACCGAACAGATTATATTATTTTTCCCCATTATCTGTTCGGTAATTAACTACTTTGTCTATTTTTAAACAGGCGTCAGTTCTCGATTGAACTAATAAAAAAGGCGGCTGAAAGCGCAAACCTCTCATTTCAGGGTTCGCTTTCAGCCGCTTTTCCTTTCCAGCAAGCGATTACAGAGAATCGCTGAACGCTGAAATCACATTATCACTTTGCAGTTTCTACCAACACAACACGGTTCAGAATCGGTTGACCGAACTTATCGACGCCACCACCGGCGGCAACCTTCAAGTTATCAGCAGGAATACCATACTTCTTAACCAGCAAGTCTTTAACAACCTGTGCACGTTCCAGACTCAACTTCTGGTTGAAAGCCGGACTACCAGTTGCAGAGTCGGCATATCCGTTGATAGTATAGGTAGTGCCCGGGAATTCTTTAATGCGGCTGGCAAGATAAGACAAGTTCATTTCCTCTTGCGGAGACAGTTTGTCCGAACCGATCGTGAAGAATACGGTACGTGGAGCAATATTCGGGTCTGTGATGACTACCGCTTCCTGCTCTTCTACTTCAACCGGCTGCTGTGCATTGGCCAACTGCTGTTGCAACTGCATATTAGCGGCTGCCATGGCATTCATCTGGTTACGCATCTGATTCAATTCGAGTTCGGAGATAATCTGTGGTACAGGACGTTGGAATCCACGAGTCGGGAAATAATAAGTTACGCCGACAGTAGCACCGAGGATACCGTCGTAATCACGCTTACCACCATGTTCACCGTCAAATTTGCCTTCAAGACCTGTTGCACTCAACTCAATGTTCAAGTCGACAGCACTGGACAGGCGGAAACGGTTGATGATACCTGCATTGAAAGTAGCGGCATTAGTGTGAGGCTTTGAGTAAGAATGAGCCCAGCCGGCACCGATATAAGGAATGATTTCATATACACGGTTCGGGTTGTATCCACCGAAAAGCGCGTTCAGGTTAATCATCAAATCACCGTGAAGGTTCATGTAATCCCACCTCTGCTTGTAAGAACCGTCTTCTCTCGGGCCACCGACTACATAATTGGCAGTTTCATTCATTGTGAATCCTTTAGCTTGCAGTCCGCTGTATTGCATACGCAATCCGAAGCCCGGAGTCACCCATTTGCCGAGAGACACGTTGAATGTAGGAGCGACGCGGTCTCTGAATTTGCCGATATGGTCATTGTTACCATACAACACTTGAGCACCGCCTCCTACTGAGAAGAACCAGTTGCTCCAGAACGGGTTGGTTATTACTTGATATTTATCTTGTACCTGAATCACTTCGTATTCAGTTACCGTCATAGTCTGCTGCGCAGAAGCGACAGACGCAACGCCGGCAAAAGCCAGCAACATCAGAATCTTTTTCATATACCTAATAGTTAAGTGGTTATTTAAATCTTTTTCTTTGTTGAACTAATTAAATAACACGAACTGAACTAAAAGGTTTTAGAAATAGATGAAATTATTTGCTTTATTTGAATAAACGTTCGATATCTTCTTCCTTGATTGTCGTCAAAACAGTTTTCCCGTCCGGAGTGTAATTCGGTGAGGGACAGGCAAAAAGATTATCCACCAGGCTGACCATTTCCTCGTTGCTAAGCACCTGTCCGTAAACGATTGCCGCCGCACGCGCCAATGTCAATGCCAGTATATTCTGGATTTCTTCCTTCACATCGTTCCCTTTTTCCATCGCCGTATGTAGCATATTGCGCACCAATTCGACCGGATTCAGCCCTTCGATACCCGACGGGATTCCGTTAATGGCATAGCTTCCGCCACCCAAATTACTCAAATCGAAACCTACTGCGGATAAATCATCCATAATGCTTTGCAACACAGCGGCTTCCGAAGCCGGCAATTGCAATATTTCGGGAAAAAGAACACCTTGCGATACTCCCTGCTTCTGCTGAATCTGAACCATATAGCGGTCGTAAAGCACCCGGATATGCGCCCGATGCTGGTCGATAAGCATCAAACCGGATTTTACGGAAGTCAGAATAAACCGCCCCTTAAACTGCAAATGCTGGTTCCCTTTTTCTATCACAGGCTCGCTGGCATATAGAGTGGAAGAAGCCATAGAGGTCACTGTCTCCACTTTTTCTTCTATAACGGACGTTTCTTCGCTGACAACCGAGTCTTCCCACTCCATTTCAGGTTCCGGCATCGGATTATTCATCTTGCTGGCTTTCGTCAGACCACCGTATAAATCTTCCCATTCCACCTTTGAACGGCTGTACGAACCGCCGCCACTACCGCCTGCGGATACTTTGAACGGATTATAATCCGAATTATAATGTACCTTGGGCGGCTCAGAAGTTGTCTTTTGTTCAAATACGGGAATATTAGGCATATCTTCCGTATCAAAATCAATGGAAGGAATAGCGCTGAACTTACCCAACGACTCCTTGACCGATGCTGAAAGAATCTGCCAGATAGCCTGTTCATTCTCAAACTTGATTTCGGTCTTGGTCGGGTGGATATTCACATCAATATTAGCTGGGTCTACTTCGAAATAGATAAAGTAAGAAATCTGTTCGCCGGCAGGAATCAACTGCTCATAAGCCTCCATCACCGCCCTGTGGAAGTAAGGATGGCGCATATAGCGTCCGTTGACAAAGAAGTACTGATGAGCGCCTTTCTTGCGGGCTGTCTCCGGTTTGGCGACGTAGCCGGAGATTTTCACCATGGTGGTATTCACCTCTATATTAAGTAACTGCTGATTCAGCTTTTTACCGAAGATAGCCATAATACGCTGACGCAACGGAGATACCGGAAGATTAAAAAGTTCGGAATCATTGCTATACAGTGAAAAGGCAACTTCAGGATGAACCAGAGCAATCCGTTCGAATTCGGCAAGGATATTACTCAACTCCGTTGAGTTTGCTTTCAGGAATTTACGGCGCGCAGGGACGTTAAAGAACAGGTTCTTGATGGAGAAGTTACTTCCTTTCGAGCAGGAAACAGCTTCCTGACTCTCCACCGTAGAGCCTGCTATCACCAGTTTCGTTCCTAGTTCTTCCGATTCAGGGCGTGTCTTCAGTTCCACCTGTGCCACTGCCGCGATGGAAGCCAGAGCTTCTCCGCGAAATCCCATCGTACGCAAAGCAAACAAATCAGCAGCTTCACGTATCTTGGAAGTAGCATGGCGCTCGAAGGAAAGACGGGCGTCCGTTTCGGACATTCCCTTTCCATCGTCAATGACCTGTATGCTGGTTTTCCCCGCATCAGTCACTAATACATGTATATTTTGCGCATCTGCATCAATCGCGTTCTCCACCAGTTCCTTGATAACAGATGCCGGACGTTGTATCACTTCACCGGCAGCAATCTGGTTAGCTACCGAATCAGGCAACAAATGAATAATATCGCTCATAATTCTCCTGTTTATATTCTTTCAGGCACGGATTTCACGGATTACGCGGTGGTAAATTGCAAAAACCGTGAAATCCGTGTAATCCGTGCCTGTTATCATCTTTCATTCACTTTTTTAAAAACTCCAGCTTCCTGTCGCCAAATAATGCCATATAAATAGAAGGAAAGCAATGATAACCAATATGACTCCGAAGGAAACCGGTTTACGGCCACTTGCCTTTCTTCTTTTCAGATGGGTCGTTCCCTCGACAAACTTGCCACGGATATCTTCCGGATCAAATTCTTTCTCCGGCAGCATGCCCAAGTCGCGCTTTGCCTTTTCTTCCATCTTGTCGAGCTTTTCCTTGCGCTCGTTGACGTAAATGTATTGATGATTAAAACCACGAGGTTTCCTCATCGAATTAAACATTCCCATACTACTTCATATTAATTAAGTTTCGCTTTTCTGTTTTCGGTCGCCGGTCGGTGGTAGGTTTCAGGGTTTCTCCCGCCCGTTTGCTCCTCCAGTTGAATATATCGTCTTTATTCAGCGGACGGACATAGTCGAACCAGGCAAAAGTAGGAAGGCGCAGTTTGTCGGGCGGTATTTGGTCCATCGGATACATGGTTCCGTTGGACTTGCCGATAAACAGTCCTTTTTCCATTTTCTTATCTTTCATATAAAGATGAAGCACACTACCTTCCAGGCAATTGAATCCGGTCATTGTGCTGTCTTTTTCTTCCGGGTAGAAAGCGGTCTGCACATTACCAATCACTTCAATATGCCGCATATCTCCATTTTCAAAGTAGGCTTTCATCTCCTTACCGGACACTTGATTATAGTGGATAGAGTCTTTCATTTCCACCGTCAGTGCCTGGTTGATGATATGCGCCCAGTCAATGGTGCTGTCGTTCATATAAATCTTAATCTGCTCGCCAAGTAGCTGCTGACCGTCATTCCAGAGAATCGGGTCGGTGTACATCGTCATGCAGGAATCTTTCGAGTTATAAACCAGTGAGTCACATACTCCCTGCACATCGGTACGGTACATACGCACTTTATGGTAAGCCTTCATCAGGCGGAACAAAGAATCGGTATTCAGATTATAAGACACCATCTGCAAAGTATCACCGTGCATAAAGAGGCTATCGCCTTGTGAATAATCAATGGCAACAGCCCGTTTGGTAGCAAAGGCGGAGTCCGTCAACTCATTATAGAAACAGTAATCGCCTGTCAGCATATTCTTGTTGATGGTATCCGTCATTCTCACATTATCAAACGCTTCGCCATAACCGATGACGCGGTCATAGAACAAACTGTCACCTACCAGTTTCTTTCCCTGATTGGTCAGGACAGAACGGTCGAGCAGTTCGGCTTGCTCGGTCAGTGTGTTATAGAATCCCCGTTCGGAGTAGATATGATTATTATCACTCACGATATTGGAAGGACCGAGGATAACAGCAATTTTATTATCGGTATTGTACCGTAGTGTATCGGAAGTCAATACGAACTTAGGATTCACGAGTTTCACGTCATGGTTGAATACTGACTGCTTTGTCGCAGGGCTATATTCCCCCCAGTCGGAAGTCAGCACATTTTCTTCATCCATTAAAGTTCCGCCTTCAAAGTAATATCCGAGGTCGTAGAGACGGTCGTAGTTCAGACTGTCTGTCAGCAGGGTGGTGTTGCGGTTAATCATCTTCACGTTTTCACGGAGTTGGGCTATCTGCGTCATTCCGTCGTAGTAAAGGTAGTCACCGTATATAAATAAGGTGTCTCCCTGCTCCATACGCACATTGCTAAAGGCTTCCACCGAGTTCGTTTTCTCGAAAATCAATGCACTGTCACAGTACATATACATACTGTCATGGCGCATTTTCACGTTACCGATCAACACTTGCACATCCGGACGAGCCAACTTGTCAGCCTGTCCTTCGTCAGCATGGAGCAAATAAACTTTCGTCTTTTTGTTCTCCGGCTGCTTCTTGTTGTCCGATGGTTTCTTGGGGTTTTGCGCCACAAGACATACACCAAACAGGCATAGAAAGCCTATAAGGAGCCATCTATGCCTGTCTTGTTGTTTATCTTTCTTATTTTGTTTCAGCATATAAAATCAAGCTGTTAAACATCAATCCTTCTTCACCCAACCCGGGTACTTGAAGTCACACTTCTGCCAGTTTTCGTTGATACGTACATACGTATGTTTCTGTTTGTCAAGAATCCACTTATGCAGCATCTCTTCGCGGCGCTTGTCCATTACGATTTCTTTCAAGTCCTGATAGTCTTCTGCGATAGTAGCCTTATGACCGTTGATTTTCGCTTTCAACTTCACGATAGCACAGACTTCTTTTCCATCCTTCTCGTTTATCATTGTAAAGGCTTTTGAAATCTCACCCACATTCATCTTATCTACTACCTTAGCTACATCCTGCGGAAGATCCTGCATCTGGAACTTGGAAGTAGTAACACCTGAGTTCTCGTTGATGTTCACCATGATACCGTGATTGTTGCGGGTATCCTTATCTTGTGAGATAACGGCAGCCGCTTCGTCGAACGTAAATTTGTTGGCACGGATATCATCAGCGATAGAGTCCAGACGTGCGCAAGCCTCGGTCAGTTCTTTTTCAGATACTTTCGGACGCAACAGGATGTGACGGGTATTCACACGGTCACCACGTTTCTCGATCAACTGGATGATGTGATAACCGAATTCCGATTCTACAATCTTGGAAACTTTCTTCGGGTCCTGCAAGCTGAATGCCACATTCGCGTAAGACGGATCCATCATACCACGTCCCATAAACCCGCACTCACCACCTTTGATGGCAGATGCCTTATCTTCGGAATACAGACGCGCCAGTGTAGAGAAGTCAATCTCCCCTTTAGTCACACGGTCGGTATAGTCACGCAAAGTCTTTTTTACATCTTCGATTTCGGAGATAGGAATCTTCGGTTGCAAGGTGATAATCTGCACTTCCACCTGTGTCGGGATATACGGAATACTGTCTTGCGGAAGGTCTTTGAAGTAACGGCGTACCTCTGCCGGAGTTACCTTGATTTCTCCTACCAGTTTCTGCTGCATCTTCTGTACCGTCAGACCGTCACGTGCATTGTCACGCAATGTCTCACGAATCTGTGTCGCGGTTTTATTGAAGTACTCCTCCATTTTTTCTTTAGAACCAATCTGCTGGATATACATGTTGGTCATCATATCCACACGTTGTATGATTTCCGCTTCGGAAACTTCGATACTATCCAACTTTGCCTGGTGCAAGAACAGCTTCTGCACTGCAATTTCTTCAGGGATTACACAATAAGGGTCGCCTTCGAATCTGCGGCCGTTATACAGGGCATCCATACGTGCCTCTTCTACATCTGATTTTAAAATAGCTTCGTCACCTACTACCCAAACTACTTCATCAACCACATTGTCCTGTGCATAAGTTGCCACATTGGCAAATACTGCCAGGACAAGGGTAACAACAAATCTAAAGTTCACAAACTTCTTCATTCTTTGTATTTAATAATTATATATAATCTTCTTCTTGCTTGCTGCTTGTTGGTACAGGTCGCTTTTTACTTGTTCCATAAAACTCACCCGTTTTTGATTGACCAGTAAGTCCTTCACTTCCGGACGGGCAAACTCATACGGTTTTTCCTCTCCTACTCCACGATAGTCGCTCACATTGAGGAAATAATAGTATGCCGTATCTTTCAATTCTATCTGCCGGTGTTTATTCACATATTCCTCGGGCGCTTCGTCCTTCAGCGGAATCAAGTCCAGTACATCTGTCACCGGCACCCATTTGTCATAGAAGTACTCGTATTTCACTGCATTCTGCAAACTATATTTCTCGAGACTCTCTACTGCATCCTGTTTATCCGACTTATACCATCTGCGGACATTATTCAACTGCGGGGCCGTTAACGGCACTTTAATGAACAATCCCTTTATCAGCGGGCTTTCCAACTTAAACAGCTCCTTGTTTTTCCCGTAATACTCCGCAAGTTCCTGCTCGGGAATATCGTTCGTCAGTTTCTGATTAATCAGTTCCTGCTGATAAGTATGCATAATCAACGCTTTCCGATAATTCTCCACCAGCTTCTCTACATCCACATTGTCGGGAATATTGTTTGCTGCTTTTTCATACAACAAAATCTCTTCCGCCCAGCTACGAATATAATGCTCGGCGAAGAGAATGCTATCATCTTTTGACAATCCGACAGGAAGTACAGACATCAAATCTTCTTTATATAAAAAGTTACCGTCCACCTCTACCAAAGGAGTCTTTCCTTTGTGGTCGCGCTGTTCCTTGCACGCTCCACAACCAAGAAGGGTAATCAGTAAGAGGACTAATATTCGCATTGGCAACTAAAATCTACTTATTTAAGGTACGAAGATAGTGAATAATCGGTTACATCAGTTATTATTAACTGTTTTTAAAACCTCTTGGTTTATTTCAACCTTACCGGACTCCCTCAATTCCCGCGTCCAGTACGTGTCAAGATAGGTTCGATAATCCCTCCGCACCTGGTCTATTACTTCCCGATAATCATCCGGTCCCTTCTGTTTTTCGCCAACAGTAATGGTAAAAGGATAAGACACTAAAGATTCAAATCCGCCCTTCTTGAAAACCAGTTTATCTATATATTTATTGTCTCCGTCGGCAAAAATACCCTGTTCAATTTGTATCTTTTCTACTCCGGATGTATTAAATGTTTGCCGAAGTTTATCCGTCCATTCATTTTGTGGCAGTTTCTTCAGCATTTTTTTTGCCTGTTTGGCGGTCTTTTTGTCTGCGCAATGAAGAACTGCTCCCTTATACCGGGGAGTATCCCAACGGTAATCCGATGAATGAAACTTGAAATAAGTCGCCAATCCGGCACGGTCGTTCATTGCAGGCAAATCAACTTTCTGGCGTGTCACCTCTTTTATGAGATAGTCTTCATTGGATTTCTGTAGGGCATAACGAATTTCGGGATGCCTTTTATCCATATTTCTGCTTTCATAATCCAATAACGACTTGGCTGTAAATTCATCAAGCTGCCGTTTTACGGCCTGCGGATGTGAAGCGGCAAAGCGCTTAAACATGGCTCCCGTATAGTTCTGTCCATTAATGGTGAACAAGGTTTGTCCTGTTCCGCCTTTCATTAACAGTTCATCTATACCTGCCTGATTGGGAGTATATTTCCAGTCTTTTTTCAATCGTTCCACTACTTTCGTTGTGGCTTTATCCAATATCTCCCTCCGTCGCATACGTTCCGTCAGTTTATCAACGACTTCCTCATAGACAGGCAGTTCTTTCCGGTCTGTCACTTTCAGGATATGGATTCCCGCAGGAGTAAAGAAAGGTTGGGATACTTCTCCCTTCGACAGGGCGAAAGCCACATTCTCAAATTCAGTGGTTGCCTGCAAACCTTCTATCCAACGGCTCTGCTTGTCATCCGAATATTTTTCTACCAAACTGGAGAACTCCAGTCCGGGTTGATTTTGTATAGCCCGATAGATAGAGTCCATACGGGTCTTTTGTTCTTCCAGGTGACGTGAACTAATCGTTTGCGGCAGATATTTAAAAATCTGCATGACCTGTACTTGTCCGCTACGTGCTTTTAGTCCCATCTTCTGATATAGGGCACGGGCACAACTATCCAACGTCGGTTTATCTATCAGATAAGATTCCGTCAGTTTAGTCCGGTTTATCTCCTGTTGTTTACGAAAAGCGTAAGTCGTGTCGAGTCCGACTGCTTTGGCGGCTTCCACCTTCTGCATGGATCGGGCAAAAAGTTCCGCATACTCCTTCGGAGAAAGATTAGTACCCGTATCGGCCGTATTGCGACGATATGAATATTCAAACTCCGAACGGGATATCTCTCTCCCGTTGACACGCATCAACACAGGGTCTTGCCGGGCAAAGACCGAGACTGCAAAGAGACATACACACCCTGACAACAGACTTCTTTTCATCATCAATTCTTATTTTACAAACAACGAACGGTGAGCAGCAAACATATGCTGATTGACACAGCTTGTTCACCGTTCACCGTTAGTTAACAGTTTACCGTTTATTATGTTATTCCGGACGGCTATAATTAGGCGATTCACTGGTAATCGTCACGTCGTGCGGATGGCTTTCCATTACACCTGCATTGGTAATACGCGTAAACTTCGCATCGTGAAGTTTCTCAATACTGGCAGCGCCACAGTATCCCATACCTGCACGCAGACCGCCTGTCAACTGATAAACCACTTCGAAAAGCGTACCTTTATAAGGAACACGGGCAGCGATTCCTTCCGGAACGAGTTTCTTCACATCGGCTGTTCCACTTTGGAAATAACGGTCTTTCGAACCGTTTTCCATTGCTTCCAAAGAACCCATACCGCGGTAAGATTTGAATTTACGGCCATTGAAGATGATAGTATCACCCGGAGACTCTTCAGTTCCTGCAACCAGTGAACCGATCATCACGCTGTATCCACCGGCAGCCAGTGCTTTCACAACATCGCCCGAATAACGCAGACCACCATCAGCGATCAAAGGAATGCCTGTACCTTTCAATGCTTTCGCCACATCGTACACAGCCGACAACTGAGGAACACCCACACCTGCCACCACACGAGTCGTACAGATAGAACCCGGACCGATACCGACTTTCACAGCATCAGCACCCGCTTCCACTAAAGCCTTCGCAGCAGCTCCGGTAGCAATATTACCTACCACAATGTCAATGCCCGGGAAACGTTTTTTCGCTTCTTTCAACTTTTCAATAACGAACATAGAATGTCCGTGAGCCGTATCGATAACGATGGCATCCGCACCCGCATCTACCAAAGCCTGCATACGATCCAGTGTATCGGCAGTCACACCTACACCGGCAGCTACACGCAAACGACCTTTGGCATCTTTACAAGCCATCGGTTTATCTTT